>Ga0137463_1000649_pt1 | contig 11573 bp, 9 predicted proteins | sample EasRivERMGT800_2_FD_102333 | JGI IMG/M metagenome (GOLD analysis project Ga0137463, IMG submission 102333) | Soil microbial communities from meander-bound floodplain in the East River, Colorado, USA - East River MetaG ERMGT800_2 | ecosystem: Environmental > Terrestrial > Soil > Floodplain ...
TCGAGTTTCTTTCAGATGCAACCGTATCGATCCAGCCCGGGTGGTGAAACTGGTAGACACAAGGGACTTAAAATCCCTCGCCGGATAACTCCGGCATGCAGGTTCGACCCCTGCCCCGGGCACCAGCTGAAGCGTCAATGCGCACGCGGAACAGGAATTCGGGGGTTTGCGTGCGCATATCCCATCGAGATCTTCTTGAAATTTGCCGATTGCTCCGCACATTGAGGGCGTGATGTACGCAAATTTCGGCGCGCCGGGCCGTTAAGCGTGAATGCGAGGGGAATAGTGCGCAGACATCCGGCCGCAACCTCTGTAGAATGGGCAAATGGGGATGTTAAATGATTGTTTTTGAATTGACTTGTCCGGATCACCATCGCTTCGAGGGCTGGTTTGCCTCGGGCGATGACTTCGAGAGCCAGAAGGCGCGTGGCCTGCTTTCGTGCCCGATTTGCAGCGATACGAGCATCGAGAAGCTGCTCACCGCCAAAATCGGCAAGACGGAAGCCGAGCCGCCGCGAAAGCATACGCCGCCGACGCCAGCCAAGGCCATTCAACCGCGGAACATCAACGAGCTTATCGACGTCATTTTGCTGAATACCGAAAACGTGGGTGAAGAGTTCCCGGCCGAGGCGCGGCGTATTCACTACCGGGAAGCGCCGCGCCGGAGCATCCGCGGGGTTGCCACGCGCGAGCAGACGGAAGATCTCCTCGATGAAGGCATCGCCGTGATGCCGCTGCCGGTTCCGCCGCGCGGCGACTGGCACTGACGCTTCAAATCAGGGTTCGCTGCTTCCTCAGGTCCGGCATGCAATGCCGGATCCACTGCGCGGTAATCTTCTCCTGCAGCGAATTCTGCTTCAACCGCTCCGATAGCGCGGCAAAATCCACCCGGTCCAGCTCCTGGTCCTGGTTGAAGCACGAAAACACGTAGCTCGTCTTCCCCGTGCTCGGGTCGCGGTGCGGTTGCAGGCACTGCGCACATATTTCCTTCAGCATGCACTGCATCGGCGAATTGATCGAGCCGATGGCGAAATGACGCGGCTTGAGATGCGGCTTGAGCGCGTCGTGACGAGCCCGCGCCACCGCCGCCATCATGTGGTCTGAGCCGATCGCGATCAGGCGGTCGGCGTCCTCCATGCGGATCTGCGGCCGACCCAGCCTGCCCAGCGCATAGGCGTCCATTCCCTGGACGATGTTGCCGATAAAGCTTCGGTCTTGCGGCCGCGTTGGCCTGAAACCCGGCTCCTCGTCGCAGCACCACACCACGAGGTCGGCCGCTCTCTCGATATCGGCGGACTTGTAGCGGTCGATGACTTTCTTGTAGCCGGCGAAGTAGAGCACTTTCGAGCCCTTTGCGCGGAACGCCTGGCCTATCGAGAACAGCACCGCGTTGCCCAGGCCGCCGCCGCAGAGGATCACTGTTTCGTTCGACGCGATATGCGTCGGGCTTCCGGTGGGACCCATGAGAATCACCGGTTCGCCGGGTTTGAGCATTGCGCACAGGTCGGACGAGCCGCCCATCTCGAGCACGATGGTCGAAACCAGCCCCTTCTCCTTGTCCACCCATGCGCCGGTCATCGCCAGCCCTTCCATCTGCATGCGCGTCCCCGATGTAATCGGAGAAAGGGTCTCGAAATTCTGCAGGCGGTAGAACTGGCCAGGCTGGAACTTGCGGGCGGCAAGCGGCGCCTTGACCACCACTTCGACGATGGTGGGCGTGAGCCGCTCGACTTTGTGCACGGTGGCCAGCAATTCCTTTCCGAGTTCGGCGAAAAACTTCGCGGCGGTTGACTTGGTTGCGGGCGGCCGCTTGGACAGCACGCGCGATACCAATGGATAGCCCTGGCGTGCGGAGCCAAGCGCCTTCACGACGTTGCCGTAGTAGGAGGGGTGCAGGTCACCGAAGAAGCTGACGAAACGGCCGTCGGGAAAGCGCGACAGCAATACCTCGGAGCGCTCCGGCTTCGCGATCGAATACTGCGGTTTCAGCGGCGCGCCGTTCTCGTCGCAGGCGCGGAAGTATTTTCCGTCAAGACTGAAATGCGCCGCGTGCTCGCGCGCAAGCACCGTGTTCGGCTGCGTGCCGGCGGCGACGAAGATGGTGTGCGCCGGCAGCCAATTTTCGGCCGATTCGCCGCCGAGTCCGCTCTGCCGGGAGAAACGCATCCCGCGCACCGCGCCGTAGTTGTCCACGTCCACCGCAAGCGGTGAGAGACCCTCGGAAAACACGATGCCTTCCTCCAGCGCTTTCCCGACCTCCTCGTGATTGAGAGTATAGGAGGGACTGTCGATCAGCCTGCGCCGGTAGGCAATGGTGGCACCGCCCCAATGGCGCAGCAGCTCGAGCACGCGCGCGGGGCGTTTTTCCGCAGCGGCCTTGCTCCGCTCCTCGCGGATCCTGCGCGCGTGGGCGAGAAATTCCTCGGCAATCTCGCGTTCCTGGTCGTCCCATTCGCTGCGTACCGCGTCCTCGCCGGATTCCGCCGAAAGCGTCTCGTAGCGGGAGAGGAATTTCTCCACCTGCACCGTGTAATAGGCGAGCGATTCGGTTGCCGTGTCGATCGCGGTGAGCCCGCCGCCGACTACCACGACGGGCAGGCGCAGCTGCATGTTTGCGATCGAATTGGTCTTGGCGGCGCCGGTAAGCTGCAGTGCCATGAGGAAATCCGAAGCGGCGCGCACGCCGCGCGCAAGGCCGTTCGGGATATCGAGCACCGTGGGTTTGCCCGCGCCCATGCACAGCGCGACGTGATCGAAGCCCAGGCCTCCGGCTTCCAGCGGGCCGAGCGCGTCCTCAACGGTTATGGTGCCGCCGAAGCGCACGCCGCCGAACAGGGCGAATTCCGCACGTCGCTCGAGCAGCAGGCGCACGAGCTTGAGAAAGTTCTTGTCCCAGCGCACCGTGATGCCGTATTCGGCGACGCCGCCGAATCCGGCCATGACGCGGTCGTCGAGCGATTCGTACAGCGTCTTCAAGTCACGGATCGGCTCAAAGCCGGATGACGACAGCCCGGATTGCGGGCCGAGGCGCGAGCCATCTGCTTTCACGCCGGAAAACTGCGCAGGCAGCGGCTCGATCTTCAGGCCGTCGATGCCGACTACGCTATGTCCATCGTTCATTAAGTAGTGCGCGAGGGTGAAGCCTGCCGGCCCCATGCCGGCCACGAGGACCTTGTAGCCGGTCGCGGGCAGCGGCAGGGGCCGCCGGAAATTGAGCGGGTTCCAGCGCGTGAGCAGGGAATAGATCTCGAAGCCCCAGGGCAGGTCGAGCACGTCTTTCAGCGTCCGCGTCTCGACCTGCGGGATGTCGACCGGCTCCTGCTTTTGATAGATGCAGGACTTCATGCAGTCGTTGCAGATGCGATGCCCGGTTGCCGCGACCGTGGGATTGTCGATGACGATCACCGCGAGCGCCGAGAGCGCGTTGCCTTGCGTCTTCAGCGTATGAAATTCGGAGATCTTCTCCTCGAGCGGGCAGCCGGCGAGCGTTACGCCAAAGGCGCTTTTCCTGAACTGCGTCTTGTGAGGCGCGTCGGCTGGCGGATTCTCCTTCAGGTCGCTCTCAGGGACGGGTTTCTCGCGCAACCCGTGAGAGCACGAGTCCTTGCCCTGGTTGTGGCAAAGGATGCAGTAATGGGCCTGGTCGAGCGCGCCGGTGAGGTCGGTGCCGGGGTCGGTCAGCGCGAATCCGTTGCGCCTGCGGATGTGCTCGGGCTTGATGGTGTAGCTGACGACCCCGTCCTGCTCGCTTTTCTGTGCGTGCGCGATCAGATTGTGCGGATCGGTCTTGGCAGGCGCTTTGAACAGAACGCCAGGGCGCACATGCTCGCGGCCTTCGGGTGTGTGCAGCGCCCAGCCGGCGTACTTCATCGCCGCAGCTAGCGGCGCGGCATGTTTTGTCTCATCGGCGAGCCAGTCGGTGACCTTGAGCGCAAAAGTCAGTTCGTCGAAGCGTCCGCCGAAGAGTTTCTTCAGTCCGGTTTCGAGCGCTAGTCCATCGAGCTTCGCGGCCTCCTCGGGCTTCACCTTGTTTGCCGCGCGGCGCTGCACGAAATGGCGCTTGATGGTGTACAGCGGCGCGAGCTCATGATGGCGCGCGGCGAGGGCGCGGAACTCGGCCTGGATGCCGAAGAGCTCTGCCAGAAAATCGTCGAGGTGCGGCGCGACCTCGAGGATCAGCGTCGATTCGGCTTTCTTGTCAAGACTCGCAGGATGGGTGCGGGCGGCCGCGAGTCGCGTCTTCAGCGCGGCGTCCGCGTGGCCGAGAAAATCGAGGAACTCGGCATCGAGCCTGGCGAGGCCTTCGCGCTGGTAGAGTTCGGCGAAGGAGAGGCCGAAGGCAAGGTTCAACATCCCGGGCGCGCGCGTGGCATCATCGCTCCAGGTGCTTGAGCTTATCCTTGACATCCTTCCACTGGTCGGCGTCTGGAGGCCCGGGCTTGACGTCGAGGATCACCGGCCAGATCCTGGTGAGCTCCGCATTGAGTACGGTGAATTTCTTCTGGTCCTCCGGCACATCCTCTTCGGGATAGATCGCGTTCACCGGACATTCGGGAATGCACACGGCGCAGTCGATGCACTCGTCCGGGTCGATCACCAGCATGTTCGGGCCCTCGTGGAAGCAGTCCACGGGGCAGACATCGACGCAGTCGGTGTACTTGCACTTTATGCAGCTCTCGGTGACAACGTGCGTCATCTCGCGATCCTCGGCTTTGCCGCGCCAGCATGGCCCGACGGCTCAAAAGAAGGAATTATAAAGCTTCCGCCAGCCGCCTTGAAGACGCGGGACCATTTCGCGGTCATGATCTTTCGTAATTTGCTTATGACTTGCGCTCAGGGAAGGTACAATGCCGTCCCTGTACCGGGCGGGCCATGAGCGGGGTCGGAACTTTGGCGGCCCCGCGCCTGTCTGTGGAAAGTTGCGGCTGGAGGCGCTTGATGATCAAGGTTGAGTATCTGAGCAAATCCTTCGGCGCCAAGCGCGCCGTGGACAACATCTCTTTCGAAGTCGCCAAAGGCGAAGTACTCGGATTCCTCGGCCCCAACGGCGCGGGCAAATCCACCACCATGCGCATGCTCACCGGTTTCATCCCGCCGAGCGCGGGCAAGGTTTCCGTATGCGGCTTCGACGTGCTCGAGCACCCGATCGAGGCGAAACGCAAGATTGGCTACTTGCCCGAGGCGGCGCCCTTGTATTCGGACATGTCGGTGCTGTCCTTTCTCAATTTCGCCGCCGAAATGCGCGGCCTGCGCGGCGAAGGCAAACTCAAGTCCGTGCGGCGTGTCGTCGAGCTCTGCCATCTGGATTCCGTGCTTGGCCAGACCATAGACACGCTCTCGAAAGGCTTTCGCCACCGCACCTGCCTCGCGCAGGCTCTCATCCACGATCCAGAAGTGCTGGTGCTCGACGAGCCGACCGACGGCCTCGACCCCAACCAGAAGCACGAGGTGCGCGCGCTCATCCGGCTCATGGGCGCGGACAAGGCGATCATCTTCTCGACCCACATCCTCGAGGAAGTCGAGGCCGCCTGCACGCGCGCCATCATCATCGACCGCGGCCGCATCGTCGCCAACGGCACGCCGCAGGAGCTGAAGGCACGCTCGGCGAGCGGCCGGCTCGAGGACCTGTTCCGCGCGCTCACCCTGCCCGACACGGCGGCGCCCTCGATGGATGCGGTGGCATGAGCAATACGGTATGGGAGGCGGCGTCATGATCGGCTGGGCCGTCATCCGCATCATCGCCAGGCGGGAGCTCGCGGCGTACTTTGAGTCGCCGGTCGCGTATGTGTTCCTCGTGATCTTCCTTCTGCTTTCCGGTTTCTTCACCTTCACTTTCGGCGGCTTCTTCGAGCGCGGCGAAGCCTCGCTCGCGGCGTTCTTCAACTGGTTGCCCTGGCTGTTCCTTTTCCTCGTGCCTGCGGCGGGCATGCGGCTGTGGTCGGAAGAGCGCCGGATGGGAACGATCGAGCTCCTTCTTACCATGCCGATCACCACCTCTCAGGCGATCCTCGGAAAATTCCTCGCGTCCTGGGCGTTTCTCGTCATCGCCCTGCTGCTGACATTCCCCATCGTCATCACGGCGAACTGGTTGGGCGACCCGGACAACGGCGTCATCGCCAGCGGCTACATCGGCGCCGCGCTGCTCGCCGGCGCCTATCTCGCGGTGAGCTGCATGACCTCGGCGCTCACGCGCAACCAGGTGATCGCCTTCATCCTCGCGGTGGTGCTGTGCCTGCTGCTGATTCTCGTCGGCTTTTCGCCGATCACCGACCTGCTCGCGCGCTGGGCCAGCCCCTGGCTGGTCGAGACCGTCACGCGGTTCTCGGTGCTCACTCATTACGACGGCCTGCAGAAAGGCGTGCTCGATTCGCGCGACCTTCTCTATTTCCTCTCGGTGATGGCGTTCTCGCTGTTCGCCACCGGCGTCGTCATCCGCAATCACAGGGCGGGCTAGGGGCGGGCCATGCTGAAAAAACACGAAAACCTGCTTTACTCGGCCGGCGGCCTTGTCGCCGCCTTCATCATCCTGGTGCTGCTCAACCTGGTGCTGGGCGCGATCAGGCAGCGCATTGACTTCACCGCAGGCAAGCTCTACACGCTCTCCGAGGGCACGCGCGCCGTGTTGGGTAAGCTTCAGGCACCGGTGAAAATCCGGTTCTACTTCACGCAAGGCGACAACAACGTGCCGCTGCCGATCAAGGCCTACGGCCGACGGGTCGAGGACCTGCTCGCAGAATTCAGGCAGGCCGCGGGCGGCAATCTGGTCATCGAGAAATTCGACCCGCAGCCGGATTCCGATGCAGAGGATTCGGCGGCGCTCGAAGGCATAGAAGCGCAGGTGATTTCCACTACCGGCGAGAAATTCTACCTCGGGGTGTCGGTGAGCTACGCCGACCGCAAGCTCTCGCTTCCGGCGCTCGCGCTCGACCGCGAGCCGCTGCTCGAATACGACCTCACGCGCGCGATCGCGCGCGCCACGACCGAAACGAAGGCCGTGATCGGGGTGATGAGCGCGCTGCCTGTTTTCGGCTCACCGGCCAGCCCGATGACCGGAGGTCAGGCGTTGGAGCCGCAGGTGTTCGTGAGCGAGCTCAGGCGCGATTACACCGTGAAGCGCGTCGGCCTCAACGCCGGAAAGATCGACGACGACATCAAGGTCCTGATTGTCATCCATCCGCGCGGCATCGGTGATGGCGCGCAGTTCGCGCTCGACCAATTCGTGATGCGCGGAGGAAAGCTCATTGCTTTCCTCGATCCGAATGCCTACTTCGACCAGGTGCCCGGCATGCAGGCGATGGGAGGAGGAGGCGGCACCCCGTCATCTCTCGACAAATTGCTCAAGGCCTGGGGCCTGGGCTTCGACTCCGGCAAGGTGGTGATGGACATGCGCTACCTCACCGGCGGCGGGGCGCGCACGCTGCCTACGCTTCTTTCGCTCAACGACAACGCCTTCGATCCCAACGACATCAGCACCGCGCGGCTCGGCTCGCTGCTCATGCCGTTCGCCGGAGTGTTCACCGGCAAGCCGGTAGCGGGTCTGAGCGAGACCGTGCTGATCAGAACCTCGCCGTTCTCGCAGATCGTCGATTCATTCTCCGCGATGACGCAGGGCGAGGCGGCGATGAAGGAGTTCAAGCCTTCCAACACGGAATATCCGCTCGCGATCCGGCTGACGGGCAAGTTCAAGACGGCGTTCCCCGACGGCAGGCCGAAACCGGAGGAGAGAGGCGACAAGGCGGGCGCCAGGAAGCCGGAGGCCTCGAAGGCCGCGGAAGCGAAGCCCGAGGACACCGCGCTCAAGGAGTCGGCGGCGGAGAATGCGGTGGTGCTGGTGGGCGACAGCGATTTCATCAATGACGGCGCGGCGGTGCAGGTCCAGGAGATTTTCGGCCAGAGGATCGTCGTGCTGCGCAACGGCAACATCGCTTTCGCGCAGGCGCTGGTGGACCAGTTTGCCGGCGACCCGGCATTGATTCAGCTGCGCGGGCGCGCGTCCGCGGCGCGGCCGTTTACCGTGATCCGCGACATGGAGGCAAAGGCGCAGCAGGCCTACCTTGGCAAGATCAAGGCGCTCGAGGGCAGCCTTTTGCAAACACAGGAGAAGCTCGGCGCGCTGCAGAAGGGCAAGGCGCCGGGCGCGGGCACGATCCTTTCAGCCGAGCAGCAGGCCGAGATGGAAAATTTCCGCAGGACGGCGGCCGAGACGCGCCGGGAGCTCAAGGAAGTCCGCCGAGAGCTGCGCGCCGACAGCGAGGCGCTGCAATTCTGGACGAAGGTGCTGAACATCGCGCTTATGCCGGTGCTCGTCGCGCTGGCCGGCATCGCGCTCGCGATCCTGCGCCGCAGAAGAACGCCGGTGATATGAACCGCAAGCAGTTTCTCGTCATCATCGCCGTGCTCGCCGTGCTCGTGGTGGCCGCCGCCGCCGTGCTCCTGTCCGACCGGTCCGGGTGGAAGATGACCGAGACGCGTGCAGGCCAGAAAGTCATCCCCGGCCTGAAGATCAGCGAAGTCGCCGAAATCGCGATCAGGAATGCCTCGGGCGAGTTGCATCTCGTCAAGGGCACGGGCGGCTGGAGCGTGCGCGAGCGCGCCGATTTCCCCGCGGACACGGACCGCATCGGCGAGCTGCTCATCAAGCTCGCGGAACTGAAGATCGTGCAAGACGAAATCCTGCCCGAAAACCAGCGCGCGCGCCTTCAGCTCGTCGAGCCGAAGGACCAGGCGACGCAGGACTCGGGCACGCTGCTCGAACTGAAGGATGCGAAGGGCGCTTCGCTCGATCGCCTCTTGCTCGGCAAGAAGGTGCTGAGGAACACCGAAGTCGCATCCCCGGCGCGCGGCGAAGACGCAGCGGCGGGCCGCTATCTCGTCGCCGGCAAAGACGCCGGCCGGATGCTGGCCGTGTCCGAGCCCTTCACGCAGGTCGAGCCGAGGGCCGACGCGTGGCTCGTGAAAGACCTGATCCGGATCGACCAGGTGAAATCGCTCGCGGCTACGGGCCGCGACGGCAAGCCGCGCTGGACGGTGACGCGCGACAGCGAATCGGCCGACTGGAAGTTCGCCGGCTCGAAGGAGAAGCCGGACCTGCAAAAGGCAACCGACCTCGCGAGCTCGGTTTCCTGGATGAACCTTGTCGATGTCGTCGCCGATCCGGCGAATGCCGGCACGGGGCTGGACCGCGCCGTCGTCATCAGGGTCCAGACCTTCGACGGTCCCGCCTATACGCTGCGCATCGGTAACGAGGCGGGCGGCAATTATTACGTCGGCGTGGCGGCGGCCGGCGAGCCGCAGAAGAGACGCGTGCCGGCGAAAAATGAAAAAGCGGAGGACAAGGCGAAGAACGACAAGGAGTTCGAGGAGCGCCGCAAGAAGCTCGTCGAGAAGCTCGAACGCGAGAAGAAGCTCGAACGCTGGACCTATCGGGTGGCGAAGGCTGGAATCGAACCGCTGCTGCGCGACCGGGCACAGTTGCTGCCGGAAAAGAAAAAGGACGCGAAAAAAGGCTGAGCGGGCGCCCGGAAAATCGCAGGGGAGAATTTCATGCAACTCAAGGGCAGCACGTTCATCGTTACCGGCGGAGCCTCGGGCCTCGGCGAGGGGACGGCCCGGATGCTCGTCGAAGGCGGGGCAAACATCATTATCGCGGACCTGCAGGCGGACAAAGGCGAAGCGCTGGCGAAGCAGCTCGGCGCGAAGGCGCGCTACGTGAAGTGTGACGTCACGAGCGAATCAGACGGCCAGGCCGTGGTGGACGCGGCGCTGAAGAATTTCGGCGCGCTGCAAGGACTGGTGAACTGCGCCGGCATCGCCATCGCCGAGCGCACGGTCAAGAAAGATGGGGCGCACGCGCTGGCGTCGTTCACGCGCGTGATTACCATCAACCTCATCGGCACTTTCAACATGATACGGCTCGCCTCGGTCGCGATGGCGAAGGGGCAGCCGAACGCCGCCGGTGAGCGCGGCGTGATCGTCAACACCGCCTCGGTCGCGGCCTACGACGGCCAGATCGGGCAGGCGGCCTATTCGGCCTCGAAGGGCGGGGTGGTCGGCATGACGCTGCCGATCGCGCGCGACCTCTCGCGCGACGGCATCCGCGTGTGCACCATCGCGCCGGGTATCTTCGAGACGCCGATGCTGCTCGGCATGCCGAAGGACGTGCAGGACGCGCTCGGCAAGCAGGTGCCGTTTCCCCCGCGCCTGGGCAAGCCGGTGGAGTACGCGGCGCTGGCAAAGCACATCATCGAGAACGAGATGCTGAACGGAGAAACGATCCGCCTGGACGGCGCGATCCGCATGGCCCCAAAGTGACCCGCCGAAGGGCGGGTCATCCCGAGGAGCAACGCGACGAGGGATCTCCTCGGCGCGATCCGCATTGCGACGAAGGATCTTCTCAGGCGCGCTCGACGAAGGATCTCCTCGGCGCGATCCGCATTGCAACGAAGGATCTCCTCAGGCGCGCTCCACGACCTCGCGCTTCGCGGCCTGCCACCGGTCCAGCTTGGCGCGCGCGCCATTCTTGGCGGGGTCCATCGCTTCTTTATGATTGGGCATGCGCGCGGTCAGTTCGATGACGTAGCCGTTCGGGTCCCGGAAGTAGATCGAATGAATGAATTTGTGGTCGGAGATGCCGCGCGTCTCGATTCCCAGCTTCCGCCCGCGCGCCATCATTGGCTCCAAAACCGACTCCTCGACTTCGACCGCGATGTGCAGGTCGTAGTCGTGCTGCGTCTTGAACTCGAACGGCCGGTCCGGAGCCTCGAAGAACGCGAGATACGACCCGTCGCCGAGTTCGTAGAAAGTGTGCAGCGTATTCGTCGGCCGCCCGCTCATCGTCTCCTTGATCTCTAGCGTGCCGGCGAGCCGCAGCCCGAGAAAATCCTCGTAGAATTTGCGCGTCTCTTCGGAGTCGCGGCACCGGTAGGCATTGTGATGCAGCCCTTTGATCATATCGGCAGCCTCCTGTTCGGGATTCCGGATCAAAGCGCCTCGACCTTCTTGTCCTTGAACGACGCTCCGTAGCCGTCGATCGCCTCGTTCACCTTGCCCCAGCTCTTCAGGCGCTTCATGTTTGCCAGCCAGCGCTTCACGTTCGGGTAGGGCGAGAAGTCGCTGCGCAGCAGCTCGCCCAGCGCGACGAACGAGGCGCCGAAATAATCGGCGATGGTAATCTGGTTGCCGCAGAGGTAGTCGTTCTTCGGCCCGATGAGGTTCTTGTCGAGCACCGTCATCCAGCCCTTCGCCCGCTCCTTGCCCCAGGCGAGCGTCACGCCCTGCGCTTCGTCGCCCGGCCGCTTGTGCGCCGGAAAAATCTGCGGGTAGACGAAGCCGTACGCAAAATCGCGGCACATCTGGGTGTTGATCCAGTCCATGCGCTCGTTGACGCGCGCGCGCTGGCGCAGGTCCTTCGGGTACGCGGGCGAATTGGTCTTTTCGGCGAGGTACTTGAGGATCGCCGAGCTCTCGGTCAGCCGGAAGTCGCCGTCCTCGAGGACGGGAACCAGGCGGTTCGGATTGATCGCCTCGAACGGCGGCTTGGTGTGCTCGCCGGTAAACAGATCGACGACCTGAAA
>Ga0137463_1000650_pt1 | contig 11564 bp, 9 predicted proteins | sample EasRivERMGT800_2_FD_102333 | JGI IMG/M metagenome (GOLD analysis project Ga0137463, IMG submission 102333) | Soil microbial communities from meander-bound floodplain in the East River, Colorado, USA - East River MetaG ERMGT800_2 | ecosystem: Environmental > Terrestrial > Soil > Floodplain ...
CGCCAGGCGCTGCGGCGGCTGGCTGACGGCGAGATCCAGCCAGTAGACCAGGTCGGGTTGATGTTCGAGGGTCAGCTTGAACGAGCCCGAAAAATGCGCGATCAGCCGCTCGACCAGGTCCACTTCCGCAGGTAACAGGCGGTCCGGAGAGGAGGCCGCTAGCATCAGCGCCTTGAGGAATTCCTGCTCGGGGGAGGACTCGCCGGCGACGCCCGGGTAGACGCCCACCCGGGTGCGCGCGAACTTGCGGCTCTCCGCGAGCGCATACACGGTGGCGGCGGTTCCCCACAACTCGCTATCGACCGGCCCGTAGCGCACGTACAGCCATTTCATCTGCGCGGCGATCGCGCGCAGCGCGCGCACCGTGAGCAACGGCATGCTGGCTCTGAGGGCGTCGGCGCCCTTTTGGCCGGTCGCGAATTCGTCGATGCAGTTGAGAAACGCGATCGCGATCTGCCGATTGCCGCCGTAGAGCGCCGACCAGAGGCGATTCTCGTGGAACTTGGACAGGCGTGCGGACGAAAGGTATTCGCGCTGCAGCTTGCGCAGGTATATCTGGCAGGCTTCCTCGATCATCTGCACCAGCCGCGCACGGTGCTCGGGCTTGAAGTGGCCCGGCTCGCATACCGATTCCAGCCAGTGGTTCAGGTCGTCGAGCGCCTTGAGCGGATCGTTGCCGGGAATCTCGCCGAGAAGCTTGCGGGCCGCCTTGAGGTCGGCCATCGGGTGGTCGGACTTGCCGCTACCGAACAGATTGACCATTAACGCTCCCGGACACGCCGAACCTCACGCAAGCGCGTCTTCTTCGGACTTCGGCGCGACCCGGCTCGCGATGAACCTACTTCGCTTCAGGTTCCGGCGCTGGCGATGGGTTCGGTTCGGCGGGCGCGGCAGCAGGCGGGTTCGCGACAGGCTCCATCTTGCGAAGCGCTTCCAAAGGCACGGGAACGGCGGAGCTGGGGTAACCGGCCTCATCGAGCGCACTCTTGTAAGCGCCCTCCAAAAACCCGCTTTGCGCCTCTCTGCCGACCACGAGCGTCGGCAACTGGACCTTCCCGGAGACCCTCTTCAGGTCCTCCACGAACTTTTGATCGACGACGCTGATCTCCTTGAATGGGATGCCGCGCTTGACCAGATTCGACCGGGCGTTGTCGCAGGGCGCGCCACAATCCGGTGCCGTGTACAGCGTGACCGGAAAATTCTGCGCCGCCTGCTGCGTCGCGTAGGGAAGATTCGAAGACTCGGCACCATTTCCTCCCAACTTTTTCCTCTGCACGTTCTTCGCATCGGGTGGGGGTGGAGTCTGCGTGTAATGAACCCTTCCGTCCTTGTCGACCCAACGATAGGCCTGCCCCAACGCACCTGCCGCAACGAGCGCCAGTACCAGGCCAAGAGACAGAGCCTGTTTCACTTCGTCCTCCAGGGAACGATGAATGTCACGTCCAAATAATACCACGTGCGACTGGGACTCCGAGTGAACACCAGGCGCCCGTTCAAGGAATCGCGTCAGCCCGGAACTCCTGCGGGATACGACCCTCGGTAGTCGCGAACGCAACTTCTGCCATAGTATCATCCGACCCAAGGACAAGACGTGACCATGGATTTGCGCAGGAGAAAGTTCGGCCTTGCCGCCGCAGGCACTTTGGCGCTCGATCTCCTTGCGCCAGGGGGAACGCTGGAGTGCTCCGCAGGTGGACAGAAAACCCGCATGGTGACCGAACTCAGGGAGACCGTACAGTCACTGGGCTGGATCGGCGTCGAAGCGGGAATATTCAGACGGCTCGACATCGAGCTTGCCTTCCCGAAAATCGGAACCGGCAGCGTCGAATCGGTGGCCGGCCTGCATCGTGGAGAATGGGAGTTCGCGCAGACGGGCATCGTTCCGGTCGCGCAGAGCGTGCTGCAGGGGCACGATACCGTCCTCATTCTCACGCCCGTGCAAAGCCACAAGGGCGGATTCGTCATGGCAAGGCACGACATCAGAACCCCCGAGCAGCTTGAGGGCGCGCGGGTCGGCGTTCTGACCAAGGAAGGGCCGAGCTCGACGGCAGCTCGCTCCGTTCTTCAGCGTTGGGGGGTTTCCGCCTCATTCATCCCCCTGGGAAGCTCCCAGGCGATCTATGCAGCGCTCGGCGCGGAAAGAATCGATGCGGGCTATCTTCCCGTCGACCTGAGCTTCCGGGGTCGGCGGGAATTCGGCTGGAATGGCTTTCAAGGCGTGATCATCGGAATCCCGGGGGGCGTGGTCACCACGAGGCGCAACATTGCCGCCAACCGCGAGCTCGTTGCCAGCGTAGTGAAGGGATTCGTGAACACGATTCATTTCTTCAAGACCCAGCCCGGGGCGGCGGTGCCCTTGCTGCAGCGCTTTCTGCAATTTACAGACCGCATGACGGTGGAAGAGTTGCGGGAATTCCACGCGCCGATGTTCCAGACCGTTCCGAGACCGACCGTTTTTTTCGGCATGCAGGGTCTGAAAGATTCTCTGGCGAGCCGGTATCCCGCCGCCGGAAAACTGCAGCCGTCGGATCTCGTCGACTCATCGTTCATCGACGAGCTTGAACGGAGCGGTTACTTCCAGCGGCTCTATGGCGGGAACGCCCGGGGTCGGGCCGGTTGAATCGCAGGCAACGGGGACATCCGGGGAGTGGCTTCGAACATGGTGCTGGTGAGTGGACTCGAACCACCGACCTACTGATTACGAATCAGTTGCTCTACCAGCTGAGCTACACCAGCCTGCGCCCGGGATCGCGCGCGTCGACGAACGCATTATAGCAGCCGCTCCCGGACGCAGGGACCGACTTGCGTCAGGACTGCGGACGCGTGCGGATGATGATGTCGACACCCTCGGCGACCGTTCCCTTCGGCAGGGGTGGCAATCCGCTGACGCGAATATCGTCGGCGGGCACATCGGTCAGCTTGCCGGTGACGACATCGTAGAAATGATGGTGCGCCACGGTGTTCGGGTCGTACACCACTTTCGCCGGATCGATGATCAATTCGCGGATCAGCTTCTTTTCCAGAAATAACTTGAGCGTGTTGTACACGGTCGCCTTCGAAGTCTCGGCGTGGCGCGCATTGACGAGGGCGAGAATCCGGTCGGCCGACAGATGTTCGCCGCGCGCGAACAGCGCGTGCGCGATCTCGATGCGCTGGTGCGTGGGCGTTATGCCGTGCTGGCGCAGCAGGCCGGCGACTTTTTCCCGGGAAAGAGCCTGGCGATTCATGCAGCCGATTCTAGGACAAACCCTGGACTTCGTCTAATTCAGTCCGGAATACGTCAACGGACCTCAGAACGCCAACGGCCGTCCGCCCTGTGCGGCGCACGGCCATGGCGACGCTGCGAAATGCCCCTATTCGACCTTGCGGAACCAATACGTCCGTATCCGGGCTTCGAACTTGAGGCTGCCCGGGTCCACGCAATTGGGTCCGAGACACACCGTCTGTCTTTCGGTGCAAGTCGGTCCAGTGCAGATCGTGGGAATGTACAAGTCCGGCGAAGGCGGAAAGCCGCCGCCGGCGATCTGCGCCGAACGATCGCCCGCCGACAGGCCGGAGGTCGCGTTCAGCTCGGCGTGCGCCGTGGCATCCGCGAAGTTGATCTCGTACACGCGCGCGATCCCGAGGTTGCTGCCGCAGTCCGCGCTACCGGCGGTTGCCGAAGGCTGGTTGGTGCCGAAGAAAGTCGTCCCCGCGACCGTGATCGACGATCCGACCGTTTTTTCGCCGGCGCCCAGCGTCAGCATCCAGCCCTTGGAGTTGAGGAGGTTGGTCTGCGCGGCGAGCAGCTGCGTGCTGCCTGCGGGACAGAGGGTCAGGTCCTGCAAGCAGTCGTTGGTAGAGTCGAACAGGTCCGCCTCGGTAATCGGGACCGTCGGGCTGACGGTGGCCGGATTGATATCCGTGAACTTGCGGTCCTTGAACATGTAATAGCGGTTGGTGACCGTCCCATCGAACGGGTGCTCCCGGTCGCCGGACCCGATCAGCACCGCGTCGAAGTTGCCGTTCGCGTCGCTCGAGGCCACGACGTCGGGCGGAAACAGGAACTTGCGCTTGTCCGACAGCGCCGTGCCCGAGATCGCCGCGAGTTTTGTCGCCGTCCACTGCGACGTGACAGCCGGGTCGACGTCCAGGCGCCACACCTGGCCGCCGGTGTCCACCGCGTAAATCCGGTCGACGAATCCCCTGAGGCGGGGCTGGATGCTTTCCACGCCGGGCAGGGCCCGCGTGTTGTCGCCGTCCCGGTTCAGAATGACCACGTCGGCGGGCATCGCGTATTGCATGTCCGGCACGCGCAGGTTCGCCCCGGCGTCCTGCCCGAAACGGAACAACAGGTTGCCGTTGGTCGCGTCGACGATGAACACGCCGCGCCCCATCGAGCGGTTGACGCTGGTGCCGGTGGTCCCGGTGAAGGTGCAGCCGCTCGCAGTGAACGTGACCGACCCGCCGGTCTGGGCGGTGACGCTCGTCGGGGCCCCCGCCGGGCTCGAGCTGTCCGGCGGCATGGACGTGATCAGGCAGGGTTGAAAGTCCTCCACTGCCGGATCGTAGCCAGCCCCGAAAATCAGCACCGGGTTCGGAAACGCTCTGAGGAATCCCACCCTCGGCTCGGACCAGGTCTGGCCCAGCTCCTCGAAGTCGCTGTCGCAGCCCACGTTGTCGGTCAAATTCGGGCAGCCGCGCTTCCACATGAATTTCGGGTTGGCGGGGTCGCTCACGTCGAGCGCGTAGATCATGCGACCGCCGCGGCGCATGGCGAGGAAGAGTTGCACCTTGTCACCGTCCGAAACCAGCAGCTTGCGGTCGCCGTTGACGTCCAGGGTGTAGGCGCCGATCGGCCCGTCGAAGAAGTAGTCACGCGGGGCGGCGGGTGCAACCGTGCCGATGACCGGGATGTTGTCGCGCAGGCGCTTCAGCTTGCCGAAGAACTCCGGCGCGACGAATCCCCAGGCCTCGGTGCCGCTGTTCGCCGGGGGCGTGGGGCTCGCGGTGGTGGGGATTCCGCCGCCCTGGATCGCCCGGAAGATTCCGTCGTTGGTTCCGTAGTACACGAAAACGTCGTTATCGCCGGTGTTGCTGCCGTTCGCGCCGGCGCGGTTGTAGTTGACCACCGCCGGCCGGGAATGCAGCACGTCCCCGTGCACCGAAGCGCGGATGTCGGTGGTTTTGGTGTCGGAGTTTTCATCCTCCTTGTTGTCCTGGCCGCGCACCCAGTTGATGATGTTGTCGCGCTGGGCGGTGTCCGCGTCGCTCTTGCGGCCGGCGAGAATCTGTCCGGTGGCGTTGGTCTGGACGTTGATCGAGATCGGGTTGATTCTCCTGCCGGAGAGGATGGTTCCCGTGGCGGTGACCGCCGGGACCAGAGCGGTCACGGGTCTCGTCGTCGACTTGGACACCGTGATGCTCGTCTGCCCCGATGCCACCGTTGCCGGTGTGGCCGCGAGCTGGACCGCAGCGCTGATGAACCTGAACTGCGTCGTACTCACCACGCTGGACACCGGAAACGTGCCGTTGTAAGCCGACTGGGCCGCGTTGGCGATGGTGACCGTGTCGCCCGCCGCAAACCCGTGCGGCGAGCCGGTGGTCACGGTTGCGGTGCTCTGGGCGGTGCTACTCCCCGATGTGGGATGGGTGATCGAAGTCACGCTGTTCGTCACCGTCGAGCTTGCGCTGACGCTGCCTACCGCCGAAACCGACTGTCCCGGAGACAGGGCATAGGTAAACGTGTTGGCATCGACAACGGTGATGGTAAACGTACCGTTATACGGAGAAGTAGAGGGCGTCGCACCCGAGATGGTGACGCTTTGGCCGGAGCTGAAGCCGTGTCCCAAGGAAGTGGCCTGGGCGGTCGTCCCTGCGAGGCTCGAGGGCGAGATCATGTTGTAGGTGAAGGTGTTGGTGGTGGCCGAGGTGATGGTAAACGTGCCGTTGAACACCGGATCGTTGGTGGCGCCGGAGATCGTGATCTGGGTCAGCGCGGAATATCCGTGCGAGGGAAGCGTGACGGTCGCGGTCGCGCCGGCGGCGAACAGCGTCTGCACCAGCTTCTTGCCGAACACCGTTTGCCCCGAGGAGGGCCCAGTCGCGGCGGCCGACAGCCCGTAGGTAAAGGTATTGGCGTCGATCTTGATGATCGGGGCGTCGCTGACGTTGTAGGCGGCGGGCGCGGCGCCGGTAACATCGACGAAGTCGTTGGTGCTGAGACCGTGGCTGGTCGCGGCCGCCGTACCGGTATTGCCGCTCGGCGTCGACGGCAAGGTGTACTGGAAGCTGCTCCCGGAGCCGCTCGAGCTCACGCCGAAGATCGTGAAAGTGCCGTCGTAGAGCGTAGGCGTGGCGCCGCTGATGGTGACGCTGTCGCCGTTCGAGAACGGGAACGTGGGGCCGGCCGCCGTCGCCGTCGTGCTGCCCGCGGGCGTTTGGATGGTGTCCACCGGGTAAGTCGTATAGGCCCCGAGAATCCCGGGGGTGACAGCGGCGTTGCCGGTGTTGAAGGCGGTCGCCGACAGGGCGCTGCCGTTGGTGCACGCTCCGGTGCAGGTATACAGCTTGCGCGCCGTCTGGGAGGTCGGGAAGGCGATGCGCAGCTGCTCGGCGACGCCGCCCTTCTCGACCAGGTCTCCGTCGGGGCTGTCCGAGCCCTGCCCGACGTCCGTCGGCGCAAACGGAGCGCGGAAGTTCCAGAACGTGGACGGCTTGGTCCAGAAGCTGAGGGCCGAGTTGGAGATGAAGCCGGTGGACGAATTGGTGGCGGAAAAGCCGTTGGCGTCGGCGAGGAACACGTCCCCGGTCGAGGAAACGGACGCGAGGTCGTAGAGCTTCAGGTTGCCAAACCAGCGCGGAGACTTTGTCGAGTCGGGGCGGAACACGCCGATGTACACCTGGTTGAGGTTGGTGCCGCGGACATTCACGCTGACGGGCATCGAGCTGGAGGCGAACACGCTGTTGACCGACTGGACTTCCCCGAGGATCTGGTTCAGGGCAGCGACGATCTCGGAACCCCCGTTGGCCGAGGACACCGCGAAGTACTTGCCCTTGCCGTTGATGGCCACGCTCTGCAGCAGCGCCGTCATGTCCGGGCCCTGGCCGCTGGTTTTCGGATCGACCTCGAGAACGTAGGTCGTGACGCTCTGGTTGCCGGGAAGGTCGGCCCGGCAGTCGCCGTTCGCCAGGAACTTGGCGTACTCGTCCATCCAGTTGCCCTGCTGGCCGTTCGGGGTGATCGAGATCGTGTCGGGCGGGTTCTTGCCCACCAGCCCGGCGAGCTTGGTCTGGGCGTCGGCGAGCGCCTGGCTGGCTTCGGACGCCGCTCCGTTGCTGATGTAGATCTGGAAGTTCTTCTGGCAGCCGCTGGAGATCGGGCTGGTGTAAGTCCTGGTGCTCGCGTCGGCGAAGGCATTACCCGGCAGGTTGGCCGCGGGCGGGTTGTTCGCCAAGTTGCCGCCGTAGTCGCGCTTTGCCTGGCCGTAACCCAGGTTCGCCGTGATCCCCGCCCAATAGGCGTACGCCTCGTACATCATCTCGGAGACTTCGTTGCTGTTGCCCTTGTCGCCGATTATGTCGAAAGCGTTGATGATGGTCATGAGCATAGGCTTGTTGGTGCTGTCCATCGGACGTATCCCGAAGCGGACGTAGGCGCCATGGTTGTTGGGCTGGCCGGATTCGTTGAACAGCATCAGGCCGAAGTTGAAGTCGTTCGGGGAAACACTCTTGACTACCGTGACCATGGCGCTCTTTTCGTTTGCGAAGGCCTGGTTCCAGTTGGCGGTGTTGTCGATCATGAACAGCACGTTCGGCCGCGCCCCGGTGGAAGTCGGGTTGGCGAGAAAGATGTCGATGTCCTCGCCGATCGGGTCGAACGCGGCGAAGCCGCGAGGAATCCCGACTCCGAATCCCAGGACGAGGGCGACGAGCAGCTTCAGGGTGTGGTTGAGCTTCATGATGAGCCTCTTCTGTTGCGATTACGGGCAGTTGCCCGCCGGCAGGCGCATTTTCACGCCCTGCGAAAGATTGATCTGGGCCCCGGTGATGGCGTCGGTGGAGCCCGCGGACACTTCCCAGTTCGTGTCCTCGGGTGCGATGTTGCTGGTCAGGGAATAGTTCTTCGCCGTTACCGAGCTGACGCAGCCCGGGCGGGACATCTGTATCACGTAGCCGTTGACAACCGGAGCCGGGGTAAGGTATTGATTCCCGGCGGGCCATTGCCCGGTGTTGTTGGCCGCGTCGCTGAAAAAGGCGTAGGTGCTGATGCTGTTTTCGATGGCCTGCTGGGCGCTCGCCTCGAGCGCGCGCTGCGCCTGCATGTTGCCCACCACCTTGAGGTTGGTGCTCGAGAGCCGGATCATCGAAGTCACGAACAGCGTGATCATGACGAGCATGACCAGCACTATCAGCAGCGCCGCGCCACCCTGCTTGCGGAAAGACGGCTTCACGGGTTTTCTCTCCTCGCGCTCAGGTTCGTCAGCCGGAGCCCGCTGAAATAGGAATGCCGCTTGAACTGATCGTTGTAGGGCCCGTAGACGAGTCCGGTTCCCTGCACGGTTCCCGCGGCGAGCACCGCGGAGGAAGTGGCGACAGGATAGGTCTTCGTATCGGAGAAGTCCGGGCTCGGCTCGGTGTTGCGCGCGACCAGCCACACTTTGGCGCTCACCGCGTTGGCGAAATCCACGGCAGTCGGCGCGGCGGTCGAGATGTTGGGGATGTACACGTCCGTGGCGCCGTCGCCGATCCGTCCGGTGGAACTGTTCGCGGCATTCGGGCTGTTGTCGACGCCGTACTCGACCTTGAACGCCTCGATTCCCTCCGCGATCGGGACGATGTTGAATTTCCGGTTTCCGCCTGCGTCGACCCCCAGCTCGAGGCGTTTCAGCGTGGGGATCGGCCTGCCCCCGTCGTCGCTCGCCCCGGTGCACACGTCGCTGCTTCCCACCGGAACGCTGCAGGGCGCGACAAAATAGATGTGCACGTGGTACTTGCGAATCGATTCGGCGTTGCCGTTCTTCTTCATGATCGTCGCCGCCGTTACGCCGTCGGCCTTGCTTATCGAGGTGATGGTGCTTCCGGCGCCGAACTGGATCTCCACCGTCGTCGGATCGGTCTGCATGTAAACCTCGTTCGAGACACCGGTGTCGGTGACCGCAACTGCGGGGAGAAGACCGTCGCCGGGGTATCTCAGCGGCGTCGTGCCGGCGCGGCGGACCACGAGGATGTCGCTGCCGGGGTACAAGTTGGCATTCGGCAGCAAGGTCGCCACTCCGCAGGTGGTTGCCGAAAGATCCGGCCTGCCGGCCTGGTTGGCGGCGACGAACCCCTGCACGGGAATGCCTAGGGCAGCCGTCAGCGCCACCGCATCGCCGGTGAGGCACGGGTCGGGGAGGGTCGTGCCGTCCGCGTACGCGGCGTAGCGGCCGTAGTAGCCGACGAGATGGAGATCCTGGGTGACGGCGTCCATCGCGTACCGCCCGTTCTCGATTTGTTGCGCCGACTTCTGCAACTCGCGCTGGCTCTGGCTCGAATTGGCGAATACGACCGCCAAGCCTGCCAGCAACATCAGGCCGAGAGTCATCGCGACCATCAGCTCGATGAGGGAAAGACCGTTCTGCCGTTCGAATCGGTTCATGTTCAGCTCAGCTTGGCTATTCGCAGCGTCGTCCAGACCACGCGGCGCTTGGTTTCGGGGCCGTACAGCCCGTTGGCACAATTGACCACCGGCGCGAAGGTGTCCGTCATTCCCTGCCACGCGACCGCGACCGTATACACATTGGCTATGGGGTCGAAGCTCACGCAGCCGCGCGCGCCGGCCATGGCGCCGATGTTCCCCCCGCTTCCCACCTCGGCCGAGCCCTGCAGTGTTTGGTCCCATTCGTACATCCCGCTGTCGGCCAGAGCCTTCGTCTGCGTGTTGACGTAACCGGCGGTGCAGTTCGGCGTCCCGGCATAACCGCCCCCCGTGATCGTGCCGAGGTACGGAGAGCCGGTGGCCGCGTTGGTGATCGCGTAGCAGGTCGCGGACCCGCGGTTGGCGTTGATCCGCTCGACCATATCGTTCAGCAGAATCAGTGCCTGCGCGCGTTGGTACGACTCGAGCTCCGCCTGGTGCGCCATGGCCTGGATGCCGATAAGACCGAGCAGGCCGAAGACGGTGATCACGATCGCGACCAGCACCTCGAGCATGGTGAAGCCGCGCGCGTCGTGCGGGCCCCCGCGCGCAAACCCGGGACGACCGGACGAAGCGGCGCCCGGCCCAGACTCAGCTACAGCCGTTCGATGGGTCATTGTCGGTATCCGTCTTGATGCTCGGCCGCCCGCTCGAAGTGACCAGGACGCAGCGGGCGGCTATGGGGTGGGCGGATTGCGCGGCGGTGAAAATAACGTTGCCGATATCCGTCGATTGGCGTCCATCCATTTTGAAAGTGATGTTCGTGCTTAACGGCGTTCCAAGGTTCGACTTCTTCGGCGTGACCGTCACGTTGGTCGTCGCCTCCCGCGATTGGAGCACGGTCGCTCCGATCTGCACCGTCCAGCCGTTCTGCCAGCTGCCCGCTACCGGGATCAGGTCGACGTTCGCGGCGCGCTTGATCGCTTCGCTGCGAGCGAGGATCACGCTTTCGTAGAGATCGGAAGCAGAACTCCGCACCTGGGAGGTGATCACCATGTCGCGCATCGATGGAGTGGCGAGACTCAGGAATACCCCAAGCACCACGAGCGTGAGCATCAGCTCGATGAGAGTGAATCCGCGCAAGCGCGACGGCCGCAGCCGGCGGAGGGAGACCGCGTTTACCATTTGTTGTCACCCGCCGTGCGGTACCTGTTGCCTTCGACGTAGCTGGCGTAGGTCGGGTCGGAATTGAGATACAGATTGCCGTCGCCCGCCTGCTTTCCGGTTGCCGTCGCTTGGACCATGAAAGCGGGGGGCGGGCCCACAACCAGATCGACCTGCACCGTGTATCTGCCGTTGCTGCAAGTTGCCGCGCAGGTCCAGTCGTCCCTGTTGGGAATGTTCAGGCCGCCCGCGCCGATCGTCGCCGTATATGCGCGCGCGTCGAGAAAATACTGCACTTGCTTGGTGCTGATTTCCATCATGAGCTGCTCGGCCTGCGAGCGGTTGACGCGCTGCAGGTACTGCAGGTAGGAGGGATAAGCGATCGCCGACAGGATGCCGATGATGGCAACCACGATCATCACCTCGATCAAGGTAAAGCCGCTGCGGCGCTTGCGAATTGCGTTCATGTGCCCTCCCTAGCGGAACGTTTCGACAGCCTAAGTCGATCCGGCCCCCAAAGCTATCGACTGGCGACGAACGGATTCTTCCTGCCGACGAACGGGCCGCCGGAAAGCGGCCGAATTCACTTCGGCTGGAAAAGCGTGAGAAATTACCGCCTTCGTTGACCGACTCTTCAACGGCACCCAGAGCCGTTTGACCCGCCGACGCTAGATTGAAACCAGGCCCTTAGGCATAGGGAAAACCACGTTTTCCTCGGTCCCGGACAGAACCGTCACGCGGTCCGCGCCCAAATCGCGCAGTCCGGCGATGACCTGCTGCACGAGGATCTCCGGGGCGGACG
>Ga0137463_1000651_pt1 | contig 11563 bp, 10 predicted proteins | sample EasRivERMGT800_2_FD_102333 | JGI IMG/M metagenome (GOLD analysis project Ga0137463, IMG submission 102333) | Soil microbial communities from meander-bound floodplain in the East River, Colorado, USA - East River MetaG ERMGT800_2 | ecosystem: Environmental > Terrestrial > Soil > Floodplain ...
GACACCGCCGCCCGAATGCCGAAGTCGCGCTGCCAAGCCTCCGCGAGGGTCGCGAATCCGGCCTGGATTTCCTGCGCCGCCTCCACTGCGTGCTGGGCGTCGTCCTGCCCCGTGAAGGTCGCCATCACGGTGTCGCTGAGAATGTCCACCACGGCACCCTCGTGCTCCTCGACCGCCTTGGACATCAAGGACACGAATTCGCCCACGCGCGCGAGCACGATCGCCGGATCGAGCATGTCCGACATGCCCGTGAATCCCCGCATCTCGGCGAACAGGATCACCAGCGGAGAGCGTTCGGGTTTGTCTGCTTCGTTAGCCGCCACTTTGTATTCTCCCCTCTCCCACCGCGCCGCGTTCCCGCCATGCTAGGTAGGGCCGACCCTAGAAAGTAGGAAATTCTACACAGGCCGCGCAAAACGGTCTTGCGCCAGGAGCCGTTGCGGAAAAGCCGATGATTCGCATCTTGCTTGGCCCGGCCCAGCCGAGCGCCTTCATGCGTTCGAGCGTCGCTGCCGACCCATCGTTGAGATGCGTGATGGCCCAGCGCAAGCCCCGGGCCAGCTCCGAATATGGATACTATTCAAATGCCATAGCCATGGCCGTGGGGCGGAGTATAATTTTCGTATTCCCGCACGTTCAACGGGAATTCTCAACTCAGGACCGGAAACACGCCATCGCGGCGAGCGGGCGTTCCGGCCCACTGGCATGAAGGAGGTCAAAATGGCAGTTCGCATAGGCGACGAGGCGCCGGACTTCACGGCAGAAACGACCGAGGGAAAGATCCGCTTCCACGAATGGATCGGGGACAAATGGACGATCCTGTTCTCGCATCCGAAGGACTTCACTCCCGTATGCACGACCGAGCTCGGCTACATGGCTAAGTTGAAGCCCGAGTTCGACAAGCGCAACACCAAGATCATCGGGCTTTCGGTCGATCCGGTAAGCGACCACAACAAATGGGTCAATGACATCAAGGAGACTCAAGGGACCGCAGTCAACTATCCGATGATCGGCGACGCGGATCTGCACGTCGCGAAGCTCTACGACATGATCCACCCCAACGCGAGCGGCGGAAAGCGCACGGCGGCGGACAACGCCACCATCCGCTCGGTGTTCATGATCGGCCCCGACAAGAAAGTGAAGGCGATGCTCGTCTACCCGATGAGCGCGGGCCGAAATTTCGACGAAGTTTTGCGCCTGCTCGATTCACTGCAGTTGAACGCCAAACACGCTGTGGCGACACCGGTGAACTGGAAGCCGGGCCAGGACGTGATCATACCGACCTCGGTGTCCGATGAGGAGGCGAAAAAAAAGTACCCGCAAGGCTTCAAGACGCACAAGCCGTATCTGCGGACCGTTGCACAGCCGAAGTAGTTTTGAGCAGACGCTGAAAGCGGCGGCGTCGACTCGGCGCGCTCGAACGGACGGAGAAATATGCCGTTCAGCGCGCGACCCTTCCATGAACGAGGACAGGAACCCAGCAGCGGCGGCGGGGACCCTGAGGCTCGGCGATCTCAGCGTCAACCGCATGGGGTTCGGTGCGATGCGCGCGACCACGAACGGCCCGGACATCTGGGGCCCGCCGCGCGACCGCGCAACTGCTGAGAAAATTCTGCTTCGGGCTCTGGAGCTCGGCATCAATTTCCTCGACACCGCCGACAGCTACGGACCGGAAGTCTCCGAAACCTTCATCGCGGAGACCCTTCATCCCTACCCGAAAGGTTTCGTCATCGCCACCAAAGGCGGTCTATTGCGCCCGAGCGCTTCACGCTGGGATCCGGACGGCCGGCCGGAGCACCTGCGCCGCGCGCTGGACGGAAGTCTGAAGCGACTCAAGCTCGAGCGCATCGACCTCTATCAGCTTCACGCTCCGGACCCGCAGGTACCCTTCGCCGACTCGGTGGGCGCGCTTGCCGAGGCCCAGCGCGCCGGCAAAATCCGGCACTTGGGACTCTCCAACGTCAGCGTGAAGCAGCTGCAAGCGGCGTGCCGGATCGCGCCCATCGTGTCGGTTCAAAACCAATACAATCTGGAGAACCGGAAATCGGAAGACGTGCTCAAAGCCTGCGAGCAGCTCGGCGTCGCCTTCATTCCGTGGTATCCGCTCGGCGATGGAGCGGCGCTCAAATCGCGCGGCGTGAGAGAGCTCGCCCGACGGCTCGGCTTGCCGCCGGCGCAGGTGGCGCTCGCGTGGCTGCTTGCGCATTCGCCCGCAATGCTGCCGATTCCCGGCACGGCTTCGATCGCGCACCTGGAGGAAAATACTGCGGCCGCAGCCCTGACACTTTCGCCTGACGACCTTGCCGCACTAAGCTAACAAGCTCGTACAACTGATCGGGGGACACAAAAGGGGTGTTTCCCTTTTTCGAACCCGTCAAACCACGGAGGAACCCATGCAGCGCTTCGCGATGATCCTTGCACTCCTGGGCGCCGGTATTGCGGCCGCTTTGACCGGCGGATGCAAGACTCCGCCGAACCAGACGGAGATGCAAGCCTACGATTACGGCCCGCGCCCGGAAAACTACGAGAAGCTCATCCGGGACTATCTTTGGCCCAAGCTTCTCGATCCCGGCAGCGCGATCGTCGAGTTCAAGGCCGGACCCCAGCAGCTTTACCAGCAGGACACGGCCCTCCGCCCGCTGCGATACGGCTGGGGCGTGTGCGTGTGGATCAACGACAAGAACACCCGCGGCGCCTACGACGGCCCTTACCCGATGGTGTTTTTCATACGCGACGGGAAAATCATCGCCGCCAACGGCGGGGCGGACGACAACATCATCGGCTGGCGTTACGCGCGCACCGGATGCAACGAGCTTGGCGCTCCGTTCGTGACTCCCTGATCGATCAACCCGTATGAGGCTCTTTGCCGCGACGTGGATCGCCCTGGCGCTGCTCGCCGGCTGCCAATTTCAACCCCTGTCGCGCGAAGAGCTGGCCGCGCTCGACTACGGCCCGCGCCCGGAAGGTTACGAAAAAATTGTCCGCGACTACTTGAGGACCCGGCTCGTGGAGCCCGATTTCGCGTTGATCGAATTCAAGGCCGGGCCCACGCCCCTCTACCAGAAGGAAACGGTCTTGCGCGACCGCCAGTACGGCTGGGCGGTGTGCGTGATGGTCAACGACAAGGATCGGCGTGGCGCTTACGAGGGATTCCACCCGATGGTTCTCTACATTCGCGAAGGAAAAGTCGTTGCGGCAAACGGGGACGGACTGGAACGAGCAGCGGGAGTCCGCTACGCGCACGCTCAATGCGGGGCGCTGGGCTACGAGGTGCCGTGATGCGACCTCTCGCCTCCGGACCCCTGATCACCGGCTTCGGGCGGAGGACAATACAATAGGCGCGGTCAAGCCCGAAGCTTAAGAGGAAGGAGAATTTGGACAATGAAAATCGCGCGCAACGCCTGCGCGGCGCTCGTGCTCGCCGCGGCGACCCAGATCCACGCCCAGGACTACCCCAAGGGGTCGGTCACGCTCGTCATCCCGCTCGCGCCCGGGGACGCGACCGATACCTCGGCACGCGCGATCGCCGACGAGCTTTCCCGCGAGCTCAAGGTGGCGGTCATCCCAGTGAACCGGCCCGGCGCGGGCGGCGCGCTCGGCACCGAGTTCGTCGTGAAATCGAAGCCCGACGGCTATACCATCATCCTCACCAACAACGCCTCGCTCGTATTCCGCTCGATCCTCGATCCCAGGACCGCAAGCTACAACCCGCTCACCGACCTCACGCCGCTCGGACTCGCAATGCGCTCGCCCAGCATTCTCGCCATCCGCGGCGACGCGCCCTACAAGACGTTCGAGGAGCTCGTAGGCTACGCGAAGAGGAACCCCGGGGGCGTGCGCGTCGGAACCGCAGGGGCGGGATCGGTGGGCGATTTCTGCGTGCGCACGCTCAACTCGGCCACCGGCGCGGGATTTACCATGGTGCCGTTCACCGGCGCCTCGCCCGCCGTCACCGCCGTGCTCGGAGGGCATGTAGAAGGCGTGATCCTCGCGCTCGGCACGATGACGGGCCATTTGAGGAGCGGCACTCTGCGGGGCGTCGTCATCTCGGGCAAGTATCCGGAGTTTCCAGACATCCCCACGCTGCCTGAGCTCGGCTACTCCGAGCCGTTTTTCGGAATCTGGGTGGGATTCTTCGCGCCCGCCGGCGTGCCTGCCGAAGTCACCCGGGCGCTCGTTCCCGCCCTCGAGCGCGCCATCCGATCGCCTGCAATCGGCGCCAAGCTCAGGCCCCTCGGTATGGTGATGGACTATTCCCCACCGGAGAAGCTCCTCGCCGAAATCCGTGACGAGCATCGGCGCGTTTCGGAGATCGCCGCGAAATCCGGGCTGGTCAAGTAGACGTTCGCAGCCGGGGATCTCAAGGAAGCTGGATCTTCCCGCCCCCGCCGCTCAAGGGGCCTTGCGGAACCACGATCGAGGAGCTCGCCTGGCGGCGCAGCTCCTGCAGCTCGCGCACGGTGCGGTCGATCGCATCTTTTGCGGCCGGCCCGAACTTCCCCGCGGCCTCCTCGAGCGACCCGGCCTCGATCTCGAACCCGATGGGGATGGATCCGGCGGGCGTCATGATCTGCGTCTCACCCACGTAGACGATGGCTCGCGCCGCGTCCGTCTTTCCGTCCTTCGTGACCGGAGTGAGGCGGCGCAGGGTCCCGATGCGGCGGTCGGTAAATACCTCCTCCAGGTAGAGCTTGTTCGGATCGAGCTTCAGCTCGGTGGATTTGAGGTCGGGCGTTGCCATGCGTCGGCTCCATAGGATCAAAGGCTGCGAGCTTGGGCCCCGCGTGTTCCGGCGTCAAGAGGCGGGATCAGTCGCTTTTCTTCCCGAGTTCCGTTCCGGCTAGCTTCTCCCAGTATCGCACCACCGCGGTGTGATCCAGTCCCGGGCCGAGTGCCGCCTGCGCTTCGGTCCAGGCTTCGAGACACGCCTCGGCGAGCCGGGCCGGTGATCCGGTAGAGCGCGCGACCTCGAGCGCGGTCTTCAAGTCCTTGACCATCAAGTCGAGCGAGAAGCCCGAGTCGAACGCGCGCGAAAGGATGAATTGATGAAACTTGTTGAGGGTCGAATTGTTCATCCCGGTCGACGCGTTGAGAATGTCCACCACGTTTCCCGGATCGAGACCGAAGCGCTGGGCGGCAAGCACGCCCTCGGCCGCCGCGACGAGGCCCGCCGCGGAGACGTAGTTATTGAGAGCCTTCATCGCGTGCCCGGAACCGAGCGGGCCGGTAAGGAAAATCTGCCTGCCGATCGCCTCGAGGATCGGCCGGCAGCGCGCGATGCTCTGCGCGTCGCCGCCTACCATGATCGAGAGCGTCGCGTCCGCTGCTTTCCTCACCCCGCCCGAGACCGGCGCGTCGAGCATCGCAATGCCGCGCTCGGCAAGCCGCGCGCCGAGCGCTCGCGTGCTCACCGGAGAGGACGAGCTCATGTCGATCAGGACCCGGCCGCGGGAAAGCCCCGAGAGCAGGCAATCTTCGCCCGCGCCCGGCCCGAGCACCACCGCGTGCACGGCGTCCCCGTCGGGAAGCATTGTAATCACCGCCTCGCAGCGCTCGGCCGTGGCTTTGAGCGACCCCGGCGCCTCGGCTCCGGTCGCATCGCAGGCGCGCCTGAGAGCGCTCGAGTTCAGGTCATGCGCGACGATCCGGTACCCGGCACCCGTCAGCCTGCGGGCCATCGGAAGGCCCATTTTTCCGAGCCCGACAAAGCCGATGCACGCCGGGGGGACAATCGAGGGTGAATTCACCGATACGCTCGGCATTGTCTCCACCCCGTTCTCCCCTCAATCGCCCAGACCCACGATGCGCGGCAGCGTCTCCCCGATCGCGCTGTGAAGCACCGCGTCGGCGACGTGGTCGAAAGGCGTGGCTTCCGCGTTTACGATCACCACGCGCGCGCCTGCGTTCTTCGCGGCGGGTACCGCCCCCGCGATCGGATAGACCTTCAGGCTCGTGCCGACTGAAATAAGCAGATCCGCCTCGGCTGCCACGCGCATCGCACGGTCGATCACCTCGGGCACGAGCGCCTGCCCAAACGAGATGGTATCGCTTTTCAAAATTCCGCCACAGCGCTCGCAGCGCGGATCGGATTCCCCCGAGCGAACCCGGTCGAGGGTCGCCTGCATCGGTCCCCTCCGGTCGCACGAGAGGCACACCACCTCGTGCACCGTGCCGTGCACCTCGATCACGCGCTCGGGCGAATTGCCCGCCTTCTGGTGCAGTCCGTCGATGTTCTGGGTGATGAGCGCGTGGAGCTTCCCGCGCCGCTCGATCTCCACGATCGCCGCGTGGCCCGCGTTCGGACGCGCCGTCCATGCCGGATGCGCAAGGCGCGACTGCCAGGATTTCCTGCGCACCTCGGGATCGGCGACGTAGTGATGGATGTTCGAGAGCTTCTCCGCCTGCGGGTCCTTGGTCCATACTCCTTGCGGTCCGCGAAAGTCGGGGATTCCCGATTCGGTGGAAATTCCGGCGCCGGTGAGAACGACGATGCGTTTCGCCGTCTCCACCCAGACCTGGACGGAATCGATCATTCGCGCGATTGACCTCAAGGTGCTCGGGCGCCTTGTGCCTTAGCTTTTCCCGCTCTGCCCCGGTTTTGCCCCGCGGCCCGGCGATCCGCCTTCGACCACTTCCAGCGCCGGACGCGCGACATGATACTTGTTGCGGCCGGCTCGCTTCGCCTCGTAGAGCGCGACATCGGCCTGCTTCATCAGCTCCTCGCCGTTCGTGTCGCCTCGCGTGAAAGCGATGCCGATGCTGGTCGTGGCGCGCAGCGCCTTCGAATCGACGTGGAATTCCCTGCGCATTGCGTCGATGATCTTATCGGCGATCGCGCGGGCATCCCCGTCCTCACGCACGTCCTCGAGCAGGATGACGAACTCGTCCCCGCCCAGGCGCGCCACCGTATCGGTTTCGCGCACGCACGCGTTGAGGCGCTCGGCGAATGCCTTGAGCAGCGCGTCGCCGGCCGCGTGTCCGAGTTCGTCGTTGATTTCCTTGAAACGATCGAGATCGAGGTAGAAGAGCGAGATCAGTTGCCGGTTTCTGCGCGCGCGAGCCAGTGCCTGCTCGAGCCGGTCGCCGAGGAGATTGCGGTTCGGCAGTCCGGTAAGGCTATCGTACTGCGCGGCGCGCTCCAGCTGTGCGCGGCTCTCGGCGAGGTCGGCTTCCGCGCGCTTGCGCTCGGTCACGTCGGCCGTAGTGCCGACCATGCGCACGGCGCGGCCGTCCCGGTGATCCCGGTCCGTAACCTGGCCGTGGGTCTGGACCCAGATCCATTGTCCACTGCGGGTCTTCACGCGATACTCGACGCGATAATGCGAGATCGCGCCTTTCAGCACCTCGCGGAGAACCAGGCGCTGGGGCGGGCGGTCATCCGGGTGCGTGAACTCCGCGAGAACTGCAAGCGTGGTGCGGGTCGGCGCGGGCTTCCCGCCCAACATGACCGCCCAGTGCTCGCTCAGGAAGATTTCGCCTGTCCCGATGTTCCAGTCGAACAGCGCGAGCTGCGAGCCCTCCAGCGCAAGGCTCAGCTGCTGCTCGCTTTCGCGCAGCATCTGTTCGGTGCGCTTGAGCGGGGTGACGTCGCTTGCCAGCACGTAGAATCCCGCCACGCTGCCGTCGCTGTGTACATCCGGAACGTAACGGGTGTGGGTGTGGCGCTCATTGCCGCCGAAGGAGACGGGCAGATCGAATCTCGCCTCCCTGCCGGCGAGCGCTGCGCGAATATGGGGCTCGCGCGATGCATAGGTGTCTCCCAGGATTTCGCGCATGGTGCGTCCGCACACGTCCTCGGGCGTCATGCCGAACCACTCGCGATAGGTGGCGTTCGCGTAGCGGTAACGCTGCTCGGAATCGACGTACGAAATCAGTGCGGGCGTGTTGTCGGTGATCAAGCGCAGCCGGTGCGCGTTCTCCTGGAGCGCGGCCGCGGCCTCGTTGCGCTCCCGCATCAAGGCATTGAAGTCGGCGGCGAGATCGCCGATTTCGTCGCCCTCGCGGACTGGAACCTCGGGGACCGCACCCGGGTCGTTCCGACTTCGGCGAATGGTCTGGTGCAAGGCGAGCAGCGGGCTGAGCAGCGATCGCGCGGCGAGCCAAATGAGCGGTGCCAGCAGCAAAGCCAGAACCGCCATGAATTGGATGATCTGCTTCTGCGTTTCGGCGAACGGCGCATACGCCTCTTCGACCGGCAGCGCAGCTACCAGCACCCACGGAATGCTCTGCAGGGACTTGTAGCTGTAGAGCGCGTGCAGGCCGCGGCCGTCGACGCTTTCCTCGGTGCCTTCCGCTCCGGCTGTCGCCCGGTCGAAATACGGAGACACGCCCGGAGGCGGCCCCTGGGTCATGATGCGATCCTTGTCGGCGGACATGACGATCAGGCGGTCCTTGGTAAACAGCCCGAAAGAGCCGCTCCTGCCGACGGGCGTTCGGCCGATGTTGCCGAGGAAATTCGGGCGAAACAGATTGAGGGTGCCGGTCAGCACACCCACGATCTCGCCGCGCGGACCGACTATCGGCGCTCCCAGAATCACCTGCGGCTCGCCGTTGAGCCGGGCGCGATGCGGCGGCGACACGAGCGGCTGCCCGCGGTCCAGCACCTCCCGGATCCAGGGACGGTCGCTCAGGTTGATCGTTTCGCGCCCCTGGTCGTAAGGCACCGCCGCAACGAACTTTCCGTTGGCAGAGATCACCGAGAGCGCGTCGAACTCGCTCTGCAATCCTGGCCGGCTCTCGAGGTTCTTCTGCACGACGCTCGGGCGGCCGAGCTCTTCGGCGGGCAGTATCCTTGCCAAGCTGACGAGTGCGCCCAGACGCATCAGCAGCGTCTGATCGATGTCGTCGGCGACGCGCGATACCAGGGTGAATTGCTGGGATTCCAGAACCTGCCGCAACTCGACTTTGAACAAGCTCAGCTGGACCGCCGAAACGAGGGCAAGCAGCCCCAGCAGCGCCGCCGTGGCGATCAAGGTGACTCTGGATTTGATGCTCAGTGGTTTCACGCCGGCACTCTCAGGGCAGGCCGCCGCCTATTCACCCGCGCAGCTTGAACCGTTGTATCTTCCCCGTCGCAGTCTTCGGCAGCTCGGGGAGGAACTCGATCCAGCGCGGATACTTGTAGGGCGCGAGCTTGTCCTTGACGTGCTGCTGGAGCGCGGCCTTCAGCGCGTCGGTCCCCGAATTACCCTGCTTGAGCACGACGTAGGCCTTGGGCTTGATGAGCTTGTTCTCGTCTTCGGCGCCGACCACCGCGGCTTCGAGCACCGCCTCGTGGCCGACGAGCGCGGCCTCGACTTCCGCGGGCGAAACGTAGATGCCCGAGACCTTCAGCATGTCGTCCGAGCGCCCGTCGTATACGTAGTAGCCGTCCTTGTCCTGCGTGTACTTGTCCCCGCTCTTGGTCCAGCCGCCGTTGAAAGTGTGGCGGCTTTTCTCGCGGTTGTTCCAGTAGTAGGCTGCGCTGGTCGGACCGCTGATCTGCAGCTCGCCCATCTCGCCCGGCTTCACCGGATCGCCGTGCTCGTCCACCAGGCGCAGCTCGTAACCCGGGACAGGCTTACCCGTGGTTCCGTAGCGCACGTCGTCCGGCCGGTTGGAAAGAAAGATGTGCAGCATTTCGGTCGAGCCGATTCCATCGAGGATCTCGACGCCGGTTCTTTCCTTCCAGCTCTTTGCGATCTGGGCCGGCAGGGCCTCCCCGGCCGAAATGCACTGGCGCAGCGCAAGCGACCCTCTCGCCGGGAAGTCAGGGTGGGCGAGCATCGCCGCGTAGAGGGTCGGCACCCCGAAAAAAAGAGTAGGTTTCTTTTCCTTGAGCCGCTTGAAAACGGATGCCGGCGTGGGTCGCTCGGCCATCAGGACCGCCGTCGCGCCGACCGCCAGGTTGAAGGAGAGCGCGTTGCCGAGGCCGTAGGCGAAGAACAGTTTCGCCGCCGAGAACACCACGTCGCTTTCCCGGTACCCCAGCACGCCGCGCGCGTAGAGCTCCGCGGTGAGGATCATGCTCGAATGCACGTGAACCGTGCCCTTCGGCATGCCGGTCGAGCCGGAGGAGTACAGCCAGAAGCAGGCATCGTCGGCGGTGGTCGGCGCGGGCGCGAGGTCTGGCGAACCCTTCGCGAGCACTTCTTCGAACGCGGTGTGGCCGGCGGCGTTGCCGGAGACGATGACGTGTTCCAGGAACGGAAGCTTGCCGATCATCGGCGCGAACTGGGGCAGCAGCTGCTCCGATACGACGAGCACCTTCGCGCGGCTGTCGGAAAGCATGTACTCGTAGTCTTTCGGGGTCAGCAGCGTATTCGCGGCGATCGGAACGATCCCGGCCTTGATCGCGCCCAGGAACGCCGTCGGAAAATCGATCGTGTCGGTGAGGGCGAGCAGCACGCGATGCTCCATCTCGAGGCCGAGCGCCTGCAGCCCCGAGCCGAGGCGGTTGACGCGCTCGGCGAGCTGGCCGAAGCTGTATTGTCCGCCGTCGTCGATGTAGGCGAGCTTGGCCGCGCGGCCCGCAGCGAGGTTGCGCTCGATCAGGTCGTACGCGGCGTTGTAGTCTCTGGGAATTTTGACGCTGGGCGGGCTGACCGAATGATCGGCGGTGCTGCGCGAGGGCACGGGTTCTCCCAATGGATTTGAGCCTCACTTCCCTGGTCTCCACGTGGAGGGGAAGCTTTGCGCGGCCATTTTATGCTCAGCACGGACGCTGCGCACGCACAGGAGACTTGGGAGCAGAATATCCGTCCCGAGGACCCACTCAAGGAGGCCGGCCATGGAAACGATGCCAGACGCTAAGCAGGACTTGGAAGCCCTGGAGGCGGTTGCAGGAAAAGGGCTTCTCGACCGCCGTGCCTTCTTGCGCGGCGGCGCCGCGTTCGCAGCGGCCGTGACGGGTTATACGGTCGCCCGATCCGCGGCGGCGGCCCCGCTCGCGGACGACCCTTGGAGCCTCGTGCCCGGCGCCGTCTCGCCGTCCTACGAGCATCGGTCGCGGTTCGAGGAAAAAATCGTGCGCACGCTCAGCAATCCGAGGGGCGAGACCCGCACCTCGCACGCGCGCACTCCGCATCACCTGATCAACGGGACGTTCACGCCGAACGGCCTGCATTTCACGATCGTGCACTCCGGCACCCCGGACATCGATCCGGACAAGCACCGGCTGGTGATCCACGGCATGGTGAAGCGCCCCCTCGCCTTCACGCTCGATGCGCTTGCGCGCTACCCGATGGTGTCTCGCATGACCTTCGTCGAATGCGGGGGCAACAGCGCGCCGATGTTTTCCAAGGAGCCGATCCAGGCGAGCGTGCAGGCACTGCACGGCCTCGCGTCCTGCGCCGAATGGACCGGCGTGCCGCTTTCCACCCTGCTCGACGAGGCCGGCATCGACCCGAAAGCAAAGTGGATCGTCGCCGAAGGCGCCGACTCGCTGGCCTTGAGCCGCAGCGTGCCGATGACCAAGGCCCTGGACGACGCCGTGGTCGCGCTCTACCAGAACGGCGAGCGCCTGATGCCCGGCAACGGCTATCCGATGCGGCTGCTCCTTCCCGGCTGGGAAGGCAACATGAAC
>Ga0137463_1000652_pt1 | contig 11562 bp, 7 predicted proteins | sample EasRivERMGT800_2_FD_102333 | JGI IMG/M metagenome (GOLD analysis project Ga0137463, IMG submission 102333) | Soil microbial communities from meander-bound floodplain in the East River, Colorado, USA - East River MetaG ERMGT800_2 | ecosystem: Environmental > Terrestrial > Soil > Floodplain ...
ATCATTACCAAGGCCGACTCGGGCATCAAGACCGTCGCAGACTTGAAGGGCAAGACCTTCTGCCGCCCCGACGCAATCTCGACCTCCGGCTGGATCATGCCTAGCCTGCTGCTCAAGAAGAATGGGGTTGACCCCGATAAGGACCTTGGCGAAATCAAGGACTCCGGCGGCCACGATAAAGTCGCGCTCGCGGTCTACAACGGCGAGTGTGATGCTGGCGCCACGTTTGGCGACGCGCGCACGCTGATCGCCAAGGATCACCCGGATGTGAATGACAAGGTGGTCGTCATTGCCACCACCGACCCGATCCCGAACGACGGCGTGGCCTTCGCTACGGCTGTCCCGGCTGACGTCCGGGCCAAGGTCGTCAAAGCCTTCACCGATATGGCCGCCAACGCCGACGACCTGAAGCTGCTGACCTCGCTGTACAGTTGGACTGGCGTGGAAGCGCAAACCGACGCCTTCTACGACACATTCCGCCAATTCCTCGACGCGGCTGGCGTCAAGGTTGACGACTTCGTCAAGTAGCGGATAGGGTGTAAAATGCAGGGGGATGTCATCGTGACATCCCCCTTATTTGTTGCCGGTTCTGGTCTGACAGGGGGCCGCCTATGCTCGAAGTCCGTAACCTGACCACGGTATACCAAGACGGCACGAAAGCGCTGGACAATGTCAGCTTCCAAGTGCCTGACGGGGCGTTCCTGGCCGTGATTGGCCTGAGCGGGTCGGGCAAATCGACCCTGCTGCGGTGCATCAACCGGCTGATCGAGCCGACCTCCGGCGAGATCATGTGGAATGGGACAAACGTCGCCGCGCTCAAAGGATCAGAGCTGCGCATGGCGCGCCGCGAGATCGGCATGATCTTCCAGCAGTTCAACCTGGTCAAGCGTTCCAGCGTGATGACCAACGTTCTTAGCGGGCGGCTCGGCTACATCAACCCGCTGTTCAGCCTGATCAACTATTTCCCCGCCGATGACCGCAGGCGCGCGCTGGCCGCGTTGGAGCGCGTCGGGCTGACCGACAAGATCAACAACCGCGCCGATGCCCTGAGCGGCGGGCAGCAGCAGCGGGTCGGCATCGCGCGGGTATTGATGCAGGGGGTCAAGCTCCTGCTGGCCGATGAGCCGGTTTCCAGCCTCGACCCGGTGCTGGCGCACTCCATCCTGAACCAGCTTGAAACGCTCAACCGCGAAGACAAGATCACGGTGGTGTGCAGCCTGCACTACCTCGACCTGGTGCAGCGTTACAGTTCGCAAGTGCTCGGCCTCCGCGATGGCAAGGTGGTGTTTGAAGGCGATAACAAAGCGATCCGCCAGATGACGCCGGAGCGCTTCAAGGAGATCTACGGCGAGGAAGCGGAACTGGTTGGCGCGGGCAAACTCAGCGGGGCGGAGCATTAACATGGCTATATCCTCGAAACCTGGAAGTGATCTGAAAAAATCGCCTGTAGTCGCGGGGCTGCTCTCGCTGATTTTGCCGGGTGCGGGGCACTACTACGCCGGAAAACGCGGCCAGGGCGTCTTGCTGGCGATTATCGCGGTTATTATGGTGGGCCTGACCTTCTGGGCGCGCGGCCTGCGTGAAGTCAATCTCCGGCCAGACACCGAGCTGATCCTGATAGTCACCACCGTGGGCTTCTGGCTGTGGGCAATCGCCGCGGCGGCCTTACATGCGGCGCAGCGGCCATTTTTTTTGCCGATGCTGGGGTTGGTGCTGATCCTCGGCTATTTTTACGTGCTGGGCTGGCAGGTCACCGAAGTGGATCTCAGGCGCTTTTTTGGCGAGTTTTCGGACACATTTGACATCTTCAGCAAGGTGATATGGCCGTGGGACGCGGCGGTTGAGTATGACATCGCCAACGTCAGCGCGACAACTCAGTTCGCCAACCCGTGCCCCACCAACACCGCCGAGATTCCGGCGCAGGCGGGAGCCGCTAACGGGAAGGCGTGGGTGACGCTGGATCCGGCCTGCGGCGAATTTTCGATTTACGACTCGTCCAAAGGAGCCGTTCAGGTGGGCACCATGCTGACGCTCAAAGCGGGCGGGCTCAAGCCCAACACGCACGTGGATGTGCTGTGGACCGACGCGCTGGGCCAGCAATACCGGCCTCGCTACAACGGCGCCTCGGTGGAGGGCACAGCCGACGCGCAGGGCAACCTGACCATCCAGTTTGGCGCGCCGCAAATCGAGACCGGGACGCAGGTTGGCACGGCCCTGCACACCATTGAGGTGCGCCAGGAGCTGGGCCGCAGCAACCCGCACATGTCGGAGGACATGGAGCTGGCCCTCAACCGCATTATCATCACGATTTTTCAGGCCCTGATGGCCACCAGCTTTGGCATTGTGCTGGCCGTGCCCATCAGCTTCATCGCCGCGCGCAACCTGATGGCCGGGTCGCCGCTCACGCTCGCCATCTATTACGCCGTGCGCTTCGTCTTGAATGTGATCCGCTCTATCGAGCCGATCATCTGGGGGGTGATCGCGGTTGTGTGGGTCGGCCTGGGGCCGTTCGCCGGGGTGATAGCGCTGACACTGCACACCATCGCGTCGCTTGCCAAGCTGTACTCGGAAGCCATCGAGAGCATCGAGTCGGGGCCGATTGAAGCCATCACCTCGACGGGAGCTTCGCCGGTGCAAGTGGTGATGCACGCCATCGTCCCGCAGGTCATCCCGCCGTATGTGTCGTTTACCATTTACCGCTGGGATATCAACGTGCGCCTCGCGACGATCATCGGGTTAGTCGGCGGCGGCGGCATCGGGCAGATTTTGTACCAGTACATCGGGCAATCGAGGTGGCAGTCGGCCGGACTGTGCGTGTGGCTGGTGGCCGCGACGGTGTCAGTCATGGACTACGCCAGCGCCGAAATCCGCAAGCGATTTGTGTAGGCGGATTTTCTATCGTACAGTATAAGACCAAAAAAGGGGCGACTCGCAAGTCGCCCCTTTACATTGCAGCCAGCCGAGATGCGATTGTCGCTTTACCGTTGAGGTGTACCGAGCGCAGTGGCGCGGCCTGCTTTGGATGAACGTACACCGCGGAGCATCCCCTCGATATCCAGCCCTTCATCCAGATCGGGCCAGTCAATACTGAACATGCCTAACTCAAAATGGCGTTGTTCGTCAATTGACGCATCGCGAAGCCAGGGGTGCCAATCCAGCGGATTACTAATGGTTCGCCCATCGGCTAGCGTGACGGATAATTTTTTGTTTCCTATCTCCACACTTACGGGGCGGTCGCTATCGTGATTGAAATAAGAGCTTGCCGATAGGAAAGTATCCTGATGATTGCTCATCTGCTTCACTATCAGTTATTCCGGGGTTTTCTTTTGGCGCCAGCCTCAGTGTTTACCCCTGTCGGAAAGTTTCCCCGTACAGTTTCAGGCGTAATTCGTGGATCGGGCGGTTGCGGTGGTGGGACAGGTTGCTTGGGAAGCTGTGGTGGCGTTCCTGTTCTTGGTTTATCTGCCATCGACAATTCCTCGCTATCTTGGCAACTGAACGATTAGATTATAGCCTGCCTCATACGCAAGCGCTGCTATTAGGATAACTGCGCCTACCATTGCTACGATCTGGGCATAGCCCGCGATGCTGACTACGCGACCCCGCTTGATAAGAATTTGCTGATTGAAGTAGTAGGCACGTGCCATAGCATCAACTAATTCGGCCTTTATCGCGTCTGATGGATAATCCAGCCATGTCTGGAGAACGTGTGGGTATATTGTGGCTGCGTAAATATCGCTGCGTGGGATTTTTATCCAGGCAGTCAATGCGGCGCTTGCAGCAAAAAGAAAGATCGCGGCGTATACGAAGAAGAAGACCACGGGTGTCCAATTCTTGGAGAACTCGGTGCTTGCAACCGTCAGAAGAATACCCGCGACAATAAGTCCAACTTGTATCTGCTGATCCGCTTTCTGATCGAGTGTATTCATATCTGCCACAAGTCGATCATGGGCATCTTTGCTTTCTGAGTAAACCAAATCAAGGGATAAGTTGATTGCATTATCCGAAGTCTCGCCGTAATTGTTAGGTCCATTGCTTACTGGCATATGTTTGCTCCCCAAACAGCCGCAGCGACAATAGCCCTCAAACCCCCAGCAGCGCACGCAGAATGAGCTCTGACGGCAACTGCACCAGATAGCCCAGCACGTTCAATATTGCCAGCGGCCCTCGCGCCACAAAGGACAGGATTATCAAGCCGAAAAATAGATAATATGTCACCTGGCGATAGCGCTGCCAATCAACTGCCGCGCCGGCAGGCAGGGCCGCTAGCACGATAGTCCACCCATCCAGCGGGAACAGCGGGATCAGGTTGAACACAAACAGGATGATGTTCAAGTAAACCATCAGCGTTAGCACGTAACCCAGTGTGGGGAACACGAGCGTGCCGGGGTCAAGCGTGGGCGTGACAAACCCGAAGCGCAGTGGCACGGCGAACACAGCCGCGATCACCAGATTGGAAATGGGCCCGGCCAGCACCGCCTGAAACGTCCCCCAGCGCGGATCGCGCATCCGCTGCGGCACAATCGGTGCGCTGCCCAGAAAGCCAAACCCGGTCATCACACCGAAAGCGAATCCCATCCAGTTGATATTGACAATGGGGTTCAGCGACATCCGGCCCATTTCCTTGGCGGTCGGGTCGCCATTGAGATACGCGAAATAGGCGTGCGCGAATTCGTGGACAGTCATCGCCACCAGCAGGACTAACGCGCGCGCGATCAGGGTAGCCGGGTCAAAATTCACTGGGAACTCCTAGCCGATAGTATATGTGTCGCAGTTAACCCCATCGTTTCATGGATGAATCTTCGCGTAGAATGGGCGAAATTACAAATACACAATTGACTGTCATGGAGGTAGATGTAACTGTAATAAGCTCTCATGTTACAATGTCATTATCCGATGAATCTTGATGGGGCAAAGACGGGAGTCAATCGCAATGCTACTAATCACATTTGAGGCCATCATGTTTGTCACGGGCGTATGGGGGTTGTTCAGCGGCACACTGCCTAGTTTGCTTTTTGGAGGGCCGGGAAAGTTCACCATAGAAGGCAGATCAGCAAGAGTGATCGGCGCGGCACTGATGCTGCCCCTTCCAGCCGCGTTTGCCAGTGGCTTCCTGCTGGCGTGGCTCTTTGGCGAGTACGGCGCGCCGATTGCTCTGATCATGGAGATTGGGTTTACAGTTGTCATAGGTGCAGGCTGTTGGATAGCTACCCGAAAGCTCCAAACGCCTTTCGCAGCCTCTCCCAAGTCAGATGATGCTATAGCTGAAAAGACATTGGAAGACAATAAGCAGGCTATGAGTAAAGCGCAACAATCTCTATTTGCGTTGGCTATTGCCATTGGCATCACCAATTTTATCCTCATTGCGGCACTAGTGGCGTTTCCAGTGGCGTTTTTGGTTGCTACGCAAGCGCTCAAGTTTACGGAGGCGAGACATTTGGACGCGCGTTACCGCAAAGATCTGAATCTAATACGCGTGCTAGCAGGGTCTCTAATGGCTTTTTATATCTTGATCATGGTCGGTGTTATCTGAACCCACCTACGTATTTAGCAATCCGCACGATCAGCGCACAAACATTGGCCAGCCAAAAATCACTAGCGCCACAGCGCCCAGCACGCACGGCGCCAGAAGTAGCATTACACCAGACAGGATCAGGGTGATCGCCAGGCGATCCGGTTGAGGGTTTCGTTGCATACCGCGATTGTAGCGGCGACCGTCCCTCGCGGCAAACCCACTAAGACTACCCTCCTTCCGGCAAGCAGCGCGTGCCAGTGAGCGGCTCGGAGTGGGGATAGTCCTCACAAGCGCGCTTTTTTATTTTCGTCTATAATGTAGGCGTACTTCACGCACACGCTGTGATACCGTGTGACACTCATTAAACCCAGCCGCTCAATTCAGGAGTAAGCACCAACGTGTCCAAGGGCAGAATCCTGGTTGTCGAAGACGACGCCGACATCTCTAACATGCTCAAGATTTACTTTACCGGTCAGGGCTATGACATGGAAATGTCCAAGCGCGGCGGTGAAGCGCTGACCCTGACCCAGCAGCAGCTTCCGCAGTTGATCATTCTCGACATCAATCTGCCCGATATGGACGGTTATACCGTGTGCCGGACACTGCGCACCAACATGCGCACCAAACACATCCCGGTGATTTTCCTGACCGAGAAGGACGACCGCTCGGATCGCATTGCCGGGTTGGAATTGGGCGCGGACGATTACATCACCAAGCCGTTTGACATCGAGGAGCTTCGGCTCCGCATTCAAAACGCCATTGCTGCCGCCGAGCGCATGGGCCTCACTGACCCGCGCTCCGGTCTGCCCAGTGGCCGTCTGATCGAGGATCAGCTCCGCGAGATGATCCGCCGCCCGGAATGGGCCTATTTCGACATCCGTATCAGCTTTTTTGAGGCCTTCCGCGAGAAATACGGCTTTGTGGCCGCCGACGAAGTGCTGCGCTTCACCGCCATGATGATGAGCGATGTCGTGGATAACACCGGCAACGCCGATGATTTTATTGGCAACGCGGGCAACGATAACTTTGTGATCATCAGCACGCCGGAAAAAGCGCCCGCCATCAAAGAGACGCTGGAAAAACGCTTTAACGAAGAGGTCAAGACCCACTATTCGTTTGTGGATCGCGAGCAGAACGGTGTCAAGATTGACGATGGCACGGGCGGTGAAAAGCTGGTCAAACTGATGATGATCGCTGCCGGGCCGGTGACTTCCAAGGATAAGGAATTTTCGGACATCCGCGAGATCACCGAATCCGCCGCCGAAGCCCGTCGCAAGGCCCAACAGGCCAACGCCGGGACGGCAGTCAGCCCCGGTACCGGGGTCAGCACTTAGCTGGTAGCTATCAGCCATTTGTCACAGGCTGTCGCAATAATAAACCGGCTGAATAGTTTTGGCCGTTAGCTAAAAGCTAAACGCTAAACGCTAAAACCTGTAGTTGAGAGGGCATTAAGTATGGAATCATTAGCGCAAGCCTTACAAAGCGCCGGTGTCTTTATTTTAGGCGTTGGCATGCTCGTGATCTTCGGCGTGCTGGTTAGCGCGGCGCTGGCCAGCCGCCGCCGCCAGCAGATGATCGGCAGCGAGCAGTCGCTGATCCCGGTTAATATCGGCTCCATCAGCGACGCCGTGATCGCGTCCACGGTGGGTGGGCGGGTGGTCTACGCCAACGATGTGGCCCGCCGCTGGTTCAACCTCGACGGCACCGAGCCGGATTTGTGGTTCCTCTCGCAGCGTGTCAGGCCCGCCGCTGCCTTTCTGGAATTGTTCGCCTCGGAGGGCCAGGCCCAGTTTAATGTTGCCAGCCGCAACATCACCGCCACCTCGCACCGCGTGGCGGTTGGCGAGACATCCCAGTTTGTCGTCGTGATGCGTGAGGAAGTGCCGCTGCCCACGCTGGATAAAGAAGAGCGAGGATCGCCCCGCGCGCTCCAAACCCTCGCCGAAGTAACCCGCTCGATCAACGCCAGCCTGGAGTTGGAAGGCACGCTCAAGGCGGCTCTCGAAGGCACCTACCGCCTGATCACTTTTGATGCCGCGCAAATTTGCCTGTGGGATGGCGAGGCCGAGGTGCTGGAGCCGGTGCTCCGCTCCGGCCCAGTGCGCTATGTGGAAGCCACCCACAGCGCCGACCAGATTTATCCGCCCGATATGGGCTTTCCCGGCTGGATCGCTCGTCGCCGCCAACCGCTCCATGTCCCCGATGTCTCGACCTTCACCGAAGTGACGCCGCATATTCGCCCGGTTGACCCCCCGGTGCGCAGCTATCTTGGTGTGCCGCTGACCGTGCGCAATCGGTTTATCGGTTCGCTTGAAGTGATGTCGGCCATCCCTGAATCGCTGGATCGTGACGACCTGGCCATCCTGACCCTGATCGCCGAGCAGGCCGCCGGCGCTATCGAGAATGCGCGCCAGTACAGCGCGCAGGCCGAGCGCGTCCAGGAGCTTTCCGGTCTGCAGGAGATCGCCCAGGCCATCTCGTCGCTGCAAGAGCCGCACCAGTTGTTCGCGCAGTTGACCCACCGCGTGGCCGAGTTGATGAAGGTCGAGATGGTGGGTGTTTTGCTTTACGACCGCGATCAGGAGAAGCTGGTTGCCCAGCGCCCGATGCACGGCGTGCTGGACAACCTGACTACGCGCTACGCCATCCCGGTCGAAAAGGGCAGCGCCTCCCGCAAATTATGGGAAGAAGTCCAGTTCTGGTTCAGCAACGATGTGGCCAAGGACCCGCTCGTGGCCGAGCTTGGCCTCGAAGAGCTGGCCGAACTGACCGGGGTTCACACCACCGTCATGGCCGCCATGACCCTCGGCGATGAGCGCATCGGGATCGTTCAGGTCTCTAATAAAGAAGACGGCTCGCCCTTCACGATGGAGGATATCCGCCTGCTGCAAATTTACGCGGATCAGGCCGCCATTGTGGTTGCCAGCGCCCGCCTGTATGCCGAGGAGCAGAGCCGCGTCGCCGAGCTTCAGGGCTTGCAGCAGATCGTTCAGGCCATGAGCGCCGTCACCGACCCGGTCGAATTGTACGCCCAGTTGACCCGCCGCATCGCCGAACTGATGAAGGTCGATATGTGCGGCTTCCTGATCCACAACAGCGAAACCGAGCAGCTTTTGGCCCGCACGCCGTTCTATGGCATCAAGGACGATATCGCGCGCCAGTTGGTTATCAACACCAGCAAGCGCGGGTTGCCCCGTGACGTGTGGCGCGAGGCGGAATTGTTCGCCTCCAATGACGTCCCCACCGACAAGGCCATCGACTCGCTGGGGATGCGTGACGTGGCTCACAACGCGGGGATCAGGACGATGCTGCTTGCCCCGCTGGGCGCAGCAGGTCGCCGCTATGGGCTGCTGCAAGTTTCCAACAAGACCAACGGTTCCGACTTTGATGATGGCGATAAGCGCCTGGTCTCGATCTTCGCCGGTCAGGCTGCGGCGCTGATCGAGAACGCCCGCCTGTATGAAGATACCGACGCCACCTCCCGCCGCCGCGCCGCCGAGCTTCGCTCCGTGTCGCGCATCAGCCACGAACTCAACGCTACTCTCGAACTCGAACGCATCCTCGAAGTTATCGCGGTCGAAGCCCTGCGCGCCGAAGGCGCCAAATGGGCAAACCTGGTGATGGTCGATTGGAATGCCGACAAGACCGAGATCAGGCCGCTGATGACTTTCGGCACCGAACTCAGTCCTGATGGTCGGGTGCTGACCCAGGCTTGCGCCCGTTCGGGCGAGACGCTGACCATTGAAGACTTCGACAAAGTCTCGCATTACCCCAGCCCGATTGAAGGCGCGCGCTCGGCGCTGCTGACGCCCATCAATTTCGAGGGCAACGTCGTCGGCGTGATCGGCCTCTACGGTGAAAAGCCACGTGGGCTGGATGCCAGCGCCGCCGAGTACATTCAGGCGCTGTCGTCGCAGGCCACCATCGCCGTCACCAACGCCACCCGCCATCAGGAGCAGGTCGAGCGATCTGGCTTGCTGGCCCGCCGCGCCGACCAGTTGACAAGGCTGTTTGAGTTGGGCCGCATGTTCCGCACCGACCAGTCGGTCGAGGGCAACATCGACTCGGTGGCCCGCGCTATCAGCGAATCGGTCGGTTTTGACGTGGCCCTCATTCACGGCCTCGACCCTCAGACACGCTCCCTGCAAGCCATTGCCCACGTCGGTCTGGCTGCCAGCGTCTTCAAGCAGATGGCCGAACGCCGTATTAACTGGGACAACCTGGTGATGTTCCTCGACGACAAATCGATGATCAGCACCTCGTACCTGATCACCCCGGAGCGCAGCGGCGAGTTATTCGGGCTGCTGGGGCTGCCGGAGCGTGTCAATCAGTTGGCGATCTCGAACGGCCACTGGCAGGCCGGTACGTTGCTGGTGCTGCCGCTGCGCTCGACTACCGGTGAAAGCATCGGCTTGTTGGTAGTGGATGAGCCGCGTGACGGCATGATCCCCACCCGCAACACCGTCGAGCTTCTCGAAATCTTTGGCAACCAGGCCTCGCTGGTGCTCGAAAACAGCCGTATGTACCAGGCGATGGAAGAACGCGCCGAGGAGCTTCAATCCAGCCTGTCGAACCTCTCCAAGAGCTATGAAGAGTTGGACAATCTCTCCAAGGAGATGATCCGCAAAGACCTTGAGCTTTCGCAGGCCAACGAGCTTCTCAAGACCCGCGCCCAGCGGCTGCTGGCCCTTCACCGTGTGATGGAAAGCGTCGACAGCACGCGTGGCGCGGAAGCCGTTCTCAAGGATATTGCCGCGTCGGTGGTCAAAGAGATGGCCGTCGATCAGTGTGTCATCGCGATCACCAGCGTGGATGCCAGCCGCCCAACCGTGCTGGCCGCCGAGGGGCGCATCCCCAAAGACGTTCAGTTCCGCCAGATCGTCGATGGCGAAGACCCGCTCTCGCTGGCTATCAGCGAGGGTGCGGCGGTCAGTTATTCGCACGACAGCCTGGATCGGCGTGGAAGCAAGCTCGCCAAAGCCATCGGCGCACAGGCGCTCATTGCCCTGCCCATTAAGCTGGATGGTTCGCAGTCTGGCGCGCTGCTGGTCGGCACGACCCGGCGCGGCGCGGCCTTTGGTGATGATGACCGCGACCTGTTCAACCTGCTGGCCAGCCAGATTGTGGTCGAATACGAGAACGCCCGCCTGTATCAGGCCGTTCAGACCGAAGCGGCCACCGCCGCTGGCGAGCGCGACCGCCTCCAACAGCTTCACCTGATCACCACCGCGCTTCAGCAGGCCACTGCCCTCGAAGATCGGCTGCACGTCATCGCGCGCGGCATTCGTTCGGTGGGTTGGGCGAGGGTCGCCGTGACCCTGCTCGATGACAATATGGATACGCGCCTGCTGGTCACGGCAGGTTACGAGGAAAGCGAAGAAAAGCTGCTGCGCAAGCGGCTGCTGCCCGGCGATGTCTGGAAGCGCCGCTTTGATGATCCGTCGTTTGGCTCGCTGCGGCTGGGGTCATCGTACTTCCTCGCCCACGATCACCCCTGGGTTGTTCAGAACGTCGAGGGTGGGCAGAAGAAGCCCGCCGGGACGCGCAAGCTCGACGGCGGCTCTGGCTCAAGCTGGGACCCGAAAGACCAGTTGTACCTGCCCATGTACTCCGGCAGCCAGATTATCGGCATCGTCAATCTGCGCGACCCCGAATCGGGGCAGCGCCCCAGCGAAGCCACCCTGCGCCCGCTGGAACTGTTTGTCCAGCAGGCCGCCAGCGCGCTTGAAAACACCCGGCTCTATCAGGAAACGCTCGACCTGCAAGCCTACAATGAAGCAGTCGTCCAGTCGATCCAGCAGGGCATTATCGTCACCGACGCGCTCGGCAAGATCGAGAGTTTCAATGACTTCCTGCGCAACCAGTATGGTTGGTCGGATGCGCTGGTGGGCAAGTCGGTGGCCGACGCCTCGCCGGAGTTCAAGCAGGCGCATTTGATCGACGACGTCAAGAAGGTCGCGATCCCCGTTCTGCGCCACCGCGTCAGCACCAACTTTCAAGCCCAAGCCGAGGGCAAGACGAGCGAGGACGTGATCGAGAAGCTCTTG
>Ga0137463_1000653_pt1 | contig 11562 bp, 7 predicted proteins | sample EasRivERMGT800_2_FD_102333 | JGI IMG/M metagenome (GOLD analysis project Ga0137463, IMG submission 102333) | Soil microbial communities from meander-bound floodplain in the East River, Colorado, USA - East River MetaG ERMGT800_2 | ecosystem: Environmental > Terrestrial > Soil > Floodplain ...
CCTGAAATATTAGCTTGCTGCAAAGATTTATTAATAACCAGCGCAAGGTCCTCACCGGTCCGGGAAGGGCCTGAAATATGATTTGCATCATTGTTTACTGAACCTCCCATAACTTTTATTCCACTTGTATATTTTTTATGAGAAGAAAGAATAACTGTGCCTGCACCTTCTCCTAAACTTATGCCGCTTCTTGCCTGGTCGAATGGTTTACATGGTTCATCGCTGATTGCCTGGAATGACTGAAACCCTGATAAAACAAATTTTGAAATGACATCGGCTCCCGTAATTACTGCATTTTCATATTGACCGGACTGTATCACCCGCATGCCAACTAAAATGGCCAGCAATCCTGAGATACAGGCATTCGATACGACTACTGGCTGACTAACAAAGCGAAAATATCCTGCTACTAATTTTGCTGAAGTATGCAGGGCAATCCTTTTTTGTAAAGCCGGGTTATTCGCGTCGGTTTCCAGGAGGCTTATGTTTCCTTTGGTGGAAGAGATAATAAGAATTGTTTTTTTATCATTGGTATCTAGCCCGCTATTTTCTAATGCATTGCTTACAGTCGCAATAAGCAATTGCTCAAATTTTGTATAAATGCTCTCATTGCTGTTTTTTATAAAACCATCTTTTTTATCAAACAAGGCAGCATAAAAAGGCCGTGCAGACATATTTGCATCATCATGCTCTTTTATACCCGTAATATTTTTCGTAAGCTGCTCAAAATTTTCAGCGGTGGTTAAACCGAGCGGGGATAAAATGTTATCTGAAACAACAAAAACGTCTGGCATTGTATTTTAAATTAATCAATCCTTTTCAATTTACACTCATAAAAAAGAGAAAATCCGGACTACGCTTATGATCATTTAACAGCACCCACAAAGATTTTCATTTCACAGGTAGCCACTAATTTATCTTTACAGCAAATGCGACCAGAAATGAGAATAACTTCAAAAACCCGGTTTTCTATTTTTATTTCGGTTATTAATTCATCGTTTATTTTTGGCAAGCCCATTATCTCAAGGTTTTTAACCGCAACTATATAACCTGCAGACACAGGTTTATTTTCCAAACGGGCAATATATCCCGCTCTTGCAGCGGCCGTCTGGGCAATATTTTCCATTAAACCTGCCTCAGAAAATTCTCCGATTTCTACAAAAATATTTTCTTCAGTAATAAGGAATGAAGTTTGGGTAATAGTTTCGCCGGAGTGAAGCAATTTATCTATCATTACAAAAGGCGGCTTTTGCGGTATTAAAGTCTGGATATTTTCTTCAGGTATCATGATCTGGACAACTTTAATAACACAAATAAATTTGTACCTATGAATACAATCCGCCGTTAATTGATAATACTTCCGCCGTTATATAAGCTGCTTCCTTTGAAGCCAGGAAGCCAACAGCATGTGCTACTTCTTCAGGCAATCCAAACCGTTTCACAGGAATCAGCCTTTTCATTTTTTCTTCATCCAACCCTTCAATCATATCGGTTTTAATTAAGCCCGGAGCTACGGCATTTACAGTAATTCCATGCCTGCCTACTTCCTGTGCCAGCGCTTTTGTTGCGCCGATTACTCCTGCCTTGGCCGCCGAATAATTCGTTTGTCCCACAACCCCCTTTTGCCCTGAAAGGGAAACAATATTTATGATCCTTCCATATCTTTTAAGTAACATGCCGTTCAGCACTAAACGGGTAATAAAGAAAAAACTGTCTAAATTGGTTTTTATAACTTCTTCCCACTGTTCATCTTTCATCCACAACATTAAACTATCATCTTTAATACCGGCATTGTTTACTAATACTTCAATGAATTTTTCATCATTTTCTTCTATCCATTTGCCTAATAATTGTTGTACCTGCTCTTTGCTGGAAATATCAAATGGCAATAATTCGCCATCTCCGCCATTCTGCTTTATTTTTTTAAGGGTTTTATTGGCTTCTTCTGCATTCGTTTTATAATTAACCAGCACATAATAACCCATCTCTGCCATCTTAATACAGATGGCCCTGCCTATACCTCTCGAACCGCCGGTAACTAATGAACATTTCATTGTAAAACGTTAAATTGATTTATAAGGACTAGCCTTTATTTTGATCCCTGAATGAAATAACCGGGTCTGTTTTTTCCAAAAAATTCTTAACCCTTTCCAGGTCTTTGTATTTAGGATTATCCTCAATAAATTTTGGAAATATTTTTCTTACGTTATTATAAAGGGATAGTGTGATTGGTGCAAGCCTATCCTGACAGCCTAAATAATCAATCGCCTGTAATATTGTCATTATCTGTATACCTAATACTGCAAATGAATTATCAATTACTCTGTTGGTCATCAACGCTGCGTTGCACCCCATGCTTACTATATCCTGATTATCGTTATTATTTGGAATGCTGTGAATATACATGGGGAACGAGAGGGTTTGATTTTCTGCTACTGTGGAAGTGGCGGTAAACTGCATACCCTGCATGCCGAAATTAACACCCAATATGCCGAGGTTTATGAAAGGAGGGAATTTTTGATTCAGTTTGTCATTTAATAGAAAATTAAGCTGCCTTTCTGAAAGCATGGATAATTTAGTGATGGCAATCTTTAATTTATCCATTTCTAAAGAAACATAATCACCGTGAAAGTTTCCACCATGGTAAATATTTTCATTTATATGATCTATCACCGGGTTATCATTCACTGAATTTAATTCATCGGTCAAAACTTTTTTCGCGTAGTAAATAGTATCGTAAATCGGCCCTAAAATCTGTGTTACACAACGCAACGAATAATATTCCTGCACCTTATCTTCAAACACTACCTGTTCAAGATTTCCTGCATGATATAAATGTTCTTTACGGTTACGGATCATTTTGCTATCCTTTAAAATATCCCGGAGCATGGCTGCTATACTATTCTGCCCTTTATGATGCTTTACCATATTCAGTTCGCGGGAATAATGATCGTCATAAGCTTCAACAACTTCATTAGTCATGGCGGACAAACTAGCTGACCACTCTAATAATTTTTTTGCCTGGAGTATATTCACGATTCCAATTCCGGTCATGGCAGAAGTGCCATTTAAAATAGCCAAACCTTCCCTTACACGAATTGAAATGGGCTTTAATCCAAACCGGTTGAATATTTGTATAGTTGGATGAACCTCCTCTTCAAAAATCACTTCACCTTCTCCAATAAGCACCAGGGCAAGGTGAGCTAACTGTACCAGATCTCCGCTGGCGCCTACTCCTCCATGTTCATAGATGCAGGGGATAATATTTTTATTTATCAATTCCCTGAGTAATTCTACAACATCAGTATGTACGCCGGAATATGCCTGCATAAGGCTGTTTAGGCGGGCAATCATCAGCGCTTTCGCAAAAAAAGCGGGTAATAGCTTGCCACTACCCGAACAGTGGCTTCTTATAAGATTATATTGAAGTTGTAAAAGATCTTCTTTACTCACCTTATATTGAGCCATCGGCCCCAAGCCGGTGTTTATACCATATATCAATTTGTCAGACGAAAAATTTTGAAGAAAACGAAAGTTAGTATCTACTTTTTCTAAAGCCGATTCATCTAAAGCCACTTCCTTTTCCTTAAAAAGAATATCTGAAAAATCATCTAAAGAAAGAACCCTTTGTCCAAGAAGTATCATGGGCAAAAACTAATTTAATTTATTAAGCTTAATAAAAAAGACCTAAAAGTATAAAAAAAATATGTCGGGCTGGTGGTAAATCCACAAAAAACGAGAAGCCTCATTCATTGTTATACAACTGCTATAAACATGCGGGAGGTTCAACATCGCCGGTCAATAAATTTAACAGCTTTTCTGCCCGACTCGGGAAATTGCATTTTTTGTATCTCTTCAGCAGCAACATATTTAATATGCGGACTTACGCGTAACCTGGCCTGTAAATACGCTCTTATCCTGCGATCGCATTCTTCGCTTTTATGAGCAGTCAGCAGGTGAAGGAGTACTTCATCCATGCCAATTTCATTTGAATAAACCTCCACCACAAAATCAAGAACATCTTCCATTTCATTCAACAATTCAAACAATGCCTGGGGATAAAGTGTCGTGCCTTTAAATTTGATCATTTGTTTTTTTCGTCCAATGACTGGTGATAATCGCAAACTTGTGCGGCCGCATGCACACAGTTCATCAAAATACATACATATGTCTCCTGTTTTATAACGTAGCAAGGGCATTCCTTCTACACCCAATGTGGTGATGGTTACCTCTCCAGGCATATAGGGTCCTACCTGTTGATCTTTTCCATCCAGCAATTCCACGATCAATAATTCTGGTTGAAGATGCCCCCCACGACCATGCCCGCATTCAGTAAAAGCCGTTTGCATTTCAGTTGAAGCATAGGTTGAAAAGAGATGAATGTCCCATGCTTCCTTTATTTTTCTGCCAAGCATATTTAATGAAAAATCAGTGTTACGAATATTTTCACCAATGCAAATGGCTTTTTTAATGGAAGACCTGTTTATATCAATAAGGTTATCTTTTGCAAATTGAATAAGCTTAAGAATAAACGAAGGCACTGTTACAATGATTGTTGGCTTAAGTCTTTGAATAGTTTCCCATTGCAGTGAAGGAACGCCTGGTCCAAGCCGGATGATACCTGCCCGTAGTTTACGTATGCCTGAATAATATGCTATCCCCGCCATAAATTGCCTGTCAAGCGTAAGCATTAACTGGTAAATATCATCCGCTGATCCATCAGCGGTTAAGAAAGAAGTATATTCATTCAACGCTAACCGGTTCAAATCTTTTTCCGTAAGAGCGATAGTAACCGGGCTTCCCAATGTTCCTGAAGTAGAAGTATATTCTATAATTTTATCCCGGCTTACACATAAAAAATCTTCACTGCGTTGCTGAAGATCTTCTTTGGTGGTGGTGGGAATGCGCGAAAGGTCACTCTGTGTATTGATCGTTCTTATATCAACCTTGTGTTTTGCAAATAACTCCTTGTAGAAAGGAGAGTGCTGGCTAAGATATACTAATAGTTTCTGCAGTTTTTGTTCCTGAATGATTTTTACTTTATCTGTAGATTCATATGCTGCTTTTGAAAAACCCATGATTATTTTTCTATAATTACTACGGCGGACGCAATTGTTTTAAGATGCGACAAAGAAAGCGAAATTGTCATTATTCCTAGTGCAACCTTTGATTTTCCTGTTGCCCCCAGCAGTGACAGTTCCGGTTTTCCGTTAACATCATTTGTTATCTCAACTTCATTAAAAGCAGTTCCTTCTGTCCAACCCGTTCCTATGGCTTTAAAAAAAGCCTCTTTCGCAGCAAAACGTGCGGCATAATGCACAAACTTATCCGTTTTTGTTTCACAATAATCAATTTCTTTTTTTGAAAACACCAGTTCTCTGAAACCTGCTTCTCTACAGATTTTTGTAGCGACACGCTCAACTTCTATTATATCAATTCCCAGTCCTGCGATCATGATTGTGAAAAATTATGGATATATGTAAGTGTCCCTAAAAAGCAGACAGTTTAAAATTAGAGAAATGATTTAATTTAAACTGAACAATATGAAAAAGACACGATTCAGTTATTCATAAATTACGGACGCTTCGGGACAATATAGGTGTAGCCTTACGGGCACGCTTTATGACTGCTCTAAATCCCGGTTCAGAACGCTCTTACCCAAACTCTGGTATAGAAATTCAAAATAGCGAAGGATCATATTCGATAGTGGTTTTGTCGGGATTACTTAGTTTTAGATACTGCCTCTATAAATCGCTCTATTTGCTTCATTCCCTTCAAAAAATTGTTCGACTTTATGCGGCTTGGGTCTACAGCGTCCGCCGTAGCTTTACCGCCTTTGCCTTGACTACGGCGGTCGAAGAGCGAAGGCGGACTTTTCAAGCGGCTCCTCACTTTCTCGCTCTGTTTCTGTTTCTCTTTTTAAAAGTTTTGATTTTATAGCGAGAGAAAAAACATTTGATTATTTAATTGGAAATTCCTCACAGCTCGGGATCTCGCCGAAATCTTAACTTATTTGTAAAGGCTCCGGGCGAAGACCCCGAGCGGACAAAAAAGAATAATGAGATAATGGGGCAATAAATCTATTTCAATGAACCAGTATATATATCTAATTGATAGTATTTAAAAAATTCTAAGGTTTCATTTGTCGGTTTAATAAACTCAGACGGAACAACTAATGGCTTGTCAATTAAAAAATAAGATGCACCGGTCCTAAAAATCTTACTAAACGTAGAATTTTTTATGTCAACTAAAACAGGACCTCTCAGATCAAATGTATTTTGAGAACGATTAAGACGATAATAATCGTTGTTTATATTCATGTATATCCCACCTTCATCACTATATCCCCAGCACCTTGCAACTATCGAATCGGAATAGATTGAACTTTTTAAAATTCTTTTTCTTGTTTTTATTACCGTTTCAAAAGACGCAGTATCAGGATTATTATTTAGAAAATCCTGAAAGCTGAAATAAACTCCTTTTCTTGGATGTTCGACGGAAAATATTGGAAAATAAAAATCGGGTTTCATTAAATCGAACTTAGCTGTGGTAGGTTGCGTGTGAAACATACTATCGCATATATTAAGGGAAGTCAGCAATGTTTTTTTTAATAAATCATTACCCTTATTCACAATCCAGCCATTCGTAGAGATAACGGTATCGATAGTTCCCAAAGTGGTGGCGATTCCATGTTTGTAAGTATAGACATCGCAGTTGATAAAGCAATGACTGATAAGTTGAATTTCGCCAAGTAATTCTCTTTTTACTACACCTGCTTGTTGTTGAGTTTGAAAAAGCCATAGGTTTTTTAGTACTAGGACAAGCGTATCCTGGGAATTAGAATTACCTGAGAATAGCTTGTTTATTTTTTTACCTAAGTAGTCTTCATCTTCCTCGGGAAAAACAAAACGACGATCCTCAATTTTCTCTCCAGCCCGGGCAAAACCCAGTTTTGATTTATCAGCTCGGAAATCGTGGATGATTAGTACATTAAAGTGAGTTTGTAATGTAGGTTTGCCTTTAGTTTCGACCTCTACTGTAAAAGGCTTGAACTTTAGCGCATCAAAAAATTCCAAGTCAAAACGGGTTTTCTTTTTTTGACCGGTTGCAGTTACATAAGCACAGCTGAAAAGTAATAATAACAAAAGGTATCGCATAGGCAGAATTGACAAGAAAAATAATAAATAATTCAACTCGTACAAAATGAGCAACAAGGCTATATTCATTCTGTACTCAGATGCTTAAGAAGAATTGCAAAGACATGGAGTAAACCTAATAGGCAGCGGATTAGATGCTCTGGGAAAGTACAGTCCAGGGACTATGGTTTATAGGCTTTACTCGTATCGTATGAACAAACGGTAACAAAATACAGGTAGAGTTCATATCTAAGCAAAAAAGTTACAGACATGATATTTCGGATTGCCACCAGCCTTACAATGATGCCACAAGTCTGCAAATATGCGCTTTGCTGCTATGTTGGTTGACAGAATAACAACAGGCTTTTGTACTACTATCGATAAAATCCAGGAGAGCTAATTCTATTCCGCTTAAGTTGTTATCTTGATCATCAATTATTCAATCGGCTTCTGCCGGGGATGACGGAACACAGCATAGATTCACATCGACAAGGCCAGACTATAGCTTACGGTTATGTTATTAAAAACCAGAGAATTGATTATACAATTGTCTAAAAAAATTAACCATCTTGTTCGATATTTATCCTGTCGGGACTACCAAACCTCTAAACTATTAATATTGAGATATTTTAAATTTAAACCCTTAATAGATCATACAACTATTGCAGATCATTTACCAAATCCTTTAAGAAAACCTGCTACAAGGTGGATAGCTTTTTCAATGGTTTGTTCATTTTCTACAGGTAGTTTCAGCCAGGTTTGACCGGTTTTCTCATCTTTCTCAGTAATTGTTTCTACCAATTTTTTCACAGATTGCTGATCGCTCAAAGTATTTATCAGTTGCGAAAAGAATGCCATGCCATTATGAACAAGTGAAGTAGAAGATGTCTCTTCAGTCCTTGAGTCCTGCGCATTCTTTGTCTGTAGCTGCTGCTCCGCCGGTTCATCTTCCAGGATTTCGTGAATAAGATCTTCCTGTTTCCCTTTTTTACTATCAACCAACGCTATTTCTTCCTGCTCTTCCACATCAAAACTAATTGTTGCTTTTTCTTCCGGTTGTTGTGTGATAGCTTCAACTGATTCCATAAATTGTTTAAACCGGTCTTCGCCTAAGAAAATACTGTCTTCACCATTGTCAAGGATACCAGTTGCAAGAGAGCTTTTAAATTTTAATACCGATAACATGCGATGTTCAATAGTATCTTGTGCTACTAAATTGATGATAGATACATTTTTCGTTTGGCCCATACGATAAATGCGGCCAATGCGTTGTTCAAGTATCGCGGGATTCCAGGGAATATCCATATTGATCAGGTACGAAGCGGCCTGTAGGTTAAGGCCCACCCCACCTGCATCAGTTGAAAGAAAAACCCTGCAGCCAGGATCATTACTAAAATTGGTAAACAGAGACTCCCTTTTTTTACTATGCACACCGCCGTGCAGGTATTCAAACTTTATTTTTCGATCCTGCAATCCTGTAGCGATCAATCTTGTCATTCGTTCCCACTGGCTGAAAATCACTACTTTTTCTCCCTCCATTTCAAGCAACTCCTCTAATATATTGAACAATTCATCCAGCTTAGTCTGATAATTCGTTTGCTGATCAAGAATATATGTACTGTCGCATACCATGCGCATTACATTCAGGCTATTCAGCAGGCGCTGCCTGTCCTGTTCATTCAGAAATCCAAAACGTTTCCATTTATTTACTATCTGCGCAACCATATTGCCATATTCCGCATGCAATTGAAGCTGGGGCTCTGTCATTGGCACAAACAGGTTTTTATCCATACGTTCCGGCAATTGCTTGAGCACTTCTTTTTTGGTACGGCGTAATAATATACCGGCCAACTGGTGCCCAATCTCATTTAGCCCCGTATAACCGGTAACTTTGCCGGTATCAGGATCTTTTACCTGGTGCCTGCTAAGGAAATGATGTAATGAACCGAGGAGAAAAGGATTGATATATTGCACCAGTGAATACAGTTCTTCAATATTGTTTTCCAGTGGTGTTCCCGTAAGCACAAGCGCATATGGTGAACGAATACGTTTGATATTTTGCGAAATTTTGGCTCTCCAGTTCTTAATACGCTGCGCCTCATCCAATATTACTACATCGGGACGCATCTGGTTAATATAATCCCAATCGTTACCCGCCATGTGGTAGCTAACAATCCTGAAATGACTTTCATCATTTTCGTATATTGCTTTCCGGGTTAGCACATTGCCTTCGATAACCTTGACAGTGCTATTGGTGAATTTTTCTATTTCAGTTTTCCATTGATATTTTAATGAAGTAGGACAAATGATGATAACTTTTTGAGTGCCGACATGCTTATGCATGAGCATAGCCCATGAAATGGCTTGTACCGTTTTTCCAAGTCCCATATCATCGGCCAGTATGGCCCGGCCCACTTTGACGGCAAACAGAATACCCCGTTGTTGATATGGGAATAAGGAGGCTCTTACCAGTCCTTTCAATAAATTATCGCCCTCATTTTTTACCAATGTTTCCCATTTGATAGCATCTCTTTTTTCCACGATCATGGCTATTGCGTCATCATAACAGCGAAAAGATGAGTTAATGTGGTATGCTTCCTGAAGTAATTGCTCCATATCCAGGTAAGCGGCAGGAAACATAATATAGTTTTTATCAAAATATTTACCGGCCCATTTTTCAAACGCTGATTTACTCTCAGTTCCGATACGCAGTTTTATTTTTCTTTCACCGGCATAAGAAACATACATAGAAGAATATGATAAAACGGGTATCTCTTCCAATAGTTTTTTGATACCTTTCTTTTTACGAAGACTGCGGCGCACGGCTTCAATATGTTTACAGGTGCCCAACTGGTTGGTTTTAAAATCGAGGCAGGAGCAAAAATTAAGGGTATTGTCTTTGCTGCGAAGAGCGACTTTATATGTATTTTTTGATTTTGGGCTATATACAGTATAATCGCTGTACATAGGGTGATGGTTAAGATTTTTTATGTTGAAACTTTCTTTTTCCGCTATTTGAACCCGTAAAAGTGTTTGCCACTCTCTGTCCGACATTTTATCGGGTTTGCGTGTATTCGAAACCAATATTCCGTCCCCGGGTTTCCCGTTGTAGGTTTTTTTCTTCTTTCTGTTTTCTTTCCCCGTTTTTTCATTGATAAGAGTCATAATGATAGAAAATTTGATGCTGCAAATATAATTTATTTTATGTGCAGGAATCCTGTTATCTGCAAATATAAATTATTATATTCGCAGCAATCAAAAACTTCAGACAGCTATCTCACTAAATTCCTGGTATGGACATTAGCAAATTCAAAGCAGGAGTATTAAAAAAGCAATATGGTTATAACAGTTTTTCGCCTGAGCCGGTGAATCATGGCTGGATGATGAGTAATGCTGAAGTAAACCGCCTTTTAAGCGAAGCAGACAGAAAATTAGGTGAATTGAATGCCTTTTCAATGCTTATTCCGAATGTGGATTTTTTCATCAAAATGCATATTGCCAAGGAAGCCACCAAAAGCAGTCGCATCGAAGGAACCCAAACGAGCATCGAAGAGGCTCTTCAAAATGAGGAATACATCAATCCTGAAAAAAGGGATGATTGGAAGGAAGTACATAATTATATAGAAGCAATGAATTATGCGATTGCTCAATTGGATAAACTTCCTTTGAGCAATCGTTTACTGAGGCAAACACATAAAAGACTGATGCAAGGCGTTAGAGGCAAACACAAATTGCCTGGTGATTTCAGAACAAGCCAGAATTGGATTGGAGGAGTTTCGTTGAAAGATGCGGCTTTCATTCCACCCCATCATAAGGAAGTACCTGACCTAATGAGTGATCTTGAAAAATTTCTTAATAATGATGACCTTCAGGTACCTCCACTTATCCGGATTGCGATAGCTCATTACCAGTTTGAAACTATTCACCCTTTTTTGGATGGCAACGGCAGATTGGGCAGATTGCTTATTACCTTGTACCTGGTAAGCACTAAAATCATCAGTAAACCTACACTATATCTGTCTGATTTTTTTGAAAAGAATAAAATGCTTTATTACGATAATCTTACACTGGTAAGAGCAAAGAGTATCCTTACACAATGGTTTATTTTCTTTTTGACAGGTGTATTGAGAACGGCTGAAAACTCCATTGAAACATTCAATGCGATTATCAGGCTGCGTCAAAATGTGGAAGGGAAAAAAATTGTCACCTTAGGTAAAAGAATTCCTTTAGCGATGGAGTTAATTCGTTATTTGTATAGTAAACCCATTGTAGATGCTAATGAAATTTCAACTGCATTAGAAATAAATATTTCAACTGCACTTCGTCTTATACAAAAATTTGAAAAACTAAAAATACTCACTGAACAAACAGGCTATAAACGTAACCGTGTTTTTATCTTTGAAGATTACATTAAATTATTTAGATA
>Ga0137463_1000654_pt1 | contig 11558 bp, 12 predicted proteins | sample EasRivERMGT800_2_FD_102333 | JGI IMG/M metagenome (GOLD analysis project Ga0137463, IMG submission 102333) | Soil microbial communities from meander-bound floodplain in the East River, Colorado, USA - East River MetaG ERMGT800_2 | ecosystem: Environmental > Terrestrial > Soil > Floodplain ...
ACGCTGACCCAGACGAGCGTTTACCCGCGCGAGGTCGTGAAGTGCTCGCTCAAGCACAACGCGGCGGCCGTGATTTTCGCGCATAACCACCCCTCGGGCGTCGCCGAGCCGAGCCACGCCGACGAGATCCTCACCCGCTCGCTGAAAAGCGCGCTCGCTCTGGTCGATATTCAGGTGCTCGACCATTTCATCGTGGCCGGAACCCGCACGATGTCTTTCGCCGAACGCGGGCTGCTGTGACGATCCTCGGCGGAATCTTCGCTACGCTCGACTTTGAGCTTGAACGCGTACCCGGTTTCGACCTATAATGCGCCCCTTTCTCACGGAGCATTCCATGGCGCGCGTCTGCCAGGTAACGGGTAAGAAGCCCCAGGTGGGACACCACGTTTCCCACGCCAACAACAAGACCATACGCCGGTTCTATCCGAACCTGCAGTACCGCCGTTTCTGGGTGGAAAGCGAGAAGCGCTGGGTGAGGCTGCGCATTTCCAACGCCGGCGTGCGCATCATCGACAAAAAGGGCATCGACGCGGTGCTCAAAGAGCTGCGCGAGCGCGGCGAGATCTAGCCTAAGGAGTCGCCACCATGCGCGAAAAGATCAAGCTCGAATCCACGGCCGGCACCGGCCATTTCTACACCACGACCAAGAACAAGCGCACTACACCCGACAAGATGGAAATCAAGAAGTACGACCCCAGGGCGCGCAGGCACGTCATCTACAAGGAAACGAAGATCAAGTAAGGCGGCCGTTCAACTCGCGGCAGAAAAAAGCCCGCTCTCGCGGGCTTTTCTCATTCGATTTGCTTGTGTTCGCGGTGTCTCAGCCACCCCGTTTATAGACAATTTTCTTAGTCCCGCCGTCGCAGGTGCCGACGACCTTGCCGTCCTCGGCCTGATCTTTGTCAACGATGGTCAGCGTAAAGTCTTTCACGCCGTTGTTCTTGATCTTGGCCTCGATCTCGGACTTGAGTTCCTCGCACGGTTTTACCTGCGCCAAGGCTGGCAAAGCTATCAGCATGGACGCGACGACCGCAAAAAGGCTCTTCATTTCATACCCCCTTTCTTTGGCTTCCCTTGTTAAAAAGCCTCCCGAAACGCAACAGTTCCATATGCTACCCGGAAAAGCCGGATCGGATGAAATCCATGAAAAAACCCGCCAGCGGCGGGTTCTTCTTGACGGGGACTACGAAACTTCCTACGCGTAGCAGCGCAGCCGGTGCGAGAATTCCGCGAGCGGGCGGATGCCGCTCGCTTCGGCGCGGTGGCACCAATCCTGAAGCTGACGCACGAGTTGGTCGCGCGACACGCTCGAGCGCTCCCACAGCGACGCCAGTTCGGCGCGCATCGAGTACACGGTCTGCAGCGCGCGCGACTTCGCCAGTCCCTGCTTGAGGTTCGCGCGCTCGATCTCGCACAGCGATCTTTCGTCGCGGTGCAACCAGCGCTTCAGGCTCTCCAGAACGTGCGCGTCGTGCGGGGCGAGCCGGCGCAGCTTGCCGAGCTCCTCGGCATAGGTGCGCTTGAGCGACTTGGCGTATTTCGCAAGCACGTCGTAGCGGTGCGTGATCACGGCCTGCAGCGTCTCGGAATCCACCGCGGGCTTCGCCTCGGTGAAGCGCGGCGTCGGCGCCACTTTCTTCACCTTCGCCAGGCCCAGCGCCTCGAGCATGCAGATGTACATCCAGCCGATGTCGAACTCGTACCACTTGTTGGAAAGCTTCGCCGAAGTGGCGAAGGCGTGGTGGTTGTTGTGCAGCTCCTCGCCGCCGATGATGAAGGCCCAGGGCACGATGTTGGTGCTCGCGTCCTCGGTCGACCAGTTGCGATAGCCCCAGAAGTGGCCGATGCCGTTGATAACGCCTGCCGCCCAGAACGGAATCCACGCGATCTGCGTGACGAGGATCAGCGCTCCCGGGACGACGCCGAACAACATGACGTTGGCGGCGCCCATCAGAGTGATACCGAGTATCGAGAAGCGTGAGTAGACGTTGCGCTCGAGCCAGTCGTCGGGCGTGCCGTGGCCGTAGCGGTCCATCGTCTCGCGGTTGTAGGATTCCTTGACGTATAAGAATACGCCGCCCCAGAGTACGCGATTGATTCCGACCTGCTGCGGGCTGTGCGGGTCTTCAGCGGTTTCGCATTTGGCGTGGTGCTTGCGGTGAATCGCGGCCCACTCCTTGGTCACCATGCCGGTCGTCATCCACAGCCACAGGCGGAAGAAGTGGCTTGCCAGCGGATGCAGATCGAGCGCGCGGTGCGCCTGGCAGCGATGCAGGAACACCGTCACGCTGACGATGGTGACATGGGTAAGACCGAGAGCGGCGAGGACGTAACCCCACCACGGTAGGTCGAAAACACCTGAAAACAGGACGCTGGATTCCATCAAACTCCCCTCTGAGCTTCTGCGGATTCTACGTGAATCCACATAAAGGGCAAGGGCATTATCCCCGATGCCGCAGTCAGGGATTTCCCGATCTTAATCATGTCCATGAAAGCTGATAACTTCACAGGGAACTTTGTTCTCCTCCGTGAGATTTTCACGCAGAATAGAAATGATCATGCGCGAAAAAACCTTGGTTCCTGCTTCATGCGGCACGCTTGAGCACCGCGGCGAAGAAGCCGTCGGTGCCATGCCGGTGGGGCCAAAGCTCAAAATATTGCCCTATATGGAGCCGGATGCCGCCTTTTGCAAGCACTTCGCCCGCGGGCTGCAGCGTGAATTGGGCATTGCGCAGGAAATCCTCGACAATCCCTCGGTTTTCCTCGTCGAGGATGCTGCAGGTGGCATAAACGAGCCGCCCACCCGGCTTCACGAGCCGCGCCGCGGCGGCGAGAATCGATTTCTGCTTTTCCACGAGTTCCGCGACATCCTCCGGCGTTTGGCGCCATTTCATATCGGGATTGCGCCGCAGCGTCCCGAGGCCGCTGCAGGGTGCATCGACGAGCACGCGGTCAATCTTCCCCGCCAAGCGCTTCACGCGCGCGTCGTTCACACCCTCGATCCTCTGCGGATGCACGTTCGACAGTCCCGAGCGCGCAAGTCGGGGCTTCAACCCCGCGAGGCGCCTCGGGGAGATGTCGAACGCGTAGAGGCGCCCGGTCGAGCGCATGAGCGCCCCGAGGGCGAGCGTCTTGCCGCCCGCGCCTGCGCAGAAATCCACCACCATCTCACCGCGCTTGGGCGCGACCAGATGGCAGAGCAATTGGCTGCCTTCGTCCTGCACCTCGATGCTGCCTTCCAGAAACAGCGGATGCCGGTTGATCGCGGGCTTCTCCTGAAGCCTGATCCCTTCGGGCGAGTACGGAGTCGCAGCCGCGCGAAGCCCGTCGGCCGCGAGTCGTTCGAGCGCCCCTTCGCGCGAGATCTTCAGCGGATTCACGCGCAGGTCGAGCGGCGCGCTCTGCAGCAGGCCCTTTGCCAGTGCACGCAACGCGCTTTCGTCGTAGCGGGCGCGCAGGCGCTCGATCACCCAATCGGGAAGCTCGCACTCGATCTCGAAGGGCTGCGGCGCGGCCGCTTCGCGCTTGACCGAGGCGAGCCACTCGGCCTCGTCGCCGCGCAGCCAGGGGTCAAGCTCGCGCAGGCTCGCACCGAGGAGCGCCGTCCAGGTCGCAAGCGCAAGGCGCCGCGGGCTCTGCGTCGCCGCGACGCGCTCGAGGAGCCGCCGGCGTCTGAGCGCCGCGTACACCGAATCGGCGATCGTGGCACGGTCGCGCTGGCCGATTTTCGGATGGCTTCGAAAAAACGCCGAAAGCGTTGCGTCGGCGGGTTCTTCAAGCGGCAGCACGGCCGCAAAAGCCGCCGTGCACGCATCGAGCAGCGGGCGCGAAAAGCGCGTCACTTGCCGATGCGCGTGACCAACTGGTCGGAGCGCGTGCCGTCCTTCTCGACGATGAGAATGCGAACGGGCAGGAAATCGCGCTCGGCTGCGAACCAGATGTCGGTGGATTTGTCCTCGGGTCCGTCGCGCAGTTTCGCGATGTGCAACGTCTGCATCTCGCCCGCCGGCGTGGCGAGCTTCTCGGTGCCGACGACGGTGAAGCGGAATGGAGTCAGCCCCCGCCCGTCGGCACGCGTCACGTCGTATTCCTTGCCCTTGGGCGGGACGAATGCAAAGCTGTAGGCGAGGCTCAAGGGATCCTGTGCGATGCCCTGCATCTGCAGCGTCTCCGACTTCCCTTTGCGCTCCTGAGTCACCGAGCGCGCGTCCCAGTCGAACTTCGCCGATACCGCCCAGCTGCTGCCCCGCTCGTCACGGAACTCATCGGGCCGAAGTCCCTGCAGGGTGATACGGCCATGGCTCGTGCGCTTCAAGACACCGAACAACGCCAGGATTCCCCTCCCCCTCACCTCGGAGGTGATCGCATAGGTGCGGCTGTCGTGCTCGAGTGTTTCCGCGACCTCCGCGAGGACCGTCCCGTTGCGCTTCATCTCGTAGGTCAGCGTGATACGTTCCGGCGGCGCCGCCTGGACCGCTGCAGCCCACAGAGCGAGCACCGCAACACCTGCTCGTCGGAACGGACTCGAGATCATTCTTCGGCGAGCAATGCCTGCCGGGTGTCGGACCCGTAAACGCGCACGATACCGTTCTCGATCGCGAGCCGGCCCTCGACAAACCAACGTATCGCGAGAGGATAGACGCGGTGTTCCTGGCGCAGCACCCGCGCGGCGAGCGTTCCCTCGGTGTCCCCGGCGTGCACGAGTACCGCCGCCTGCGCGATGATGGGGCCGTGATCGACCTGCGGCGTGACGAAGTGCACCGTGCAGCCGTGGAGCTTTACGCCCTCCTGGAGGGCGCGCCGGTGCGTGTGCAGCCCGGGAAACGCCGGCAGCAACGACGGATGGATGTTGACCAGCCGACCCGCGTAATGCCGCACGAAATCGTTGCCGAGGACGCGCATGAAGCCGGCGAGCGCGACGAGGTCGGGCGAATGCCGTTCGATCGCCGCCTCGAGCGCGGTGTCGAACGCCCCGCGCGAGGGAAACTCGCGCTCATCGACCACCTGCGCGGGAATGCCCGATTGCGCGGCGAATTCCAGGCCCGCGGCGTCGGCACGGTTACTGATCACGGCGGCGACCTTCGCAGGGAGCCCCGCGCCCACGATCGCCTCCATGTTGCTGCCGCGGCCGGAGATCAAGATGACGATGTTCTTCACGCCGCTATTCTACCGCTCGGGTCTGTCGATCCGATTTTCACAAGCGGCGAACGCTCTCAATATACCCGCTCGACGCGGTAACCTTGTTTCTCGATGAGGGCAAGCATCCCTTCCCCACCGTAGAGGTGATTCGCGCCGACGGCTATGAAGGCGCGGCCTTCGCGCAGCGGCATGAACAGGCGATGCGCCATGACGACTGAGCGGTTTTCCACCACGCGCCGGAAGAGAACACGGTAATGTCCGGCAATCTCGGGGTAGCGCGACGCGACACGGTCGCTCGCTGCGTGGATGCCGGCGAGATCCCGTTTCATCCAGGCCTGGATGGTCGGCTCGATCATCGCCGCGAGCTCGTCGCGGTGATCGAGCGCGTGCTTGAGGAGCTCCACTTGAGTGTCGAGCGGAATCCGCTCGAACACCGAGATCTGCTCCTCGATGCCTTCCAGTCCCAGCACGCGAAGCTTCCGGCCGCGCGCGAGTTCGAGGAGTTTCTGATCGAGAGTGATTTTCTCGTAGTCCTCGGGTGTAACGGTGAAGTTGGCAAGGGCCGCCCAGGGCTTGAGGCGCGCAATCACCTCGTCTGGGACCTGCCGCTCGTGCAGCATCGCCGCGACCTTGGCGTAGGCTCCTGCGCCGATCAGCGGCTCGAGCCTGCGCCCGTCTTCGAACTGTGCCGCTTCGAAGAAGCGCGCGGCCTCCCGCGCGCCCTGAAAACTTTCCGTGTAGTAACGTCTTGAGCGTGCGAGCGCGCGGCTCACCGGGTCGGGCAGGTCGAGCACGCGCGGGTCGGCCACGTGGATCGTTCCGAACACATGGCTGGGGGCAACGCCCTCCCTGGAAACGCGCCACAGCAGGCCCTTCGTGAACTTTTTCTCAGACTGGAGCGTCTGCGCTGCACCCGGAAGCGGAGCCGCGATCGGCGCGAGGCACAGACAGGCCAGAATCACGCGAAGAACAGTTGTCCGCGATGCCCAAGCAGCGCGCGACATGTCGCTACTCCTTCCTTGCAGCCGCGGCGGGCTGCGGGAATCCCGGCAGCGGCTGCAAGCCGTCCGATTCGAACAGCTCCTGCAGTTGCGTCGCGGCTTCCCTGGAAGTCTGGATGAGCTGCGCCTCGTCGTGCTGGACCGCGTACTGCGCATCGAGCCGCTCCTCGTCGTGCTGCTTGAACAGGGTCACGGCGCGCTCGGAGGCGGCAATGCCGAAGCCCAAGGAAAGCAGCGTGTGCCGTGCCATATCCAGGCTCGCCGAAAAAGTTTCACGCCAGATGAGCTTGACGCCGAGGTCGCGCAGGCGAAATAGATGCACGCGGTTGCGCGCGCGGGCGAGAATCGGAACCTGCGGGAAATGCTTGCGCACGATCGCGGCGGTCTTCACCGAGGCTTCGACGTCGTCGATCGCAAGCACAAAAAGCCTGGCTTCACCCGTTTTTGCCGCTTCGAGCAACTCCAGGCGCGAAGCGTCGCCGTAGTACACCTTGCTGCCGTAGCGCCGTACGAAATCCACCTGCTGGTAGCTCACCTCGAGCGCCGTGAACGGCACGCCGCACATGCGCAGCACGCGCGATACGATCTGCCCCACACGCCCGTAACCGGCGATGATGACCGGGTTGCCGGGCCCCGAAATCGTGTCGAACTCGGGGGCCGCATGACCTTCCATCCAGCGCGCGAGCAAGCGCTCGTGCAGCTCGAATAGGGGCGGCGAGAGCAGCATCGAGACCGTGACCACGACCACGAGGAGCTCGGCCGTGCCTGCTTCGAATATGCCGAGCGAGCCTGCGGCAGTGAAAAGGACAAAGGCAAACTCCCCGCCTTGCGAAACCGCGACCGCCAGGCGCTGTGCGGTTTCGTTCGGCGCGCGACCGATTCTTGCGATCGCGTACACCAGGACAAACTTCGCAGTCGTCAGCCCCGCGGCGAGGCCGAAAACCGTGAGCGGCCTGTTCCAGACCAGCGCGAGATTGGCGCTCATCCCCACCGCGATGAAGAAGAGCCCGAGGAGCAGACTCTTGAAGGGCTCGATGTCGGCCTCCAACTCGTGACGAAACTCGGAGTCTGCAAGGAGCACGCCGGCGAGGAAGGCGCCGAGCGACGCGGACAGGCCGATTTTCTCCATGATGAGTGCGGCGCCTATGACGAGCAACAATGCCGCCGCGGTAAATACTTCTCGTCCCCCGTAGCTGGCGACGGCTTTGAGCACCGGGCGCACCACGAGACGACTTGCCGCTATGACCACGGCGATGACCGCCAAGGCTTTCGCCGCCGAAGTCCACCCGCCCGCGGCGTGAGCTCCGGAATCGCTCAAGAGCGGCAGCAGGGCGAGCAGGGGGATCACCGAAAGATCCTGGAACAGGAGCACCGCGAATGCCTCGCGCCCATGGCGCGTGGCGAGCTGCTTGCGCTCCGCGAGCGACGCGAGCACGAGAGCGGTGGAGGACATCGCCAACCCAAAACCGGCGACTAGCGCAGCCTGCCACGAAAGACCGAACGCGAGCCCCAGAACGGATAGCACCGCACCCGTCACAAGCACCTGTGTGCCGCCGAGGCCGAACACCGGGCGACGCAGCACCCAGAGGCGGCTCGGCTGCAGCTCGAGGCCCACCAGGAAAAGCAGCAGCACCACGCCGAACTCGGCGAACTGCAGCGTGGACTCGACCTCCCCGATCATGCCAAGGCCCCATGGGCCGATCAGCATCCCGGCGCCGAGATAGCCGAGCACCGCGCCCAGCTTCAGGCGCTGGAAGAGCGGCACGAGCAGCACCGCGGTGAGAAGAAAAACGGCAGCCTGTTCGAGGAGATGCATGGCACGATCCGGGGGACGGGAATGCGCTGCATTATGCGCGAGGGGCGCGGCACGTGAAACCGGAAGCTTCAGGTGGCAGCTGCGTACTGCCGTTCAGCTGGCAGACATCCCGGCGACTGCGGTGAGCATGCTCAGCGAACCGAGTTCGTATCCGTCGATGGCAAAGGACATTTCCTCGTCTTCCCTCTGCAGCGCGGCGATATAGAGGAGCGGCAGATAGTGCTCGGGGGTCGGCACCGCCAGCCGCGCATCCCCGCCAAGCCGCTCGAAATCGACGAGCGCCTGATGATCGCGGGAGGCGAGCGCTCCGCGGATCTTCTCGTTGAAGCGCACCGCCCAGTCGAACGCGGGGCCGCCCGCCCGCTTCATGAGGCGAAGATTGTGAACGACGTTGCCGCTGCCGGCGACGAGCACGCCCTCGTCGCGCAGCGGCGCAAGTCGCCTGCCGGTTTCGTAATGGAATTGCGGTGGCTGAGTGCCGTCGATGCTCAGTTGGACGACGGGGATGCCCGCACCGGGGTACGCGTGTTTCAAGACCGACCAGGTGCCATGGTCGAGTCCCCATGACTCGTCCAGCCGCACGTCCACGGGCGCAAGCAGATCGCGCACCCTGGAGGCGAGTTGCGGGTCGCCCGGGGCCGGATATTGAACGTCGAACAGCGCTTGCGGGAAGCCGTAGAAATCGTGGATGGTTTTCGGTTTTTCCGTCGCCGTGACCGCCGTGCCCTCGGTGTACCAGTGCGCGGACACGCACAGGACCGCCTTCGGCTTCGGGATCGACTCGCCGAGCCTTCGCCAAGTCTCCGTGTACGGGTTGCGTTCCAGCGTGTTCATCGGACTGCCATGCCCGAAAAACACTACAGGCATCCTGGAACTCACGCCTCGCGTTGCGGTGGTGCTCATGCGAGATCGAATAACAGGAGTTCGGCCCCTTCGCCTCTTTCCAGTACGATCTCGGCGGTGTTGGTGGCTTTCATCGCGTCGCCGGTTTCCAGTGGTTGGCCGTTCACCGTCAACCGGCCGCGCGCCACGTGCACGTAAGCGCGCCGACCGGGTTGCAGATTGTGGACGGCGCGATCCGCACCGTCGAGAAGGGCCGCGTACAGAAAGGCGTCCTGGTGGATCGTCACCGATCCGTCGCGCCCGTCCGGTGAGGCGACCAGCCGCAGCTGCCCGCGCTTGGACGCCGCGTCGAAATGCTTTTGCTCGTAGCTCGGCGGGATGCCGGTGGCGCTGGGCTCGATCCAGATCTGGAGAAAGTGCGTCACGTCTTGAGCGTGATTGAACTCGCTGTGCAGCACGCCCTTCCCCGCGCTCATGCGCTGCACGTCCCCCGGCACGATGGTCGAGCCGTTTCCCATGCTGTCCTTGTGGGCGAGCGCGCCCTCCAGCACATAGCTGATGATCTCCATGTCGCGGTGGCCGTGAGTGCCGAAGCCCATGCCCGGCTGAATTCTGTCCTCGTTGATCACTCTGAGATGACCGAATCCCATGTGCTCGGCGTCGTAGTAATCGGCGAAGGAGAAGGTGTGGTAGGAGCGCAACCAGCCGTGGTCGGCGCGGCCGCGGTCCTCGCTTTTTCGAATTTCGATCATTGCGGGCTTCCGTATCGACTGAACATGGGGTTGCACAGGTCATTCATCAAGGGCTGATGATCTTCATGTTGAACGCCCGCTCGATGAGCCAGATTCCGGCGACGACAACGATGACGATGGACCCCCCGACGAAGACCAGGCGCCGATAGAACCAGCTCGCGCGCAGCGCGTACGCGACCGGCAGGAATGCGCTCACGATCGCGAGCTGGCCGACCTCCACGCCGAGATTGAAACCGACGAGCGCGATGAGCAGCGCGCCCTGCGGCAGTCCGAGGTCTCTCAGAACGCTGGCGAAGCCGAAGCCGTGAATCAGCCCGAAGGCGAAAGCGACCATCCAGCGCCGCCCATGTACCACCGGGAAAACGTTGTTGAGCGCGGCGAGCACGACCGAGGTCGCGATCGCCGATTCCACCAGCCGCGAGGGCAGCGAGATCACCCCCAGCGCCGCAAGGCTCAGCGTGATCGAATGAGCCACGGTGAACGAAGTGACGATCTTGAACACATCCCAGAACGCCGTGGGAAACCGCGTGACCGCCTGCCAGCGTCCCCGTTCGAGCACGAGCACCGCGGGCAGGAGCAGCGACAGCAGGAACAGGATATGGTCGAAGCCGATCCAGATGTGCCATACGCCTTCACGGCCGTAGTCGAAGAGCTGGGTGAGCGCCGAGATCTTCGCCAGCTCGAAGCTTTGGGTCGCCCGCTCCGGACCGAAGATGGCTGTCCGCGTCGCTACCCCGTATTCGAGCCTCAGCAATCCCCTGTGCTGCGGATCGAGGTCGGCGAAGAGGCTGTAGCCGATATCGAGCGTCGTCACCTCCTCAGGACAGGTGGCCGCAAAGCGCATCACCGAATAGGCGCCGTCGCTGTGGTCGTCGACGAGAAATCCGGTCGCGCGGGCGGGGCAGTCGGCCGCTCCGGTGCGCAGCTTCAATCTCGCCAGGGCGTAGGCGGCGATATCCGCGTGATGCGCCTTCACTTCGCTCCAGGTGATATCGCCGTCTCCGCTGTCGTCCAGGCCGATCGCAAAATCGAGATCGCGCAGCGCGATGTCCCATTGTCCCGCGACGTTCGCGCCCTCGACCCTGATCGCAAGATAGCTGTCGCTCGGCTTGTGGGCGAGCGCAGAGGAAGCGACCAGCAGAAAGAGCGCAGCGAGCAGCCCTTTCATTGCTTCAGCGCTTTCAGCTTTTCCGCCGTACGGCGGAGGCCCGGATCCTCATGTCCCGAGCGCTCGAGCCAGTCGAGCGCCTCCTGCGCAGCCTTCGGATCCTGCATCGCGAGCGCCGCCTCGAGAAGAATGCGCGCATCGCGCGGCTCGCGCTGCAGCTTCCAGTTTTCCTGCGCCAGCGCGAGTGCCTTTTCCTTGTTGCCGAGAAGATGGAGGTTGAAGCGCGCCTCCTCCTGCTGATGCAGCTTGTCGCCGCGCAGCGCCGCGGCGTCGAACCGGGATCTGAGCGCCTCGACGTGCTCTCGCGCCTTCGGCGCCTTGAGTGCCTGCTCGGCGAGCGCGAGACGAAGGAGCAGGATGTCCGACTTCACCCAGTCGACGAGCAGCGGGATGACTTCCTCCGGACGTCTCTGGTCGAGCAGAAAGTCCGCGTAGGCCGCGAGCAGAAACTGGTCGTTGATCGGTTCGAAGTATGCCGCACGGAAATGCTCCTCGGCCTGCTTCACATCGCCCTGGCGCAACGACATCTCGGCAAGACGCGTCAGCACCCAGACCTTCACTTCGGGCGGAGTGTCCGCATTCTTGGCAAGCGCCGCCGAGAGCGCTCGATGGGCGGCGGCGGCCCTGCCCGTAGTGCCGTCGAGGTAGGCTACGCAGCCGACGGCATAGAGCTCGGATTCGAGCTTCCGCAGTGCCGAGCAATCTTCCCGTGCCCTTTCGTAATCCGCCTGCACCATGTGAATCGCGGCGCGCCATGACCAGGCGCGTGCGTTTTTCGGGTCTTCGCGCGTCGCTGCCTCGAGGTCCTGCATTGCCCCGGAGAAATCGTGGCTGTACTG
>Ga0137463_1000655_pt1 | contig 11555 bp, 12 predicted proteins | sample EasRivERMGT800_2_FD_102333 | JGI IMG/M metagenome (GOLD analysis project Ga0137463, IMG submission 102333) | Soil microbial communities from meander-bound floodplain in the East River, Colorado, USA - East River MetaG ERMGT800_2 | ecosystem: Environmental > Terrestrial > Soil > Floodplain ...
CAGCCGCCCTATTTCACACACCGAAGCGTGCTTGAAAAACTGGTGCGAGAAGCGCCGGGACTGGCCGCTAATCCCAGAACACCGTTCATTGACTGGCTACTTATGGCGCTATGTGTTCGGTCTCGCGTTCCGTTTAAGAATTTTGTGGGAGGGTGCAGTTGTCCGACGAACAACTACCCGCCCGGCATAGCCCACATGGTGGACAGAATCCAAAATCAGGGAGCTACGATGCTCCATTCAATTAAGCGCCGCCAAGAACTTTTGACCATGGCGCATGCTCGAGTCGAATACAAACGCACGCACCGGTGAATGGTTGAGTAGGGCTACCGCCGACGACTACACGTTGACCACTGCCACGAGACCGGTCGTGTGAGGGGGTTGTTATGCGCGAATTGCAATCTCGCGATTGGTAAACTGCAGGACTCTCCCGACCTTTTTCTCCGGGCAGCAGAATATTTGCGTTCCCATTAGTCACAAAAACTACCCACTTTTTCAACAACCCGCAGCTTCCCCAGTTGCGGGTTTTTTGTTTTATGGCGACTGTCCCTTGAAGTCTAAAGAAAACTCGGTTTGACTTCTCCGAGAACGGCCTGAGCTCCGCTGTTTGGCCTACGGCGACAAACATAACTCCCGCACAGGGGAAAACTTTCTGTGCCCGGACTAGAGACCCGGATTTATGTAGTCTCCAGTAGTAAAACGAAAGACCAAACTATGGCTTTTTTCTGTGATAACCCCTCTGATATCAGCGACATCGCTTCTAAAGACACCAACCGAATTGTCGGTCAGGTTGCCAAAGCAGTCGCGGCAAATTCCGTCTATATGAACGTCATCGGCGGCGGCGTGTTCCCATCCGGGACGTCCGACGCGATTCGTTCGGTAGTCCAGATGCAGGCCGCGCCGGGCGACTCGCTGGCAATCCCCAACTTCGTCTGCGATACCGATATCTGCGGACAGCAAGGCAAACAGGATTTGACCGACACGGTCGAATTTACGTTGCGCCTCGAGAGCTTCCGTGGCCGTGGCCCGAACATCTGCGTGAAGCAGGGTTACGCCGCGTTCAAGGGCAGCTACGTCATGGCGGAAGATTCCATGAAGAAACTGGTCACCCAGTATATCAACGCGGACATCCGCGCCCAGTTGTATCTGCGGTCTGCTTCCAAGTTCACCGCGAATTCCAACTACGATTTCAACTCGCTGTTCACCGGCGGTCTCGAGACCGACCTCGGTGTCAACTTCGCTCCGCTGTTGCCCACCGGCCCCATGACTTTCAAAGCGCTGCACTACATTGCGCGGTATCTGAAGGAAGTCTTGTTCGGCGAATGGTATTCGCAGAGCGAGGGTATGCCCCATTTTCGCTTCATCGGCGGAACCGACCAGATTGAATATTTTCGGTCTGAAGTCGGCGTGCAGAACGTCATGGTCGCTTTGACTACTGGCGGGTATAAGCTCGGCGAGCAGACCTTGACCGCCTACAGCTTTGAGCAGAGCCCGGCCTATCGCGGCATCGCCTTCGGTGTGGACCAACGCCCGCTCCGTGCAACCGGCTTCAATGCCAACGGCACCCTAGCGCTCGTCGACCCCGTGGTAATCGTTGCCAATCCGGCCCGTGGTGTGGCATTCGCCAAAGTTAATCCCGCGTGGCTCGCCGCTGACTATGAAGTCGGTGTTCTGATTGCTGACGGCAGCTTTGAGCGCCTCGTGCCCGAGAAGTATGTCGGCGAAGGTTCTTTCAAGTTCTCCCCGCAGCTTCACATGGGCGAGCTCGAATGGCATTACGTCATTGACAATGAGTGCAATAGCCGGGGCGACTTCGGCTGGCACCAGTATCAAATCACCCGGGCATATCGTCCGTTGCGCCCGCAATGGATTATCCCCATCCTTTACAAGCGCTGCCAAGCCGACCTCGGTCTGGTGAGCTGCGCCTCGACGTCCGCCAGCTCCTTTAGCGGTGCTGATAGCTTCTCCACCATCGGGGTGTGCGGCGACAACGAGACTCCGGTAGTCGGTCCCGGTTATCCGACTCTGTAAACCCTTTCGGTGACCTTCGCGGGTCATCGGGGTAGGGAAACCCTTGGGGGCTGTCCGGCCTAACAGCCGACAGCCCCCATTTATTTTCAAAAAATGTCTACTACTATTTTCATTTCCGGCGATACGGATAACGACATTCTCCGCAAGTGCGCAACCGTGCTCGCCGCTTCTCCGGTTTCCGGGGATACCGACAACAATCTGTTGCGGAAAATACTGGCGAGTTTAAACGCTACCGGCGCAGCTGGTGCTAATCCGCTAACGGTGTTCCGACCGGCGGACACGAACAACAACCTTTACCGAAAAATCCTTACGCGCATCGCGAACGATTTAGTTTTTCTGGGCGGGATTGACTCTCCGGCCCTCCGGTTCCAGCCAGCCGATACTGACGAGAACCTGCTACGTAAGATAGTCACATGGCTCGGCGGAATTCCCCGTCCGGGAGATTTGCTCAACAACCTTTTGCGCAAATTCTTGACCCAATTGAATGCCGGGGTGCCTCACTAATGCTACATCCGATTATGGCCCTTGAAGGAGAACACAAACTTTTCGGTCTGCTTGGCGCGAACGTATCGCTCGCGGGAATTCACGCGGCCATGGTCGAGCTCGGACCGTTCCTAAGCCTAACCCTAACCCTTATTCAAATCCTTGTCGGTGTTTTGACCATCCGCCACCTACTCAAAAAATATGAAAAAAATGCTCTTAGTTTCTTTGCTCGTTGCTTCGGTGTTCCTAGCCGGTTGCGGGAGTCTAATACCGAAACGGGTAGAACTGTTCCAAGACAAAGTGAAAAAGTTCCCCGTAGCAACCCAAGCGCAAAAAGAGGTTCAACGACAGGCCGCTCAGCGAGCAAAGGAAAAGGCAAACGAGGTGTTAATCGCCGCCGTGGCCGAAAAGGCGAGCCCGTTCGTAATCTCCCCGGCAACTGAGACTGTCGTTTTGACCGACGCAGTAGCGGACGTAGTAGGCCCTCCGGCCAAGCGCCCCACGGTCGATTCAGTCACTCTGGCGGATGAAGTGCGAAAAACCCTAGCGACGCAGGCCAAAAAGGTCGACTCTTTCAAGGAAGATAGCAACGAGAACGTGGGCAAGAAGATTGAAGGGACGGGGCTCGTGCAAGTGCCGTATTTCGCGTGGTTAGGCGGCTTCCTAGTGGTCGTTTTCGTGGGATGGCACTTGGCTAAGTTGGCGCTGACCGCGGCGTCTGCGGCGAACCCCGGCGCTCTGGTGGGTGTCGGAGCGATGAACGCCACTAGCGCCACGGTAGCGAAAGGCATGGTTCAGCTGGTGACCGGCGGACAGCAGTTTTTGAAATGGGCTAACGAAGAGCTAGACGACCCGATTCTGCGGCAAAAAGTAGTTGACGCCTTCACGGTGTCCCACAAACAGGCGCAGGACCAAGATGTCAAGTCGGTAGTAGACAGTTTACTGAAAAAATAATATGCCCCAAGAGCATTGCGCCAGTTGTAGCGGTGACGGGAACCTGAATGTCAATCCGCTCGATACCTGCACGACTTCCGCCCAGTCGTGCGGCAATCCGTGCTTTCCAGACCCAGCAAATACGGCGGCATGTGAGACCCTATCTAGCCAGATAGACAACTTCACGAAGCAGTTTTTCGGAGAAGTAATAAAGACAGAAATCTCTGGCGTGGTTAGTTGGTCTTTGCCCTGCAGTCTAGAGGTGGGTCTTCCCAGCAATGCTCGCGGACCCACAGAACCGCTAGCCTGTTATTTTCTTCGGCTATTCTCGGACGGCGTATTCGGCACTCCCGGCACCCCGGGAAAATCGGGAGCAGACGGAGCCCCCGGGCGAAACGCCTACACGCGGCTCGTCCACTCTTTCCCGCAGCCCACGCTGAACAATCCCCAGATTCAGATACGGACCGAATTCAACCCGGCGATTCAGCCCGGCTTGCACATTTTCATCGAGACGTCCGGCTGGTATCGCGTCGAAGGCGTTTCATTCGAAGGAACCCTTTTCGTTACGTTTCTGACATCGGTTCTCAATCCTCCGGCGACAATTGAGAACGGCAGCCTAGTTCTTCCCGCGGGCGCTCAAGGGCTATCCGCCCCGGGCGCTCAGGGTCTTACGGGACAAAAGGGTCTGAAGGGCGACCCCGGAAAAACGGGAGACCAAGGACCCGCCGGTTTGCCCGGACTCCCAGCACCGGTCTCCGGCACCACGAATAACAACGGGCAATACCACGACGATTCAGGAACAGATTACAAGAACCCGAACACCGGCCCGGCATGGACTGAGGTAGACTTTACCTCTTCTAAACCGAAAGTGACCTTGACGGTTGCGGGCAAGTATTTGGTATCGGTTACTGCGGATGCGAAAGCGGGAACCGGCGATTTCTCGCTCCGGCTCTACAACGTAACGCAAGCGGCGGCAGTAACCGGCGCTCTGGCGTTCACGGCATCCACCGCCCCGCGCTCGCTTTCCATGACGGCTATCGTTACCACGATTGGCGTCAACGAGGTTGTCCGGCTCGAAGCCTACGGCAAGAACGGCACCGTTTACGCCCTCACCACTACGATTACCTTTGTCCAAATCGACTAATGATTTGCGAGACCCTACAAAGCGAAGTTAACAATTTTACGGCGGCGTTCTTTGGCGATATCATCAAGACCGACGGAGCCCCCGGCGTTGTGGATTGGACTTTGCCGTGCGGGCTCGATATCGGGCTCGAGGAGAATATTCGCGGCGTCGACGAAGGAATTGCGTGCTATTACCTTCGGCTATTCCGGGATATAATCCACGGATTGCAAGGCCCCGCAGGCGACCCCGGCGACCCCGGTGCGACCGGGTATTCCGGCTACACGGTTTCTCTGGCGTCATTCGCTCAGCCGACTTCTCCGTTTCCGTTCGAACTAGCCGCCGTAGTGAACCCGGTAATAAAACCGGGCGAAATAGTTTTCGTAGACAAGTCCGGATGGTATCTGGTGCTCTGGGTAAACGAGAACGGGACGCTGGGTCTTTCTCAAGTGCAGACCATGCTCGGTGCTCTTCCTATAATTCCGGCTGGACGATTCATTATACCGACCGGCCCGAAGGGGCAAGACCAAACCGGTCTTCCCGGAAACCTCGGCCAGCCCGGAGACCGGGGGGATGCGGGAGAGCAGGGACCCACCGGAGACCCCGGGGCGGACGCTGAACCGTTATCTCACGGACCCACGCAGGTCAACGGGACGTTTATCGGCAATACTAGCATGGCTGATTTTCAAGTCCGCGCAACGACTCCGGCAGCGACTCTCGTGGCCTTCGGAACAACGGACGCCACGAAGGTGTCGTTTAGATTGACCACGGCCGGGAAATATCTTTTCAAAGTCACGTCTAGCTATTTTACTACGGGAGACAGTGCGGTTCTTTACACCGGCCTCGTAGACACCACGACTCCGGCGAATAACGTGTCTCCGGACCCAACCGGAACCAATAAGTTTCTGCCCGGCTCTTACACGAATTCCCAAAACCAGCTCGCGGGAGTTTTCAGTCCGATTACTCTCTCGTGCGTCATAGAGACCACGGCGAATTACAGCGTGATTCAGTGGCAGGCGTTCGGACAACGAGTCAACATAGACCCATCGTTTACCTACGTGACTTGGGTGAGGCTAACGTAATGAAAGAGACTCAATTTCCATTAATACGAGACGTCGACCACGTTCTTACCAGCAACGACCGGGGGACGCGTGGTGGAATCATGACGATAAAGCCTCCGGGCTACGCGCTCGCGGTGACCAACCCGGCGGACTCCGGGGACACGCCTCCGCCCACGATAATCTCGGCGCAGGGAACAGTTCCCAACGTGGTTAGCGACGCTACCACGATAATTTTCGTAGAGGGAACGCAGCTTATCCCGGGGCCTCCCGGACCCACCGGCCCGGCGGGAAGCACGCGTATGCCGACTCCCATATCCCTCACCATTTCAAATTCGAGCGTATATGTGGATGCGTCAACCCCTCCGGGGACCGTCCTGTTCGCGCCGATTTATTACCGGCTCACCTTGACCGAAAATGTCACGATGCTAAACCCGGTGAACGGTGCCGATAGCCAGCGGTTAATAATGGAGATTACGCAGGACGCAGTCGGCGGGCGAACCATCACATGGGGCTCAGAATTTCAGTTCGGATTCGATGTGCCTTTCGCTCTGCAGTCCGCAGCGCCGGGCAAGCGTGACTTTTACGCGTGGGTAAAAACCAATGGGATTTGGGACTGTGTCGGTGCAACTCGAGGATACTAAAAAATTATGGGAGCAAAAACTACAGCAGGCGCTACGGCGACTTTGACAATCATCCTGAATAACTTCGCTTGGACCGGTGTCGGCGATGCCGGTGGTATCCTGCCCTCGGCAGCCGACGGCAACATATATCTGAGCCTCCACTCGGCGGACCCGGGAGTAGGCGGAAACCAGACGACCAATGAGCTTTCCTACACCGGCTATGCGCGCATACCGGTTTCTCGAGACGGAACCCAGTGGACAATCGCGGCAGGCTCTGCGAGTAACGCTGCCGATTTATTGGGCGCGCTCTGCACCGCCGGAAGCGGGGTGGCGACATTCGTGGGAATTGGCACCGACGCTGTCGGCGCGGGAAACCTTCTATATAGGGGCACGATTCTTATACCGGTTGCCGGGCTCACAATCACCCCGGGCATCACGCCCAAAATCGTAATCGGCTCGGCAGTCGTAACCGAATCCTAATTTATGGCTGCATCACAATATTCTATTTTCACTTCCTCGGATGTCAGCGGACCCGGAAAAATAGCCGGGACGAACGGCGATTTAATCCGAGTCCTGACGGCGTGCCTCGTTACCGGCTACTCCGGCGTGACGGCGGTTAGCTGGACGAACCCAATTGCGACCGCCAGCAACATCGCTAGTTATCGGCCCCCCTCCGGGTCTCGGCTCATTTTGGTAGTCGGAGACGATGGGACAGCGGCCATAGGACTGGGGGCCAAAGCGGCGTATTTCGCCGGATGGGAGACCCTCGCAGGAATAGCAACTCCGGTAGGAAGCGGAGGAGGGCAATTCCCCACAACGGCGCAGTTCGCAACGGTAGGAGCGGTAGTTGCCGTAAAAAGCACGACCAGCGACGCCACTCTCCGTAGCTGGATTCTGTTTGCGGACGCCTACGGATTTCAGTTTTTCGTGGACTCCGACAGCTCTGGCACCGCGTGGATGGGCTGCGGATTCGGGGATATTTTTTCCGCCAAACTTACCACGGATACCTATCGGTGCATGGTAAACGGAAACAGCTTTACGGCGGTGGATGCCGCAAATAGTATGTCCGATAAAATCGGAATCCCATACAACGCAGGCAGCACTAACGCGTATAACTCGGCGGGAGTTACGGCGCACTACGTGGCCCGAACGATGGGCGGGGGCGGGGGTTCGGTGCAGGTCACGCCCGTCGGAGACGCTAGCGTAGTGGCCGCGACAGCGACGAACGTGTCCAATCGGGCCGGGGTAATCCCGTTCAATCCGAATACTCCGCAATTCATTTTCCCGATTCGAGTTTTCGAATTCAACGGAACATACCGGGGGCGCATGCGGGGGGTGTATCACACCGCGCATCCTACGAACAACTACACGAACGGGACGACCTTCTCAGGTAGCGGAGATTACGCCGGGAAGACTTTCCAAGTCGTAGGAACCGCCGTCAACGGCGGACTTTGGATTATGGAGACTTCGAATACTTTGGACAACAACTAATGCCTTTCGACCCCTCAAATTTGACGAACCTTTTTGTCTGGCTACGAGCGGACACGGATGTTTTTCAGGATGCCGCCATGGCCACTCCCTGCACGGATAACACGGCGGTATATACATGGAAAAACCACGGCTCGGACCCGTCGAATTTCGTCCAATCCTCGGCGGGCAACCGTCCCCAGTTTTTCTCCACCGCGGGGTTTAACAACCTCCCGACAATCACGTTCACGACCGATTATCTTATATCCACCACGGCGTCCATATCATCGACCACCGCGATAACTGTTTTTTGCGTGGTCAGATTGTCCAACCCTACCGGCACCGGATGCTTGCTCGCGGGCTCTGGAGCGGCCACGGATTTTCAGGTTGCTAAGACCACCCCGGCGGTAGCGTATTTCTACCGGGGGGCGGGAGGATTCGCCACAGGGACGTGGAGTCTTACGCGCCCGGATATTTTCACGTGCATTTTCGACGTGCTCCCCAATACATCGTATGCGTGGATGGATTTAGCGACTACCCCGACTCCCAACGGTCTGGATAGCGGCAACGCGGCGGTCAGCGACATACGAGTCGGCTCCGGAGGGAATACATCTTTTCCGTTTGACGGCGACTACTACGAAGTCATTATTTATAATCGAAAATTGACCGATGTCGAACGACTTCAAGTGAGAGCTTACCTTGAAGCGAAGTATCACATTTTCCCCTTGTCGACCGACGGAATGGATTCATCTGAAAACCCGGACCCGGTCAATCGGCCCTTTATCGGATTCACGCTCGACAATCAGTTTTATCAATCCGGTGTCCGGAGAGACAACACGGAGGGAAACACCTCGCCGCCCAGCATGGCTATCGACATGCCGGGCCGATGGAGATTTAAATGGGGAGTAGAGACCGGCGCAACTAGGACTCTTTCGATTCGAGTAAAACAGGTTTCGAACGTGGCCGGGAAACGGCCTCGCATGATTGTGAAGGCGAACCCCGGAATAGGCGTCCCCAGTGACGTTATAGTCGACGCAGGCGCGGGAACCGGCTGGGTGGACCTAGGACCGGCGTCGGTAACCCCCACGTCAAATGGCGTGCTAGACGTAGAGCTGTGGAACATGGACACCGATTCCTTTTACCCCATTTCGCCAGCGTTTTTTGACGACCTAGTCAAACCATAATGAGCCAATATGCCTTCGACATTTGGAACGGCGACACGCCTATCCTGTTAGTCGGCGGGCTGGGGAGTTTTGACATTTGGAATGTTGAATCTCCCTTCATTCAGGACTCCGAACCGACCGAAAAGACCCTGACGTTTTTGGCGGCTGGCAGCAGCACCGCGGTAGTGTCTTTTCAGGCGGAATTCCAGTTTGTTTCGCGGGCGGATGGAACCAGCACCGCAACGGTGAACATGCAAGGCACCGGCTCGGTGGTCTGTCTCGCGGCTGGCACCAGCACGGCCACCGTCTCTATAATCGGCATCCTGACGTTTTCCATGCGTGCGGATGGGGACAGTTCGGCTATCGTTTCTCTGGGGGGTATTGGGTCGATGGTGCTCGCACCGTTCGCCGGGGACAGCACCGCGGTCATAACCGAAATTCAAGGCATCCCCTTCGGGAAATACCCGCCTACGCTCATATTCGGGTTCTAGGCGAGATTAAACTGGCGGGAGATGCGATAAAACGCGATTGTTAGATGCTTATGAACGAACCTATTGACCTTGGACAAAAGAATGAATTCTTGGACGGCCCCGGCCCAGTGGAGTCCTATAAAGAAACGTATTACCCGGAGTTTACCTATACCGGCGAGGAGGAGCTGGACCTGCCGGAAGAGGGGACCATGACAATTAAATATTGCGTCAAACGGGAGGTGAGCGAGCACCGGGGGGAAAAAGAGAGGTATACCTGCACAATCGGGGTGAAAGAAATCTTGTCAGTGAAGGCTGAAAAAGACGAGCGCCCCTCTAAGCGGGACATGAGCGCTGAAGACGCCCTTGACACAATCGCCAAATCGCTTAGCAAATCTAAAAATTCCGAAGAGACCTATTAATGTTTACCGTGGACTCAGTTTGGGACGACGCCAAGCAGATTATCGGCACCTGCAATGATGCCAAGCTGCTTCGTTGGACCGGCGAAGCTACCGCGCTTATCGCCAATAAAGAAGACCTCGAAGGCATCAAGGGCTGGGCGGATATTTGCACCGTAGGGTGCTCCTGCCAGAGCGGCCTGAATTGCGGCAACGGTGCCGGGTGTGGCCGTCGGCTCGTTTCGCTACCACGAGAAGTTCTTACGGTTATTGGCGTGAACATCGGGGGCCAGCCACTTCTCGGACGCTCCCAGCTTTTCGAATTCCATTTGAACGGCACCGGCTCGTGCCGAACTACCTGTGAATGGTCTTATGACGACAAGGGTTTTGGTTGGCCCACCTACCGAGACTTGCACGTCCCGGCGAAGCTAGTGGCCTACGTGGCCTCTCCCGCGGACAACGGCGTCCAGCTCATTGTTTTTGGATACGACGACTTAGGAAACCTTCTCCGTCGACAGGAAAACGGAGTTTGGGTGAACGGGTATCGTGTCCCCACGATTTATGGTGTAGCAGTCCCCGACGCCGGTGCTCCTTTTGTGGCGCGCATTACGAGCGTCCAAAAAGGTATCTCGGTAGGGCAGATACGGCTCTCGACAATCGATGACGGCGGCACGGGTTCCTCGGGCCTCTTGTTGGGAGTCTACGAGCCCGACGAAACCCTTCCCCAATACCGGCGAATACGTTTAAACAGGTCCTGCAATTGGGTTCGTATCGCCTACATAAAGTCGATTAACGAGTTTCGTTCGCGTTGGGACCACATACCCCTTAGCAGCTCTTTGGCCTTTTTGCTCGCGCTTCAGGCCCGTAAGTTTTACAGCGAAGTCCAGATTGCGCAGGCGCAGCAGTATGAGGCTAACGCCGCCCGCATCGAGCTTGAAGCCCAGATGAAACTCGAGCCGCCCACTTTCATGCCACCTCAAATCTTGGACTGGTCTAATCCTCGTGACAAGAACGATTACGATATCCGATAATGCCCGCCACGACGTTCGACACAATCATACCCGGGACAAGGATACTGGATTTTGACTCTAGTTGGCCGTCGGGAATCCGTAGTGATATGGACCCGGCGCAGTTGCCGCAGGGCTACGCGTGGCAGGCAATCAATCTAATCAGCTTAGGCGGTATCTGGTCCTGCAGACCCGGCTACAAATGTTGGGCTACTCTCCCCGACGGCAACCTTCAGGGCGGCGCTATTTTCCGGCCTATCGAAGGCACGGAAGTTTGCCTCGTTGCCGTCGACGGCTTAATTTATTCCAGCCAGTTCCCTTTCACAACTTTCACGCAGGTTCAGGGCCTGAAGTTTTCGCCCTCCGCCGTTCAGGTGTTTTTCGAGCAGACCGTTCAGGCTGCGGAGCGATTGACACCAGACCTTGGCTCGGCGATTCGCATAGTCCCCAACCGGGCGGTAATGATGATGCAGGACGGAAACGAATCCGCGCCCGGATGGTTCGACGGCTCGAACGCGGGGCATATTAGCGGCGCGCTTTACGGCACCCCGGGCGGAGGGCCAATGATTTGGGTGGGGGACCGGCTCTGGGTCTCGGTCGACGATAAGCTTTTTGCCAGCGACATTTCGAACCCTTTTTCATTCCGCGAAAATGTCTATCTTGGCGGACAGTCGAGTTTTAATTTCCGTAATCCGATAACGGCCATGGCGCGCACCCCAGCTATTGAAGCGCCTCAGTTAATGGTGTTCACCTCTGGCGACGGTTCGTTGATTCAGGCGAATATACGGGACCGCAATCTCTGGCCCAC
>Ga0137463_1000656_pt1 | contig 11546 bp, 11 predicted proteins | sample EasRivERMGT800_2_FD_102333 | JGI IMG/M metagenome (GOLD analysis project Ga0137463, IMG submission 102333) | Soil microbial communities from meander-bound floodplain in the East River, Colorado, USA - East River MetaG ERMGT800_2 | ecosystem: Environmental > Terrestrial > Soil > Floodplain ...
AACGCGGATCAACCGGCCCGCAGCCGCTGGACCGCATAGTCCGCCAAGGCGCCGATCGTACGATAAGGGCTGTGCTCCTGGGACATGGCGCCCGGGTCCGCGAGGCTCACGTTCGTACCGAACTTTTCCTCGATAGCCTGTTCGACGGCCACGACCAGCGTCACGAGCGCCATCGAGTCGAGAAATCCGTCACCGCCGAAGAGAGTCGTCGCGGAATCGAGCTCCGCCGGTACCTTCAGTCCCTGGGTGTCCTTGAGCTGGTTGACGTTGTCGATGATCAGCTCTACGACCTGCTGCACGTCGTCCCGCGGCACGCCGGGCCGTGCTTCTAGTTGCGCTTGTTCCACGCTTTCCCCTCACAAAGCTGCACTATATTTTTCTTTTGTACCTGCTCCACATTTCACTTATTGAACGGCGTTTACCCAGCGGTGAAAATGTTGGAGCGCAGCATTCAGACTAGGGAAGTAAGCCGGGGGTGTCCATAGGGAGAAACCTGATAGTTGTCGTCAGGTCTAACCCCACGACCGTATCAGGGAAAGCGCGTCAGGAAATCCCTACTGGAGAGACTACACCCGGAGCCCGCAGCTGTGGCGGCGAAGCTGGCGCGCGAAGGAAAGAGCTTCAGCCAGAAGCGCGCATGTCTATTCGACCTTGGCCCCTGAGGCCTTTACCACCTTGCCCCACTTCACCACTTCGTCGTGGATAAAGGAGCCGAACTCCTGCGGCGTCCAGGCAGTCGCCAGCGCGCCTTGCTGCAAGAGCTTTTCCTTCATGTCGGCCTGAAGGAGCGCCTTGTTCACTTCGCCGTTGATGCGCGAGATCACCTCTTTCGGCGCTCCCTTGGGAAGCATGATGCCGAACCATGCCGTCACTTCGTAGCCCGGAACACCGGCCTCCTGCATGGTCGGAAGGTCGGGCAGCTCGGGGTAGCGCGTGGTCGTGGTCACCGCGAGCGCGCGCAGCTTTCCGCTGCGGATATGTCCGATCGCGGCGGTCAGGTTGTCGAACATCAGGTCGACCTGCCCGCCCATGAGGTCGGCGAGCGCCGGGCCGCTGCCTTTGTAGGGGATGAACACGATATCCACCCCGGTCATCATCTTGAACATCTCGCCGGCCATATGGAGCGAGGTTCCGCTCCCGGAGGCGGCGAAATTGAGCTTGCCCGGCTTGCTCTTCGCGAGCGCGATGAACTCGGCCACCGATTTCGCCGGAACGGAAGGGTTCACGACCATGACGTTGGGCATGCGGGCGATCATCGCCGTCGCGGCAAGATCGTGCTCGAAGCTGAAGGTGCGCTTCGTGTACAGGGTTTCGCTTATCGCCTGTGCTGCGGTCGCCTGCAATATCGTGTAGCCGTCGGCCGGCGCTCTTGCAACCATTTCGGTGCCGACATTGCCCGCCGCGCCGGGGCGGTTTTCGACCACGATCGGCTGCCCGAGCGGGCCGCTGATTCTCTCCGCCATGATGCGCGCAAGGATGTCGGTCGCACCGGCAGGCGGGAACGGAACGACGTAGCGGACGGGCTTGGACGGCCAGGTTTGTGCCTGCGCCGCCGCTGCGGCAAGAGACGCAACGAGAAACGCCAACGCGATGCGGGCAGCCATGACGCCTCCTCCGGGAGATTCTCCGGGGGGTATTCTACGATGATCCCGATCAAAAACTGCTCCTCCTCCAGCGCCGGAGAGGGGTCCCGATTGGATTTGGTGTATGGTTTCGGATGGTATGGAGGTCGAGTTTATGGCGAAGCTTATCCGGCTGATGGCGACGGTAGCCGCGGTTTCGATTGCCGCGCCGGCGTGGTCCCAGGACACGGCCAAGACCGCGCCCGTGAGGGTGGTGACCAAGACGCTGGTGGCTTCGGAAGCACAGAAGGAATGCCTTTCCCTCAACAACAGGCAGCGCCTGCACTACAAGTTTCGCGCCGACGGGCCGCTGAACTTCAAGCTCTCGCACCAGGAGGAAAAGGAAGTCATCGACCTCAAGCGCGACGGCGCCGACAGCGCGTCCGGCAGCTTCATCCCCCGGAAATCCGCCGATCATTGCCTTGTTTGGACCAACGCGGGCAAACATTCGGTGACTCTTCGCTACGAGTACCAGCGCGGTTCGCAGTGATCCCCCGGACGCGCGGCCCGCGTCGCCGATTTTGAACGGACGCGCCGGCGCCGCGCCGTCGGTCGACCGTGCATGAACGAGCGGCCATGAGCGCCTATCCCAGGGAGGCCGTGCTGCTGCTGCATGGGGCGTGGATGAACCGCTGGGTGATGGCTTACGTCGCTTTTGTGCTGCGGCGGGAAGGGTTTGCAGTGCAAGCGCTGAACTACCGCACCATGCGAGGCACGCTCGCGGAACATCTTGCCCGCGTGGCCGAGAGGATTGCGGCGCTCGAGGGGCCGCGCGTTCACCTGGTCGGCCACAGCCTGGGCGGAGTGATAGTGCTGCGCTACCTTCAGCGTGGCGCCGACCCGCGTGTCCGGCGCGCCGTGCTGCTCGGCTCGCCGGTAGCGGGCTGCCGCGCGGCGGCCGACCTGGCGCAGAGCGTGGGCGGCGAGTTCCTGCTGGGGGCAAGCCTCGGGGTGTGGCGCGAGCCGGTGGATGTTTCGGTCGATCCCCGTTTCGAAATCGGGGCGATTGCCGGCACCGTCGCGCTCGGCCTGGGCCGCATGGTGACGCGGCTGCCGAAGCCGAACGACGGGGTCGTCTGCCTCGACGAGACCCAGTTTCCCGCCCTGCGCGATCATCTCACCCTTCCGGTCGGCCACACCCCGATGCTGGTCTCGCCGCGCGTGGCGCTCCAGACCGCCGCGTTCCTCAGGACCGGTGCGTTCCGCCGATGAAGCGGCTAGCGGCTCTCGGCGTGCTGCTTTTCGTCTCCGGCTGCGGCTCGCTCGAATACTACGCGCAGGCGGTGGGCGGGCACCTGGAGGTGATGCGGCTTGCGGTTCCGATCGAAGAGCGCTTGCGCGAAGCGGACACGCCCGGGCCGCTCCGCGCAAAGCTGGCGAAGGCGCTCGCCATCCGGGAATTCGCGAGCCGCGAGCTCGCGCTTCCGGACAACGACAGCTATCGCCGCTACGCCGATATCGGCCGCCCCTTCGTGGTCTGGAACGTGTTCGCGGCGCCCGAGTTCTCGGTGAAACCGATCGAATCGTGCTTCCTTTTCGTCGGGTGCGTGAGCTACCGGGGTTTCTACTCCGAGGAGTCGGCGCAGCGGCATGCGGCCGCGCTCGCCGAACAAGACCACGATGTCTACGTCGGCGGCGTCGCCGCGTATTCGACGCTCGGCTGGTTCAGCGATCCGGTACTCTCGACTTTCATTCAGTATCCGGAACCGGAAGTCGCGCGCATCGTGTTTCACGAGCTCGCCCACCAACTGGTTTACGTAAAAGGCGACACGATGTTCAACGAATCCTTTGCCGCGACGGTGGAGGAGGAGGGGGTGCGCCGCTGGCTCGAGCGCGAGGGAACGCCCGCGCAGCGCGCGGCCTACGAAGACTCCCGGAAGAGGCGCGCCGAATTCGTCGCACTGGTGAGCAAGTATCGCGCGCAACTCGCCGCATTTTATGATCGGCCGGTTCAGTTGGAGGAAAAGCGCGCCGGAAAACGGCGCCTGTTCGCGCAGATGCAGGACGAATACGTGTCGCTCAAGGCCTCGTGGGGCGGCTTTGCGGGCTACGACCGGTTGTTCTCACGCGGGGCGAACAACGCGCTGCTCGCGTCGATCGCGAGCTACTCGGAGCTCGTGCCCGCGTTTCGCGCGCTGCTCGCCCAAAGGCACGACGATCTGCCGGCCTTTTACGCTGCTGTGCGCGAGCTGTCGAAGCTGGACAAACCGGAGCGCGATGCGCGCCTGACCGTCCTGGGCCGCTAGCTGAGCGGCAGCATGACGTGTTCCTTGTACGGTGCGCGCTGCTGCAACCGCTCGTAATAGGCCTCGACCCTGGGCAACTTCGGGCGCTTCACCGCGAGCGCGTACCAGCGATGGACGAACGTCCCGAGCGGAACGTCGCCCATGGTGAACGACTTGCCGGCGACGTGATCGCGCCCCTCCAGGCTCTGTTCGAGCACTTGAAAAGCCTGACCGACTTTTTCCGCCTCGGCTTCGATCGACGCCATATTGCGTTTTTCAGGGGGCGTGCGGACAAGGCCCCAGAAGACGGGCGTGAGCGCGGGGGCGACGGTGCTCGTCGTCCAATCCATCCAGCGGTCGGCGTCGGCGCGTTGGCGGGGATCGTCCGGCCAGAGCGTTCCCGCGCCGTGCTTCGCCGAGAGATAACGCACGATCGCGTTCGATTCCCACAACACGAACCCGTCGTCTTCGATCGTCGGCACGCGGCCGTTCGGATTCATCCTGCGGTAGAAAGGCTCGTTCACCACGCCGAATTGCAGGCCGGCATCGGTGCGCTCGTAGGGGACTTTCAGTTCGGCCAGCGCCCAGAGCACCTTCTGCACGTTGATCGAGTTGATCCTTCCCCAAAGCTTCAGCATGGCGCCTTTCGATGGGAAAAATGTCAGCGCCGGGCGCGCCGCTTCGCCTTGCTTGTCCGGTGCGCGGAACGACGTCGTGCGGGCCTGGTCGGCGCGGACGCCTTCGCCGCGATCGCTTCCACCTCGACGAGGAGCTCCGGCCGCGCGAGCGAGGAGATCACGAGCAGCGTCGAGGCCGGGCGGTGGCTGCCCAGGTATTTCGCGCGGACCTGGGCGAACCTCGGGAAATTTTCGAACCGCGTCAGAAACGAGGTGATTTTCACCACGTCGCCGATGCCCATGCCGGCGTCGGCCAGCACCGCGAGAATGTTCTGCCATACCACCTCGGTCTGCTCTTCGATGGTGGCGGGGACCGACCCGTCGGAGCGCACCCCGATCTGGCCGGCCACGTAGAGCCAGCGCGCGTTGGGCGGCGCTTCGATGCCGTGCGAATAGGTACCGATCGGAGCGGCAACTGATTTCGGATTGTGGATCTTGAACATGGGGTTTCCCGTTTAAGGATGGCCTGGACTCGACGCATTTTACCCGCGAAGCGTGGCGTCGTGCTCCATGGGTGGGTTACCATTGGATCCACGATGACCCGTTTCCCGAGTCTGCTCAGGCGCGGCACCGCGATCGCGATTTTCGCGCTATCGCCCGCCGGCTGCGCGATATTCAGCGAAACCTACGGCATCCAGGAAGTCGATAACTGGGCGAGGCGCAACGAGCCCCTCGCCGAATCTGGAAAGATGAAGTGGTCGGACTTCTACGCGCAGTATCTTGAAAGAGTCGCCGCGGCCCCGGTGATCAGCCAGAGTCCCGTCGTGGAGCGGCTCGGCATCATGATCACCGCGTCGCTTTTCTACGAGCAGGGGCGTCTCGACCAGGCCGGATTCGATTCCGTCCAGCGCATCGTGCGGACTTATCAGACGATCGACGACCCTGCGGCAAACATGCTCGCGCGAAACGCGCTGGTCCGGGCGCTGGAACACTAGACTGCGGGACTTTCCCTTCGCCGGGCTGCAATCGGCGCCGGATCGTCCGTTCAGAATCCCACCGGTAGGCTGTCGCGCCTCGCATCGGAGGCGCAGAGATACCCGTCCTCCAACTTGTACGCGATCTGCGCGCAGCCGAAGGCGTTGTAATCTTCGGGGAGCTTCATCGCGCGGTGTCCCCGCGCGGCGAGGTCCGCAATCGTCGCCTCGGGCCATTCGTCCTCGAAAGTGATATCCAGGCCCTGCACGACGCGAAAGCGGGGCGCGTCGATCGCGCCTTGGGGCCCCAAGCCGTAGTCGGCCATTCGCACCATCATCTGCATGTGCCCCTGCGGCTGCATGCTGCCGCCCATCAGCCCGAAACTCATGAGAGGTGCGCCATTCCGGGTGACGAACCCCGGGATGATCGTTTGGAATGGACGTTTCCCCGGGGCCACCTGGTTGGGGTGGCCGGGAGTGAGAACGAAACCCGAGCCACGGTTCTGCAGGCTGATCCCGGTGCCGGGGACGACCACGCCCGAACCGAAGCCCGAGAAGTTCGACTGGATCATCGACACCATCATGCCGCTCGCGTCCGCGGCGGTGAGATAGACCGTGCCGCCCTTGGGCGGGGAGCCTGCGCCGAAGTCCTGGGCGCGCTTCATGTCGATGAGTTTGGCGCGCGAGTTGAGGTAATCGGGATCGAGAAGCTGCCTGGGCTTTATCTGCATCGCCTTCGGATCGCCGACGAAACGGTACGCGTCGGCAAAGGCGAGCTTCACCGCCTCGATCTGAAGATGCACGCTGTCGGCGGAATCGAGCGGATGATCGGCGAGGTCGAAGCTCGAGAGCATGCCGAGGGCCATCAGGCACACGATGCCCTGGCCGTTCGGCGGGATCTCGTGCACGGTGAGCCCGCGATAGTCCCGGCTGATCGTGCCCGGCCAGTCGTTCGCGTGCGCGGCGAGATCGGCGCGCTTCATCGCGCCGCCGTTCGCCTTGGCGTGCGCCTCGATCTTCTCGGCGAGATCCCCGCGGTAGAACGCTTCGCCCTTCGTGGCGGCGATTTTCTCAAGGGTCCTCGCCTGGTCGGGGAAGCGGAAAATCTCCCCCGTGCGCGGCGCACGGCCGTCGCGCAGGAAAGCCTCGGCGAAGCCGGGCTGGTTGCGCAGCTCGGCCACCTGCGAGTCCCAGCGCTCGGCGACAAAGGGCGAGACCGGGAATCCGTTGGCGGCGTACTCGATCGCGGGCTCGAACAGTTTCTCGAAGGGGAGCTTGCCGAACTTCTTCGACAAATCGACCCAGGCCGATACCGCGCCCGGGACCGAAACGCTGTCCCAGCCGCGCGTGGGCACCGCTTTCTGCCCCTTGAAGTATTCCGGCGTCCACGCCGCCGGCGAGCGCCCCGAGGCGTTCAGCCCGTGCAGTTGCCTGCCGTCCCAGATGATGGCGAACGCGTCGCTGCCGATGCCGTTGGAAATCGGTTCGACCACAGTGAGCGTGATCGCGGCGCCGAGCGCGGCGTCGACGGCGTTGCCTCCGGCAAGGAGCATCCTCAAGCCGCTTTGAGCGGCGAGCGGCTGCGAGGTGGAGACGACGTTTCTTGCGAGCGTCGGGCGGCGGTGCGTCGGGTAGGGCGTGTCGAATGCGATCGGTTTTGCGGTTCGCTGGAGCATTTCGTCAGCTCTTTCGTTCGGATTCAGGCCCCGGCGGCCGCGGAGAGCGCGTTGTCGATGTCCCAGAGGATATCATCAAGGGTCTCCAGGCCGACGGAGATGCGGATCATGTCGGAGGTGACTCCCGCCTTGGCCTGCTCCTCCTCGGACATCTGCCGGTGGGTGGTCGAGGCGGGGTGGATGATCAGGGTCTTCGCGTCGCCGATGTTGGCGAGGTGGCTCATGAAGGTCGCCGCTTCGATGAACTTCTCGCCCGCCTTTGCCCCACCCTTCACGCCGAAGTTCAGGAGCCCGCTCGCGCCCCTCGGCAGATATTTCCGCGCGAGCTTGTGGTACTTGTTGTCGGGCAGGCCCGGGTAGTTGACCCAAGACACTTTGGGATGGTCCTGCAGGAACTTCGCCACCGCGAGAGTGTTCGTGCAATGGCGCTCCATCCTGACGGGAAGCGTCTCCAGTCCCTGCAGCAGCAGCCAGGAGTTGAAAGGCGAGAGCGCGGGGCCGAAGGTGCGCAGCGTTTCCATGCGCGCGCGCATGGTGTAGCCGAAATCGCCGAAGGTCTCGTAGAAACGCACGCCGTGGTAGCCGCGAGAAGGCTCGGTCATCCCCGGGAACTTGCCGTTGTCCCAGGGAAACTTGCCCGACTCCACGATCAGCCCGCCCATGGTGGTGCCGTGGCCGCCGATGTATTTCGTCGCCGAATGCACGATGATGTCCGCGCCCCACTCGAACGGGCGGCACAGGTAGGGCGAGGGTACGGTGTTGTCGACCATGAAAGGAACGCCGGCATCGCGCGCGATTTTCGCTATTGCCTCGATATCGACGATATTGATGAGGGGATTGCCGAGCGTTTCGGCGTAGACGATCTTCGTGTTCTTCTTTATCGCGCGGCGGAAATTCTCCGGATCGTCCGGGTTGACGAAGGTAGTATCGATGCCGAGCTTCCTGAGGTTCACTTCGAGCAGCGTGTAGGTGCCGCCGTAGAGCGTCGAAGCGGATACGATGTGATCGCCCGCCTCGCACAGGGTGAGGATCGCCGTCATTTCCGCCGCCTGCCCGGAGGCGGTGGCGACCGCGGCGCGCCCGCCTTCCAGCGCTGCGACGCGCTCCTCGAGCACGGCGGTGGTCGGGTTCGAGAGCCGCGTATAGACATTGCCGAAAGTCTGCAGGTTGAAAAGGCTCGCCGCGTGATCGGCGGAGTCGAACACGTAGGAGGTGGTCTGGTACAGGGGTACCGCGCGCGAGCCCGTGGCCGGGTCGGGTATCTGGCCCGCGTGCAGCGCGAGCGTCTCGATGCCGAATTTGCGGTCAGCCATCCGGGCGTGGTGGGTCGTTGCGCGAAGGAAGCGCGGGCGTTGCCGCGCTGCGCGAACTATAGCACGCGGGTTTGGTCCGACGCGCCGGCCCGGGCCATCGCGGAGTACGCCACGACGCGGTTGCGCCCGGTCTGCTTCGCCAGATAGAGCGCCTCGTCGGCATGGCGCAGCAACTCTGCGGATTCCTTCGCGTGATCGGGGAAAGCAGCAACGCCGAGCGAAACGGTGATGGGCCCGAGCGGCCGGTCGTCATAGCGAAGCTCGAGCTTTGCGACTTCCTCGCGCATTCGCTCGGCCTTGCGCAGCGCAGCGTCGAGCGGGCACTCGGGCAGGAGCACGAGGAACTCCTCGCCACCGTACCGGCTGGCGACGTCGGACCCTCGCGTAGACCGCATGAGCGCGCCCGCCAGCTCCCGCAGCACCAGGTCGCCTGCTTCGTGGCCGAAGCTGTCGTTGAAACGCTTGAAATGATCGACGTCCAGCATGATCGCGGCGATCGGCCTGCCGTAGCGCTGCGCGCGGCGCAGCTCCAGGCCGAACCACTCCTCCACGTAATGGCGGTTGTAGAGCCCGGTGAGCTGGTCGTGCATCGCCTGCTCGCGCAGTTTTTCTCGCAGCAGCGCCGCCTCGCGGTTGCGCTGCGCGAGCTCCGTGCCGCGCGACTCGGAGATTGCAACCGACGTCATCAGCCAGAACAGCAGGGCGCTGATGGCAAGCAAGGCCGCAAGGATCGCGGCGGCCCCGGCCTTGTCCGCGAACTCGACTGGATCCTTGAGGGGAACGATCCGCAGCCGCCATTCGCGATCTGCCACGGCCAGACGGTGGGTCACCGCGTATCCGGAGAATTCCGCGGGGGCGGGTGCCCTGGCGGCGCCCGACCCTGCGCTGTCGAACAGCAGCGTGCCGCCCGCCGCGCCTTCGCCGGTTGCGTTGCCGACTTCGTAGATCAGCAGCTGCGCGCGGGAAAGCATCTCCTTCGAAAGAGTCGCATCGATCATCTCGCTGATGCGCAGCGTCGAGCCCACCATTCCCCAGTAGAGGCGCTGCCGCTCCTCGACCGACCCCGGCACGCCGCCGCCGCGGTACAAGGCGAGACGCAAGAGCGTGCTGCTCACGCTGGCGCTACCGTCCCTCAGCAAGGTGACCCCCGAGCTCGACGCCATCTGGCCCGTATCCCGCGCGCGCTCAATGACGGAGCGGCGCAGCGGATCGGCGTTGAGGTCGAGGCCCCACGCGGGGACGTTCTTGCCCATGGGCTCGATATAGGTCAGTACCGTGTACTCCGGGCGCTCGCCGGGGGGCTTGATGGAAAATTCCGGCAGCCCTTTGAGCAAGAGACTCTTCTCGGCGCGCACGGCGCGCTCGAATTCCAGCTTCCTTGCGTGCAGGACGCGGGCTGCAAAGGAAATGTTGGTGATCCCGGGGTAGCGTTCGCCAAGGGACAGCGCCTGCGCGAATTGGTGGAATTCGTCGCGAGTCACCCTGCCCGAGGAGTCGAACAGCCCGCGCAGCGCGTAGAGCACGTCCCCGTAGGCGCGGATTCGCGATTGCACGTCGTTGGCGACGCCGATTGCGACGGTCTCGAACCTCGAGCGTGCTTCCTGCCGTACCTGGATGCTGAAGTAATACGTGCTGGCGGCGGAAAACGCGAGGCTCGCCGCGAGCACCGCCCAGCGCAGCCATGGGTGGCGCATCGGCAGCTGCTGCAGCCGTGCGATCAGATGCAAGCTCGCGTCATCGGGTGCGGTCATGGGGATTCGCCCGCGCGCAGTTGGGCGCTCGACGGGTCTTGAACGGTGTTCCGGCAGTCAGTCTACGCCTTTGCGCTTCCCGATAAGAACGGTCATCGCGTCGAAATCGACGGGCTTGCTGAACAGAAAGCCCTGCATCCCGTCGCAGCCAAGCCGTTTCAGCACCTCAGCCTGTTCTTCGGCGTCGACTCCCTCGGCAACGACCTTCAGACCGAACGAATGGGCCAACGAGATGATCGTCGAGACGAGCGTCATGATAGCCGCGTCTTTCAGCATCGTGATGATGAACGAGCGGTCGATCTTGAGCGAGTGTACCGGGAGCTTGGCCAGGTAAGCGAGCGAGGAATAGCCCGTGCCGAAGTCATCGATCGCGATACTCACTCCAAGCAGCCGCATCACTTCCAGCTTTTTCATGTTCGCCTCGATGTCTTCCATGACGAGGCTCTCCGTGATCTCGAGATCGATGCCGGCCGGGACCGACCCGAGCCTCATCGCTTCCTCGACGGAGGCGACAAAATCGCGTTTGCGCAACTGGATCGGCGACACGTTTACCGCGATGCGCGGCGCAGGCAGGCCCCGTTCCATCCATGTGCGGTGGTCCAGGACGGCCCGGCGCAACGCCCACGCGCCGACTTCCAGGATCAGCCCGGTTTCCTCGAGCAAGGGAATGAATTGCAAAGGGGGCACGAGACCCAGCTCGGGGCTTTGCCAACGGATCAGGGCTTCCACGCTCTCGATGCGCCGGGTGACCGTATCGACCTGGGGCTGGTAGTGCAGCACGAATTGCTCTTTCTCCAGGGCCTGCCGCAGCTTGTTCTCCAGCGCGAGCTTTTCGCCGATCCTTTCGGTCATCTGTTGCGTATGGAACAGATACCGATCCCCGGTCGCCTTGGCTTTCTTCAACGCCGCTTCGGCGTTCTGGAACAAAGCGTCCGCGTCGGCGCCATCGCTGGGGAATAGCGCAATGCCGGCCTTGGCGGAAACCCTGAGCTCGGCGCCGCCCACCAGGTAAGGCGGACCGAAGCATTCCGCGAGCCATTCCTCGATGAGCCGCGCAACTTCGCTCTCGGAGCTTACACCCGAGCGCACGACCGCGAAGCGGTCGGCGCTGATTCGTGCCATCCGGACCGGGCCCGCGTGGTTCTCGATGCGCTCGGCGATCTGCCTGAGCAGGTCGTCGCCCGCCTGCCTGCCCAGCGTGTCGTTGATGGTCTTGAACCGGTCGACGTCCATGACGGCCACGGCAAGGGCGCTCTTATCGCTCTGCGCCGCGCTCACGTATTGCACCAGACGCTCGTGGAACAAGCTGCGGTTGGCGAGGCCCGTGAGCGAGTCGTAGTACGCGAGGTAGTCGAGCTTCTCTTCCTT
>Ga0137463_1000658_pt1 | contig 11540 bp, 15 predicted proteins | sample EasRivERMGT800_2_FD_102333 | JGI IMG/M metagenome (GOLD analysis project Ga0137463, IMG submission 102333) | Soil microbial communities from meander-bound floodplain in the East River, Colorado, USA - East River MetaG ERMGT800_2 | ecosystem: Environmental > Terrestrial > Soil > Floodplain ...
CAGACCACAATTTCCGCACTCTACGAATGATGCATAGACAGCATCGACAGTCTCTCGCTCGATAAATGTCTGTGCATTCTCGCCAAAGCTCATGGTCGATATTTCGTAGTACGATGCCAATGTCCACTCAGAGTCATCAGTCATAGGATCATCACCATCGAATGACTTGCGAGCCTTATGGGTAGTGGTGGTAGCTTCAGCATTCGAGTAGATAGCCACAAAATCTGACCATCCGTACAGAAAGTTGTCAGGCTGTCCACAGTCTCCAACCAACTCATAAAAGTTATTGGGACATGTGAGATCATCAGCTATCCACGTTACACCACCATGCTTACGCTTCGATGTGAGTGTAAATGTCTGGAGATCTGGAGCTGCCTGACTTCTTCCGATCAGTCGGTACGCATTTCGAGTGTACGGATCATGCTCACGATTAGGCGTGATACTACCACGTCTCGGATTAGCAACATCCCCAAACATAAGATACTGCTCATCTGGTCCCGCATATCTCATGATATTATTCGGCTTAGCGCCACCTCGCTGAGAGAAGGCACGGATATGCCGCTGAAATACGATCTCGTCTGCGCTTGGATTGGTTCCCATGTTGATTGCTCCTTATCCGGCACGTATACCAGTTCCTCTAGCGTTAGCTATTACACGACGCCACGCAAGAACCTGGCCTCTACGACTGCCAAACGGGTTGTCAATAATATCCGCAGACGTTGCGTACAACTCCTTCTCGGCTCCTGTTTTTGCAAGATCCTGCTGGTAGTAAAACAGCAGTCTATTCGCTTCTGCACATCCACTTATTGGCCGAGCAAGATCAGCGGCAGCCAGCATAGTAACTATTTCTCGATATCTAGGATTCATCTGACCATCCCTATCGTTTGGATAACCAGCCAGATATCTAATAGTTGCCCTGTCTGGCTCATCGCATACCCACCAGCTCATGGATGACCATGTTCCATTAACTGGATCAAAAAATGATTCGGCAGGGGTTACGAATCCGCCCTTTGAATCTCGTATACCGACTCTAGCTACTGCTCGTGCAGTCGCAGCAGGATCGTTGGGGCTACCTTGAAATGATGCAGATGTACATGATGTACACACACAGCACCATCCATGCCATGGTCGTGTCTCCCATATGATCACTCCCTGGCTGAAGTTTACATCTGTACTGCTACCATCAGTAAATCTACGATATATATCAACAGTGGCAGCCATCGGTGAAGGCACACCATTAGGATCAATATCAGGAGCATTGATCCCTGATAACAACACTGGACGAATAAACATCCATGCAGGAGCTCGAATGGTAAGCTGACCTCCAGTAATAGTCACTTTTATTGGAGCGATACGCCATCGCTCTGACAGGTCATCATCAGATCCATATCTATCACCAGATACAAAGTATATAGCAATCTCTTTTATATCTGTAAATGTTGTTGCAATAGGACCGATAGTTGCGATCTCATTATATCCATCACCATCCATATCAATATATGTCACAGCAGCAGCTATCGCTATCTGAGTTCTAGCCTCGACTCCAACTGATTGTATCCATCCAGTTGGAAGTTGAACACTTAGCCATCTGCCATCACCACCTTCAGGCGATCCTCTGATCATCCTTCGATCGCTAAACCTAGGCAATTCTACTGTATCCTCGAGATACGTTGGTCCAGGATAGAAACGTAATTGCTCAGCAAGTTGTCGCTCAGCATTTGCCATCGAGTTGCGTATATCCTGACGCCCAGCATAATCTCTATCCTGCCAGGATCGCTCTTTAGTTACTCCTCGACATCCTTGTAATCCTTGCTGAGCAGCAGGTCGTAATGATTCACTATCATCCGCCATGCCCCAGAACCACCAGGGATTCATCCCTAGATATTCTCTAAATGTCTCGAGTGGTAGTGTAGGCGTTGCTTCGATTGACATTTCTTCACCAATCTAATATAATAGTGGCAGATGATTTTAATCAATCACTGAAGGCTCGATGACTGATATATAATCTCTTTCCTCACGGCTCCCCTAACGGTCTTGGTTAACCACTATTATAATACTTCTGAATGGCGGTGACTATAGTATCAAATAATATCGCTACTGCACTATACGCCAACCCATATACTAACCCCCATGAGGACGGTGTAACTGCCAACCCAACGACGATTCCCCACCAGAATGACATACACCATAAGCAGTTCAGTCCGCGTCCAATCCATGTTCCCTGGTGAAACCTCGATCGCATGCGCGTGAATACTGAGAATGGACCTTCCTCATCCGTTATCGCTTTTGATATCCTCCACACTGCCAGCGATGCCGCCAGAAACTGTAGCATATCTGTCATTGATCTCTGTCCTAACACCTGTAAGAATATCTCGCCAGCATACATTATCTTTATCCCAAACTATCTGCTGAACGACTACCTTATGCTGAGTTAATAGTATTACATTCTCTCGCTCATTAAGTAGTTCAACAAGCTTGGCAATCAACATAAACTGAGAGTGACCAGTAATGTGAGATTCAGCGTACTGATTGCTATAATCAACGGCATGTTGAACTGAAAGCTTTTCACGATCGCTCAGTTGATAGAACCAATGACCTAGTTCCATTTTCTCATCCTCTCAGCGATACGTGCAGTATCTATTATCTCGAAGTCATTAGTACGCATCAACTCAGGTGCATCTCGAGCATCGACATCAATGATATCATTCGGTGCATCAAGTCCAGCCGCATACTTCAACCTAGATACTGACCCACGATACTGCACAGCAGCTACTCTATTGCCAACATACTTCAGTCGCACCTTGCCATCATGAGTATACTCTGATATTTCACCTATGGCTACTGTATCAACAGATTCATTCTTAGTTACTCGGAGTGCGCGTATTGCAGCAGCCTGAGCAGATGAACCTCCAGATCCGCCTCCGCATGCACACATCTGTTTTTCTCCTGTCGTATATGGCTCGAACTCTTTTCTCAGGGCTTCTTGCAGTAAACCCTCTTGCACCCTGCTAGCTCTTCGTCGAATACCAGTATTAAATCTATACGTTAGCAGTGGTTTTGGTATTCTAGTTCCACGTATACCTAGCCGAGCCATGTCAAGATAGAATTTCCAGTCTTCCCAATACGCCAATGTCTCATCAAAACCGGGATGATCTACAAGATCCGCCTTGGCTATGAGCGTAGTAACACTATGACATCCAGGCATATCTTTAGTATATCCACATCTAATAAATGTGTCTTGATCGTAGTCTAACGATTCTATAATCTCAGATGATCCATCTAATCTCTTCGGATCATCTGGTATCTTACAATCAGAATAAATGTATCCCTCATACTGAGTATATGCTGACAACATCTCCTCAATCACTGTCGGCTCGAGCACATCATCAGCATCAAGAAATAGTATAAACTTGCCATGAGCATGCATAAGTCCTATATTCCTAGCTTTACTAGTGCCTGCACCAGCAGAGTAGAATACTCGAGCGAATGGATGCCATGATAATATCTCAGGCATAGATGAATCAACAGAATCGTCTATAACTATCACTTCCCAATCTACAATAGTCTGAGCTATACAACTATCTATGGCATCAACTAAGTATCTTCTGTGATTATTTGCAACTGGTATGATGATTGATACTACTGGATCTGCATGATGGTGAACAGGCCATGATGCATGACCAACTGGTGGCTTTCCCTGAGATCCGAATGGAACGAGTAATGATTTTGGCTTTATGTTCTTATAGAAGACTTCTTCACCTTCTTTGCCATTTGATGCACCAGTCCTCCATGGAATCCATCTAGTCCAATCTCCATCGCCATCGGAATGCTCATTGCGCTCGAGTACTGACTTGCTATCGCCTCTAAGTCTATATATCATAGTTGAACGATCAGTAACTTTCTTTGCAACAAATCCAAAGCTAGTGACTCGACACCACATACTGGCATCTTCTGCTCGCCAATCTCGCTCTCGATACCCACCAGATCGCTCGAGCACTTCACGACGCATCAATGATGCATAGTGAAGCTGATTGAGATGGCTCATCTGAGCACGCCAATCGAAGTCATTACTCGGCCATGGGTTTTGCTGGCGGTTCTCTCCATCTTCATTAATAGTGTCAAGTCTTCCATAGGCAATATGGATACCAGTATCTCGATCTAATGCATCAGATAGTACTTCTAGTGATGCACGATCGAGCATATCATCAGCGTCTAGGAATATAATGTGATTACCTTTTGATCGCATCCATCCGATATTGCGTGCATTCGACAGACCAACATTCTCACGAGTGCGAATATATCTTACTCTGGGATCAGCGATCCGATCAATAACTTCTTTAGGTCCGTCTTCGCTATAGTCATCAACAACTATGCATTCCCAGTCAGTCATAGTCTGGCTTCGTAGTGACTCGATACAATCACTTAGGAATCTGGATAGATTATGAGCAGTAACGATGACACTCACTCTCGGTCGCTCAACTTGGAAGTCGTTATAGACTCCATTATATAGCTCTGCATACTGAGAGATTTTACTTGCCCAAGTCCATCGACTAAGAGCATCTGACCGAGCATTGCTAGATAGTCTTGACCTGTTAGCGATAGCTTCTCTAATTGCTGATGCGAGTATTTCGTATTCACCGTAAGGGACAAGATAGCCTGTTTCGTCGTTGTTGATAATCTCGCCTTGGCCTCCATAATCCCATCCCACAACTGGCACACCGCAAGCAAGTGCCTCGATAGTTCCTATGCCAAATGTCTCTCTGGCTGTAGCAAGATATATACCAGCTCGTTGAACTAATCTGCCCATCATCTCTCTACTGACAGGGCCCGATATGCGAACATTCGTAGTCGGTATGCCAAACGTAGATACAAATGGGACACCTGGCATTATTCTAGCTAACTCTTGCATATCTTTTGGATTAGACACAGAGTCTTCACGGCCTTTATTCCATAAGACATAACCAGCCGATTCTCCAGGTGTCCACTCGTCTGTGTCAACCCCATGATAGATAACATGTGGTGATATAAGCATACCTCGACTGATCGCATTAGCAACCCAGTGCGAAGGAGCGGTAACAGCCTGAGCTCGGCGCATAACATCAATAATAGATCTATTGGCGCTTTCTGTCCACGGAGGAAAATCATAGTCATGCCAGTAAAGACCATGATTATGGCATACCATAGGAACTCCAGGCTGCTCCTCATTAAGTGTTGCATGGTTCGCGATCAGATCTGCACTAGTAGGATCACTAGTTATAGTAATTCCATATTCTGGTAGCAATTTGCACTGAGCCTCAACAACTCGATCGATACCACCAATACTCGGCATAACCGGATTGGCTGGTGGATTGATAAACACTCGGATCATAATATCCTCACTGGAGTCAGATCGATTCACCATTGATCAGTTCTTTTGGTCCAACTACCTTTACAGATTTAACACCAGATCTGAATCTGCCTACGATTCTCACTGGCTGTGCATTAGGATATCTATATCCAACGATCACAACTTCTTGAGTCGCTCGATTATCGATCACTACCTCAGTTCCATTGCGATCGTTGGATATGTAGATAGGAGCTGCCATTACTTATCACTGCCCTTCATCTTGGGATTGGTCTTCGGCAGATCAACATGTTTAGGAGTTTGATGTTCTACAACGACTGTTGGCGTTGCGACATCCGGCAGATCATTGCCCACACTATCATATGATCCAAACGCTTCGTTGATTGTGTATTCTACGCTGGTTGGATCGGTTGATCTGATATTGATTGCAATAACACCAGCATCTGTTGATACTATAAATGTCGCTGGGAGATTCGAGTGACTGGACGACACATCCAGTACATCAATCCCATGACTCTGAGCCAATTCTCTGATCCTCTCGCCCACACCAGGGCCTGTCAGATGCCAATCTTGCCTAGTCATCACTCAACTCCTTATCGAGATCGTCTTCCCACCATATTTTTAGTATCTGGTGCGATGGTATACACAAACCAATTCTGGTCACTAAACCATTGACATTTGTTCTTCCTATAACAAATCCGTCCTTCTTTATTCTACGAACAAGTACAGGATCTAACATTATATCATCATACTGAAGGTATCCATCACCCTCAACAGTATGGTATTCTAGATCATCGTACTCGTCATGATATGCTATTCTAATAGTATAACTCATGTATCAAACACCTGAACATTTCCGCCTAGCCACATTAAAGGCCCAGCTGCCCATGACCAGATATGCGATAACTGCATTGTCGTATCTTTACGGTAGCTTAATCCAAGATCATAGAACAAGTCGCGCCACTGCCACGGATGTCTACATCCAATATGATTCTCACCAGACTGACCGGGAGGCGCAGATGAGAACACAAGTATACCACCAGTCATTAAATGTCTAGCTATCGTCTCGGCTAGAATATCATGACTTTCAATTGGCAGATGTTCAGCAACTTCCAAGCATGTGATAAGATCAAACTTCATTGTTCTATACGTTGTCTTATCAAATGCAATCTGAGCATTTGACTCGATATACTCCACCGATCCAGATTCTTGATCTTTTAGTATATGGATTGGCTTTGTGAGATCATGATGTATAAACCACTGCTCAGGTCCATTAATAAGATCGACACCGTATGACTCTATACCAGCCTTGCGAGCCATATTCACCATAGCGCCAGTTCCACTACCAAGATCAAGATACTTGCCAGGGAACATTTCAATTGTCGATGCTATGCATGAGAACATTAGCAATGCACACCGCTCATTGATCGAGTCGAACGGCGCTAGCTGACTTCGCCTAATCTCGACTTCTTCCATGGTTGGATTGGTATATACCATCTAACTTACCTCAACCTTAGTGAAGTCAACATAGAACTCGTCATTGATCTCGAACTGCTCAGCAGCATCCATGTTAATTGTACCAAGTCGAATCTCTCCATTCGGAGATGCAGCCCAAAAACGTGAATTATCACCATCAGGATCATCGGTCTTATATACTGGATCAAGCCTGATAGTCTTCATCAACTGATTGCCATACGCATGCTGAGTAATTTCCCTGACCTTGAACTTTGCGCGAACTGACATGATATCCTCCTTATAGATCTACCCATCCTACTGGTCGCTTAAATATTAGGATATAGTAAGGTACACTAATATACTCTATAGGTACATCTTTAGATGCTCGATAGCAAAAGTAGTATCTTGATATATCGGGATCTTCTATCATATTGTGCATTACAATCGGAGATTGCAATACCAGTTCCCATCTATTTAATCCTAAATATTCCAGAGTTATCTGTGTTCCATTTGGTAGTGAATATAAGTTATTATGATCAACTTTGATCTCTAGATATTCCCATCGATTAGATTCTGATATCATACTATCCTCCGAAGAGTCTAACTGAGTGAGTGTCCACCATTCCAAATATAACTTTGAACTGTGCCAATATGTGCAAAAGGACCATTCTGACCTAGCATACATGGCCACATAATTGATGGCTTTGGATCGGGACTGGCTTTGTACTTCCACGCCATTGCAAGCTCTGTCTCTCCAGGTTGCAATCTCTCAGTATAAACACCAGCATGATCGTGAAAACGCAGATGACGAAGACTCGGATGCCCAGCGAATATGTATGGCGATTCGTCATCTAGTCTCCAGTAGAGCTGCCCACGATGACCGAATGTCTTGCCCTTTACGCCTTCGTTGAGGTATCCCATACGTATCATGCCTACCGACTCATCTTCCATTAGTAACGCAGCATAGGGCCAAAGATCCAATGGATGATTCAATTCCCAATCATCTTCTAGGAAGAAAGCAAGTTGACCTTGAGTACGTGCCGCTGCAATACCCTCGTTTGCTGATCGACCATACGAATCTCGTTGGGACCACACGCCAATGAGATTATGATCGGACAACCGAGTAGTGACTTCGGAGACGTGTTCTGCTGAGCTTCCGTCGTCCGCCACAAACCAGGCGAGATTAGGATATCGGATGTTATCCAACACCGAGTCGATAGTCTTGATAGCATACGATGTCCTTTCTTTTGAAGACGCATAAGTAATGAGTATTATAGTAATGGGTTCAGACATTTGACATTAACTCCATAGTATGTTATAATATAGTGTATAAACTTATCGAAAGGGTATACACCATGAGCACAAAAACATGTACAAAATGCAAAACCGAGAAGGACAAATCAGAATTTTATAACGACAAAAGAAGAAAAGATGGTCTTTATTCTAATTGTAAATCATGTCATCTTAAAACTAAATCATTGTATATAAAAACTGATAGTGGCATCAAATCTCTTAGTAAATACAATCAAAGTGATAAAGGAAAATCTGCTGCAAAGAGAAAAAGAGATAAGTATGCTGGTAGTGATAAGGATAAGCAGAGAATAATAAACTGGAGAGAGAACGGCGGCAGAGATTTGCTCAGACAATATTACAAAGATCATAAAGGTGATCCTCAGTATGGGGCAAGATGGACTATATCTAATAATATAAGATATGGAAGAATACCACCAGCGCATCAACTTATATGCGACATATGCAGAGATAAAGCTAGTGAGTATCATCACTATCTTGGATATGATAGAGAACATTGGAATGATGTTATACCGTTGTGTATTAGTTGTCATAAATCTATTCACAGTGAATGATCGTTATTGTCTCGCTCATTAAGTATCTCCTTTACCCTAATAGCCGTGCGTTCTACGCCATGATATCCACTCAATGGGTACATATGCCAGTCATGATTGCATGTAGTACATAAGTAGTAATCACCAGCATTATCTTCGTAATTACTACCTGATTTATTCATCCATACAGTCTGTGTACCGCATTTCGGACAATATATGTCTGGGGTATTAATCCATTCTTCAGTAACTAGTTGATCTCTAAACTTTATTTGCAGCATGATGATTTCTTCTGTAGATAGCAGCGGTTCCAACTCGGCCAACCTGATCCCACCCATACTTTGGCATCAAGTCATCACACGCCATCTTCACGCCAGGGTACTGATCCTGATCCTCAAACCATGTTCCCTTGGCATCATAGTCATGAAAGAATACTGTGCCTGATTCTCTGACATGATATATCCATGCTTGTATTTCTTCTCGTGTTGTTTGCTCAGTATGGCTTGTATCAACTATCAGCAAGTCGATAGATCCGCCGATCCAATTCCTACCAGTTTTAATACTATCATCAACTACAAATAATACGTTATCACTGGCTTGCATATCTCTGAGATACGCATTGACGTAATCACATCGTACATGATCGATCACTGTAGCTTTTAGATCTCGATTATATTCCTTGAGTGCCAACAGTAACACACCTGGCCCAGCACCGAGCATAACTACATTATGAATCCTATTATCTTCCTTGATTTCTCTACCATATTGTGTCATCCACTCAAGCTCTTCATCAGTCGCATAATGACACAGATAGTTTACATTATATGCATATGATGTCATATAAATCTCATATCAGGTAGCGGAACTATCCAAGTCCCATTAAACTTATCATGATCTCGGATAATTGACTTCTCGTAGTTCCACGCAGTGATGAGACAGTATTTTGGATGTTCTGTTACTAAGTGCGACGAATCAACGATAGATATTTCCACACCTGGTATACACTTTCCGATACGCAATGGCGAATCATCGATAACCAGTGACACAATACTATCATCGATCTCACACCAGTTTAACAGTATTGTTGATCGCCCAGCTGCACCATATGCATATATACCATACTCGCTCAGTCTCGATAGACTATCATGTATCACTTGCTTTGATCGTAGTGCATTTTTCTTGAACTGCGATACACCATTAGATTGATGCTCAATTATTATAGTATCTTTGATAAATGGATGAATCTGCTGTCGTCTGTTCTTATGACACGCATACACTCTCATTGATCCAGCATGAATGTTTGTTCGCTCGTAATGCCATATCGATAGATCATGATCATTAAATAATCTGTTAAGTGCATCCAGACTATAATAGCATGTATGCTCATGATAAACGGTGTCGAACTGCACCTTGTCTATAAGATCAGTCTGATAATGCACTTCGGCAGTAAATAAACCATGTTGCTCATCAATTAATATTCTAACACCCTCTAGAATATTATGTATATTATCAGTATGAGCAAGTACATTGCTAGCATTAATTAACTCGGCTTTACCATGCTTAGAAACAAAATTACTAGCAACTACGGGATCAAGATATGAATTGATAAGACCAAAATCATGTTCTTCTGACGCTCGTAATGCTACATCAGATGGATCAATACCGAATACAGTACACCCCATAGCTTTTAGTGGTCGTAACAACACACCATCATTACATCCAATGTCAATAACTAGTTTGTTCAACAATCCCCAAAAGCTAAACAAATGACGCGCCAAATTATTAAAGTGCCTAACAAGCACTGGAGATGAGCTAGATGAATACGAATAGCTTCTGAATATTGAGTCTGGATCAATCGACTGACCAGTCTGCATAAGTGTACATTTGTGACATAACACTAGGCTGAGCGGCTCTTTTATCTTGAGTCTGGGATCTCCTATCTTGGCAAATCCACCAGCATATGGCATCATGCCATAATCTAGCACTAGAGACATACTGCCAGATCCGCAAAGCCTACATTTTGTTATCGTGGTCGCCATTCTGCTGTCAATCTATCTCTAACCGCCTCGATGGCCGGCCAGATATTCGTTGTGCTTGTCTCAGTCTTGCCATGGACTCGATACCAATATGTGAGTTCGTCACTGACTCGGATGATCTGCGCTTTTGAGTATCCATCTCGAGCACCAGCCATAAGGCATGAGAGAAAGATATGATCAGCTGCCCCTACGGCTGCTTGTGGTGGAAATCCACCTGTGTATCTCCAGAGTTCCTTTGTGACCATCGCAGCGCCACATGCACAGTTCTGCTCACGACCATCAGAGTATTTTACACCAAGATAGTAGTATGCTAGTGGGTTCTGATATTCCTCCCATGCATCAGCACACCGCTGGACACAATTTGGAAGAAATAGATCATCAGTACATCCAAGAAGTACAAGTGCATGTTTCGATATAGCTACACCAATATTAAGCGATGCGACAACACCAAGGTTACATGCATTATGCTCAACTAGAACATTCACACCATCAATATGCCTCAGATTATCTTGTATATACTCTTCTAGCTCAGCTCCGCCATCATCAACAAATATAACTTCACTCGGAAGTAGTGATTGAATTGCTATGCTCTCCCATGTCTCCACTAGCCACTGTCGGTGATGTGGCTTTGGGCCGACAGGTATTACGATACTGATTGGATAATTGCTCAAGTTGTACCTCAAAAGCTGGTGGATTAGGAAGTCCTATCGCATTCCATCTGAGTGACACTAATCTTCTGTCAGTGATATATGAATCATCTCTGACAATTCTGTCTCGACTTAAATCAAATGCATCCACAAGTTTATTAACCAGCTCATATCTTGTCTGAAACTCTCCAGGTATATGCATCAATCCACATATGCC
>Ga0137463_1000659_pt1 | contig 11534 bp, 7 predicted proteins | sample EasRivERMGT800_2_FD_102333 | JGI IMG/M metagenome (GOLD analysis project Ga0137463, IMG submission 102333) | Soil microbial communities from meander-bound floodplain in the East River, Colorado, USA - East River MetaG ERMGT800_2 | ecosystem: Environmental > Terrestrial > Soil > Floodplain ...
CTCGCCCTCCGTGTACGTGGTCGCCCAATCCTTCTCCACCCCCGCCGGCGAGCGGCACACCCGTATCGGGATGTTCGCCGCCGCCGCGGCCGAGCCCTACGAGACCCGCCGCATCCGGCCCCACGAGCGGACGCATCGGGGCCCGAAAGTCGATCGCCTCGAGCTGCTGCGCGCGACGCACACCAACCTCGAGTCCATTTTCCTGCTTGCCCCGGATGCCGAGGGAGCACTCGCGGCGGGACTGCGGGCGGTCGCCGAAGGGTCGCGGGCGCCGGACGCCGCGGCCGAATTGGACGGTGTCGACATCCGTCTCTGGTCGGTGTCCGGGCCGGAGGCGGACCGCCTGGCGTCGGCGGCCGCGGCGCCGCTCTATATCGCCGACGGCCACCATCGCTACGAAACCGCGGTCGCGTACGCCGGCGAAAACCCCGCGGCGGGCCGCCTGCTCGCCTTCGTGGTGTCGGCGCGCGACGTCGGGCTCGTCGTGCTGCCGACCCATCGCGTCGTGTACGCGGCCGATCGCATCGTGGCCAACCTCGAGGCCGCCTGGGAGCGCTTCTTCGAAATCCGGCCGGTGCCGCCACCCGCTGACCGTGTGCGTCTGTTGGCGGAAGCCGGGCGCGAGCGCACCGCGTGCATCGTCGCCACCGAGGGCGGCCAGCGAGATCTGCTGCTCACGCTGCGATCCGATGCCCCGCTCGACGGCATCGTGGAGCTCGGCCGCACTCCGGCGGTGCGGACGCTCGACGTCGCCATCGTGGAGCGGCTGGTCGTGGGCGAGATCTTGGCCGCGGGAAGGTCGACCCCGACCCTCACCTACACGCCCGATCCCGTGCCGGCGCTGCAGGTGGCCCATCTGGGCAAAGCGGTGGCGGCCGTCCTGCTGAACCCGACCAGGGTCGAGCAGGTGTTCGCGGTGGCCGACGCGGGCGACGTGATGCCACCCAAGTCGACGTACTTCATTCCGAAGGTGCCGAGCGGCTTGGTGCTGCGTCGGGTCGATGTCTGACGGGGCAGGTAGTGTCCGACCCGCCGACCGGGTCGAGAACCAGCGTCGCTAGTCCGGCGGAGCCTGGGTGAACGCGGCGATCAGCGCCCTGCAAAAATGGGGGAGATCAGCCGGGGTACGGATGAGATGAGATTGCCGTCCACGACGACTGGTGCGTCCTCCCAGATGGCCCCGGCGTTTTCCATGTCGTCTTTGATCGCGCGCACGCCAGCACGTGCTCCGAGCGGTACCTAGCTAGCCGCCGCCTCATTTCCGTCGACCAATCCTCCGTCGCCTTACCTTCCGCCCTTCGTATATTCCCCTCATGCCACGACCGCGTGACCGCATCCTCGCCAACCTCGAGACCGTCTACCGCGAGGCGTACGACCGGGCGAAGACCGCTGGCGACGAGCGGCGCATGCTCGATCTCGACGCCGCCTACCAGCGAGAGCAATTGTTGCTGGAGGTGCTGATCGACATCCGCGACGCGATCCAGGCGGCCCCCTCCCCGAAAGCGGCCGCTTCCGGCATCGATCCGCTGGCCGCGATCGACACGATCCGCCGAGTCACGAAGCTCCGCTGACCAGGAGAGGTCTCTGCATGCGCTACGCGTCGCTCGCCACTGCAGTGTCCCTGCTGTTCCTCGCCGATTGTGGACCCAAAGCGGATACTGTGGTGCTGCACGGGATGGTCTGGACCGGCCTGTCGTCAGGCACGGCGCAGCCCGGCGCGGTCGCGCTCGGTGCGGGGAAGATCCTGGCCGTCGGGGACTCCGCAGACATCGCGAAGTACATCGGGTCCGGCACGCAGATCGTCGACGCCCAGGGCGGGCTCGTCCTGCCGGGCTTCGCCGACGGACACACCCATTTCGTCGACGGCGGCTTTCAGCTCGCGTCGCTCGATCTGCGCGATGCGACGACGCCCCAGGAGTTCGTTCGGCGCATCGCGGCCTTCGCGAAGACGAGGCAGCCGGGCCAGTGGATTCTCGGCGGGGACTGGGACCATACCCTGTGGCCCGGTCAGCCGTTGCCCCGCCGGGAGTGGATCGACTCCGTCTCGCCCGATAACCCCGTGTTCATCAGCCGGGTCGACGGCCACGAGGCGCTTGCCAACAGCGCCGCGATCAAGGTCGCGGGCGTGACGAAGGACACGCCCACGCCGTCGGGGGGAGAGATCCTGCGCGACGCGCGCACCGGTGAGCCGACCGGGATTTTCAAGGACCAGGCGCTCGGTCTGATCTACAGGGCCGTCCCTGACCGGACGCCCGAAGAGACCGATTCAGCCGTGGCACGTGCGCTCGCCTACGCCGCGTCGCTCGGTGTCACCGCCACCGCCAATATGTCGGCGTCCTGGGCCGACCGCGCGAGCTACCGGAGGCTGGAGCGGGCCGGTCGCATGACCCTCCACGTCTACCTGTACCTGCCGATCGACCAGTGGCGGGCGGTCGCCGACACCATTCGCGCGAGCGGTCCGGGCGACGACTGGGTGCGCATTGGCGGTCTGAAGGGATTCATGGACGGCTCGGCGGGATCGCGGACGGCGTACTTCTTCGATGCGTATGACGACTCAGCGAGCTATCGCGGCCTGCTCCAGAACTCCGAAGCGGACATGCGGACGTGGATCGGTAACGCCGATTCTGCCGGGCTCCAAGTCGCGGTGCACGCCATTGGTGACCGGGCCAACGCGATCCTGCTCGCGATTTACGACAGCGTGACGCGCGTGCACGGCGCCCGCGACCGCCGCTTCCGCGTGGAGCACGCCCAGCACCTCCGGCCGGTGGAGATCCCGGCGTTCGGGCGTTTACATATCGTTCCGTCGGTACAGCCCTACCATGCCATCGACGACGGTCGCTGGGTCCAGCAGCGCATCGGACCCGAGCGGATCAAGACCACCTATCCCTTCCGCTCCCTGCTCGACACCGGGGCGCCGCTGGCGTTCGGGTCCGACTGGACCGTGGCGACGCTCGACCCCCTGTGGGGGGTGTATGCCGCCGTCACGCGCCGCACCCTCGACGGCCAACACCCCGACGGGTGGGTGCCGGAGCAGAAGGTCACGCTGGCCGAGGCCCTGCGCGCCTACACGGCGAGTAACGCCTGGGCGGTCTTCGCGGAAAACAAATGGGGGACACTGGCGCCCGGCCGGGACGCCGACGTGGTGGTGCTTGATCACAACCTGTTCACGATGGCGCCGGAGTCGCTCGCCACCGCGCGGGTCTCCGTCACGATCGTCGGTGGGAAGATCGTCTACCGCAAGAGTTGATGGCCGATAGCAGATAGTCGATAGCTTTTCGCGGCGTCTATCCCGAATACTCGAACCCCGCCTCCGCGAGCGTCAGCGGCTGCGCTTCGGGGTTCTCGACGCCGGCTTCCACGACCTCACCCAGCACCAGCGTGTGGTCCCCGGAAGGCAACGAAGCGACCGCCCGGCATTCGACCCAGCCCAGCGCCTCGGCGAGCACCGGGACCTTGGAAACGGGGGCGGGTTTGGTCTTGATGCCCTTGAGTTTCTGTGGCGCCTGATCCGAGGACCGTCCCAGTTTGCCCGCCACCTCGCGCTGATCCGAGGAAAGGAGACTCACGGCGAAATAGCGCGCGTCGCGGATCATGCCGATCGTTCGCGACGTGTTCTCCACTGCCACCGCCACCATGGGCGGCTCGAATGCCGCTTGGGTGACCCAATTCGCGGTCATAGCGTGCTCCTCCCCCTTGTGCGCGACGGTCACCACGTACAGGCCGTAGGGAAAGTGACGCAAGACGGTCTTCTTCGCGGCGGCGTCCATGAACGCTCCGAGGCACGGGGAGGTGGGGAAGAGTCATGCAAATATACTGGGCCTTCATGATGTGGATCACAGTCCACGCGCCAAGGCCCTGTCGCGCCTCCGCCCGTCGATGTCGCGGGAACGCCCTGTTGCCTTCGCCGCAAGTCCCACATGTTCTTCGGGCACGATTGCGGTCGCTGTGCACCCTCGAGAGGGAGTCAGGTGCTTCGCCGCCAGGCCGTTGTCTTCGCGTTCGGAGTCCTCTGCCCCGCCGTGGCCGCGGGGCAGGCCGAACGGCCAGCCACCCTGCCCGAGCTCGAGGAAGGCGCCCACCGCGACTCGCTCGATGCCGGGACGCTGTATCGCCTGGCGCTGGGGTACGACCTCGCCAAGCGGTACGACGATGCCGAGCGGGTCGCGCGCGAAGCGGTGAGTATCGACCCACGTTACGCCCCGGCGTGGCTGCTGCTCGCCTATCTGCCTTACGATCGCCGCCCGAAGCTGTGGGACGAGGTTCGCAAGGGGAAGGTGCCGCCCGCCTGGCAGGCTGCGGTCAGCGAATCCGACCGGCTCGAGCATCGCGCGTTTCTCATCGACCCGCTGGTGGATTTCCGCGTGCTGGGGGCGCCGCCTGCCAAGCAGGACATCGTGGCGATCCCCGATTACGGAGACAACACCACGGTCTACCTGCTCCTGCTCGGGTTGAGCGAGTTCGGCTGGCGCTACGAGTTGTCCTACAACGCGTTCGATCTGTACGCCCAGCGGCGCTATAAGGACCAGCCGGTCGACTCGATCCCCAGCGGCATCTTCTGGTTGCGCGGCCTCGCGGCCGCTCATCTCGGCAGCTATTCGCGCGCGATCGCGGACATCCAGGTGCTGCTCGATCGCTCGCTCAAACACGAGGCTGGCGACTCGCTCATTCAGCTGGACCTCGGCACCAACGACTTCCGCTATCTGCTCGCATTGTTCAAGCAGCGCTCGCACCGGCCCGCCGATGCCATGGCGCTGTATCAGGACGCGCTGGCGTCCGACCTTGGGCTCTACATGGCGCACGTGCGGCTGGCGCAGCTGTACGCCGAGAATCGAATGTGGGACCGGGCGATCGAGGAAGCGCGCCGGGCGGTGACGGCGAACCCCGATGACCCGAGCCTGCTAGTGGACCTGGCCGAGATGCTCCGCGACGGCGGTCAACTGGCCGAGGCCGAGGAGGCGTTTCGGCGGGCGGCCCAGGCGAACGCCCGCAGTCCGCGGGTGTCGTACGAGTTGGGAGTCCTCGAGCAGCGGCTGGGCAAGGCAGCCGAAGCCAAGGCTGCATACAGCCGGTTTCTCGCGATCGCCCCCAGCCGGATGAGCACGGAGATTGCAGACGCCAAGCAGCGGTTGGCGTCGTTGCCATAGGCAAGGGATCGAAGACAGGAGCCAATCCATGAGCCGTTTCGGAGCCGTTGTGGTACTGCTCGCTGCGATCATGTTCACGCCGGCGGCGGCCCAACGGATCAAACTCACGGCGAGCCTCGGCGATCTCGAGAAGGCCGCGCGCAAAGACTCGAACGATGCCGCCGCGCACTACAACGTCGCGCTCGCCTATTGGAACGCCAAGCGCTGGGACGACGCCGATTCTGCACTCCACCGCGCGATCCGGCTCGAACCCCGGTTTGCAGCCGCCTACATGGTTTTAGCCGCCCTGCCCTACGCCCGTCGTCCTCAACTGCTGGACGAAGAGTACGACCACCGGGTCCCCGATGAGTGGCGGTCGCGAATCGAAGAGTCGGAGCGGCGGTATCGACAGGCGGTGCTGATCGATCCGTTGGTGGAGGTTCGCATCGGCTACGTGATGCTCCCAACGCAAAGCGAGTTCAAGGCCTCGCTCGCGGTGCTGTTCGGGGATTGGGTGGACGACTACGTCGAAGCGGAAGACATGTATTTCGAAGGTCGGTATCAGGAGGCTTACGACCGCTTTCAACGGGTCTACAACGACCTGAACGCAGGATCGCACGCTCGGCGACTTTGGAACACCCTCCTCTTCTGGCACGGCCTCGCGGCGGCCCAGATCCAAAAGCATGAGGACGCCGTGTGGGATTTCGGTACCCTGCTGGATCGCTCGGAAGACGTGGAGGACCGGGCCAAGGACTCCACCCTGCAGGTCCCGCTCCGCACCAATGAATTCCGTTATGTCCTCGCCGTCATGAAACAACGGGCCGGACAATTCAACGAAGCCATCGATTTGTATCGGCGGGCCCTGGAAAACGACATCGGCCTCTACATGGCGCACGTACGCCTCGCCCAGATCTACGAGGACTACAACATGTTTCCCCAGGCAGTCGCTGAGCGCCGGGCGGCCGTCAGTGCCGACCCCGACGATCCCAGCCTGTTGTTGGACCTTGGCAAGACCCTGGCGCACGCCAATCAATGGATCGACGCGGAGAAAGCCCTCGAGGACGCCGTCAACGCCAATCCACGAGATCCTCGACCCCACTACTTCCTGGGAATCATCGAGCAGCACCAGAACAAGGCGCAGGAAGCACGCACGGCGTTCAACGACTTCATCACCCTGGCGCCCACCCGCTATGCGCCGCAGGTGGCGGACGCCAAGCAACGGCTCAATGCCCTGCATTGAGCGGCGGTGGGCACGCGCGGCCGGTGGGGCCGCGCTCGTCCTGCTCGCCACGGCCGTCGGCCGCCTCCCCGCCCAGCAGACCTCCGCCTACGAGGAGCTCCAGGCATTCAGCGGCGTCCTCAACTACATCCGGCTGAACTATCCGGACAGCGTTGCGTACTCGAAGCTCGTGCACGCGGCGATCGATGGCGTCCTGCACGCGCTCGACCCGCACAGCGCCTTCTACTCGCGACTGGAGTTCGAGCGCCGTACCGCCCTCGAGCGCGGCGAGCTGGCCGTCACCGGCCTCGCCCTGGAGGAAGTGGACAGCGCGATCACCGTCCTCGCGGTGGCGGCCCGCGGACCAGCCGCAAAGGCTGGCGTGCAGCCGGGAGATCGCCTGGTATCCGTCAACGACACGTCGGTCGCCGGATTGGAAGTCCGCAACGTCGAGCTGCGGCTCGCCGGCGACAAGGGATCGAAGGTCCGATTGCAGTTCGAGCGGGGCCCCAGGCTCGAGCCGGACACGTTCCGGGTGACGATCAAGCGGGGCTTCATCGAGTTCCACTCGGTCTCGCTCACCCGCATGGTGGACTCCATTACCGCCTACGTCCGACTCGAGGAATTCGGGGCCGAGGCCGCCAAAGAGGTTCACGACGCCCTGGATCGGATGAAGGGCCAACACATGCGCCGCGCCATCCTCGACTTGCGGGGGAATCCCGGAGGCTACGTGGTGTCGGCGGTCGAGCTCGCGTCGGAGTTCTTCCCGCGTGGCACCGTCGTATTCCGGACGCGCGGGCGCAAGCGTGATGTGGATACCACGTACACCACCAAGCGCGATGGATCCTACGCGACCTTGCCCCTCGTCGTGCTGATCGACGAAAACACCGCCAGCGCGGCGGAGGCGCTGTCCGCCTCACTCCAGGATCACGATCGCGCGCTGCTGCTCGGCCGCCGCAGCTTCGGCAAGGCGCTGATGCAAATGGACTTCATCGTGATGCCGATGGAGGATGACCTGCACCTGACGATCGGCTACGTCCTCTCCCCCAGCGGCCGCTTCATCCAGCGCCGATACCGCGGGCTCGCCGTCGAGCAGTACTACGCCTTTGCCGGTAAGTCCGGTGCTGAATCGGACACCCTCCAGGAGTACCACACCGACACTGGCCGCCTGGTACGCGGCGGCGGCGGCATCGCCCCCGACGTCGCCCTCCCCAAACCGGCGCCCTTGCCGGTGTGGTGGAGCGTCGCCGCCGACTCCGGGTTCGACGACGCCGTGTCCGACAGCGTGGCACAGACCATTCCGGCGACGCCCGCCGCCCGTTCCGCCTGGCTTGGTGCACCGGATCGGTGGCTCGCCACATTGTTGCCACCGTTCCTGGCCCGGGTGCGCGCGCGGCTCCACGTTGCGGCGCAAACCGACAGCGCCCTCGACGGGCGACTGGCCCGGATTCTCGCCGCGCGGGTCGCGGAGGTGCGGTGGGGCCCCGACGCCCTGCAGGAATTTCTAGTACGTACGAGCTCTGACGTGGGGGCCGCCACAGGCTACTTCCCGCGTCTCCCGGAGCTTTTGGCAGCGCCGCATCGCTAGGCTATGTTTTGACCCATGACAACGCCCCGCACGCGTCCGCGCGGTGAAGCGCAGTCCACCCGTCCGGCCCGGCCACCACTCGCCAAAGCCGAGCTGCTCGATATCTACCGGTTGATGCTGCTCTCGCGTCGCCTCGACGACAAAGAGCTCCTGCTCAAGCGACAGAACAAGATCTTCTTCCAGATCTCTGGGGCTGGCCACGAGGCGGTCCTGGTGGCCGCCGGAAAGATCCTGAAGCCGGGGTACGACTGGTTCTATCCGTACTACCGCGATCGCGGCCTCTGTCTGGCGCTCGGCATGACGCCAACCGAGATGCTGCTCTCTGCCGTAGCGGCGGCCGACGACCCCAATTCGGGTGGGCGACAGATGCCCTCCCACTGGGGTCACCAGGCGCTCAACATCGTCAGTCAGTCGAGCCCCACCGGGACCCAATTCCTGCAGGCGGTGGGCTGCGCCGAAGCGTGGTTGCGGTACTCCCGGTTGGAGGGGGCCTCCGAAAAGCCCATCCACGGAGACGAAATCGCCTATTGCTCGGCCGGCGAAGGCACGACGAGTGAAGGGGAATTCTGGGAGGCGCTCAACACGGCCAGCAACCTGAAGCTGCCGGTGCTCTTCCTGATCGAGGACAACGGCTACGCCATCTCGGTGCCGGTCGAAGTGCAGACCGCCGGGGGCTCGGTGTCCGCGCTGGTGGCGAACTTCCCGGATCTCCATCTCGAAGAGGTCGACGGCTGCGACCCGATCGCGTCCTATGACGCGATCGCGCGGGCGGCCGCCCACTGCCGTGCCCGCCGTGGGCCGGCGCTCGTGCACGCTCACGTCACACGACCCTACTCGCATTCCCAGTCCGACGATGAAGTACTGTATCGGCCGTCGTCCGAGCGCGAAGACGAGGTGAAGCGCGATTGTGTCCTGACCTTCCCGCAGCGGCTGCAGGCCGACGGCGTCGCCACGGCGGCGGAGCTGGACGCGATCCGACAGCTGATCGACGAGGAAATACAGGTCGCAACCGACGTGGCCCTGGCGGCGCCCCAGCCGCCTCCGGCGAGCGCGCTGCACTTTGTCTATTCGCCGGATGTGGATCCCACATCCGAGCAATTCGACACGGAAGATGACCCGCATTTCAGCGGGGAGCCCACCACCATGGTGGACCTGCTGAACACGTGCATGAAAGACGAAATGACGCGCGATCCGCGCATCCTGGTGTTTGGCGAGGACGTCGCCGACGTCAGCCGAGAGCGGTACCTGAAGGACGTCAAGGGAAAAGGTGGCGTGTTCAAAGTCACCTGGGGCCTCCAGCGCCAGTTCGGCGGCAACCGGGTGTACAATTCGCCGCTCGCCGAGGCGAACATCATCGGACGGGCCGTGGGCTTGGCCACGCGCGGCTTGAAGCCGGTGGTGGAGATCCAGTTCTTCGACTACATCTGGCCCGCCTACCACCAGCTGCGCAACGAGCTGGCGACCATGCGGTGGCGATCCAACAACGCGTTCAGCTGCCCCGTCGTCGTCCGCGTCACGTACGGCGGCTATCTGAAAGGCGGGTCGGTCTATCACTCCCAGACGGGCGCCGTGGTTTTCACCTCGGTCCCGGGCCTGCGGGTCGTGTGCCCATCGACCGCCCTCGACGCCAACGGGTTGCTCCGCACCGCCATCCGGTGCGACGATCCGGTGCTGTTCTTGGAGCACAAGCACCTGTATCGCCAGACATACAACAAGGCACCGAACCCCGGCCCGAATTTCATGATCCCGTTCGGCAAGGCCCGGGTCGCTCGTGCCGGCACCGACCTCACCGTCGTCACCTACGGCGCTGTGGTGCAGCGCGCGCTCGTCGCGGCCAAGCAGCTGGAGGAGAGCGACGGCGTCAATGTGGAGGTGATCGACCTCCGGAGTCTGACGCCGGTCGATTGGGCCACCATCGCTGCCTCGGTGCAGAAGACGAACAAGGTCATCGTCGCGTACGAGGATTCCCTCTCCTGGGGCTATGGCGCGGAGCTCGCGGCCCGGCTCGCCGACGAATGCTTCCCCTGGCTCGACGCACCGGTGAAGCGCGTGGCGGCGACTGATACGTTCGTCGCCTACGCCCCGGATCTCGAGGACTTCATTCTTCCTCAGGTCGAGGACCTCGCGCAGGCGATGCGCGAGATGCATGCGTTCTAGGCCGGTTCTCGGCTACAGTCTTCTGTTTTTCCTCTCCGGCGCCACAGGGCTCGTCTACGAGCTCCTGTGGGTCCGCCTGCTGTACCAGTCCTTCGGGTCCACTATACAGTCAGTCACCACCGTCGTCGCGGCCTACATGGGCGGCCTGGGTCTCGGCGCGTGGCTCCTCGGACGACGCGCCGACCGGCACGCCCGCCCGGCGGCGCTGTACGGGCGCCTCGAGATCCTCATCGGTCTGTTCGGCCTCGTCTCGCCGCTGGTGCTCAGCCTGGCGCAGCAGGCCTACATCGCGATCGCGCGTGGTTTTCCCCCGGGCTCCAGTGCGAGCGTCGCCCTCCGCTTTGGACTCGCCGGCCTGGTCCTGCTCGTGCCCACCACCCTGATGGGCGGCACGCTGCCGGTCCTCACCCGCGCCTTCACCGCCTCCGACCGCAGCCGTCTCCGCGCCACGCTCGGCCGGCTCTACGGGATCAACACGCTCGGTGCCGTGCTCGGTACCGCGCTCGCCGGGTTCATCCTGATCGAGCACGTCGGGATCCGTGCGAGTCTCATCGGCACCGCGCTGATGAACCTGGGCATCGGCATCGCCGCGCTGCGCCTCCCGGCCCCGGCGGACACGGCGGCCCCCGCGCTCCAACCGAGCCCCGACCGAGCCGCGCCGATCGCGCTGTATCGGACCGCCGTCGCCCTCCTCGCTGTCACCGCGTTCGTCTCCCTCGCGGACGAGATCGCCTGGACACGCGTGCTGGTGATGGTGGTTGGAGGTTCGACCTATGCCTTTACGCTCGTGCTCTTGTGCTTCCTGCTGGGGATCGGCATTGGGAGTGCGCTCGTGGCTCGCCGCAGCGCCGCTCCTACTGATACGGCCGCCTCCGCGTCGTTTGCTCAGGGACTGACCGCCGCAGGTGCGGCCCTGATCCTGGTGTTTTTCGCGGCGCTCCCGGCCTACATCCTCAGTGTGTTTCAGATACCGGGGCTCAACGCCGGTCCGCGGCTCTTCCTGATGGGAGGGGCGGTCGCCGCCGTCGTTCTGGTGCCGGCCATCGGGATGGGAATGACGTTTCCTCTCCTGACTGATCTCGTCGCCCGGCCGGGCGAGGCGCGCGGTGGCGACGTCGGCCGAGCCTACCTGCTCAACACGATCGGCGCCATCACAGGCGCGGCGCTCACCGGTTTCGTTCTGGTGACCCTTCTCGGGAGTGACCTGACCCTACGTGCGGGCGTCGTCGTGAACGCCGTCGCCGCGTTCGGCTTGGCATGGCTGGCCGCCCGCGGCGTGGCCGAACACTCGCCCGAGCACGTGCGCTTGCGCTCCCGCGTCTTGGGCGGCGCCCTGCTGGCGAGTGCCGGTCTGGCGGCGGCGATCGCGGCGCCGCACTGGAGCGCGCGCCTGCTCGATCTCGCGCCCACTATCTACGGCCGCAATGCGATGTCACCCGCCGAACGA
>Ga0137463_1000660_pt1 | contig 11525 bp, 7 predicted proteins | sample EasRivERMGT800_2_FD_102333 | JGI IMG/M metagenome (GOLD analysis project Ga0137463, IMG submission 102333) | Soil microbial communities from meander-bound floodplain in the East River, Colorado, USA - East River MetaG ERMGT800_2 | ecosystem: Environmental > Terrestrial > Soil > Floodplain ...
AACAGGCCGCTTGCGGCGAAACTTGGACAGGAGGTCGTCCAGGTGATCGTGACTCGAATAGCTGATAACCAGTTTCCCCGCCCCCTTTTTGCCCGGCTTGATCTCGACTTGGGTTCCGATCTCTTCGGACAGCTCCTCCTCGAGGCGTGCGATGTCGCGGTCGGTACCGTGCCTGCGCTTGGTTTTGGCCGTGGGATGAAGGATGGCGTTGACCAGCCTCTCCGTCTGGCGCACCGAGAGCGCCTGGTCCGCCACCCGCTTCGCGGCGCTCTCCTGCTGGCGGCCGTCGAGCGCGAGAAGCGCGCGCGCGTGTCCCATCTCGAGCTTTCCGTCGAAAACCAGCGCCTGTACCGCCTTTTGCAAATTCAACAGCCTGAGCAAGTTGCTGGTCGCGGTGCGGGACCGGCCGATGGCCTCCGCCGCCTCCTGGTGCGTGAGTTTGAACTCGCCGATCAGCCGCTGCACGCCACCCGCCTCCTCGAGAGGGTTGAGGTTTTCCCTCTGGATGTTCTCGACCAGGGCCATGGCGAGTGCCGACGAATCCGGCACCTCGCGAACGAGCGCCGGGACTTCCTCGAGACCGGCGATTTTCGCCGCGCGCCAGCGCCGTTCGCCCGCGATGATCTCGTAGCGGTTGCTCCCTATCGGCCGCACCAGAATAGGCTGCATCAATCCTTGCTTCCTGATCGATGCCGCGAGCTCCTGAAGCGAGTTCTCGTCCATCTTGGTGCGCGGCTGGTAACGGCCGCGCTGCAACTGATCGACTCGCAACCCGACCTGCCGCTCGGAGATGGGCCCTCCCTCGCCGTCCTTGTCGAGGAGGGCATCCAGGCCCCTGCCCAGTCCCTTGAGTTTCATCGGCGTCTCTCGCTCATACCACCGCCGCGATGCCGCTCCGCGAGAGGATCTCCCCCGCCAGGGCGACATAGGCTTGCGAGCCTTTGCATTCGCGATCGAGCTTCACGGCGGGAGCGCCGAAGCTCGGTGCCTCGGCGAGCCGCACGTTGCGCGGAATCACGGTCTCGTACACCTTCTTGCCGAAGTGCTCCTGCAGCTGCGCCGACACCTGCTGTGCGAGCGCATTGCGCGGGTCGTACATGGTTCGGAGCAGCCCTTCGATATCGAGCTTCGGATTCAGGTGCTGGCGGACCTTTTTGATCGTATTGACGAGATCGGAGAGCCCTTCGAGCGCGTAATACTCGCATTGCATCGGGATCATCACCGCATTGGCTGCCACCAACCCGTTCAACGTGAGCATGTTGAGCGCGGGAGGGCAATCGAGCAGAATGAATTCGTACTGGCCGGCGATCGATTCGAGCGCGCCTTTCAGTCGGGATTCGCGATGCTCGAGGTTGACCAGTTCCACTTCCGCGCCGGCGAGGTCGCGGTTGGCGGGAATCAGGTCGTACCCGCCTGACTCCGACTTCTGCCGCGCCGATTCGGCGGTGGCCAGTCCGAGCAGCACCTGGTAGATCGAAGTCTGGAGCGTGCGCTTGTCGATGCCGCTCCCCATGGTGGCGTTGCCTTGCGGATCGAGGTCCACCAGCAGCACACGCATCCCGGACTGTGCGAGGCCGGCCGCGAGATTGACGCTGGTCGTGGTCTTTCCGACTCCACCCTTCTGGTTGGTGATGGCGAGGATGCGGGTCATGCACGCTCGATCATGACGAGATGCCGCTCCGCCCCGAGCCCCGGAACAGCGACGGCGTGCACCTGTCGCAAGCGGAAATCGGCCGGCAAGCGCTCGATCTCCTCGAAGGGATGGACACCCTTCATCGCCGCGAACACGCCGCCCGGTGCAAGCAGATGACCTGTCAGCGCGATGAACTCGGAAATTTCGGCAAACGCGCGGGAAATGATGAAATCGAATTGTTCACCGGCAAACCAGGCTTCGACGCGCTCGCATACCACGGTGGCGTTCTTCAACTGAAGGTCCGCCACCGCCTGCCTGAGGAAGGCCGCTTTTTTGTGATTGCTGTCGAGCAATACGACCTGAATGTCTGGCCTGGCCACCGCGACGGGAATCCCGGGAAATCCCGCGCCGCTCCCGGCGTCCAGCACCCGGGCTCCAGTCACGTAGGGCGCTACGGCCAGGCAGTCGAGCAAATGACCGCTGACCATCTTCTCCCTGTCCCGAATGGCGGTCAGGTTGTATACCTGGTTCCACTTCTCCAGCAATGCGAGGTATTGAAGGAGCTTGTTCCTCTCGCAGCGACCCAGCGAAAGACCTATTTCCGCTACTCCGTTTTCGAGGCGCCGGTCCAGTTCGGCTTGCGCTCGCCCCGCCACCAGTGTCGTCATGCGGCCGATCTTTCCGGCGTGCGTGCTCCGCGCTTCAGGTGGACGAGCAGCAGCGAGATCGCGGCCGGAGTGATCCCTGAGATGCGTGAGGCCTGGCCGATCGTCTCAGGTTTGTGTTGGTTGAGTTTCTGCTGCACTTCGATCGACAGCCCGCGCACGCTGCGGTAATCGAGATCGCGCGGCAACGCCATCGTTTCGTGGCGCTCCTGGCGCGCGATCTCTTCGTGCTGGCGTTCGACATACCCTTGGTATTTGGCTTGAATCTCCACCTGTGAGCTGACCGCCGCATCGCCGAGGAATGCACCCCTTTCCGAAAGCTCAGCCAGCGAGGCGTGACTCACCCCGGGACGCTTCAGCAGATCCATGAGCGAGTATTCGCGCTCGATCGGTTTGCCGAGCACGCGCTCGGCAACCTCGGCGGGCAGGGATTTGGGAGTGACCCAGGTGGTCTTGAGCCGCTCCTGCTCACGGCCGATCGCGTCGCGCTTGCGATTGAACGCATCCCAGCGGGCGTCGTCCACTACGCCGAGCCTGCGACCGGTTTCGGTGAGCCGCAAGTCGGCATTGTCCTCGCGCAGCATGAGCCGGTATTCCGCGCGGCTGGTGAACATGCGGTACGGCTCCGAGACACCGCGGGTGATGAGGTCATCGACCAGGACTCCGATATAGCCTTCGTCGCGCCGCGGGCACCAGGCGTGCTCGTCCCGGACGAAGAGCGCCGCGTTGATACCGGCGAGGATTCCCTGTGCCGCCGCTTCCTCGTAGCCGGTGGTGCCGTTGATCTGCCCCGCGAAGAACAGGCCCGAGATCGATTTCGTTTCCAGCGAAGACCTCAGATTGCGCGGGTCGTAGTAGTCGTACTCGATGGCATAACCCGGCCGCAGGAGGTGGGCCTGCTCGAGCCCCCGAATGCTGCGCACCAGCTCGATCTGCACATCGAAGGGAAGGCTGGTCGAGATTCCGTTCGGATAAAACTCGTTGGTGGTGAGCCCTTCGGGCTCCAGAAAAATCTGGTGGCTCTGCTTGGCGGCAAACCGATGGATCTTGTCCTCGATCGAGGGGCAATAGCGGGGGCCGATCCCCTCGATCACTCCAGTGTACATCGGCGAGCGGTCCAGGCCTCCGCGGATGATTTCGTGCGTATGCGGATTGGTGTGGGTGATCCAGCAGGGTAGCTGGCGAGGATGCATCCCCGCCGTTCCGACAAACGAGAAGACGGGCACCGGTTCGTCACCCGGCTGAGCTTTCATGACCGAGAAATCGATGGTGCGACCGTCGAGCCGGGGCGGCGTTCCGGTCTTGAGGCGTCCCACCGGAAGCCTGAGCTCGCGCAGTCGCGCGGCGAGACTGACCGAAGGCGGGTCGCCGGCGCGACCGGCCTGATAGTTCGACAATCCGATATGAATGAGTCCGGAAAGAAAAGTGCCGGTGGTCAGCACCACCACGCGGCCGGAAAAGCGAACGCCGAGCTCAGTCACCACCCCGGCAACGCGGTCGCCCTCCAGCAGGAGGTCATCCACCGCCTGCTGGAACAACGTCAAGTTGGCCTGGTTCTCCAGCCGCGATCGAATCGCACGCTTGTAGAGGAGACGGTCAGCTTGCGCGCGCGTCGCGCGGACCGCGGGACCCTTGGAGGAATTCAGGATGCGAAACTGGATTCCCGCTTCGTCCGCAGCGATCGCCATGGTTCCGCCCAAGGCGTCCACTTCCTTGACGAGATGCCCTTTCCCAATCCCTCCGATCGACGGATTGCAAGACATCTGTCCCAGCGTCTCGATATTGTGGGTCAGCAGAAGAGTCCGACAACCGGCCCGCGCGGCCGCCAGAGCGGCCTCCGTCCCGGCGTGGCCGCCACCGACCACGATGACATCGAACTGGGTGGGGAATTGCATCGCTTTGAGCAAGAAAATGGACCGAAACCAATCGAATTTTAAAGGGTTTCCATGACGAGAGACAGCGTTTCACGTGGAACTTCCGGCGTTCAGAGGTGAACTCGGCCAATCGCTGGAATCATGAAGGAGCAAACCATCGGCAGTCGGACGTTCCACGTGAAACGTCCGCATTCTGCACAAGCTATCCACCGGGATTGCACAGCTTACTCGCCTGCAACGACACAGCTTGTCAACAGGGTTACCGCCCCATATTCACAACGGATGTGGCTCAGCTGTTGTATGGATATTCAGATATTAAACAATGCCTTATACGGCTTACACCCTCAGCCCAAGGAGCGCCCGAGCGCCTCACGCCTCGCAGCAAGCTCGCTCGGCAGGCGGCTCCCCAGCAGCCGCAGCAATTCATCTTGAAGTTTCAGTTCCCTCTTCCACTCCCCGCCGTCGACCGAGCTGACGCGCTTGAACTTCTCGCTGCCGAAGCTTTCCAGTCCCTTCCAATCCAGATCGTCGAAATCCGGAACCTTGCCGATGGGTGTTTCAACCGCATTGCCTCTGCCTTGGCAGCGCTCCACGATCCATTTCAGCACTCGCATGTTCTCGCCGTATCCCGGCCAGATAAATTTTCCATTCGCATCGGTACGAAACCAATTGACGCAGAAGATGCGGGGACGCCGGGCCACCGAGCGGCCCAGCTTGAGCCAGTGGTTGAAGTAATCGCCCATGTTGTAACCCACGAACGGGATCATCGCCATCGGATCGCGTCTCACCACCCCTACCTTTCCGGTCGCCGCAGCCGTGGTCTCTGAACCCATCGTGGCGGCCATGTACACGCCGGAGTCCCAGTCGACCGCCTCGGAGACAAGCGGCACGGTGTCAGAGCGCCGGCCTCCGAACACAAAGGCGGATATCGGAACCCCTTGCGGATTTTCCCAATCGGAATCGATCGAGGGACACTGCGACGCGGGAACCGTGAACCGCGCGTTGGGATGCGCCGCTTTTCTGCCGCAACCGGGCGTCCACTCCTTACCCTGCCAATCGATGAGCTTGGCCGGAGGCGTATCGGTCATCCCTTCCCACCATACGTCTCCCTCCGGGGTCATGGCCACGTTCGTGAATATCGTGTTGCTCCTGATCATCGCCATACAGTTGGGATTGGTTTTCTCCGACGTTCCCGGCGCGACGCCGAAAAATCCCGATTCCGGGTTGATCGCGTAGAAGCGACCGTCCTTGCCCGGCTTGATCCACGCAATGTCTTCCCCGACGGTCGAGACCTTCCACCCCTTGAACGCCGGCGGAGGAATCAGCATGGCGAAATTCGTCTTGCCGCACGCCGAAGGAAACGCGGCGCTCACGTAGAGTTTCTCCCCAGACGGTGGCGTCACGCCGAGGATCAGCATGTGCTCGGCGAGCCAACCCTGCTCCCGGCCCATGATGGAGGCGATGCGAAGCGAAAAGCACTTTTTCCCAAGCAGCGCATTCCCGCCATAACCGGATCCGAAGGACCATATTTCCTTGGTCTCCGGATAGTGAACGATATATTTGTGCTCTTTGCTGCACGGCCAGCGCGCATCCTTCTGGCCGGGAGCGAGCGGCGCACCGACTGAATGGACGCAGGGTACGAAGTGCCCGCTTTTGCCCAGAATTTCCCATACTTTTTCCGACATGCGAGTCATGATGTGCATGCTGACCACGACGTAGGGCGAGTCGGTCAGCTCGATCCCGATATGCGCGATGTGCGAACCGAGCGGCCCCATGGAGAACGGGACCACATACAGGGTTCGGCCGCGCATGCAGCCGTCGAAGAGCTTGTCCAAGGTCGCGCGCATCTCCCCGGGGTCGACCCAGTTGTTGGTCGGGCCCGCGTCTTCCTTTTTCTGAGAGCAGATGAAGGTCCGGTCTTCAGTGCGCGCCACGTCGTTGGGATCGGAGGTCGCGAGGAAAGAATTCGGACGAAGCTCGGGGTTGAGCCGCTTCAGCATTCCCGACTTGACCATCTCTTCGCAAAGCCGGTCGTATTCCTCCCGCGAGCCGTCGCACCATTGAATCCGGTCCGGCTTTGCCAGCGCGGCGAAGCGCGCGACCCATTCCTTGACGCCGTGGTGTTGAACGTAAGCCGGAGCGCCGATATCAATGGCGGCAACGTAAGGTTGATTCATCCTGGGGCCTCGCGATAACGACTTGGCAGCATGTGAGTCGAGGCTGCTGGTCGTGAAGAAATGTTAGGCTGCGAACTCTATCACGATCCGCGGGACGCTAAAAATTCCGTGATGGAACTGATACTTACGAGATAATCGGTCTGTTCATGTCCGCCAGCTGCGGCGCAGGTGTTTCGCGAGCCGGAACATGGGCGCGGTCGTGGTCACGAGAATAATCACCCGCGTGACATGGGCGGCCGTGACGAGCGGCACCCCGAGTTGCAGCACCTTGGCGGTGACACACATCTCCGCCATCCCGCCCGGCGCCGTGGCGAGGACCATCGTTGAGACCGGCACCGAGCCGAGGACGGCGAGACCCCAGGCACACAGTGCGGAGCCCAGCATCGCGAGCGCCACCGAGAGGCAAACCATGCCGATGAAGCGCGGTGAGGTTCGCAAAGACTCCCGCTCGAACCCCGAGGCGAGCGAGCACCCGAGCAGGAGTTGCGCCGCGTTTGAAAGCCAGGTCGGAATCGCGGAGAGGCTCACCTCCCCCAAGGTGAGAGCGACGGTCACGCCGAGGGGCCCGAGCATCCAGGCGTTCGGCATGCCGAGCTTCGCCAACGTGCCCCCAACCAGCGCGGCCATGGCGAGCAACGCGGCGAGGCCGAGGACGTCGACGGCGAACTGCGCGGGCCGATAGGCATCGGCACCATGCAAGCCGAGCCCGGTGAACGCAAAGGGGACGATGAGCACGACGATGAACACGCGCAGGGCCTGCGCGAGGACCACGCGGTCGGAGCGCGCGCCATGGCGCTCGCCCAGGATCGTCATCTCCGCCGCGCCGCCGGGAACGCTGGCGAAAAGCGCAGTGGTCGCATCGAGTCCGGCGCTGCGCATGAGGAACCAGCCGCTCGCATAAGCGAGCAGGATCGCGAGCACGGCCGCCGCGACCAGCAGATACCAGTGCGCCGCGACCTCGCCGGCGATTGCCGGAGTGAAGTACAGGCCGAGCGCGCACGCGATGACCAACTGGCCCGCCGCCCTGCCACCTCTTGGCGCGGCGACCTCGGCACCCAGGAATTTCCCAAGGGCCATGGCAAGCAAGGGCCCGAGCATCCACGGGAGAGGTGCGTGCACCGCGCTGAACAGGGCGCCGCCCGCCCCGCAGATCGCGAGTGCCTTCAAGACCGGTCTCATTTCCCTACGCAAAAGCGCGCGAAGATCTGACCCAGCAGATCATCTGCCGAAAACTCCCCTGTGATCGAGCCGAGCTCGCGTTGCGCCAGGCGAAGCTCCTCTGCGAAAAGCTCGCTCTGTGGCATCGTCTGTCCGGCCCGCTCAAGCGCCTGGGCGACTCGCTCGAGGGAGACGAGGTGCCGCTCGCGCGCCATGAACACATCTTCTCCAGCCGATTGCCAGCCGGCGAGCGCGAGGAGGGCGCGGCGCAGCGCGTCGAGACCCTCCCCTGTCTTGGCGGAGACGTGGATGCGCCAGCCCTGCTCGTCCTCCTCGGCCCGAGGAGCGTCGCCGGAAAGATCGATCTTGTTGAATACCGTTACGGGCTTGAGTTTTCTCGGGAGCCGCTCGACGATGGCGACATCGGGGGCGGTGACCCCTTCACGCGCGTCGACGACCAGCAGCATCGCGTCCGCCCGCCCGATAGCCTCCCAGGTGCGCGCGATGCCGATTGCCTCGACCTTGTCGGCAGTGTCTCGCAGACCGGCGGTATCGATGATATTCACGGGCACGCCCTCGATCTGAATGGTCTGGCGCACTGCGTCCCGCGTGGTGCCGGGAATTTCAGTGACGATCGCAAGCTCCTCTCCGGCGAGCCGGTTGAGGAGCGACGATTTCCCTACGTTGGGCTGGCCGGCCAATACGACCTGGAGGCCGCTGCGAAGGACGCTGCCCTGACGGCCGCGGGCAAGCGCGCGGCTCACTTCTTCCTGCAGGTGCCTCAGGCGCCCGTGGGCGTCCTCTCGATCTACCTGATCGATTTCTTCCTCGGGAAAGTCCAGGGTCGCTTCGACCAGCGTGCGCAGCTCGACGAGCCGCTTGGCAAGGTTGCCGATCACCTCCGAGAATTCCCCGCGCAGCGAGCGCAGTGCGCACCGCGCCGCAGCCTCGGTAGCGGCGTCGATAAGGTCGGCCACGCCCTCGGCTTGCGCGAGATCGAGCTTGTCATTCAGGAAGGCGCGGCGGGTGAATTCCCCGGGCTCGGCGAGGCGCGCGCCAAGCTCCAGGCATCGCCTCAAGATCATTTGCAGCACCACGGGCCCCCCGTGACCCTGCAGCTCGAGCACGTCTTCGCCGGTATAGGACGCCGGTGCGGGAAAGAAAAGCGCGATGCCGTCGTCGATCGGCTCGTCCGCGGCACCGCGGAAGATCGCACGCACCGCCAGTCGCGGCGCCGGTACACCGCCGAGCAGGCGTGATGCGAGTTGCTCGAGGTGCTTCCCGGAGACGCGAACGATGCCGATTCCGCCCCTTCCCGGAGCGGTCCCGATAGCCGCGATCACATCGGTACCGGGGGGTCCCGCCATGTTCGCTCCCGGTGTCTGCCCGCCATCGGGCGACATCTCAGCGTTTGGCGCTGGCGGCGGCTTTCTGTCCGCCGATCATGCGGGTGATTTGCCACTGCTGCAGGATCGAAAGGATATTGTTCACGAACCAGTAGAGAACCAGGCCCGAGGGAAAAAAGTAGAACATCACCCCGAACGCGAACGGCATGATCATCATGACCTTGGCCTGAACCGGATCGGGCGGCGTGGGGTTCATCTTGGTCTGAACGATCATCGAAGCCATCATCAACGTTGGAAGCACGTACCAGGGGTCGGGCGCCGAGAGATCCCGGATCCAGAGATAGAACGGGGCATTGCGCAGTTCCACGCTCTCGAAGAGCACCCAGTAGAGCGCGATGAAAACCGGAATCTGCACGAGGATCGGCAGACAACCCCCGAGCGGGTTGATTTTCTCCGTCTTATACAGCTCCATCATCGCCTGGTTCATCTTCGTCTTGTCGTCCCCGTACTGCTCGCGGAGCTTCATCAGTCGCGGCGTCACCAGCTTCATCTTCGCCATGGAGCGGTAGCTCGCGGCCGACAGCGGGAAAAAGATCAGTTTGATGACCACGGTCAGCAGGATGATCGCGAGACCCCAGTTCCCCATCCAGCGATGGAAAAGTTTGAGAACCCAGAAGAGCGGCGCCGCGATCACCGTAAGCCACCCGTAGTCGACCACGAGCTCCAGGCCCGGGGCGACCGACTGCAGGTGGTCCTGATCCTGAGGGCCGGCGTACAGCGGCACCACGACGCGGGCCTCGGCACCCGGCGCAACCGGTCCAACGGGCACGATCACGCCGACAGAATAGAGATCCTCTGCGAGCTTTCGCGCATAGAACTCGCGCGGCGTCTTGTCCGGAGGGAGGAGCGCAGCGACGAAATAGTGCTGGATGATCGCGATCCAGCCGTTGTCGGAGCTCTTCGGATAAGGGGCTTTACCCTTGGTGACGTCTTCGAAAGTGACTTTGTGGAACTTGTCCTTTTCGGTGTAGAACGCGGCGCCGGTGTAGGTCTGTGCCATGTACGGATCCCCGGCGGGGGGCTTGCCGTCTCGGGCGACCTGGAAATAGGCGTGGGTTTCGAGCGGCTTCGCCGTGCCGTTCACGATCTCCTCGGCGATATCGATGCGATAGCTCGCGGGATAGAAGGTCAGAATCTTGGTTACCTTAATGCCTTCCGCCGTGCTTGCCTGGAGCCGCACGTCGAGCCTGTCCTGGCCCTGTTCCAGAGTGAAATCCCTGGCGGTCGCGCGAAACAGCGTCCGGTGGTTCGGCAGGCCCTCGCCGATCAAGCCGCTTTGCGCGGAATAGCGATGCTCGGGTCCAAACAGCACGAAATTCTGAGTTTCTTGGCGCGTATCCTTGTGCTTGAGCAGTTCCAGGTAGACGATATCTCCGCCTTGCGTATCGATTTCGGCAAGCATGGTATCGGTGTGAACCCGCACGCGCTCCCGGAGCTTGCCCGCCGGTGCCAACGCCGGTGGCAGCGCATCGACGCCCTTCCCCGCGGGCGTTCCCCCCGCCTGAGTGCTCGGCATCGGCACCTGCGTCGGAGGGTTGGCAGGCGCGGCAGGCCGAAACTCCTTCTGCCACGCTTCCCAGAGGAGCAGCAGCGAGAAAGCGAATACGAAAAAGAGGATCAGACGCTGAGTGTCCATAGGGGAAGCGGAAAATTACGGGACCGGGTCATGGCCGCCCGGGTGCCAGGGATGACAGCGCGCAAGGCGCGCGAAGACGAGCCACACGCCCCGCACCGAGCCGTGGCGCTCGAGAGCCTCCAGTGCGTATGCGGAGCAGGAGGGATGGAAACGGCAATGCATGCCAAAGAACGGGCTCAAGCCGTAGCGATAACCGCGGATCAAGAGAGATAACAGTCTGCTCACGACGAACCCGTTAGGCAGCGCTCGACTTCCCCCAATACAACCGTACCTGCGGTCAAGCGAATCAGAATATCGCGGCTTCCAAGCCGTGCCTGTTGGGCCCGAAACAACTCCCGCAACAAGCGCTTCATCCGGTTGCGGTCGACTGCGCGCGGGAAGACGCGCTTGGGAACGATGAGACCTAGCCTGGGAACACCAAGGAGGTTTGCTCTGAATAGCACGCTGAATCCGGGACGCTTGAGTGCTCGCCCGCCGGAGAGCAGCGATGCAATATCGGCCGTTCCGAGCCGCTGCCTTCTAGGGTAGCGCCTGCGGGGGCTCAAACGCTCAGACGGGCACGCCCCTTGGCGCGGCGTGCTCGAAGCACGGCCCGGCCCCCGCGCGTGCGCATGCGAACAAGAAACCCGTGGGTACGCTTCCTGCGAACGACTGAGGGGTGAAAAGTGCGTTTCATTTGAGGGAATTCCCGAAGCGGACGAAAGCCTTGGATTAGACGATATTTTAGCCAGAATTGTCAACGAATTAAGCGCTTCGGCGCCGTCCGCCAAACAGCGACGGAACCCGCTCTCGCCGGCTGTGGATAACTCTCCCGGAAAGAGGTAAAATCATTGCGCTGTTTTCCCTGAACCGAACCATATAAATACAAGCAAGTCTCCATGCAGGGTTTCTGGGCCTCGTGCCTGAGTCGCTTCGAAAAAGAGCTTCCCGCTCAGCAGTTTAATACCTGGATCCGGCCGCTCAAACTGGACGCCTC
>Ga0137463_1000661_pt1 | contig 11505 bp, 10 predicted proteins | sample EasRivERMGT800_2_FD_102333 | JGI IMG/M metagenome (GOLD analysis project Ga0137463, IMG submission 102333) | Soil microbial communities from meander-bound floodplain in the East River, Colorado, USA - East River MetaG ERMGT800_2 | ecosystem: Environmental > Terrestrial > Soil > Floodplain ...
AAAAATAAATCAAAGAAAAAGATCCAACGGTAGTGCTAACGATGAGCAAAACCGCGTAGGTGCAGGAAATTAATTTAAAGATGTTTTGCAGGAAAATCAATTTTATGAAACAGTCAGCATCAATCATCGCTTTGTTTATTTGCCTGCTATCAGCAATTGGTGTGAATGCACAAACCTCATCTAAAGAATTGTATGATAAACTGGCTGAAATGGATAGTGTTTTATTTGCTAATGTATATACATGCAATACGGCTAAGAATGTGACCTTTTTTGCCGAAGATCTTGAATTCTATCATGACAAAGGTGGATTAACCAAATCCCGGAAAACTTTTTTAGAACTACAGGAAAAAAATTTTTGCGGTGAACAAGGTCTAAAATTGAGAAGAGAACTTGTAAAAGGCAGTTTAAGAATTTGCTCCATCCATAATTACGGAGTACTTCAAACAGGCGAACATCGTTTTTATATTACTGAAAATGGCCAGGAAACACTAACCGGCACGGCAAAATTTGCCCATGTCTGGAAACTTGAAAATGGTGAATGGAGAATTTCAAGGGTGTTGAGTTATGATCACAAAGAGCCCGGTTCTGAAATTCCAACCGCGCCAAAAGAATTATATGACGTCATTTCTCACATGGACAGCATTATGTTCGAAGCATTCAATGCACATGATCCTGAGAAATTAAAAGCAATGTTTACAGAGGACCTGGAGTTTTATCATGACAAAGATGGATTGGGCAATTACCAGCAAACAAACAAGAATTTTAAGAGCATGTTTGAACAAAACAACGGAATAAAGAGAGAACTCATCAAAGGCAGTTTCGAAGTTTATCCAATTAATAATTATGGAGCAATAGAAATAGGAACACATAAGTTCTGTCATATAGAAAATGGTAAAAACGACTGCGGTACATTTCCATTTATAATGATCTGGCAAAAGGGGCCTGATGGATGGAAAGTTTCACGGGTGATAAGTTATAACCATACACGTAATCTTTAGCCTCCCGGAATATTTTTCAAAAATTATTGATCGAACCTGTAACTGATTGTTTTGTCGTGCGTCTCAGTTATACGGTTAAATATAAATAACATGAAAAAAAGTTTTACTTTAATAATTGCTTTCCTGCTGATAGTATCTTCTGCCGTTCATTCCCAAACTAAGACCGGAAAAATAAAAGGTACAGTTGTAGATGGAAATTCAAAGACCATCGAATCTTCAACAATCACTTTATTGAGAGCTAAGGATTCTTCAGTAGCAAAAATGAGTGCGGCCGATAAAGAAGGCCATTTTGAATTTGAAAATATTACTGGGGGCAAATACCTGGTTTCAGTTTCAGCAGTTGGTCATCAAAAAGGATATTCTGAGATTTTTGAGATAACACCGGATAAAAACACTATTGATCTTAAAACAATAGAACTGATTCCACAAACAAAAAATTTAAGTGGGGTTACTGTTACTTCAAGAAAGCCATTGATTGAACAAAAAATTGATCGCACCATTGTAAATGTTGATGCGGCGGTTTCTAATGTGGGTGCATCTGCCCTGGAAGTTCTTGAAAAATCTCCCGGCATTACCGTTGATAAGGATGGTAACATTAGTTTAAAGGGAAAACAAGGTGTACAGATATATATTGATGGACGACCCGCTTATCTCAGCGGGCAGGAATTAGTGAACCTTTTAAAAAATATGAATGCCAATCAGCTGGACCAGATTGAAATTATGACAAATCCGCCGGCAAAATATGATGCTGCGGGCAACAGCGGTATCATCAATATCAAAACGAAAAAGAACAAACAGATCGGTTTCAATGGCAGCACGACGGTTGGTTATTCACAGGGAAAATATTGGAAAACGAATGAAAGCCTGAATATGAATTATCGTAATGGTAAACTCAATGCATTCATGAATTACAGTTTTAATAAGAGATATGATTTCCAGGAATTATCTATTCATCGTACTTACCTCCATCCTGATAAAACAATTGATGCATTATTTGACCAGGTTGCATTGATGCCACGCAGCTACAGCAGCAATAATTTGAAATTCGGGCTGGATTATTTTGTTGATAAAAAAACAACAATTGGATTTGTAGCCTCTGGATTTATCAATCCTGAGCATCAGCTGAACTATAACACATCTTATTTAAAAGATTCAGCCAATGCTATTGATTCCATCGTTTATTCTACAAGTGATACAAAAGATAAATGGAAGAATGGTAGCCTGAATCTAAATTTCCGGCACCAGTTTGATTCGACGGGGCGGGAAATAACTGCTGACCTTGATTATTCAGGATATTTATCTACCAACCAGCAGCTCTTCACAAATGCATCATATAATGCTAATGGCACTAAAAAAGGACAAACTGATCTGCTTGGTGATCTTCCCGTGGACATTAATATCTATTCTGCAAAAATAGATTATACTCATCCATTGAAAAAGGAAGCAAAACTTGAGGCTGGTATAAAAAGCAGCTATGTAAATACAGATAATGCCGCTAATTATTTTAATTTGACCGGAACCGGCTGGCAAACTGATTATAAAAAGACTAATCGTTTCCAATATAAAGAAAATATCAACGCTGCTTACCTGAATTTTAGTAAGCAGTATAAGAAGATTGGAGTACAGGCAGGGTTGCGTTTTGAAAATACAAATTATAAAGGCAACCAGTTGGGCAATGCACAAAAACCGGATTCCGCCTTCACTAATAATTACAGTAATTTATTTCCAACCATTTTTCTTAGTTATACAGCAAGTAAAAAACACCAGTTAGGTTTTAACATTGGAAGAAGAATTGACCGGCCGGCTTACCAGGATCTGAATCCTTTCCTGTTTTTCCTTGATAATTATACTTATGAATCGGGTAACCCTTTTCTAAAACCCCAGTATACAACTAATGTTGAAATATCGGATACATATAAAGGATTTTTGAGTACGACATTGAACTACAGCAGGACGAAAAATTTCTTCACTGAGACATTTGAACAGGTAGACCATGCAACCATAGTACGTAATGGGAATATCGGTTCGCGCCAGAATGCAGGTGTTAGTGTGAGTGCACAAATCAATATTAAAAAATGGTGGGCTGCCTCCCTTTATGGAAATTATAATTACAGTAGTTTTAAAGGGGAATTATATGGTGAGTTTATCCATGTAAATGCATCAAATGTTTTATTCAATATAAATAATCAATTCAAATTTAATAAAGGTTGGAGTGCGGAATTAAGTGGTTTTTATAGAACAAAAGGTATAGAAGGCCAGATTGCTATTAAACCCCTGGGCCAAATGAGCGCCGGTGTTTCAAAACAAGTAATAAAAGGAAAAGGAAGTGTTCGCCTGAATGTAAGAGACATATTTTATACCAACTGGGTACAAGGTCAAATTAATTTTCAAAGTACCGAGGCTTCATTTAAAAACAAAAGAGATTCAAGAGTAGCGGGCATTTCATTTACTTACCGGTTTGGCAAACCTATTAAAGGACCTCAAAATAATCGCAAAAAAGGCGGAGCTGACGATGAACAAAGCCGTGTAAAAACAGGAGATAATAATTAAAAATCAATAATCATTAAACCTGATTAATGAGGTTGTCTCAAAAGTCAATTTTTGAAAACTTGCCACAAAGACACCAAGACGCAAAGATTTGATCTTCAATTTTACTTCTCTTTGTGCCTTTGTGTCTTTGTGGCAAATAAAAACTTTTGAGACAGTCTCATTTTTTTTGCTCTTTACAATTTTCATATTCCAATTTAGCTAAACCGGAATTTAAGCGCTGGTGTTCGGTAAGTAATTATTACCCTTTGTCACGGGAAGTACGAAACTTGTCATATTTACAATACAGGGGTCTTACAGAGTATGACGGTATTTATGCAAAAATCTATAACAAATTTGAAGCACGCCAGGTAACAGCAACCTTCACATACAGGTTTGGAAAAAATAACCAGCAGACTCCGCCGCCTCGTCGAAGAACGAGTGCCACACAGGACGAGCAAAATAGAGTAGGCAATGGCCAATAGTAAATATTTTAGTTTTCTCATGTGAACATCGTCCCCTGTTTCTACAGGGGACTTTTTATTTTCTATGGCATGGGGTTTTCATGCATTCTAAAAGAATTTCGTTGGTTTCTGTTCAACAAATAAGATTCGACTTTTTAAAAACATCATACATTTGAAAAGATAACTACTAACCATAAATAATAAACCATAAACTCACTATGCCTTCATTCGACATCGTTAGCAAAGTAGATCCACAAACCCTGGACAATGCAGTAAATGTGACAACCAAGGAGATCACAAATCGCTTTGATTTTAAAGGTTCGCATGTTGTCATTCATCTCAACAAAAAAGAATTTACTCTTGGTATTGAAACGGATGATGAAATGAAAATGCGGCAGTTAATTGATGTGCTTATTAGCAGGGCACATAAACAAGGTATCGCTCCGGAAGCATTTGATTTTTCAAAAGAAGGTTATCAAAGCGGTAAAGTGTGGAAGAAAGAAGTTGTAGTAAGAAATGGATTGAAACAGGAAGACGCAAAAAAAATTGTAAAGAATATTAAAGACAGTGGTTTAAAAGTTCAGGCTTCAATAATGGATGATCTTGTAAGAGTAACCGCAAAAAAAATTGATGATCTTCAGGCAGTGATTCAAACTTCTAAAACATGGAACCTGGGAATTCCTTTGCAATATGAGAATATGCGGAGTTAAAATAGATGTTAATAACTTAGTGAATAACGGGTGTAAAACAATGAATGAAAATATTTGGAATGGGTAGTTTCTGAATGTATCTTGGACTTACAATCGTTGCAGGAAATCTGGAAACAGAAAGAAAGCAACGGGAGAAACAGGAATCCGTCAAAAGAGGAATGTTACTCCGGAAAGCATCGGGTTAGTAAGTATAAAGGCGCAAGCTGATATATCGACAAAACTTCGATGCTTTCGTTTTTTACAGGCTCATACATTAAGCTACTGCCAGGTAGTTTTTTTTCTTATAAAACCTGGCTAGATTTTCCAATTTTAGCTTTTAAATACATTTGGACAAATACCCTTTGGTGGCTAACTTTGCGACCCTAATTTATTATTTAAATTGTACGGCAAAATCTCCCGCCGGGCGGGACGGGCTGTGCGGCCTTAAAATCAGACAATTATGAAAGAAGGTATTCATCCTAAAAATTATCGGTTAGTCGTGTTCAAGGATATGAGTAACGGTCATTCCTTTCTCAGCCGTTCGGCCGCTCCGTCAAAAGAAACTGTCAAATGGGAAGACGGTAATGATTATCCACTCGTAAAACTTGAAATTTCAAATACTTCTCATCCTTTCTTCACCGGTAAAAATGTACTGGTTGATACGGCCGGCCGTATTGACAAGTTCAAGAAGAAGTATGAGAAGAAAAAATAATTATTTAGCTTTAAGCTGAATTACATTTTTTTGTTTTTCATGGCTATACTTTAAAACCTCCTGATTCTTCGGGAGGTTTTTGTTGCGGGTAGTAACAGGATTGCAACTTCGCTAATAACATTCTTTCTTATTTTTGAAAATATTCCTGTTTCATGCATAAAATCATTTTTACTGAAGAATTTTGCCAGCCCGAGAACCTTCATCCATTTACATTAACCAGGCAAATCCAGGATATACGCGTAGGTATTCTAACTATCCGTGAAAAATGGGAACGTTGGCTGGGATTGCCATCTTTTGATAAATGGGAAGATGATTATAAAGACCTTGACCGGTCTATTCGCATTGATAAAAATATCGGCGATGAAGTATTTCTGATGATACATGGAAATGTGCTGCCTACCCCAAAAATGGTAAGGACAATTGCAAAACTAAAAAATGGAGAATTTATTTCAGTGAATGGGAATACTGGAATTATTTTTCGTTTTACAAAAAAAGAAGTGATAGAAACTCATAAGATCAAAGTTCTAAAGGCTATAACCATAAAAGATAAAATAAAAGCGCTGCAGTATCCCTGGGAAATTTTTCAATGGAACGCTGAGGCCATCCAACAGGATTTTGAATTAATTACTGCTAAAAGAAAGTCACAATCCCTTTCAAAAACGAATACAGTTATTAAACCATCAAGAATATTTATTGAAAAAGGGGCCCGGGTTGAATATTCGGTTTTAAACGCCTCGGCTGGCCCGATTTACATTGGCAAAAATGCAGAAGTAATGGAAGGCTGCATGATTCGAGGACCTTTTGCATTAGGCCAGGGAGCGGTATTAAAAATGGGAAGTAAGGTATATGGTGCTACTTCAATCGGTCCATTTTGTTCAGCAGCCGGGGAAATTAAAAATTCGGTAATATTTGGTTACTCAAACAAGGCGCATGATGGTTATTTGGGAGATTCAGTAATAGGTGAGTGGTGCAATCTTGGAGCCGGCACTTCAAATTCAAATGTAAAAAACAATGCTGGTGAAATAATGATCTGGACACCGAAGGGACAAATGAATGCGGGCCATAAATGCGGAGTATTGATGGGTGATTATTCCCGGACCATGATCAATGCTTCGTTAAACACAGGCACTGTTGTAGGCGTAAGCTGTAATGTATTTGGCGCAGGACTTACTCCAAAATACCTTTCAAGTTTTTCGTGGGGCAATGATGGAATTGATCGCTATAAATTTGACAAGGCTATTACCGATATTGAGAACTGGAAAAAGCTTAAAGGGAAAAAGCTTTCAAAAAACGAAAAAAGCATATTGAAGTATATCTTCGAGCATTATTAGTCAAACATGTCAAATGGGTCAAAAAGTCAAATGGGTGAAGCAAGTCAAAGATGTTATCTCTTTTGACTTTTATAACTCATGTCACCAATTTGACTTGTTTAAATTCTACTTATGAGAAGACAAATCGCCGCAGGAAACTGGAAAATGAATTTAACTTTTCAGCAGGGAGAAAAATTACTGGATGATATTTTAGATGCAGGTATTGAACTGAAGCAACATCAGCAGGTAGTATTTGCTGTTCCATTCCCTTACTTATTAATGACACGAAGCGAAGTAGAAGAAGAAAAAAATTATTATGTCGCTGCTCAAAATTGTCATCATAAAAGGAATGGAGCCTTCACGGGCGAAGTTTCGCCAGAGATGCTGCATTCTTTAGCTGTTCCTTATTGTATTGTCGGCCATAGCGAGAGAAGGGAATATTTTAATGAGACAAGTGAAATACTTGCTGAAAAATTAAATCTCTGTATCGAATATTTTATCACACCTATTTTCTGTTGCGGCGAGCCATTAGCCATTCGTGAAACAGGAACACAAAATCAATTTGTGGAATCACAATTAAAAAAATCCCTCTTTCATCTTTCGGCAGAAAAAATAAAGAGTATCATTATTGCTTACGAGCCCATCTGGGCCATTGGTACGGGTAAAACTGCAACAACGGAACAGGCACAAGAAATGCATGCTTTTGTTCGTTCTGTCCTGGCGAACCAGTATGGAAACGATGTTGCGGAACAAATCTCCATACTTTATGGAGGAAGTGTAAAATCAAATAATGCAAAGGAATTGTTTAGTTGTGGTGACGTAGACGGAGGTTTGGTTGGCGGCGCCTCGCTGATGGCTGGTGATTTTATTCAAATCATGAAAGCATTGAAATAGTTTTATAGTTCTGCAGTATTAAGGTTATTGAAGATAGTAAAGGGTAGAACTTTAAAACTCAGGAACTGAAAACTCTAAACTTCAGTCTATTTCTGAATCCTATTATATTGTTATTACCCGTAAAAAGCAAATTCTGCTGAGTTTTTTAAACATCAGGGTTATTATAAATGGCAAGGAAATTTATCCCATAAAACACGGGGAGCGTGTGATAATTTCAGTTGAGCATAATAACCCAAAAGTTGTGGTTACAGATGGATATCATTTTACCAAGCCATTAGAGCTGGTTTACCATCATCTTCATGTTTATTATTTCAAAATTGTTTGTGCTATTGACAATACCCAGTTACTGGCAGGTTGCTGCGTGCTTGCTCTTTTTTACCTGATGGGATTTGCTACCGGTTTTTTTGTTCTTAAGCTGCTGAGCTTATTTCCCATTCTCTATTTTCTATTTTTATATTACATTAACCGGAAAGAATTTATTCAGATACAGGCTGTGTAAGGCTGACGGGCTGCAGCAGATCAATTTTTTCATAATCATTGATCATATCCAGGTCAAGAATTGTTTTAGTTTTATCCTCATTCGGATAGTACATGATTTTGAATTTAGCGCCCCAAATAATTTCATCCGATATATAAGATGTTCTTGACATTACCGTATTCGAAAATACTTCGTCAAATGCTTTTGCAAATACTAAAATTTCTATCCCGGCATTCTTCATGTCATCTGCATTCAGATTATACAACGGACTTTTTTCATCAATAGAATGTACAACAGTCCAGCTTAGTGTAAGTGAATTTATTTTGGAGATTTCAAGGATAAGGGGATAAAATTTATTCAATCTCTTCCCATTTTCTTCTATTTGCATTGCCGCTGTCAGCTTTACTTCGCCCTCTGATAAAGTATTGTTTTTGTAAGGCGATATCCTGAACATTAAAGCAATACCATTTTTATAAGGAGATATTAATGCGTGACGGCTGAATTTCAAAAATGCCTGTGGCCGGGAAAAGCGGCCATAAAATAAACCCGTAGCAATGGCAAAGCTTAATAAGCCCAAAAAAGCTTCAAAAGTAGCGATAGCGCTGGTTAAAAAGCCTGTCGGGCTGATACGACCATATCCTACTGTTGTAAAAGTCTGGGTACTGAAAAAAAATACTTCAGAAAAACTTTTCATCGTTGAGCCAGCATTAACGCCGGACAGGTGTTTAATGCCAATGATATAATAAATGGCAGCAAAGACAAGATTTACGAATATGTAAATAGAAAAAATAAGAACAATAAATTTTGTTCTCGACATAGCCAGCATGGTATGGTACCAACTGTAACGATCAAGGATATTGACTCCTTTTTTGATAACATTCGGTCCGCCCCTGGGATTGTAAAAACGGCCCGCACTATTGTTGCTGCTGGCCCCAAAACCAGTATTTTCTTCAGACTTAAGAGTTGTTCTTGTCTTTTTTGTTAAAGCCATAAAAGCAAAATTATAGTTGTTTCTGTAATTTTTGTTGGCAGGACTGGCTATATAAAAAAGTATATTTGTTGTGATTGGTTAAGAAAACGGTTAACAGATGAAGAATAATCTGAAATAAGAAAATGATAATCCAGTTCTGCGGTCTGTCTGGAAGTGGTAAAACCACGTTGGCCAGGAAAGCAAAAGAATATTTTAATAATAAAGGTATTGATATTGAAATTATTGACGGGGATGAGTATAGAAATTTCTTATGTTCTGATCTGGGATTTACAAAAGAGGATCGAAATATGAATATCCGTCGCCTGGCATTTGTGGCGGGTAAATTGTCCCAATATAATATTATTCCCATTATTTGTGCCATCAATCCTTATGAAGAGATACGGGATGAGGTAATGAGGAATTACCCTGATGTAAAAACTGTTTACATAAAATGTAGTCTTGAAGAACTAATCAGGCGGGATACCAAAGGAATGTACCAGAGGACCTTGTTACCGGAAGGTCATGCTAACAGGATGAATAATTTATCAGGAGTGAATGATCCGTTTGAAATTCCAGCTGATCCGGATTTGGTGATTGAAACAGACCGGGAAACGATTTTTGAATCAGGTCAAAAATTGATAAAATATATAGAGTTAAATATTTAATTTCTTTAAATCAGAAGCAGGCTCATCCTGTTATTTTTACCCAATTATTTATATTTTGATCAGACTCATTCAACAAATCATACCTGCAATTTTTGGAAAAAAAGAGAATGATAATTATTTTTCTGATTATATAGTTAAAAATTCACTGCGACTATTTTTCCTGAATTGTTTTTCAGTGGCCCTTGGACTTTTTTCGAACTACATCTTAATAAAAACAGTGGGTGTAAATGATTACGGATCGTATGTCTATATTTTCAATCTGCTATACCTGCTTGCTAATTTTTGTATACTCGGGACAGATACTTTAGTTGTAAAAAATGTTCCTGTTTATGAAGCTGCTGGTAAATTCGAAAAATTAAAAGGAGTTATTTTTTTTGGGATCAGTGCTGGTGTTTTTGGGTCATTCATTATTGCTTTCGCCTCAGAAATAATCACTACTCTTATCGGTGGGATAAAATATACCGGGGGTTTTAACTGGCTCATACTGGCTATTTCTTCCTTATCGATGATTTCTATTACCCTCATCAACCAGGCTTCTCTGCAAGGATTTAAAAAAATAATTTGGAGCCAGGTAACGGAGAAAATTATTAAACCTGTATTGATCATAATATTGGTAATTACAATATTTTATAGCGGAAAAAAGGTTTCTCTTAATGAATTAATTTGGATAAACCTGGTTGCAATAGCGGTAACATTATTAATTACCTCCATTTTGCACCAAAAAAGTATTCCTTTTAAATTAAAAAATGTAAAACCCCGGTTTGAGTTTGCCAGTTGGACCCATTCTGCCGTGGGTTTTTTTCTTTTGGGAATCTTATATATTTTGAATTCGAGGATTGATATTTTTTTATTGGGTATGTTAAAAGGGAATGATGAAGTGGGGGTCTATAATATTGTTTTGAAAATAAGTGAGACGATAAGTTTTGGACTCGTCATAGTTAATTTTGTTCTTGCACCCCTTATTGCCAGGTTGTTTACAAACGGGGAAATATCAGAATTGCAGAAGCTGGTAACCCGGTCTGCACAGATAATTTTATTGATGGGCATACCAGTAATGCTTGTAATAATTTTTTTTAGAACAAGCATCCTTACCTTTTTTGGAGTCAATTTTTTTAATAGCCGGGAAGCATTATTAATTTTATGTTTCGGACAGTTCATTAATATTGTATGTGGTTCCGTGGGAATGTTATTGTTGATGTCAGGCAATCAGCGGTTTTCAATTTATAGCCTTGCTATCAGCACATGTTTTAATATTGTGTTCAATATTATCCTGACTCCAAAATATGGAATAGTTGGTACGGCCATGGCAACCGCCGGTAGTTTGGCAATATGGAATATACTGATGTATTTATTTGTGAGGAAAAGGATAAAGATCCATCCAACAGCATTTGGAACTATTTAAAGAAACCAGTGATTAAGCCTAATTTTTTTATAGTGGGTGCACCGAAATGCGGAACTACGGCTATGAATGATTACCTGCACCAGCATCCTGACATTTTTATGGCCAGAAAAGAGCTTCATTACTTTGGAAAGGATCTGAAAACAAAAATGAAGATTTCCGCGTCGGAATACCTGGAGCACTTTCAGCAAGCCGGGAATAAAAAAATAATCGGGGAGGCATCAGTATGGTATTTGTTCTCCAGAACTGCTGCAACAGAAATAAAGAATTTTTCGCCTGGTGCTAAAATACTCATCATGCTCAGAAACCCTGTTCAGGTACTTTATTCCCTGCATAGCCAGCATTTATGCGACGGTAATGAGAATGTTTCAGATTTTGAAACGGAACTGGATTTAGATAA
>Ga0137463_1000662_pt1 | contig 11501 bp, 12 predicted proteins | sample EasRivERMGT800_2_FD_102333 | JGI IMG/M metagenome (GOLD analysis project Ga0137463, IMG submission 102333) | Soil microbial communities from meander-bound floodplain in the East River, Colorado, USA - East River MetaG ERMGT800_2 | ecosystem: Environmental > Terrestrial > Soil > Floodplain ...
CAGGCACGGCCCGCGGGCGCGCTGCCCTCAATACTCTACCGGGACCGGATCGAGGCTGCGCCAGAGGTACCAAGTCGCGACGGAGCGCCACGGAGACCAAACGTCGGCCACTTTCCTTATCCGCCGGACGGACACGGACCGGCCATTGAAATAGTGCAGGCTAACCGCGCGCTGCAGGCCCAGATCGCCGATCGGCAACACGTCCGGTCGCAGCATGTTGAAGATCAGGAACATCTCGGCAGTCCAGCGGCCGATGCCCCGAACCCGAACCAGGTCGGCGATGATGGCTTCGTCCTCCATCTCCGCCCATCGGGCAACGCGGAGCTTGCCCTGCGCAAAATGGGTCGCAAGGTCGGCGATGTACTCGACCTTTCGCCTCGACAGGCCGCAGTCTTTCAGGCGACGGAAATCCGCGGCAAGTATCTGCCGCGGGGACACTTGCGGCGCCACCGAGATCACTCGGTCCCAGATCGAAGCGGCCGCCTTCACCGAGATCTGCTGCCCGACGATTGCGCGCGCGAGGGTAAAGAACGGCTCCCCGCGAGGTTCGAGCGCGGTGCGCCGATGCGCCCGGATGATCGCGGCGAGAATCGGATCGCGCCTTGCGAGCGCGCGCTTCGCACGTGGCCAGTACGCAGGTGCTCGGGATGCGGGGCCCATTCAGGTGGTGCGGGCGAGCGGAAGATTGAGCAGGAGATTCTGCGGCTTCATCCGCACCAGGCCGTTCTCGTTCATCGACAGGGCCAGATACGCGGGCTTGCCCGCGACCTCGGGACGCATCGCCGAGGGCTCGGCGAATTCCAGTCTGAAGACAGCGAGCAGGCGCCGCAGGCGCCCCGGCTCCAGATCCCTCCCGTGCCACAGATCATTGAGCATCGCCGTCGATTCCACGTCCAGCCCGACATGCCACGCCCAGCTGCGATCCTCTATGCCGCGCAGCGGCTGTATGCTCACACGGACCCCGAGAAAATGCCGCACCCATTTTTCCATGAGCCTGCAGAACGCCCTGTTGGCGGCGCGCCCGAAGTTCATGCTGATCACGAAATCGTGTCGCTGATCGCGCAGCCAGTAGGCTTGCGCGTTCTCGCCGTCAAGGACCTCCAGCTCGACCGACGCGAGCGGCGTCTGCGCTTCGACCACCAGGCGACCAAGGCTCCCATAGCGGTTTCCGGAGGCGTGCATCTCCACGGTCTCCAGATCCGCCAGCATCACCACCCCGTCGTCCGTCATCGCTTTCTGCTCGCGATAGAACAGCTCTCCCGCGCGCGGTTCGAGGGGATCGTCGCAACCCTCGAGCACGCTGCGCACGATGATTTGCGCGAGCTGGTCGACGAACAGCGGCGGGACCGACACGTTTCTCTCTGAAAAGATATCCAGGTACGCAGCTTCGAGCGAAGGCGCCCGCGTCAGCCTGTCGAAAAAGGCCAGCAGCACGCGGTAGTTGTCACGCGCGTCGGGGTCTTCGACTCCCGCCAGAACTGCCGGGTCGATGCGCTGCCGGGGATCCTCCAGGAGAGCGCGGTGCAGTGCAATTTCGTTGGCGCCGGATTCTTCCACCGGATGAACCTCCGGCCGGGCCAGGTAGGCACGCAGGAAATCGTCGGTGACCGCGAGATGACCCTCTGCGTTACGCTCCAGCAGGTGGAAACCGGAGTTGCGCCAGAAATCCTGCACCGCGCGCGGGCGACGATCCGACGGGCGCGGCTACGCCGCCGCCAGGGTCAGTACGCGACTGTGAGAGGACACGTGCTGGACCAGGAATTCCATCTGGTCCGCGAGGATCTTCCGGTTGGTGAGAATCAGATACTCCGCCTTGTTCGGAACGTACGGGGCAAACAGCAATTCCAGGCCCGACTCTTCGGGAAGCCGGTTGCGCTTGACGCCGTTGCAGGCACGGCAGGCGGCGACGACGTTCATCCACGTATCCGTTCCGCCGCGGGACGCCGGACGAATATGATCCCGGGTCAGTCGCAGGAAATTGAACTCGCCGCCGCAGTAAGCGCAGATGTGGCGGTCACGGCGGAACAATTCGCGGTTATTCAGCGGCGGCACCTGGTTGAATCCTTTCATCGCCATCGCCTTGCCCTTGATCGCGATGATCGAATGGGCGGTGATGCTGGAACGCCGGCCGGTCGCACGCGAAATGCCGCCATGGAACACGAATTCGCGGTCCCCCAGGGTCCAGGCAACCAGGTTCTTCGCGTAATAGAAGCAGGCCTGCTGCCACGTGACCCAGCGGTGGGGTACGCCGTGATTATCCAGAGTCAGAATCAGCGGAATCTCACCCGCCATGCCGTGTCTCCGATCCGTTCAAGAGGCGCTGGGCCGGGATCCGCAGCCGCCACGAGCTTCCCGGCCATCCAGACTATTGCAGTGGATTTTGCCGCAAAACCTCGGGCAGCGCCATACCCCGTCCCGACGCCGCGGCGCCGGCTTACGCCGCTTTGGGCGGCAGTTCGGCGAGTTCCGCGCGATACGCCTCGTCCATCCGCGGTTGCATGCCGTGCCTGGCGAGCGCCTCGCCGAACAGCGTTCGCACCGCCAGCTTCTCGTCGGCGTAGTCGATCTGGTGGCCGCCGAGCCGCCTGCTGATCCACGCCTTGGGCACCCCCTGCTCGTTGCGAATCGACGTCGCCTCGTGCTTGAAGGCGAGATAACGCGCCGGAGTCGTGCCGGTGTTGAAGTGCTGGTGGAACCACATGTTCGGCGGCACGATCATGCTTCCGGCCTGCCATTCGTAGCGTCGCGGCTCGTCGCCCTCGGGCCACATGAGGCTGTAGCCTTCTCCCGAAAGCATGATGACGTGGGCCCCTGGACCGTGTGCGTGCCCCTTCTTGTAAGTGCCGACCGGAAATTGCGAGATGTGGCTGTTCATCGATCCGCGCGCCATGTTGAAACGAATGTGCCCTCCGCCGGCTCCGCGCTCCCGCGCGGAGACCAGCGGCAGGTTCACGGCGTCGGCCACGAAGTTCGTTTCCAGCAGCAAGCCCTTCTGTTCGCCCTTGTTGGCGAAGTAATCCGGTTCTCCGGAAAACCGGTTCTTGAAATCGTATTTCGTGTTGAACACGAAATCGACGTCTTCGTACAGGTTGACGACCGCCGGCGCATTGGTCACGGCGACGTAGCGCGCCGGCTCCCTGCCCGAGCCGTTGAAATGCTGGTGCCAGGTGTTCAGCGGAATGGCGAACAGCGACCCGGCCTTCCATTCGAAAGTGATGCGATTGCCCGCGTCGTTCCAGACGGTCGTCGATCCGCGACCGTTGAGCACGTAGATCATTTCCTCGAACAGCTGGCGCTGCGGCGCAAGCTTTCCTCCGGTCGGGATCTCACAAACGTAGCAGTCGTTGGAGGTGCGCGACGCGTCGTGATTGAGGAACACTCCTGCACCGCCCCGCCGCAGCCAGGGTTTCAGCGCGACCGTGTGCAGGTTCGGGACGTAGTGCGCGCCAATGATCTCCAGGCCTTCGCTGCGCACCCAGCGGGCGTACGGCGTGTCCTTTTCGGTGGCGAACTTCTTTGCGAATTCCTCAGAGACGATGGCGCTTCCGGCCATGAATTGCTCCTGCTTTCTGCTGTGGTGGACTCACCGCTCGCACGGAGAGCGCATCAGCCCTGGTGGTTGAATTCGTCTTCGGATTCCCGGGCGCGAAATTCCCCGCCGCCCGGCGCGGGTTCCGTGGCGCGTGCCTCGACCTGCTGCTGAAAGAGCATGTTCATGAACATGTACATGGGTTTGGTCTTGAGGACCAGCGCCCGCGCGGGCTTGGCCGGCTCGGCGTTGAAGTGCTGGTGCACGCAGTTGTTGTGCACCACTACGACGTCGCCCGCCTGCCAGTCGTAGCGCACGCCGTCGTGAATTTCGTACCCTCGCCCGTCGAGGATATAGAACGCTGCTTCGTTGACGTGGCCGTGCTTCTGCGACTTTCCCCCGGGACCGTATTCCTCCAGGTGGATATGCAGGGTCTGGGCGAGGCCGTCGTGCGGCTCTACGTAGTGCCGGCTGTACGCCTGGGGGCCGTCTACGAACTTGATCTCGCTTCCCTTGCGCACTCGCGGCAGCGCGCGCAGCCGGGCCAACTCATCCTTCAGCTTGTAGTGACCGCTGATCGAGCGGACGAACAGGCGGTCCGTCTTGCTGTGATAGTGAGATTCGATGCCCATGACGTCTCCGGGGTGCCGCAGCGGGAAACATTATATCCGCGCACCACGGTCGCTGCCGCGCGGCCGTTGCATTCCTCCATTCAGAACGCCTCAGCCCGCGTCGCGCACCGCGCGCAGACGCGCCCCCTGGCGCGGGGCGCGCGGATCTTCGCTGAATACCAGGGATTTCACGGTCACCGGGACCGTCTGGGAGGGCATGCGGATGCGCCCGAGGTCGATGTAGTCGAAATCCCAGAGGATGACGCCGTCGATCACCAGGATGTCGCTCGTCACGCCCAGTTCGTCGCGCAGGATTGCGCCGAGATTCTGCGCGATATCCCCGTCGAGCATGATGTAGAGGGGCAGGCCCCTGGCGATGGTCCTGGCCAGCCCGTCGCGGATCCCGCGGGCGAAAGCTGCGATGCGCTCGTACGACGGAGCACCCGACCAGCGCAGTGCGAGCGCCGCCTCGTGCTCGCCTTCGACCAGGTCGAACGCCTGGAAGTGGGCGCGTATCGCCCGCGCCAGCGCATCGGGGTCGATGTGCTCCGCGCAGACGTAGGGCGGCTGCAGCACTTGCAGGTTTCTGCGAGGCAACAGAACCCCGGGATTGGATATGTATGTGGTGTTGCCGCTCAGCTGGACGCTGTATTCGGAGGCCCCGAGCGCGGTGGCGCGGATGCATTCGCCGGGAGGAAGCAGCGGCCAGGGCAGCGCGCCGGCATCGGCTTTTCGGCGCAGCGCGACCCCCAGGAGCCGGCCGAGATCGCCGAAATCGCGCGCTTCGCGCTGATAGATGTATTCGGCGACACCACCGGAAAACATGACGCCGTCGATGTCCTCCAGGCTCGGCAGCGGCTCGGTCAGGTACAGGTGTCGGATCGCGTCGGGCAACGGCCGGGGCGAAATCGAAGTCAGCACCGCATCGGCCATCCACTCCGCAACCTGCTGCAGCGCATCCGGGTCCGCAACGTCTCCGCGATTCCAATGAAAGCCGGCCTGGGCGGCAAGGTGCCTTCCCGCCGGGTCGAGCCGCGTGATCGTCCCGTCCGGCCCGACAACGAGCAGGCGGCCGCCCACGTGTACTGCCGCAGTCGCCAGAACCCGCCCTTTCTCGACGATGGCGAGCTTCGTCGTGCCGCCGCCGATGTCAACGTTGAGGATGCGCTTGCCCGTGTCGTGCGACACCCGTGCTGCCCCGGAACCGAAAGCGGCGAGCATCGATTCCATGTGATGTCCGGCGCTCGCGCATACGAACTCGCCGCCCTGCTCCGCAATCAGGCCTGCGATCGCCTCGGCATTCTCGCGGCGCAGCGCTTCGCCGGTGAGTATCACCACCCCGGCGTCGATGTCGTCGGGGTGCAACCCGGCGTCGGCATAGGCCCGGTCGATGATCGCGCCCAGTTCGACGTCGTCGATGAGTTCCTCGTTCCGGTATGGAGTCAGCGAAACCGGCGACTGGAAGAGGGTCTCCCTGGACACCACGAAGTAGCGGCTCGAAAGGTCCTCGCCAAGGCGACGCAGATTCAAGCGGGAAAAAACGACCTGGGTTCCGGAGGAGCCGATGTCGATGCCGACGCTGCGCAGCGTGACGTGATCCTGTATCCAGAGGGGATTGTCCTCGAGCAGCCCGTCGGTTTCGAAGTGATCGTGGTCGTGGTCGGCTACTTCGTCTTCCCCGTGGCTGTGACCGTAGTCTTCGCCGTGGAGATGATCGTCGAGGCGGTGTATTCTCCGGGCAGGATTTTTGGGACCGCTATTGTCCTGCACGGGATCCGGCTCCGGTTGGATTCGGCGAGAGCACGCGCGCGCCGTCACCGAGCGCCTCGGCAAGGGAGCGCGCGTCCATCGTCCCCTGGCTGTCGCGGTCTGCCTCGCTCACCGCGATCGCCCGCTCGTAAAAAGCGCGTGCGGCACCGAGCTCCCCGCGAGCCGCGCTGGCACGCCCCAACCCGATGAGATCCAGGGTGATCTTGCGCGGTGACCCCAGCTCCTTGTCGATCACCAGCGCTTCGCCGAGGAACGCGAAAGCGGCTGGCGCATCGCCGGTGCGAATCGAACCCAGGCCGAGAAGACGCAGCGCGTTCGCAACTTCAGCGCGGTCTCCCGAGGAGCGGCTTGCCGCCAGCGCCAACCGTGCGCTAGCCACGGCGGCTTCCGGCCGGTCCTCCTCCAGGGCAATCTGTCCTCTCACGTTGTGGATGGCGCCGGATAACGTGCAATCGCGCGCGACACATTGAGTGGCCGCCACGTTTGCCCACTCGGCGGCACTGGCAAAACGCCTGTCTTCCAGATCGAGAACCGAGCGCCGCAGCGCCGCTTGCGCCAGGCGTTCGGAGCGGAAACCGAGGCCGCTCCGGCGCAGCAGCGGCTCCAGGCTCTCGCGCGCCGCGTCGCGTTTGCCCAGACGCTGGTACACGATCGACAGGTTGACCGCATTGGCCGCAATGCCTTCGGCGTCTTCAACCGCCTGCGCCAGGCGCAGCGCCTCGCGGTAGTACCGCGCGGCGCCCTCCAGGTTGCCGTTGCGCAGGTACGCGTCCGCTCTGCGGTTTGCTTCTATGACCGCGGCTTCGCCCGGCGGCAGCGATGCTGCCGGCGGGGGGCCGGCGCAGGCCGCGAGTATCAGGCAGGCGAGCACCCCGCCCCAGGGCGCTGTCCGGCACGGCGCGAACGGAAGCAACATCATTCGCTCAATGCGGCACCTGGACCGCGACCGGGCCGGCACCGGAAGATTCGAAGCTGTCGAGCGGCAAAGTGCGAAGAGGTTTCGCCTCTATCATGTCGCGAAACAGCCAGGAATTTCGGGCCGCCACGGCGATGTCCTGGCCTTCACGCACGAAATCCGTTCCGTCGCGCAGCAGCCCGGGAATCTCGACCAGGACCTCGTGCAGGGCATCGCCGTTCTTGCGCGTCGTGTCGCGAACCTGCGCCGCGGCCGCCGATACAGAATCCATGGACGCGGCGACTTTTCCGGTAAGGAGCGGGAGGTCGTGCTCGATCTGGGCGCTGACGCGCGCGGCGGATGCAAAAGCCGCTTCGGCCTGCCGGCCTACCGCGAGCATCGCATGATCGGTGTCGCGCAGCACCTGGCGCAATTCGCGGTTGGTTTCGGGCAGCTGCTGGAGCAAGGTGCTTGCGCCTTCGACCGATCTGCGAAAATCGCCGTTAGGCTGGTTCATCTCGGCGACCAGCTTGCGCAAGTCGCTGATCACCGGCGCCAGCTGGTTCTTGAACTCGTCCACCAACTCGGCCACGCCCCTGGCGGGAATGAACTCGATCTCGTCACCCTGAGCAACGCCCCCTGGCTCGCGCCCCGGGTCGCCGTTGGGGACCAGCTGGATGTTGGCCGCGCCGATATAGCCCTCCCGCGTGAGCCTTGCGCGTGATCCTTTCGGCAGGCGCGGAGCGTAGTCGCTGATGATCGAGAGCTCCACGCGGATGCCGCGATCGCGGATCTCCATATCGCTCACGCTGCCGACCGGGAGCCCGAACAGCTTGACGGCCATGCCGCTGCTGATTCCCTGCACGTCGGCAGCGTAAAAATGCAGCTTGGTATGCCGCACGAAGGCACCCTGCTTGTAGCTCACCAGCAGGACCACCCCGATCAATCCGAAGACCGCCGTGACGAAAAACAGGCTCACCTTTCTTCCCATTCCGGCGAAGCGCCTGGGCCGTGGATGTTCTTCCTGCATGGCCTCTCCCTAAAAAATGTAACGTTGCAGCAAGCTACGAGTCGCGCGAGCCGGGTGCCACAGCTCTCAGCACGGCGAAAGTGCCACCGGGACAGCGCGCCTCGTATACCTCCGGGAATCTAGCGACCACGTCGCGCTGTTGATCGTCCAGACCCTCGTGGAGATTCTCGCTCAGCACGAGGTCGGGTTGCTCCAGCACTATCCTGACATAGGCGGTGAGAATCTTCTCGTAGCGGGTCATGGATTCCGGAAGTTTCTCCAGAAGATCGCGTGCAGGGACGCCAAGCTCGCCCAGGCAGTCGTGGATGCCCCGGGTCGCGCGCGGCAGTTCGAGCGGACGGTGCATCCCCAGGGGCAGCACCATGTTCTCCCACGCGTTCAGACTGCTGAGCAGGCCTCCCATCGAAGGAAGAACGGCAACCCGGGCGCGCAGTGCCTCCCGCTTCTCGGGGCCCAGCGCGTCCACATCCGCGCCGAACAGGACCAGGCGCCAGCCAATCTCCGGCTTGACCTCGAGCACGGCCGAGAGGAGTCGAGAAACCCGAAACTCGCTCAGGCCCTCGAGGCAATGGCCTCCCCCTGCCGGAATCCGCACCATGCCCTCGGCACACCCGCTCACGGGTTCGTAGACGAGCGCGAGCGGACCCGCGGTGGGCGAGCCGAGACCGCTCCGCACAGCGGGATCCTCGCGATTCATAACTTTGCAGTCACCAGCCCGAAAAACGCCTGCCCGAAAACCAGGTAAGCGAATATCACGTTCAGCAACATCACCAGAAGCGTGCTCTGCGTGACGGCGTTGATCGCCGCCTTGGGCACTGCGTTGATCGAGGTGCCGGGAGGATGCAATCCGTAATAGCAGCAGAGCAGCGCAATCGCCGCCCCGAACATGAGGCTCTTGATCACCGAGTAGATGAAGTCCACCGGGCTCACCAACTGGAAGAATTCGCCCGCGAGTTCGGCAAGCGATGTTTCCAGGGAGAGGGCGCTCAGGAGCATGCCACCGCCCACCGCAATCACCTGGACGTAAAAGGTGAGCGCGGCCGTGGACAGGGCAATGCCGACCACGCGAGGCACCACCAGATAGTCGCGCGGATCGATACGCATGCGTCGCAGGCTCGCCACTTCCCCGGAAATCTGCATCAGGGCAAGTTCGGTGGCGACGGCCGTTCCGCTGCGCTGGATCACCAGGACCGCCGCGATGAGCGGACCGATCTCGCGCAGCACCACCCAGATCAGGATCTTGACCGCGAGCGCGGCGCTGGCGTCGAGCACGTCGATCACGTAGGCGATGATCAGGGTACCGATGAACGCTCCACGCAGCACCATGCCGGTCGTGGCGCTCGCCCCGGTGAAATAGATCTGGCGCGTCAACGCTTCGGACACCGGCGGCAACGCCAGCACACCCAGCCTGCGCAGCACGTACGCGGCAAGGCGCATGCATCCTTCGAATTCCCGGTAGACGCCGATCACGCGGGTTTGAGCCTCCGCCTGAAAGAAAAGGGGCTGCTGCGGCAGCCCCTTTCGGAATTGGCGCGCCCGGCAGGAATTGAACCCACGACCCCCTGGTTCGTAGCCAGGTACTCTATCCAACTGAGCTACGGGCGCGAAACGAGTTGTGGATTATAGCAAACGCCGTAACCAGCGGTGCCATTTTGGTCCTTGACTCCGTCTTGCCCGCCCCCACATGATGGCCTGCGATCACAGATCAAAATGCGCGCCGGGACATACTGCTCGCTGCTTCCTTTCCGCCTCGTCTGGATGGTCGAACGCGGCTGGTATGGGCTGCGCGTGCGCTGGTACACCACCGACAAGGCGCCCTGGCTTGTCTTCCTGACGATCGCACTGGTATTCGCGAGTTTCGGATCGCTCCTGCAGATGGCATTCGCCCACCGCGACGACTGGCGCAATCTCACGTGCCTGGCACGGAACGTCTACTTCGAAGCACGCGGCGAGCCCGTGCACGGTCAATACGCGGTCGCGCAAGTGACGATGAACCGCGCGGCGTCGGGGCGCTATCCCGCCACCGTGTGCGAAGTGGTCTACCAGCAGGCCTGGGATCCGCAGCGCAAGCGTCTCGTCGGCGCGTTTTCGTGGACGGAGTTCGACGAAGTAGCGTCTCCCTCTGGCGAGGAATGGCGACGCGCCTGGAAAGTCGCCGATGCCGTTTACTACCGCCGCGAGCCCCTGGTGATGGAAGGTGCATTGTTCTACCACGCCACGTACATCAAGCCGAAATGGGCGAAGGACAAGCAGCCGCTCGCGCGGATCGGGCGGCACGTTTTCTACAGGTAGTAAACGACAGGCATTACGAACCGCTGTATCAGGCAAACAGCGACGCGACCTTGCCGGCGATCCATTCGGCGGTGGCCATCAACGTCACGATGACCGCGAGGCCGAAAAAAGCCCTCGGCCTTTCGCCCGGCGGTCGGGACTTCACCAGGTACGCAGGCAGGAATACCAGCGCGAACCCCACGATGCCGATGTTAAGGAGTGCGGAGCGCCGGTAGCGGCGCTCGAGGCTGTCGTAGTGCACCCACATGAACATGAAGCCGATGGCCAGAATACTGGTGACCAGATCGGAAGCGGCATGAGCCGCAGACTTGGATTCGTCGAATATCACGCCGAGCGCACCGCCCGCCGCGGCAGCGAGCAGCAGGCCTGCAAGCGCCCTTCCCTTGGGTGACATGACGGATCTTAGACTGTGGCTCGACTGCGGGAATCGTGGGGAACTGCGAGAGTCGGTCTTGACTGGCGGAGAGAGAGGGATTCGAACCCTCGATACGGAGTTAATCCGTATAACGCCTTAGCAGGGCGCCCCCTTCAGCCACTCGGGCATCTCTCCGGTCTCACCGAACCCAGGCATGCGCAATTCTACAGGACGGGCACGCGCGCGGTCGCGCGGCTCACGCTGCCTGGTCCAGGCCGAACACCTTGTGCAAGGTGCGTACCGCCAGTTCCAGGTACTTCTCGTCGATCACCACGGAAATCTTGATCTCCGAGGTGGAAATCATCTGAATGTTGATGCCTTCTTCCGCCAGCGTGCGGAACATCTTGCTGGCGATGCCGGCGTGGGTGCGCATGCCCACGCCGACCATTGAAACCTTGCAGATCCTGCTGTCGCCGCGGATGTCGCTCGCCTTGATGTGGTCCTTGACCTGCCGGTTCAGCACATCGAGCGCCTTCTGGTACTCGCTGCGATGGACGGTGAACGAAAAGTCGGTCATGCCGTTGACGCCGGCGTTCTGGATGATCATGTCGACGTCGATATTGGCATCACCGATCGGACCGAGAATCGCGTACGCGATTCCCGGACGGTCAGGCACGCCCACCACGGTGATCTTCGCTTCGTCCTTGTTGAAAGCGATTCCTGAAATGGTGACCTGTTCCATCTTCTCGTCTTCCTCGAATGTGATCAATGTGCCCTCGCCCTGCTCCTCGAAGCTCGACAGGACGCGCAACCTCACTTTGTACTTGCCGGCGAATTCGACCGAGCGGGTCTGCAACACCTTGGAGCCGAGGCTCGCCATCTCGAGCATTTCCTCGAAGGTGACCGACCTCAACCTGCGCGCCTCGGGAACGATGCGGGGATCCGTCGTATATACCCCGTCCACGTCGGTATAGATCTGGCACTCGTCGGCCTTGAGCGCGGCCGCAAGAGCGACTGCG
>Ga0137463_1000663_pt1 | contig 11499 bp, 11 predicted proteins | sample EasRivERMGT800_2_FD_102333 | JGI IMG/M metagenome (GOLD analysis project Ga0137463, IMG submission 102333) | Soil microbial communities from meander-bound floodplain in the East River, Colorado, USA - East River MetaG ERMGT800_2 | ecosystem: Environmental > Terrestrial > Soil > Floodplain ...
AAATTAAGAAATCTTTAAAGATTGGCTGGATATGGATGAAGCCGGTTATATCAAAACAGTTCCGGGAACTTCAAGAACAAGTGTGGAAGGTGTTTTTGCTTGCGGCGATGTGCAGGATAAAGTTTATCGCCAGGCAGTGACTGCTGCCGGCAGCGGTTGCATGGCCGCTCTTGATGCGGAAAGATATTTAAGTGCAAAAGGGCTGTAAAGTCAAAAGTCAAAATTAAAAAGCCGTACAGTAAGGTTTTTGAATTTTGACTTTTTACTTTTGAATTTATACTATGATAAAGATCGAGCTCCATAATCTGAGGTTCTTCGCCCATCACGGCATGTATGAGGAAGAAAAAAAAGTGGCGAATGAATTTGATGTTGATCTTGAAGTGAGCTTTGAGGCCAATGAAACGATCGTTTCTATTAATGATAGCATCAATTATGTGAAGCTCTATGAACTGGTGAAAAAACATATGCTGCAGGAGCAAAGACTTCTTGAAACGATCGCAATGAATATCACCAACTCGATCCATGAACAATACCCGCAGGTGAAAAAGATCTCTATCACCATCACAAAAAAATATCCTCCCGTTATCAACTTCAGCGGTAATGTGGCGGTGAGCTATGTGAAAGAGTTTTGAGGAATGGTTAAGATTAGTTCTCTCTTTTTATAATTGGAGTGTACTTCCAATATTTATACATCGGCGGCAGTTTCAGTGTTTTCATTCTTTGGATGGTCTTCTTTTTAGTTTTATAATCACGAGATGTTAGTCTGAAAAAGAAATCAGCAGAGTTGCCCAGCACTTCAACTTCAATATATTCCAAAGTATCTAATTTAAGACCATTCCATTTAAGTTGGGTTGCACTATCACCTCCAAGAGCAATATAATACCCTGCAACTTCTTTCTTTTTAAAATAGAAAGTTGGGTTGCCCAAATAATTTAACTGGCCACAGTCTCTGAATTGCTTCTTTGAACTGTCGTACAAGAATACTGTTATTCTATTTTTTAATCCTGTGCCCGAACCCCCATAGTATTCAATTAATAGATCCAGGTAACGATCTCCATTCAAATCAATTAAAGTATCTTTCGCACCCATTGCATATTCACCACTGTCCTTCAATACTGCGATAATTTTTTCGGCTTTCTTTTTCAAAGATGAATTGGGTTGACTCATAGAAGTATAAAAAAAGAAACAACTCAATAAAGCAAAAATATATTGTAGAATTTTCATTAATGCCATAGTTTACTCCTGGAAATTTATCAAATTTAAAAATCCTGCAGAATTTTATCATTAGATTGCGGCCAATGAACCAGGTCTTGAAAATAAGAATGGAAAAAGATATCTATCCTTCGGAATCAGTGTTGCTGATGGAGATTGGCGAAACCGATTGCAGTTTTGCTGTGATGCATCATGCCAGCCGCATCATCTATGAATTTGTTTATTATAAGGCTGAACCCAATGACGATGACTTCCTGAAGAAAATTTTCGGAAAATATGAATTGCTACGGTCATCGTTTTACCGGACCGTGATCTCCTGGTATATGCCGGAATGTATGTTGATCCCAAATAGATTTTATGATCACCAGCAATCAGGAGTTTTGCTGGATGAAATGTTTGGCAAAGATTCAACTGTTGCGATCAGTGAATCACTGGCTGAATGGCAGGTCAATGCTGCCTATCATGTGCCGGCAACTGATCATGAAACCATCAGTCGTCATTACACTACCGGCAATTTCTGGCATCACTATTCCGTAACATTGAAAAACAGAATTGCCAATGCAGCAGGCGGCTCATTAACTGTAGATTTTAAAACGGATAGCTTTAGCGTGGTTGCTGTGCGAAATAATTCTTTATTGCTGGCGCAGATATTTTCTTACACCAGCGCAGAAGATGTGCTGTATTATCTTTTGAAGATCTGTAAACAATATTCGCTTTTACAGAATGAAGTGAATGTTGCTTTATCAGGACTGGTGGATCAGCAGTCTGCGGTTTTTAAAGAACTTCATCAGTATTTTCTGAATATTCAATTTGCTCCATTGGAGAACAGGGTTCAGTTGGGTGAAATGTTCAGTGAATATCCCCATCATTATTTCACATCTTTATCACGTTTGGCAGCATGCGTATCATAGCAGGAGATCTGGGAGGAAGAAAATTCAACCCTCCATCCAAAATGCCTTATACAAGACCAACCACTGATGTTGCTAAAGAAGGTTTATTCAACATCATTGAAAATAATCTTGAGATCTCCGAACTGAAAACACTTGATCTCTTTGGTGGAACGGGCAGCATTAGTTATGAACTTGCTTCAAGAGGAGCAACTGATCTGACGGTGGTTGAAAAAGATGTAAAGATGTATGAGTTCATAAAAAAAACTTCTGCAGAACTTCAGCTCGATCTTAAATTGATAAAGATGGATGTGTTTAAGTTCATCAATCAATGCACGGAGCAGTTTGATCTTATTTTTGCCGGCCCTCCATATGCACTGGAAAATATTGATGATCTTCCAAGACTCGTGTTTGAAAAAAAATTGCTGAAACCAAAAGGCTGGTTTGTGCTGGAACACGAGCCAAGAAATGATTACAAGAATTTTCCTTTTTATAAAACAGAGAGGAATTATGGTACGACCGTTTTTTCGATTTTTATTGAGAATAGATGATAACTGATAGATGATAATTATGACTAAGAAAGAAGCCCGCCGAATTTATAAGCAAAAGCGAAAAGAACTTTCTGCTGCTGAAAGGTCAAAACTGGATGACCTGATGCTGATCCAATTTCAAAAACTGCCTTTGCCGGATATTGAATATTTACTTTGTTACTGGCCGATTGAGGAAAACAATGAACCGAACACTCATCTTTTTAGTGATTTTCTTGAATTCAGAAATCCTGCTTTAAAAGTTCTGTATCCAAGATCTGATTTTGACAGAATGGAAATGGATGCCATCGAAATTGGAACGGATGCGCCTTTTCACAAAAATGCCTGGAATATCTATGAACCAATGACAGGAAAACTTATCGACGCAGGGATGATTGACATGGTATTTGTTCCATTGCTGGTCTTCGACAAACAAGGATACAGGGTTGGCTACGGCAAAGGCTTTTATGATAAATATCTTAAACAATGCAAACAGGATTCCATCAAAGTTGGGTTCTGTTATTTTGATCCGATTGATGAGATAGAAGGAAGGCAGGATTTTGACGTACCTTTGAGCCTTTATATCACCCCCCATACTTCCTATGTTTTCTAACTGGTTTTTAAAATCCTTCCGAATCTTACTCCTCCCTTTTGCGATCATTTATTGGTTTTTTATCTGGCTTAGAAATTTTTTCTATGATAAAAACATTTTCAAGTCGTCCTCATTTGGATTGCCGGTCATTGGCGTCGGGAATTTGTCGGTTGGGGGCACGGGCAAATCGCCGATGGTAGAATGGCTGGTTGAAAAACTGAAGCAGGATTTCAAGGTGGCGACCGTCAGCAGGGGATATAAAAGAAAAACCCGGGGCTATGTTCTTGCCAATGAAAATTCAACAGCGCTTGACATTGGTGATGAGCCCATGCAATTCCATTTGAAATTTCCTGATGTGCCTGTTGCGGTGGGAGAGGAGAGGCTGGTGGCTATTCCGCAACTGCTGCATGACCGACCCGATATTGAAGCCATCATTTTGGATGATGCATTTCAACACCGCGCCATCAAAGCGGGCTTGAATATTTTACTTACAGATTATAGCAATTTGTACACAAGAGATTTTTATCTGCCCACTGGTGATCTTCGTGACGTGAGATCAAGTTACAAACGGGCGGATATAATTGTTGTCACCAAATGCAAACCGGAATTGAGTGAAGAGGAAGCAGAAAAGATCAGGAAGGAAATAAAACCTTTACCACGTCAATCAGTGTTTTTTGCCAGTGTCGAATACGCCCGACCCATTCATATCACTGATCACACAGCTTTTGATCTGAATGAAGACACTGAAGTTCTGCTGGTGACAGGGATCGCAAACCCTTTGCCATTGAAGAAGTTTGTTGAGGAGCATAGCGATGCTTATTATATGATGCAATACAGGGATCATCATATTTTTCGAATTGATGATCTGCGGGATATAAAAAAAAGATTTGACAGAATCGATGGCAGAAAAAAAATTATTCTTACCACTGAAAAAGATGCGGTGCGGCTGGTGAAATTTAAATATGAATTACATCAATTACCTTTTTATGTCATTCCGGTGAGGCACCATTTTTTATTTGGAGGAGAAGAAAAATATAATAACCTCGTGAGAAATTTCATAAAGAGCTTCAGAAACTACAGAACGAATGGCACAATAGAATTACCGAACGTACAAGTGAGTGACACAACAAAAGCTTAATAGAATTAATGAAGCTCGGAACATAAATAAAAATTAAATGGCAAGAAAAAATTCAAAAAGAAGAGAAAAAGATAAAAAATCAAAATCGCATGGACAGGGTATCCGGGGAACCATTGAAGTAACCCGCTCCGGAGTTGGCTTTGTGACCGTTGAAAATATGCCGGTTGATATTTTAGTTCGCCAAAACGATCTGAACACTGCCTTACATGGAGATAAAGTGGAAGTGAGCGTGAAAGAGAGCAAGCATGGTGGAAAAAGAATACAGGGGATCGTTACAAATGTCCTGGCCCGCAAACAGAGTGAATTCATGGGCAAATTGCAGATGAGCGACAATTTTGCATTTTTCATTGCTGAGACCGATAGACCCATGCCGGACATTTTTATTCCCAAACAAAATTTCAATGGTGCAAAAGATAACGACAGGGTAGTGGTGCGCATGCTGGAATGGGAACCGGGTAAACGACCGCTGGGTGAAGTGGTCACGATCGTGGATGAAGAAAACAGCAATGATGTGGCGATGAAAGAAATTCTTTTGGAAAATGGATTCCCCCTTGAATTTCCCGATGATGCTTTAGAATATGCCGCGAAAATTCCCGATCAGATCACTAAAGGGGAGATAAAAAACAGAAAAGATATTCGAGGCGTTCTCACATTCACCATTGATCCTGTTGATGCGAAAGATTTTGATGATGCTCTTTCTTTTAAGCGACTGGAAAATGGCAATTACGAGATCGGTGTTCATATTGCAGATGTGTCACATTATGTTGAGGAGGGAAATGCTTTGGACAAAGCCGCTTATCAAAAAGCAACTTCAGTTTATTTGCCGGATCGGGTGAATCCAATGTTGCCCGAACATATTTCCAATGAGCTTTGCTCCCTGAGACCTCATGAAGATAAATTAACTTTCTCCGCAATTTTTGAGATCACTCCAAAAGCAAAACTGAAGCATCACTGGCTGGGCAAGACCGTCATGCACTCCGATCATCGTTTTTCATATGAGGAAGTGCAGGAGATCATTGAAAACAAACAGGGGTTGTATGCAGATGAAATTTTAATCCTGAATGATCTTGCTCAACGTTTTCGCAAACAACGTTTTGATAATGGCGCCATAAATTTTTCATCGCAGGAGGTGCGATTCAAGCTTGACGAAGAAAAAAGGCCGATCGGGATCATCATTAAAGAAAGTAAGGAAGCGCATCAATTGATCGAAGAATTTATGCTGCTGGCAAACAGGATCGTAGCAGAATCTCTTTCGAAAGTTCAAATAAATAAAAAGCCAGTGCCGTTCCCATACCGGGTGCATGATAATCCTGATGAAGAAAAATTGATCCCGTTTGTTGCGTTTGCAAAAAAATTCGGACACAAGTTCGATATGTCTTCACCAGATGCGATCGCATCCTCATTTAATCAAATGCTGAAAGCTGTAAATGGAAGACCTGAGCAACATGTATTGGAACAATTGGGAATCCGCACAATGGCAAAAGCAAAATATGCCACCGAAAATATTGGCCATTATGGATTGGGATTTGAAAATTATTGTCATTTTACCTCGCCCATCCGGCGCTATCCTGATGTGATGGTCCACAGGATATTGCAGCAGCATCTTGAAAAAAATATCAGCATTGACAAAAAACTGGATGAAAAATGCAAACACGGCAGCGAAAGAGAAAGAGCGGCGATGGAAGCAGAACGGGCTGCAAATAAATACAAGCAGGTTGAATACATGCAAAAATTCCTGGGAGAGGAATTTGAGGGTATCATTAGCGGCGTGGCATCATTTGGTTTTTGGGTGGAGACGGTGGAGCACAAATGCGAAGGGCTTGTGAGCTTAAACAGCCTTCTTGATTTTGATGAATTCAGGCATAATGAAACGGATTATGCCTTAATAGGTCAGCGGTCGGGGAGAAAATTCAGAATGGGCGATAAGGTTTGGATAAAGGTGGTGGCTGCTAATTTGACCAAGCGCCAGTTGGATTATGAATGGGTGATCGCAAGCGGGATGAAAGATGATAAGAAAAAAACAAAAGAAATGAAGAGAGTGAAATAATTCCTGTTGACCTTAATGTATAAAAAAACCGTCCCGCAGCTGCGGGACGGTTTTTTGCTTCTATTAATGTCTCGATCTATTTAATCAACATCCCAGAATAATCTTGAAGTAAATACATTGATCGTTCCTTGTGCTGTAACATTTGCTCCATTCGATGCCAGCTCGGTTTGCGGATAATATAATCTTACAGGTAATGGCGCAGTTGGTGATGTAGATGCAGAAGGAGGTGTTACAGGGAAATTTGTCCTGCGGAATTCACTCCATGCTTCTAAACCACTGTAATTAACTAATGCCAGCCATTTCTGCATCCAGATAGCTTTTAGTTTGTCTGTGGAAGCTGTCCAGTCTGCAAGATCAAGACCACTCGTCAACAATGTGGTGGCTGTAGCGGCTCCGTAGGTAGCGGTCGTACCTGTGAGGCGGAATGATTCTTTCACACCGTTCTCATAATAGGTCTGAGCCGTTAACGGCAAATTAACAGCAGCGCCATAACGTTGCTTGGCTTCAGCAAGTAAAAACTGAACTTCAGCATTTGTCATTAGGATCATCGACCTGGCAAAATCACCTTTTTTAATTTGAGAAGGTCCGATATAAGAAGTGTTTTGTGATAAGTACCCTGAAGCTGCACCAAAGGGGACACCAACATAGTTGGCGACGATTTCTGCGGGATAGGGATTAGCATTTTCTCCACCGTTTGGATAAGCCAATCGTTTCAATCTGAAAGTATCATTAGTTGCTTTCAGCGTATTGAACAGGAACAATGTTGGTCGCGGATAACGGGCCAATGATTGAGCAGTACCTGCAGCATTGTAACCCCAGTTCTCATAAAAAGAATTCAATTTACCAGTGGTGGCTATATAACCTGGATTATTAGTCGCATCTAAACCTAATGGTAAAAAACCTTGCGTTGTGGCCGCAGCTTTATTGATCTCAGCAATAATATATGCATCTCGACCCACAATGCGACTTTGGCGAATTAATAATCTCAATTTAAGACTATTTGCAAATTGGATCCACTTTGTGTGTGCCGTTGCTGCCGTAAGGTTCGAGTTGGGTTGAGATCCGAAAACTATATCAGCGCCAACATAAGTACCGGTAACTGGATTCGCTTGTAAGACCGTAATCGCTGTATCAAGTTGTTTGATCAGATCTTCGTAGATCGCTTTCTGATCATCAAATTTTGGTGCCAGTGACCCCAGTCCCTTAAACGCATCTGTATAGGGGATATTCCCATAAAGGTCCACCATCATCTGAGTAACATATGCTTTCATTACCCGCGCAGTACCGCCGAAATATGCATACGTACCTGTTGAATTATCAATTGTATATTGAAAATCTTCCAGGATATCGAAATAATTATCCCAGTAATTAAAATTGTTGTTATTGAAATCGTAAGTAAAAATGGTAGTTGACAGGATGTAGGTGCTTGACTGCGTCCACTGACCTGACCAATAAGAACCAAGTTCATTTGGCCCAAGTGTGGAAGCGGTCCGGTTTACCCCTGCAGTAAATACAGCGTCTGGAGTTGAACTTGGCAAAGTGTTGGGGCTGGTGTTAATATCCAACCAGCTTCTTTTGCAACTCGCAAGCGCCAATATTCCACAGGCGACTATTATTATATTTTTAAGCTTCATAATCTTATTTTTTTAAATTATTTAAAAGACAGGTTTAGATTAACACCATATTGTCTCACCGGGGGTGTTTGATCAGTATTGTTGATACCAATTCCATTCCCGGTTGTGAAACTAAATTCCGGATCAGCAAATTGATTTGCCTTGTCCACTATGGTGACCAAATTTCTTCCATACAATGCTAAACTAGCTGAAGAAAAAACCTTTGTTTTAGAAATGAGCTTATTTGAAAACTGGTAAGAGAGATTTATATCCCGCATTTTGATGAACCATGCCGGAACTGTAAAATTCTCCGTTACATTTCTGTAAGCATCTACCCATAAACCATACTCAGCCTCACGGGTATTCACAGTAGTATTTGCAATATATTTCCCGGAACCGCCTGGATCAAGATAAGAAGAGTTAGGGATGATATGTGGTTCACGCCACTCAGTCCATTTACCGGAACCGGTGAATGTCATTTGCCTGCCCAGGTCACTGTACATTACGCAACCACCTCTGTATTCCCAGTTAGTAGTTAATGTGAAACCCTCGTAGCTGACGCTTGTACCAGCACCTAGACCATACTTAGGTGTAACACGTCCCATATTTTTAAGAGGAGCTGTTATCAACGGATAGCCGGTTGCAGAACTTACAATAATCCGTCCAAGTGAATCCCTCAAATACGGAATTGATTTTAGCACAGGGAATACCTCGTTTTGCATCACGTATGTGCCGGCATAGCTATACCCGCTTACAAAAAATTCAGATACACCAGAATAAAGTTTGATAACCTTATTTTCATTGATCGAACCGCGAACACTGAAGTCCCAAGAGAGTTTTGGTTTTTTGATCAACTGGATCTTCATATCCGCTTCATAACCCCAGTTCTTTGTATCACCTACATTCAAAACAAGATTGCTAAAACCGGTTGACGTTGGAATTGTAACACGAAGAATTTGCCCTGTGCTTTTCTGATTGTAATAAGAAAAATCGAGGTTTATCCTGTTTTTCCATAATTGGAACTCACCACCGGTTTCAAATGAATTTACAAATTCTGGTTTCAATCCCGCATCAGGAAGAACATCTCCAACACTTATTCCTACTGTATTGCCGTAAGGGAAACCACCAGCATTTGCAAAAGTCAGATCTAATCCATAAAGAGCTATGTTATCATTGCCATTTCTGTTATAACCAAGCCTGACCTTTGCATAATTCAAAATATCGTTTTTTACTGAAGGGAAGATCTCTGTAACTACGGCAGCTATATCTCCACCTGGGTACACATAAGAATACTCATCAGTAGAACGGAAAGGTTTATAAAATCTTGATGTTGCATCGTAGCGAACTGATCCATGAAGAAACACCATGTCTTTCCAGCCAACTGTAGCATCTCCATAATAACCATATTTCCTTTCCTCTGTATTACTTTCGCCGCCAGCATTTTCGCCGCGACGGTTGCTCACATTAAATACATCCGGAACAACGATAGAGCTTGAACTGGTTGATACGCCTTTTGTCTTGCGATCATAAACGCTAAAACCAAGAATACCTCTTACTGAAAAATCGTTGAAGCTTTTATTCATCAGCAATTGCATTTCATTGTTCACGATATTTTCTGTATTTGATGCGTCGGCAACACTACCCTGGAAGTCAGTCAAGGCCCTGGTAATTCCTTTTCCATCAGCCTTATCCCATCCTGTTGGAACATATGCTCCGGATTTGGCCCAGGTACTATGGAAAAATTGACCCACGGTAGATTTTGCAGTTCTTGTGTTTTGCATTGCAGCAAACTTGTTATACGCAGATAACCACGGGAGCAATTTATAAGTGAGTTCAACATTACCACTGAAGTTTGCATCCTGGTATTTGTTTCGCTGATTATCCAGCCTGAAATAAGGATTTGTGTAATAGTCATTATAATAAGCATTTGGACTGGCGAATTTATTATTTCTCCAATCTCTTAGATCCGGCAGAGGAATATGCGCTGACTGGTTGATGCTTTCATTGTAAAAATCAAATGTTGTCCTGTCATATTTGGCTTGTATATATGCAGCGCTGAATCCAATTTTTAATTTGCCATATTCCTGTGAAGCTGCAAAACGGGCCCCTGTGCGGTTCACTTTATCACCCGGCACAATGCCTTCCGTCCTGGTATTTTCAGCAGAAAAATAAAAATTTGAATTATCATTTCAACCGCTAAAAGCCACCTGGTTATTATAGGTAAAACCGGTGTTCCAAATATCTTTTCTAACATTTTTTACTGGAGAGTATGGAAGGTTAAGGAAGCTGCTGTCTTGCAAAGTACGACCTGCGGGACGCATTGATCCATCATAAGCATCTCCAAATTGTTGATTTTCGTAAGAACGCCAATTGTCTTTCATCCTGTCCAGGTAATTTGGCTTATAGCCAGCCGTTCCGAAACCTTTAGCATAGTGTGAGCCACTTCCATATTTATCCTGGAACTGGGCCATGATGTTTATTTTCTCAATATTATATGCTGTGCTATAGGTGACTTTTAATTTTCCTTTCTGGCCTCTTTTGGTAGTAACGATCAAGGCACCATTAATACCCTGCGAGCCATAAAGAGTTGCAGCCTGTCCGCCTTTTAATATCGAGATATTTTCAACATCATTTGGGTTCAGCAGATTGAACATGGTAGATGTAGCCTGGGGTATTCCATCAATAACGATCAATGCATCATTATTACCAGACATTGATCTGTAGCCACGCAGTGTTATTTTCACCGCAGGGTCTACCGAATTGTTAGCGTTAATAACGACCAGGCCGGAAACTTTACCTGATAACCCCGCAGCGATTTGCGGCGATCGTCCATTTGTAAGTTCCTGGGTATTGATCTTAGCAACTGAATAGCCAAGTTCTTTGGGTCTTCTGCGAATGCCCTGAGCTGTCACTACAACTTCACTGAGGGCTTTGTTTTCTGTAACCAGTTCGACATTCACTACGGATGAAGCAACTACCTCGATAGAAGTATAGCCTGTGGCAGAAATAACCAATTTAGCACCCGGAGATACATTTATCCGGAATGCTCCATTGTTATCAGCCATAACTCCATTCTTAGAGTTTTTTTCTTTGATGGAAGCGGCGGGAATCGTGTTCCCTTTGTCGTCAGTGACCTTGCCAGTCACAACAACTTTTTGTGCAGAAGCGCATACTATAATAAATAGCATGCACAGCAGTGCAGTCAGTTTTCTCATGCGTTAGTTTTTTTAAAATTAGTAAGCAGTTTTCGAAACTATTCTCAACGGGGGGACTGAATGGGGGCTTTCTTTTCAGAATGCTGCCCAAAATAAAGGTTTTTTCCATAAAAACAGCAAAACCGAAAAAAATACAGCAATAATCCGCAGATATTTTTGCCATTTTTGCAATTGAAAGGAAATTCTCTCAAAACTGTCTGTGTGATTCTATCCTTATTTTCGTAGCATGCATTCATTTCAACAACTGGCCGAAAGCTTTGAATCAAAT
>Ga0137463_1000664_pt1 | contig 11482 bp, 13 predicted proteins | sample EasRivERMGT800_2_FD_102333 | JGI IMG/M metagenome (GOLD analysis project Ga0137463, IMG submission 102333) | Soil microbial communities from meander-bound floodplain in the East River, Colorado, USA - East River MetaG ERMGT800_2 | ecosystem: Environmental > Terrestrial > Soil > Floodplain ...
GTTAGTCATTGGCCCTGGCTAACTCTTATTATTCCTTTTGTTACCACTTCATTTGTTTGGGCCATGGATATGGTATAAAAAAACAGAAGTTAGCCGTTTGATGCCTGAATAAAACTTATCTATTAAAACCCTTCTGCAGTACCACTGAAGAAGGGTTTATTTATGGAGCGTCTTAAAGAATAATAACAATCAGTACAATGGCGAGCCAGACCAATAAGCCATACAATGACCAGCGTACTACATCAGAACCCACATCACCTGTTTCTTTTAAAATAAGAGCAATAATCACCCCCACGGGCCCAAGAACAAGACCCAATAAAAACCCAAGCACATTCATTGAGTTCAGGTCATCAAATTTCTTTTGTACGTCGGCCATGGTAACTACCTCACCTCTTTTTACCATTTTCTTTACCTTATGCTGTAACATTTTAAGTTCTAATTTTTGTACGAGGTTCATCTTTTTACCCGTAAGCTCTCCGAATTTTTGAGGCGTAAGGGTTAAAAACTGCTTAGCAGTTATCGATGAAAGGAGATTAGGATCTTTTATGTTGATTGAGGTGGCTGGTGCAATGATGGTTAAAGCTGTGAAAGCGTCGGCGGTGTTAAAGGCTAACAAAGCAATAACTCCAAGCGAAAGGGCATACATTTTTTGTTTCATAAACTTTGGTTTTGTATTGAAAATTTAAGCAAATTTAAGATGTATGAAAATAAAAATATGTTTTATCGAAAAATTATGCCGCAGGTTTTTCAGCTTGAATTCATAATGCCCGGACCTGGTGGGGAATTGGAGCAACAGGTTGAGGCAAAAAAATTAATTCATATTGGGGATTATGGCTAAAAAAAAACGAGTCTTTTGGGGACTCGTCGGAAAAAGATAATCTTTTTATCGTTTCAATCTACTACTGGCAGATCTTGCATTCCTGCGAATATTCCACAGATCAACTAATCCAAATGATCTGTTCTTTTTTGGCAGTTCAATGTCTGTAGCTACTGTTTCTTTTACTTCTGCTACCAATCGCATAAATGTTTCTTCCTCCATCTGTATCACAGATGGTTTCACATTGCCTTTCATACTCTCTCCTTTTTTAAGTTTTAAAATGCTGAGCTATCAGAAGGAAAAAAATCGTTAGATCAAACGGGCAAGTTAACTCTTCCTCTTTTTTTGTAAGTATTATACAATTGCTCAATTACGATACAAAGATACGTAATTGTAGTTTAAACATGGATATGATATTGTGTGAACGGTAGAAACTATTTACCGAACTGCAGATTTCAATTAATGAAGTGTATTCTACCAACCACTTCATGTTGTATAAAAGGGTGATTTGTCGATGTATTGCCAGGAACACATAACCATTGAAATAAATTTCCATTCAATAATTTTACCAATAAATTAGGAAGTATTATAATGAAAAAATCAATCTTTTGGTTACAACAGTATATTAACCGGCACCTGGGTGAACAAACATAACGTATGGGACAACGATATTGTGGCCCCCAACTATCATTACCACAATATTTTTCGATTACTTAAAACGCAGGATTCTTCCAGGAAGATAGCCATTTTTTCTTCCTGGCTGGACAATCGTACCAAACTTGTTGGCGAGGGTCTACCAGAATCCGGGAATATTCATTTTGATTATCATTACGACGGACTTGAACTAGATACAATTTCTTTTCCTCACGATAAGCAAGGCAATTACATGCACCTGATTGATGAAGCAGTTGTAAATAATACTGTTTCTTATATTAAGACCAATGCGCCTGATCTCTCGTGGGTATACCTGGAATATACAGATGACATGGGGCATGCTTATGGTGATAGTAAACAATTTTATAATGCGGTAGAAATGATGGATGACCAGATACGACGGTTGTGGGAAGCTATTCAACAACGCCAGCAACAATTTGGTGAAAACTGGTTATTGATAGTTACTACTGATCATGGTCGTGATGCAGAACCGGGAAGAAATCATGGGGGACAATCAGACAGAGAACGCAGCGGATGGATTGTTACCAATGCTAAAAAATTGAATCAGCATTTTAAAAAAGAATCTGCTTCCATAGTTGATATTATGCCTACGATTGCCTCGTTCCTTAATATTTCAATTCCCCGCGACCAATTGATGGAAATTGATGGAATTTCACTAACAGGAGAAATTTCTGCCATTGAATCAAGGGCAAATTATGAAAAAGGTAAAATTCATATTCGATGGAAGACAATAAAGAAAGAACGAAAGGCAAAAATATGGCTGGCAACAACCAACAATTTCAAATCAGGCGGCAAGGATAAATACAAACTGGTAGCTGAAGTGCCCCTGGAAAAAGAACAGGCAGATATAAACGTCAGTAATATTCCTTCCGGCTTTTATAAGATTATTATTGAAACACCCGGGAACTTCATGAACCTGTGGGTCAAACCAGGTAAGCGAAGATTGATTGATTAGTGATATTGAAAGAGGCGTTATAGCATGTGTTAATAATTAAATAATTTTGGCGAATAAAGATTGTAAATAACTTGCAGCTAATTAAAATGAGTTTTAATTTTCTCTGAGCAATTATATGAATACTGAACCAAGACTTGCTGATGAGATCCGCAATGGCAATGAAGAGGCATTATTTTCTCTGATGACTCTTTATTACAACGACCTTTATAAATATGGTCTAAGGTTTACTGCGGAAAGCGGCTTGACAAAAGATATTCTTCAACAGTTTTTTTTGCACATCTGGGAAAATAGAACAAAACTTCAGCAGGTTGAAAATATTAAAGGATATATTGTCGTTGCCTTTAAAAGATTTCTGCTACAGGAACTTCGAAAAATTTCCTCCCAAATAATTTCTGTTCAATCAACAGATGACATGGAATATCCGTTTGAGGATTATATTATTCTTTTTCAGCAGGAAAAATTATTGAGCAAAATATTATACCAGGCAATAAAAAGCTTATCACAAAGGCAGAAAGAATTATTGAAATTAAGATATTACGAACAATTAAGCTATGAAGAAATAGCACAGAAGACCTCTCTTTCTAAACGAACGATCTATAATAAACTGCACGAAGCGTTGAAAAAATTGCGTTCTGACAAATTGCTGGAAAATTTTCACAATAATATGTATTGCTGATTCTAGTATAATCTCAATTTCATTACACCTGGCTTTAAATAGCATCGGTGACTTTCCAATGAAAAGATTTTTTGCAAAAAACGGGTAAAAAAAGCCGGATTATTTATCATTTAAAAAATGGAAATAATCAGATGGGTATAAACTACACGGTAGAAGAACTTCTTTTGGATGAAAGTTTTTTAGACTATTGCCTCAATAAGAATTCCATTTATAAAAAAAAATGGGAGCAAATTATTGCGGAATATCCCGATCAATTGAAGAAAATAGAAGAGGCGAAGGAATTATTTTTTCTGTTGAATCCTTCCTTGTCGGCCGAAGAAATTTCTCCCGAGGTAAACAAGGTTCGTGAAATTATTCTATCCGGTAAAAACAATAACCCTCTTGTATCAACGGATAATATTGCAGCAAGCGAAAACTTGTATGTGAATACTGATGGAAAAATGCGTGGACAAAAATTCAAAAGACTGGCTGTATATAGTGCTGTTCTCGCTGTTTTGTCATTTGTTGTTTTATACCTTGCTAATACGGGGATAAAGAATAGAGCTGTGAAAAATGAGTCAGCTGAAATTATACAATATCAAAACTCAAAAACGGAAAGAAAGCAGGTAGAGCTGCCTGATGGTTCGCTGGTAATTCTCAATTCAAATAGTAGTGTTTCCATTACATCGTCATATAATAAAAAGGACAGAGTAGTTCAATTATCCGGAAATGCATTTTTTAAAGTCGAAAAGAATGCTGATAGGCCATTTATTGTATTGAATCCTGCTTTTTCTACTTCGGCCCTGGGAACATCTTTTTATGTGCATGCACCAATCGGGGCCAAAAATTATTCTGTAAAGTTGCTGGAGGGAAAGGTGAAACTTTCAGCTAATAACAGAGCTGATAAATTGACTTACCTCAATGCCGGAGAAGAAGGGCAGTGGCAACAGGCACAATCAGAATTTTCCAAATACAGTTTTGACACTATACAACTGAGGCAATGGATAAGCGGCAAAATTTCTTTTAATAAAACCCCTGTACAGAAAGCAATAAAGCAACTTGAAAAATGGTATGACATTGAAATAGATGTGCAGCGAAAGAATTGGGAGAAGTTGTCTATAACAGGAGATTATGTGAATGTCCCCCTTGATGATATTTTGAAAGTTATTTGCTTCAGTCTATCGGGCCAATACAGACATTCAGGCAACAAAATAATTATTCAATAAATTTTTTTAAACCACAAACTTTCTGTTTATGAAAAACAAAGAAGCAAAATTGGGCAGAAAAATAATGAGGGTGATGCTGTTGGTTCTTCCTGTTTTTTTGTTTCTGCCATTCAGGATGATTGCATCTGATAATGACAAGGCAGTTATTGAGTTCAAGCAAACACCGCTTGATCAGGCGTTTGAAAGGATAGAAAAAGTTTATAAAGTGGAGTTTACATACGACCCCGCTATTCTAAAGAATGCAGAAAAGATCAGTCTGGAAAAAAGGAAACGAACCTTGAATGAAGTACTTAATCATTTATCGGCTATAGCAGGGTTAAAATTTATGCAAATCGGAAAAATTATCGGTGTTCAAAAATTATCTTCTCCGGTATCAAAAGAGACAACGTTGCCTGCTGCTATTCCTGTTAAAGGCAAAGTGGTTGATGCGGAAAACAAACCACTGGAAAGTGTTTCAATACATGTAAAAGGAAATAGTTCGAAAGGTGCCGTTACAAATACAAATGGAGAATTTGACATCGATGTACAAGTGGGAGATGTACTTATTATTTCTTCGGTAGGTTATGAAGAACAGGAAATAATTATTCGAAACAGAAGCGATCTGAAAATAGTTTTAATGTCTGCAGAAAAATCATTAAACGAAGTAGTGGTAACAGCATTAGGTATCAGAAAGGAAAAAAACAAAATATCGTATGCTACCCAAGAAATAAAGGGTACTGCGTTGGAAAAGGCGCCGGAACCAAACGTTGCCGAGAATTTGATAGGAAAAGTTGCCGGCCTTAGCATATTTTCAAAAACCAATCTTTTTGAGAACCCGGAAATACTTTTAAGAGGAAAACAAACTTTAGTAGTAATAGATGGTGTACCCACAGATAAAGATAATTTTGACTTTTGGAGTTTGAACCCTAATGATATTGAGAATGTAAATGTTTTAAAGGGAACCGCCGCTGCAGCTTTATATGGTGCTTTGGGCATCAATGGCGCTATTATGATCACTACAAAAAAGGGGAAAGCAGGTGCCAGAGGTGTTGAGGTTGCGTACAACTCTACTACACAATTTCAAGTCGGCTTTTTGCGTATCCCTAAAACACAGGACCAATATGGCATGGGTTGGAGTGGTTACTTCGCATTTGTTAACGGCAAGGGCGGTGGAGGCTGGTACGATGATTATGGGTACGTGTGGGGACCAAAGCTGAATGTAAAAAACAGCAGCAATTCCAGCGGCTTTGAAGAATACCCGCAGTACAACAGCCCTTATGAACCGAATACTCTTTTTTCCTTCACGCAAGCAGGATATACCGATCAAAGCCATTATAAACCTTTGCCGGGTGTAACCAGGGGAAAAGATAACCTGAAGAATTTTTTGAATAATGAGTTATTGACAACCCATAATATTTCAATAGCCGGGAAAAATGAAAATGCAGATTATCGTATTTCGGTTACACATATGTATCAAAAAGGACAAGTACCCAATACAAAGCTCAACTCTACTACGGTAAGTCTATCAGGGGGCCTCAAGGTGAATAACAAACTTAAGCTGGAGTCCACACTTTCTTACAACAGGCAATACACACCCAATTATCCGCAAACGGGCTATGGAGCTAATAATTTTTTCTATAATATACTTTTATGGATGGGCCCTGATGTAGATATACGGGATTTAAGAAATTACTGGCAACCCGGTGGTGGCCGAACGGATGGAAGTACTTTTCTACCATACGGTGTGAAAAATGTTCAACAATTTAATTATAACTACACCTGGTATAACAACCCCTGGTATTTAGCATATGAAGCGCTAAATGGATACACTAATGATGTAATTACAGGGCAGGTGAATGCAACGTATGATTTCACAAAGGATTTGTCTTTCTTTGTACGCAGTGGTGTTATTACCAACAATGCACAGTCCACACTTAAAACACCCAAAAGCTATATTTATTATGGCGGTGCAGAATTCGACGGCAACTACAGTGATAGAAGGCAAAATAATTTTCAGATAGTAACAGATGCATTGCTTACCTACAAAAAAGCTTTTCATGAGAACTTCAATACCACGCTTTCTGCAGGTGCAAGCAGCAGGTATAATTCCAATAGTTATCTTTTCTCCCAAACCAATGGATTAAATGTTCCGGTGGACTATAATCTGGATAATACTATCGGAGCCTTAAGAACCACGAATCGGCGGGCTGAAAAAATGGTGAACAGTGTATTTGGCTATCTCGACGCAGATTATAAAAAAATGATTTATCTGGGATTGACAGGAAGGAATGATATAACTTCCAGCCTGCAAAAACCTAATAATTCATACTTCTATCCTTCTGCTTCTCTTGGTGTTATTCCATCATCCATTTTCAAATTGCCTGCATTTATTTCTTTTGCAAAGATCAGGGGATCATGGGCCAATGTGTCCACTGATAATATAGAAATCGGAGATATTTACAGAAACTGGTATGCTACCTTGCCTGTATATGAAACAGGGCCTCGCTGGAACGGAACAAATGCATCCCTGAACTTGCCAGGTACTTTAATACAAAAGGATATAAAACCGAATACCACTCTATCGCAGGAATATGGAACCGAATTTAGATTTTTAAAGAACCGACTGGGGATTGATTTTACTTATTTTACTTATTCCGATAAAGATTTTGCAATTACTGCCCCGATTTCTACGGCTTCAGGTTATAATTATCAATTGGTGAATGGCGATAAAATAAACCGTAAAGGAATTGAACTGGTTGTGACGGGAAGTCCGGTTAAAACAAAAGACTTAAAATGGGATATTATTGCCAATTATAGCAAGGTACATAACTATGTAAAAGAATATTATGGTGGCGATAGTATCCGTAATGCCATAAAAGTGGGGGAAAGAACCGATGTGTTTCGCGGCTGGGATTGGGAACGTAGTCCTGACGGACAAATAGTATATGGCTCGAATGGCTTTCCTCAGTATATTGATCACGAGGTGAACATGGGTCATACAGATCCCAACTTTATTTTTGGCATCACTAATAATGTTTCTTATAAAAGCCTGAGCCTGAGTTTTTCTTTTGATGGTCGCATCGGGGGTGTCATGTATAATGGCTTGGAGCAAAAATTATATGAAGGAGGAATGCATCCTGGCACAGCTAACACATACAGAGATGATGCTTATGCCGGTAATAAAACATTCATAGGGCCAGGGGTCGTTGTTACCGGTGGAAGTGTACAATATGATGTGCAGGGAAATATAATTTCTGACTCAAGAAAATTTGCCGCCAATACAACTGCAGTTAATTACATCGACTGGGTTTTTGCCACGTATGTAAACGGGGTTCCCGGCGCCGATATGTATAAACGGTCATTTGTAAAATTGAGAGAAGTGGTTCTTTCTTATAATGCAACTCCCACATTATTAAAAAAGACACCTTTTACTGGTGCCAGTATTTCGTTAACAGCAAGAAATTTATTGTTATTCACCGATGTGCCCTTTATGGATCCGGACGGCTATTCAGGCCTGTCGTTGGCTGAGCCTACTTACAGGAATATTGGAATAAATATCAACCTGAAGTTTTAATAAATAAACGGTTTAAAAACATATTGCTATGAAACAGTTAATAACATATAAATATATAGTTGGGATTGCTTTAACGACTTTGATATTCAACTCCTGCAAAAAATATGAAGATTTTCAAACCAATCCCAATCTGCCTTCCACGGCAACCCCGGCGCTGCTGCTTACCAGGGTTTGTTACAGTGTTTTTTATTATGATAATACATCGGCATCTTTTGCTGACCGTCAACTCACTTATTACGAAAGAGGAAACTCGGCAGTGGATTACAGCTGGACAGCGGGCAGCTTTGATAATTACAACGTATTGCGTCAGGTGATGCAAATGGACTCATTAGCAGCACAAGCAGAGCAGCAACAATATCTGGGCCTTACCAAATTTTTCCGGGCCTTATTAATCAGCGAAATGACAGAAGTGTTTGGTGACATTCCTTATTCTAAGGCCCTTGGTGCTGTGTCAGGAAATTTCAAACCTGAGTATGACACGCAGGAATCTATTTACAAAGGAATATTCCAGGAATTAGAGGATGCCAATAATTTGCTAGACGATAGCAAAGGAAAAATAAATGGGGATATCATCTTTGATGGTGAGGCAAGTCAATGGAAGAAATTAGTGAATGCATTCAGGCTGCGATTGTTGATTCACTTGAGTAAAAAGGAATCTAATACCAATCTGAATATTAAAACTCAGTTTCAGACTATTATCAGTCAACCTTCAAAGTATCCATTATTTTCTAATAATTCTGATAATGCTCAGTTGATATTTAACTCCAGCGCGCCTGATAATTATTATCCCGATTTCGGGTATTTGTCACTCAGTACTGCTGTAAGTATGGAAAAAGGTTTTGTAACAATATTGAAAGCCCGTAACGATCCCCGCTTGTTTGCTTATGCTGAACCTGTCAGTGGCTTGCCAGCAGGCGTTTTCAGCAGTTATGAAGGAGTCGATGCCGGTCTTACCATAGGCGATCAGCAGACTACCTCGGCAAATGCTTCCAGGATCAAAGCACGTTACTACAATGAAAAGATAAACGAACCCTGGATACTGATGGGATATGCTGAGCAGGAGTTTTTAATTGCAGAAGCAATTGCCCGCAACTGGGCAACCGGAAATGCTGCGCTCCATTATAATAATGGTATTACATCTTCAATGAAATTTTATGGCATCAGTGATGCTGATATTGCAACTTATCTTGCTCAACCTAATGTGGTTTTTAATCCTGTGAGTGCGATACCCCAGATTATTATACAAAAATATATCGCCTTATTTATGCAATCAGGATGGGAAGCATTTTTTGAACAACGACGTACCGGCATCCCTACACTCAATGTAGGACCGGGAACCTACAATAATGGTATGGTACCGAAACGATGGCTATATCCGCAAAGTGAATATGACTATAACAAAGGAAATGTAGATGCAGCGGTTCAAAGCCAGTATTCAGGAAATGATGACGTGAATGGGACAATGTGGTTGCTTCAATAGAAGTGTACAAAGCCGAACCTAACATTCAAATATCAATTTGCTATGTATATTATCTTATGCTATTGATTTTTTTACCCAAAACTATGATGAGTTATTAATATCACTAATATACCAAGCAGTAATACAGCAATGGCAACTATTGGGTCAACAAAGATTAATATTATTACCAAAAGTGCTAATAAAATATAGAGTAAGGTCGTATCAGATGAAGGCGCCTTCTTTTTTGAAAAAAAGGATCTGAACTTAATTAACCTCTTCCGAAGATTTTCCTTTAGATAAGAGAAAACTAATTTTCTTTTCAGTTTTCTCAATTGTTTCTTGCTTTTTTGAGCAGCATATATTGCAATAAGCAAGGCTGTTAAAAAAGAAGCAGTATGAGTGAAGGTCGATGGTTGTTCGGTTTCATCTTTTGGCCGAATTATAATAAAAGAACTAAATGCCATAAAAATGATTTGAGGTTAAGAATCTGATTTCATAATGAAATTAAGAATTTCGTAGATATAAAATGACTAAATGATTGAATAACGGATCCCTGCGGAGACTTGTCAAAAAAAATTAATCATAATGATACCTGCAGGAAATAATAAAAATCGTTTCATCTTTTACTTCATACACCAGTCGGTGTTCGTGTGTAATTCTTCTTGACCATTTTCCCTTTAAATCGTACTTCAATGGTTCAGGTCTACCTGTCCCTTCAAAAGGAGTAACTGCAATTTCTGTAAAAAGAGAAATTATTTTAGACAACAATTTTAAATCACTTCTTTTTAGTTCTTCCAAATCATTCAGAGCTTTCGGGCTAAGCGTAACAGTCCTCATTTCTTACCATATTTTTCCCGTAATTCCTGAACCGTAAATTCAATACCCTTCCCTTCTTCCAGCTCTTTCAAAGATTCAAAAAGATGCTTGCGGTTAGCTTCTGTGGCTAACAAATATTCTGTTTCATCAATTGTATCCGTAACAATGATCTCAACTGTCTTATTTTTAAATGCAGCCCGGATGGAGTCCAGCAATTCTTCCGACAGTTCATTAACATGAAGACGATAGATAGTAACCATGAGATAAAATTACTAAAATAAAATGACGAGTCTCTGCGGAGTCTCGTTGAGGAAAAAATTTGTCCAATAAAACCCGTCGAAGAAAAAATAAATAAATTAAGATTAGTGCTGGCGTTCAAATTCAAAAGTTGCTTGCACAGCATCTGGTTTTTTTACTAAAACTGATTTTAATAAAAAGAAACTGCCGACAGCAAAACCATAGCCCAAAGGAAGAAGAGCTAGCATTTCATCTGTTTTAAAAAGAATAATTGACAAAACAATACCAAGAATTTCTGCGCCAAACCAAGCAAGTACTGTATAGAGTTTCCACAGCCCTTTCTTTTGTCCTTTGCGCTCTGCAAGTTCTCCCATCTTTCGGGATAAATAAATCAGTGCGATAATTTCAAGCATAGGATAAGTTTTTTAGTGTGATAATCATCTAACAAAATAGAAATAATTTTTTTATTTAAAAAGCATAGAAATAAAATAACATTCGCCTGAGAAGATTGGTAAGGAAAGAATTTTGGTTGTTAGTAGGCTAAGGATTCGTAGAAAAAAGATTTTCGGCCATTGGAAAGCTGTACGCAATTGTGGATGTAAAAAGCCTTTTGTAGATAGAGTGCTATCGTTCTTTTAAACAATTCTCCTTTTCTTGTAAAGAGATACTTTTTTTGCATACTTGCTGCATCTGTTTCAGTTTCTCTAATCAAATCAATTGTAACAAAAGCCCCACATTTCTGTAGGGCCTCATATATCATTTAAATCTTTTAATCATCCTGTAAATCGTGGTTCTTTACTTCACCTCTTCATACGGCACATCCTGTACATTATCTCCGCCGGCATTAGCACCAGCTTCTTCATGTTGCTGTCCTGCCCCCCCATTACCACCAGGCTGCTGTTGTGCGCCGGCTTGTTGCGAAGCTTTGTATAATTCTTCACTGGCTGCTGTCCAGGCTGCGTTCAAAGAGGCGGTTGCTGAATCAATAGCTGCGAGGTCTTGTTTTTTATGCGCTTCTTTCAATTGCTCCACAGCATTCTGGATCACTGATTTTTTATCCTGAGGTATTTTATCGCCGTATTCCTTCAA
>Ga0137463_1000665_pt1 | contig 11478 bp, 13 predicted proteins | sample EasRivERMGT800_2_FD_102333 | JGI IMG/M metagenome (GOLD analysis project Ga0137463, IMG submission 102333) | Soil microbial communities from meander-bound floodplain in the East River, Colorado, USA - East River MetaG ERMGT800_2 | ecosystem: Environmental > Terrestrial > Soil > Floodplain ...
CGAATGGACACGATATGGACACATATGCAGCAGACGTTGCTGAACTTACACAGGCTCTTGATTTGAAAGATGCCATACATGTGGGCCATTCCACAGGCGGAGGTGAAGTTATTCGCTATGTTGCTAAACATGGAAAAGGCCGTGTATCAAAGGCTGTACTTATTAGTGCAGTAACTCCGATAATGGCAAAAACTGAAAACAATCCTGAAGGTGTTCCTATGTCAGTATTTGATGAAATACGGTTAAATACCGCCACTCAAAGACAACAATATTTCCAGGATTTTACTATTCCTTTTTATGGATATAACCGTGAAGGAGCAAAAGTATCGCAAGGCATCAGAGACAATTGGTGGCGCCAGGGAATGATGGGTGCAATAAAAGCGCATTATGATTGCATTAAAGTTTTTTCAGAAACAGATTTTACCGAAGATCTTAAAAGTGTGGATATACCCGTACTGGTAATGCATGGCGAAGATGACCAAATAGTTCCATTTGCCCTTACCGGGGCAAAGGCTGTAAAACTTTTAAAGAAGGGTAAACTTATTTCATACCCAGGTTTTCCTCATGGTATGCCAACAACAGAAGCTCCAACAATTAATGCCGATATTTTGGCTTTTATAAAATCTTAATTGATAAAAATTAATTCTGGAATCAGAAGTGAAACAACAGTAATACTTCTATAATTACGCAACCTGACATTTCTACGAATGCAAATGCCATGAGTAAAGCTGGACGGAAAAAATAGTCGCTGATAACTGACAAAAAAATAAAATGAACGGTTTACATGAGACAGCAGAAACAAATTATGTGAACGCGAAAGGTATAAAATTCGCCCTACCGGGTTTCGGATGATAACTCTTTTGACCAGGATGGCTATACCGATTTTCAATAACAGAAGTGTCCAAATTATCTACCACTTCGGCAACTAATCTTGCCAGATGATCTTCTTTAATAAAGTCTTCTATTGAAGGAGGCAACAAAAAATATTGGCGATTATTAACAAGCTTGAATTTTTCCATGCTAAATAAGACAAGCATTACTTGCTATCTGCTGTTTTTTAAATATCCACAAGTGTAAATTCTCGGTCAGCCTGGCCTGACCAACAATTAAATTGTTGAATAGAATTACCGAACGTACAATGGAGTGACACAACAGCAGCTTAATAGTAGCAATGCAGCTTAGTACAAAAAAATAAAGTCAACATCAATTGGTTAATTAACCGTCTTTCTCAGCGGCCTCAACATTATATCATTGAGTGTAATATTACCAGGTTGTCTGATCGCATAAATAACAGCATTAGCGATTTCCTTCCACATTATTGTTTTGAGTTTTTTATTGATGAAAAGAAAATGGGACGCGGTATCAAAATCACATCCCATTTCCAATATTCAATACACTTTTTTAGATGAATCAACGAAGTGATTTGAAAGCGGCACGGAGTTCTTCACTAAAAATTTGCGGTTGTTCCCAGGCTGCGAAGTGGCCTCCCTTATCAACTTTGTTATAATAGATGAGTTTGGAATACGCCTGCTTTGTCCAGTTTTGCGGAGCTGCGTAAATTTCATCCGGGAAAACGCTCACGGCAACCGGGATGGTAACGTTTCGGGGATCAAAAAAACCTCCCCCCTTCGAAATTTGCACTGTTTCCCAATAGAGACGAGCCGAAGAGATTGCTGTGTTCGTAAGCCAGTACAATGTAATGTTGTCGAGGATATCATCCCGGGTGAGGCCTTCTTTTTGTCCATTGAAAACGCGTGCAATGAGCTCATAGCTTCGCGCATCATGGTCAAGCATCCACGCAGCAAGACCAATCGGTGAATCCTCAATTCCATAAAGAGTCTGCGGACGGAGCCCCATCTCGTTTGCATAGGCTAAGCCCTTCTTATAGAAAAAGTCCAGCTGTTGGTACGCATTCTTTTCGTCAGTTGAAAGACCAGACGGAACTGTACCACCTGACGACAGCGCTTTTGAAATATCTGCCGGAACAGTGGCAGGCATGTTGGTATGGATGCCAAGCAATTCCGGAGGTGCCATCAACGCCATTATCTCCGAAACAGCATTCCCCCAATCTCCGCCTTGTGCTACATATTTTTTGTATCCGAGTCGCTTCATCAGTTCTATCCACGCACGTGCGATGTGCACAGGTTCCCATCCTCCAGTCGTCGGCTTACCTGAAAAACCGTAGCCGGGAAGCGAAGGTATGACAACGTCAAAAGCGTCTTCAGCCTTTCCTCCATAAGAAGTAGGATCGGTAAGTGGGCCGATGATCTTTATCTGCTCGATGATCGAGCCTGGCCAGCCATGTGTGATGATGATTGGCAATGCATTCTTGTGTTTCGAACGAACGTGGATAAAATGAATATCCACCCCATCTATCGTGGTCATGAATTGCGGTAAGGCGTTCAGTTTCGCCTCAACTCTGCGCCAATCGTAATCTTTCGCCCAATAGCCAGCGAGTTTCTGCATCGTAGCGAGCTGCACGCCTTGTGATGCGTCCGTTACCGTTTCGCGTTTAGGCCACTTTGTTGCCAGAACGCGGCGACGTAATTCATCCAGGTCAGCTTGCGGAACATGTATTTTGAAGGGGCGAATCACGTCGGTGGATACCGCTTCATTATAAGGTCCGTTCTGCCCGTTACTGAGTGCGCCCTGCATAACAAATGCTCCTGTAATCATTGTGTTCGCAAGGATAGTTTTACTCTTTTTCATTGTTTAAGTTTTTTGATTTTAAAATTCCCGGTAAAAGTACCTTGCGTTTTATGAATAAAAACTAGTGAAATGGAAACACGATCTACTACAAATAATATAAGTTCCGCAATACTTGCCCTGGACCCGTTAATCGCCAATGATATCGTCACTGCCGTTGGAAAGACAACGGATGAGCTTAAAAATTTCTTTCAGCAGGTTCGCCTTCCGGGGCCGGATGATCTCTTAACGAAGCTTGTCGCTGCGACAGGCAAAAAAAGCTTCCTGGTTTTCAAGAACAATAAATATCTCAATGTGCTTACCGAAAATATTGCCTTCTTCTATATTAAGTATGAATCACCAGTGATTATGTGTTTTGATAAGCAGGAATACTTTGTGAGTTACTCACCGGAGCAGATTCAAAACCTTTTATCGGCGAAACAGTTTTTCCGATTAAACAGGCAATACCTTATTAATTTCAATGCGGTAAAAGAAGTTGAACATTACTTCGCACGAAAACTGCTGGTAAATCCTGTTATCCCTATAAAAGACAAACTACTCGTCTCAAAGGAAAGAGTAAGCGAGTTCTTACACTGGCTTGATGACAGATAACCTGCGGGTAATTTTCTGATGATTAGTTCATTGCTAATGTCAATAATTCAAAATAAATTAAGTATGAAAAATTATAACCAGGTAGAAGTAATACTTTTCTCAAAGTATTCTCTCACAAATTTACGCCAGAAAGAACTGGCAAGATGGCTGGGAACAACGGCACAGTCTGCAATCGTGCGCCAACGTGAAAAAGCAAAGAAATTATTTCTCAGGGCATTGAAGGATACACCGGCAATTTACATGTCATGAAATTAAAACTAGTGTTTGCACTAACAAATGATTTAAGGATGCGGGAATTTTTTAACCCATTTTATCTTGTGAAAAGGCAATGGTAATGACAATTTTTTTGGTTACATATTTGTAATTTGTTGAGGCAACATAGATTCTTAATTGAGTAATTCTATGCAACCAAAAGAAATTCTGAAAGAGCATGTCGCGAAAAGCGCGTCACTCACCGATGATCAGTTCGACTATTTCTTTTCGCGGTTTAAACCTCAATCCTATAAAAAAGGACAAGTTATTATCACGGAGGGTGATAAAGTAAACTGTGAATACTTTGTAATTGAAGGTTGCCTTAAATCATTTTATATAAATGACGATGTGAAAATGTTCATTCTTCAGTTTGCTATGCCGACCTGGTGGGCATCTGATTATAATGCGTTGTATAGCGGTACAAAAGCTACTATCAATCTAGATTGCATCACGGACGCAGAAGTACTTTGTTTATCAAACACTGACAGGGAGGAATTGTGCAAGGAAATTCACCAGGCGGAGTATTTTTTTCGCTGGCGAACAAACAAAGGTTATGTGGCTGTTCAAAAAAGATTGTTGTCTTTTATGAACAACGATGCAAAACACCGCTACGAAGAGTTAATGGCTCAATATCCGCAACTCTACAATATTGTACCCAAACATTTAATAGCAGCTTATTTAGGAGTCTCCAGGGAAACGCTCAGCCGGCTTTATCATTCCTGAAATGTGATGTACATCACAAAAGTCTTTGGCTTATTTAAATGTGATATAGGTCACGTAGTCGCCTTCTTATTCCTTTTCAACTTTGTGTTGTAATTAAAAAACACAAGAAATGGAAAATAAAAAATTTAAAATTGTTGCAGCGCAAAGCAACATTGATTGGACAGGCCGAAAAGTAACCGGCTCAAATAATGGTACCATTACCATTAAAGAGGGAACGCTTGTTTTTAATGATGGCAAACTTACAGGTGGGAAATTCATCATCGACACAACCTCGATTAAAGTTCTGGATGTTACCGATCCCGTTACTAACGCTCAGTTTGCAGGACATCTGGCTTCGAATGATTTCTTTGCATCAGAACAATATCCCGAAGCGCTGTTTGTGATCACTTCCGTGGAGCCAACAGGAAATAATAATTACAATATCAACGGTGATTTGACGATTAAAGGAATTACTCACCCTATTCTATTCAATGCAACGCTAAACATCAGTGATAACGTGCTTATCGCTTCCGGTAAAATCATTATTGACCGCACTCTGTATGGAATGAAATTCCGTTCAGGAAATTTCTTTAAAAACCTGGGCGATGCGTTGATCTATGATGAATTTGAATTAAATGTCAGAATCACCGCGAAAACTGTTTCAGAATCAATTGTCGCAATTAATACATTAAACTGATATGAAAACGCTTTTATTAACCGCTTTTTTACTCTGCATACTGACGAGCTTGAAAGCACAACACATTAAGAAAATGAAAAACGATGAGCAAGATAGCATTGCCATTACCAGGGCACTTGAAAATTACTACTTCAAAGGAATTTATGAAGGTAACCTCGACCTCTTAAACCAGGTCTATAACACCGGTACGCTGCTATTCGGTGATGTAAAAGGTCAGCCTTATGCTAAAACACTTGATCAGTACCTCGACGGCGTTAAGAACCGGCAAAGCCCAAAAGATTCGGGCAAACCATTCAAAGGCGAAATCTTATCCATTAAAGCAGTAAACTCAATCGCTATTGCTGAGGTGAAAGTAAAAATGTATGATTTTAACTATTATGAGTTCCTATCCTTCCATAAGCTCGATGGCAGATGGGTTATCGTCAATAAAATGATCAGTGACATAAGCGAATAAATCTCCAAACTATGTGGCACAATACGAAAGTCACGGAATTATTAGGTATTGATTATCCGATCATGCAAGGACCTTTTGGCGGCGGCCTTTCATCAGCTGAACTGGTTGCAACAGTATCCAACGCAGGCGGACTTGGCGGATACGGAGCTTATACTTTAAGTCCGCAGGAGATCTTTGAAGTGAATAATCAAATCAAAGCGGCTACAAACAAACCGTATAACATCAATTTGTGGGTTTCAGATACTGATGCGGCAAACGGAACTGTTACTGATGAACAATACGAACAGGCAATAAAAATATTCAAACCTTATTTTGATGAATCGGGTATCGCATTGCCTGAGAAACCAGCGCCGTTTACATCAAGATTCGAAGACCAGGTACAGGTAATACTGGATATCCGTCCTAAACTGTTCAGCTTTACATTTGGTATACCCTCTGCTGATATATTGGAGCAATGCCGCAAGCTGGGAATTAAAACGGCAGGCACAGCTACAACTCTCGATGAAGCGATTGCTCTTGAAGCCGCTGGCGTGGATATGATCATTGCTTCAGGTTTTGAGGCTGGCGGTCACCGTCCGTCGTTTTTAGCACCTGCTGAACAATCAACTACCGGCAGCTTTGTGTTATTGCAATTGATTAAAGAAAAAGTGAAGACGCGAATCATTGCAGCGGGAGGTATTGCAAATGGTCGGGGCATTGCAGCGGCATTGATATTAGGCGCTGACGCTGCACAAATCGGTACTGCCTTCCTGGCTTGCGATGAATCGGGAGCGTTACCAGTGCATAAACAGATGCTGTTTTCAGATGCAGCTAAATACACTACATTATCCCGCGCATTTACGGGCAGACCTGGTCGCGGTATCACAAACAGGCTTGCGAAAGAACTTTCAGGAAAAGAAAAACAATTTTTGCCTTTTCCATTGCAATCCACTTTTATGTCATCACTAAGAAAAGCTGCAATTGACCAGCAGAAATGGGATATGGTAATGTTCTGGAGTGGACAAATTGCCCCCATACTTAAGCACACCAAAGCATCAGAACTGATGCAGTCATTGATTGTAGAAACATCTAAAATCTTAAAGTCATGAACACTTCAAAAGTCTGGTATGTTACCGGTGCCTCCCAGGGATTGGGACTGACCCTTGTAAAAAAGTTGCTTGAACATGGTTACCGCGTTGCTGCAACTTCGCGTAATGCACAGGCATTAAGAAACGCTGTCGGTGTGATCGATGCCGAACGTTTCCTCCCGCTGTCAGTTGATTTGAATAACGTGGATTCCATTGATGAATCTATTCAACAATCAGTCGCTGCATTCGGCAGCATTGACGTAGTTGTTAACAATGCCGGTTATGGTATGGCAGGAACAGTGGAAGAAATTACCGAACAGGATATCAGGAAAATTTTTGGTATTAATGTCTTGGCTGCTATTGATGTCGTTAAAAGCGTATTGCCTGTAATGCGTAAACAAAGGGCAGGCTACATCATCAATATTGGTTCAGTTGCCGGACTTGCTGGAACACCCGGCTGGTCTGTTTACTCAGCGACTAAAGCAGCAGTTGCTGCATTTACGGAAGTGCTCGCATTAGACCTTAAGGAATTCGGAATTAAACTGACTGTTGTAGAGCCATCCGGTTTTCGTACTGGTTTTCTTACCAAAAACTCATTGTCTTATACTGAAAGCAAGCTTGAAGGTTACCAGGCTGTAAAGGATACACAGAAGCTTTATTTAGCAGGCGACGGCAAGCAGCCGGGCGATCCCGAGAAAGCCTCAGCAATAATTATGGAGCTCGCCGAGACTGAACAACCACCACTTCATTTGTTCCTGGGCCAGGATGCTTACAACCGGGCATCGCGAAAACTGATGTCGATGGTTGCAGAACTGGAGAATTGGAAGTCTACTACCATTTCAGCAGATTATGAATAATGTATATCGCAATAAATTTTTGAACCTGTAAGAATATTATTAAGATGTCAGAAACAATTTTTATTAGAAGTACTTCCCGGGGTTTTGGTAAAATCCGGGCAGAAGCATTTTTCTGTCCGCCCGGGGCCTTCGCCCGAAGACTTTACAACTAAGTTAAGATTTTGGTGAGACCCCGGGCTGTGAGGAATTTCAAATTAATCATTTATCGATCTCTTCCTATTATTTTCTTGTTGGACAAAACGCAGGAAAAAAATAGAAATGAAAAGCCTGCCATCTCCGCCTAAGGCGGATTCTGTAAAATCGCATAAAATGAAAACTTTATTTTGGGGATTTAATTCCCGTGAGAATTTAAATCGGGCCCGCGCTCATTACTCCACTGCAACAATTTAAAAACTTAGTTTTTTGAAACTTCAATTTTCCTGTACAATATTTTTCCTTCAGTTATGAGAGTGCCTGTGATCTGGTTGTCTTTAATAATGAATGTCCAAACGCATTCCCTTTGCTGACGGTCTTTCATTATGCAGGTAAGCGTTTGGCTGGATTTATTATAAGCAAAATCCAACATACCCATTTCCTCTTCTGCATTATTTACCATCTTATTCAATTGTACGGTGTACGTACCGGGTTTGATGGATTTGCTGATATGACATATCACCGATTCATCATGACAAGGAGAACTCTTCACCTGGCAAAGCGATGTTCCTTTCCAGGTACCCTCAATATTGTCCTTAGTTGCTTGTGAAGAACATGAATGGGCAGTCAACAAGAGAGCTGACAAAACCAATATTGATGAAATGTTTCTTTTCACAGCTTTTATTTTAATAGCAATGTAAATTGATAAAAAATCCATGGTGAAATTTTCACCCGAAAAACAAGCGGCAAATTAGAAGGAAATCAATAATCAAACAATATAACGAAAGTTAACCTTCGGTAAATGAAGCCAAGTCAAATACTATGGCTTGTTTATTTCAATGAAGCTGTTAGATGATTGAATTTTAACCTCTTCCGAATAGGAAAAATGTTGTCGGCAGTAATTAAAATCAGAAAATGGTAATCCTTGTGTGCTCTAAGAAGTACTCGTCCTTTGTTTTCCCATTGATCATGATAAAACCCCTGTTCAGATGCAATTTGGATCAACCGTAAATCAGGAAATTCGTGATATCGAATAAAGTTTAGATCAGCACGCTCTCCTTGGTTGATATCAATACTTGGGATATTTCTATCCTGAACAATTTTTGCCCATGACAACATTAGAGGATGATCTGAAGTATTTACCGTATAAGTTTTTATTTCATGATCTCTAACTATGTCTTCAAATTCATAATTTAAGCTTACAAATGCTATAACATTTCTAAGGGAAGTTAATGCGTTGTTTTTTATGGATAATGAATACGTCGAATAATTATGATTGAGATTTTGAATTGGCTTTTCAAGAATTACCTTCACCAATGAACGGTTTAATATTCGGACAATTAAATAGTTTGTAACGGGCATTAGTATAGCCGATACTGCGCCTCCAATTAATGCTGCATAGAATAATGTCATATTTTTCTGTCCGCTCGGGGTCTTCGCCCGAAGACTTTACAACTAAGTTAAGATTTTGGCGAGACCCCGGGCTGTGAGGAATTTCCAATAAACAATCAAATGTTTTTAGGCGGATTCGGCGGACGCTGTAGAACCAAGCCGCATAAAGTCGAACTCTTTTATGATGGGAATGAAGCAGATAGAACGATTTATAGAAGAAGATATCAAAAGCTAAGTAGTCCCGACAAACCTGTTATTGAACGGGATTCATTTGGTGTTTTGAATTTGTATCAGGTTTAAGCCTGCATTTTATTACATAGGTCAACACAATGTGCCATTGACACCCTCGCAGATATCAGACCAATCTTATATTATAAGATTTTGTTGTTGGTAAAAATGTTCTGATCTTATTAAAGTAATATTTTAAAATTGATATCATTTGCTTTATTTTAAAGTATTCATTAATTATCCTATGTTGATTTCTGATCTGAATCAAAAACAAAAAGAAGCGGTCTTGGCTGAAAATAAACGATTGCTGGTTCTAGCTGGAGCCGGTTCGGGCAAGACAAAGACTCTTATTCAAAAATTATTGTATTTACTCAGTGAAAAAAATGCGAAACCCTCCGGCATATTAGCTATCACTTTTACAAAGAATGCCACCAACGAAATGATTGATCGGCTGATTATTGCAGGGGACGATTCAGGAGACTATGAAACGCTTATCAATGACAAATCCATAGTCAGGCAACAGAAAGAGAAAGAGCGCTGGAACCGGGTACAAAACAAACCATGGATAGCTAATCTCACCGTGAGGACCTTTCATTCCCTCTGTTATCAATTACTTAAGAATAGCGGAGGGGTATCTTTTGATAACAGGTTCCGGTTGCTGATTGACGAACAAGCCGGGGAAGTAAAAGAAGAAGATCATAAAGCCATAGCTCCTGAAAAGCCTGAAGATATTCAGCATAAAATTTTATTGGAACACTGCAGGGATGTATTGTACCTGCTTAAGTTGAAAAGATATATATTGGATTTCTATGTTGACAAATCTTACTTAGAAAGAAGTATAGAGACAAGAAATTATCCGAATCAGATTTTATACACAACACTTAGAGGAGAAAAAGTAAAGTCAAAATCAGAAAGAGATATTGCTGATTGGTTATTTAGGCACAATATAAAATACATCTATGAACCGAAAGTGAATTTTAAAGATTTTGATTTCAAACCGGATTTTTTTATCCCTCAGGCTGATTTATACCTGGAGCATATCAGTAATAAAAGCTACAATACCGTTAATAAAGAAGAACAATTTGTATTAGCTGGCAGAAATTGTGTGAAAACTTTTGAGACCATGACACATGACTCAACGTTATTTAATCTTGCTTTGGAAAGAATTATAATGGGAAGAATTACTGATACTATTTCTCAACTGGCTTCGCTGAAATATGAAGAGGAATTCAAAAGCTACCAGGATAAGGTCAAGGACTTTTTAAAAATGGTTAAACGTGTGCAATCCATGGTTAAAGCCGATGATGTGACACCAAACGATCTGCTTGCAAAATCTGCTAAACATCAACATGAAAGGGTAAGAGTATTTTATGAATTAGCTGTCCCGATTATGAATGCCTATAATCATTATTGCATCAATAAATCTTATCTCGATTTTGACGACCTGATTATACAGGCTATACGATTGCTGCAAAATCATCCTGAGATCAGAAAAGCATACCACGAGCGGTACAAATATATTCTTGTAGACGAATTTCAGGATGTAAACAGCCTGCAGGTAAAATTATTGGATCTCTTATTAACTCCGGATACCCAGCTTTTTTGCGTGGGAGATGATTGGCAAAGTATATATGGATTTCGAGGTTCAGAAGTGGATTACATTATAAATTTTGAAAAACATTTTGCCCATTCGCATGTAATTAAACTGGATGTGAATTACCGGAGTACCCAAACTATTGTAGGTGCAAGTACAGAAGTTATTCGAAAAAACAAGTTTCAGATTGATAAAGAAATAAGAGCATACAAACAGACCCCAAGTAAAATACAGATTTACCGTGCTAAGGAGTTGGATACAGATGGAGTAGACTATATGGTAGAAAAAGTACGGAAACTACAAGAGGAAGGCATCAGTTCCGACGACATTCTGGTTCTCTATCGCAGAAGTAAAATGTACCAACCATATAGAGAGGCATTGAAAACTGCAAACCTGAAAGTAACTGCTAAAACTATTCATGCCTCCAAAGGACTTGAAGCTAAAATTGTTTTTATTATCGGTTTAACTGATGGCAGCGGTGGCTTTCCGGATATCTGGCTCGATGATGTAGTTTTCAGGGTTGTGAAAGATGTAAAATATGATATGTTGATGGAAGAAGAACGCCGCTTGTTTTATGTGGCACTTACCCGTGCTAAAGATGAACTATTTCTAATCACAGAATTAGGTAGCGAATCACGGTTTGTAGATGAAATTCCTAAAGAATTTTATGCAGTGAATAAAACAGAATTCAAAAATATTGTCACGCCCATTACTGTGTGCACCCGATGTGGAACAGAAATAAAAGAATTTTATAAATTTTGTCCGACTTGCGGAACTGTCATTTAAGAATTCAAAAATTAGGGAAA
>Ga0137463_1000666_pt1 | contig 11470 bp, 8 predicted proteins | sample EasRivERMGT800_2_FD_102333 | JGI IMG/M metagenome (GOLD analysis project Ga0137463, IMG submission 102333) | Soil microbial communities from meander-bound floodplain in the East River, Colorado, USA - East River MetaG ERMGT800_2 | ecosystem: Environmental > Terrestrial > Soil > Floodplain ...
ACTGGCCAATGGGAATAGTTCAGATATCAGCCAGTTTGTTGATGAGATCATAGAAAAAAATCTTCGTAACTCTGTTTTTGTCGATGTAACAGCCAGCGAAAAAGTAGCAGCCGTTTACGAACGCCTGCTTCAGAAAAGTGTTTCGGTAGTGGCTTGCAATAAAATCGCCTGTTCTTCTTCCTATGCACATTATAAAAAACTAAAAGATCTTTCCAATGAATTTAACTCGAGTTTTTTATTTGAAACCAATGTTGGAGCAGGCCTGCCGGTGATAGGAACGCTGACCGATTTGCTTCGTAGCGGGGATAAAGTGCAAAATATAGAAGCTGTATTGAGCGGGACATTAAATTTTGTATTCAATAATTATGATGGTAAGAGGTTATTTGCAGATGTAGTGAAACAGGCACAGGATGAAGGTTATACCGAGCCGGATCCCAGGCTTGATCTTAGCGGAAAGGATGTAATGCGAAAGATTATGATACTGGCAAGAGAAACCGGCGAAAAAATAGAAATGGAGGATATCGCAAACAATTCATTTATGCCTGCGTCCTGCATGCAGGGAAGTGTAGAAAATTTTTATGCTGAGATGAAAAAACACGAGGACCATTTCAAAAAACTTTATGAAAATGCTGAAAAAAATAACTCCAAGCTCAAATTTGTAGCTTCTTATGATAACTCTCTTTCAGCGGAAGGAGGCGTCAAGGCATCTGTGGGGTTACAGCATATTTCACCGGAGCAGGATCTTTATCATTTATACGGGAAGGATAACGTTGTTTTATTTTATACTGACCGCTATAAAGAACAACCACTTGTTGTAAAAGGTGCCGGGGCAGGAGCAGACGTAACGGCTTCCGGTGTGTTTGCAGATATAATGAGGGCCGCGAGGGTTTAAGTCCCATCCCTTAACGCTTGCCTTGCTCTGCCGAAGCGGCTACGCGAAGGCGCAGCGTTGAAGCTTGTGCCTCCGCTAAAGCTACGGCGACACGCGGACAGCGTCGACGCAAAAGAGGACTTAGTTAAAGCCTGAGATTAGTATGCTACTATTTAAAGTAAAGATTTAAGATGCAGGATAATAAGAATACTTCTCAAAATATTTCGAATCATAACTCCCCTTTAGGGGTTGGGGGTATAAAAGTTTCGGCTCCCGCCACGGTTGCCAATCTTGTTTGTGGTTTTGATATCCTGGGTATGGCCTTGAATGATCCGCAGGATATCATGGAAGTAAGTTTGTTGGATGAACCCGTAATCCGGATAAGACATAATGATGGATATGATCTTCCGGTTGAACCTGAAAAAAATGTGGCAGGTGCATCCCTGCTTGCTTTGCAAGACGCTTATGAAAAGAAAATTGGATTTGAAGTAGTGATTGATAAATGCATTAAGCCCGGAAGTGGATTGGGTTCCAGCGCAGCAAGTTCTGCCGGTGCTGTGGTTGCTGCCAATTATTTATTGGGAAATATTTTTTCAAAAACTGAGCTTGTTCGTTTTGCCATGAATGGCGAGAAAGTTGCAAGTGGTGTTAAGCATGCCGATAACCTTGCGCCCTGTATATATGGTGGCGTAACCCTGATACGATCAATTCTTCCACTGGATATTATTCCTTTATCTGCTCCGCCATTGCATGTAACCGTAGTTCATCCGCAGATTGAGGTAAAAACTTCCGATGCGAGGCAAATTCTTCGTAAAGAGGTTCAGCTGAAAAACGCAATTATGCAATGGGGTAACATTGCCGGCCTGGTAACCGGTTTTTTAAAAAATGATTATGATCTTATCGGCCGCTCGCTGGAAGATGTAATCATTGAACCGGTCAGAAGTATTTTAATCCCCGGATTTGATGAAGTAAAAAGAAATTCTAAAGAAGCCGGTGCCTTGGGTGGAGGAATTTCAGGAAGTGGGCCTTCTATTTTTATGTTGAGTAAAGAAGAAACAACGGCAAAGGAAGTAGAAAGAATTATGAAGGGCATTTTTGAAAAAATCGGGGTTGAATACCTGACTTATGTTACTTCGATAAATTATGAAGGAATAAAAATAGTCAATAGTCAATAGTTAATGGTGAAAAGTGAGTAATGAATAATTAATAATTAATAATGAATAATGAGTGATGAGTCGGCCATCTGCCATCCGCCATCCCATCGAAACTAATTTTACAGATGCAGTACTATAGTCTCAATAAACAATCCCCGCAAGTTGATTTTAAAGAAGCGGCTATCCGCGGACAGGCGCCGGATAAGGGTTTGTATTTTCCGGAACACATCCCTGTTTTTGATTCGTCATTTTTTCACAATGTGGAAAAAATGCCTGATGAGGAAATCGCTTACCAGGTTATTCAGCCTTATGTCGGGCAATCTATTCCTGAAAAAATCCTGAAAAAAATTATTAAGGAAACCATCAACTTTCCGATTCCGCTGGTAAAATTGAATGAAAATATTTATTCACTTGAATTATTTCATGGACCTACTCTTGCATTTAAAGATGTAGGGGCAAGATTTATGAGCCGCTGCCTGGGTTATTTTTCAAAAGAACGAAATGAAAAACTGGTTGTTCTTGTAGCCACATCAGGAGATACCGGCGGCGCCGTTGCCAATGGTTTTTATGAAGTAAAAGGTGTTGAAGTTGTCATACTTTATCCTTCCGGGAAAGTGAGCGGTGTACAGGAAAAACAACTTACCACCCTGGGCAAAAATATCCACGCTTTAGAAGTAAATGGAAATTTTGATGATTGCCAGCAATTGGTAAAAAAGGCATTTGCTGATGAAGAAGTGAATCAAAAAATATTTTTAACCTCGGCAAATTCTATAAACATTGCCCGCTGGTTGCCACAGCAGTTTTATTATTTTTTTTCTTACAAACAATGGCCGCACAAAAAACATCCTCCTGTTATCTCGGTGCCCAGTGGCAATTTTGGAAATCTTTGCGCAGCTATTCTTGCACATGCTTCCGGTTTGCCCGTACAGCATTTTATCGCGGCTTGCAATGTTAATGATGTTGTTCCTGAATTTTTGAAAACAGGAAGTTATCAGCCAAAAAAAACCATTGCTACCATTTCCAATGCGATGGATGTGGGTGACCCAAACAATTTTGTTCGCATACTGGAAATATTTGAAGAGGATATTTCCGAGCTGAAAAGAATTTTGTCAGCATCAAGTATTAACGATGATGAGACAAAAGCAACTATCAAAAAAATCTATAAACGTTTTAATTATATTTTGGATCCACATGGTGCAGTGGGATATTTGGCCCTGGAACAATACCTTAAAAAAAACTCCGGATTAAAAGGTTTTTTTGTTGAAACGGCACATCCCGTTAAATTCTATGACGTAGTCGAGCCATTGATTGAAGAAAAAATTCCTTTGCCTTCATCTGTTCAGGAGATAATCAATAAGTATAAAGTGACAACTAAGATGGATGCGAGCTATCCGGTTCTAAAAGAATTTCTATTGCAGTTGAAAACCTGATCTGATCTTTCGCCAGCAACAATAATTATTTCCTGGCGTCCTTTGCGTCTTCTTTGCGCTCTTTGCGTCCCGGTAAAGCGACGCAAAGGATCCTGCCTCTGGCGGGACAGCGAACGCAAAAAAAGCCAGAAGTTGTATAGACATTCTTGAGAGCTGAAGAGTGCGACTAACAGCAGCCTGATAGTAACACTAGCTGGCAGCGCAATTATTATTAAATTTTCACTAACGATTTCAATTCCAAAAATCATAACTTTCCGATATAAATACTTGCCAGATGAAACCATTTTTTCTCTCCTCTGTTTTCGTACTTGTTTGTTCGTTTATACATTCACAAACTGCCAGCAACTGGGTCAATCTTTTTGATGGAAAGACGCTCAATGGTTGGAAAAAAGGCGCAGGAACTGCTGATTATAAAGTTGAAAATGGAGCGATTGTCGGCACGACAGTTATGTCATCACCAAATAGTTTTATAATTACGGAAAAGGAATATGGCAATTTTGTCCTGGAGCTTGAAGCCAAAATAGACGACACCACTTCCAATTCCGGTATTCAGTTGCGCAGCCATTTTGATCCGGCCGCAAACAATGGAAAGGGAAAAGTTTTTGGCTATCAATATGAACTTGACCCTTCGGCACGCAAATGGACCGCAGGAATTTATGATGAAGGGAGAAGAGATTGGTTATACCCGTTAAGTCTTAATCACGATGCGCAAAATGCCTTTAAACTTCATGAATATAATAAAATAAAAGTTGAATGTTTTGGGAATACGATCCGCACCTGGATCAACGGTCAGCCTGCAGCGATACTGGTTGATACGGTTGATAAAAAAGGATTCATCGGTTTACAGGTGCATGCAATAAACAAGACTGAAGACGCGGGCAAAAAAGTTTATTTCAAAAATATCCGGTTAATGCCTATCAGCAAGCCTTCTCCTGATTTTCCAAAACCTGTTTATGTGATGAATAATATTTCAAACCGGTTGACTGATTATGAAAAAAAGAATGGCTGGAAGCTTTTATTTAATGGAATGAATTCAGAAGGTTGGGTAGGGGCATATAAAGATCGTTTTCCTGATAAAGGCTGGATCATAAAAGATGGAGTATTGACAGTCTTATCATCCGAAGGAAAGGAAGCTGCAAACGGAGGTGATATTGTTACTACTGAACAATTCAGTGCTTTTGATCTTTCTTTTGATTTTAAATTAACAACAGGAGCTAACAGTGGTTTAAAATATTTTGTCAGCTTAAAAGAAAATAATGAGGGTTCAGCAATCGGCTTAGAATACCAGTTGCTGGATGATAAAGTTCATCCCGATGCAAAGCTGGGCAGGGATGGAGACCGGACACTCGCCTCATTGTACGATCTTATTCCTGCCAAAAAACAGGAAAGATTTGTACACCCGATCGGTTCCTGGAATACAGCGCGAATTATTGTGTATCCAAATAATCATGTTGAGCATTATTTAAATGGGGTGAAGGTGTTGGAGTATGAACGAGGCTCACAAGCTTATCGTGATCTGGTGGCGATTAGTAAATACAAAGTCTGGGATCATTTTGGGGAAGCTTCAAAAGGCCATATTCTTTTGCAGGACCATGGCTTTGAAGTTAGTTTCAGAAGTATAAAGATAAGAGTGTTGAAATAGTGGATGCTGGAGGATGGATACTGGATACTGGATACTGGATACTGGATTCTGGATTCTGGATTCTGGATTCTGGATTCTGGATAATGAATATAAAGTTAGTTTCATTAACGAGAAACTACAAACGATAAACCAAAAACTTTGGACATGCTTCGCAGAAAATTTATTAAAGATGCAGGCATTGCTACTGCTGGTATTACTATTTTGAATTTTCCTGTATTTGGGAAAAATGCTCCAGGTAATAAAGTAATTCTTGCTGTAATGGGAGTAAATAGTCGTGGGTCTTATCTGGCAAAATCATTTGCAAGCTTGCCCGGTGTGGAAGTGGCATACATCTGCGATGTGGAAGACAAAGCCATTCAAAATGGACTGGAGGCTTTGAAAGATGCAGCAAGAAAACCTATAGTTATAAAAGATGTCCGCAAACTGGTAACTCAAAATGATTTTGATGCGATGGTGATTGCAACGCCTGATCACTGGCATGCACCTGCTGCCATCCTGGGAGTATCACATGGCAAGCATGTATATGTAGAAAAACCCTGTGGTCAAAATCCCTACGAAGGGGAGTTACTGATCCAAGCCATGAAAAAATTTGGTAAGCAAATTCAGATGGGCAACCAGCGCCGGTCATTTCCAAACCTCACATCAATAGTAAAAGAAGTTCATAATGGTTTATTAGGCAACGCCTATTTTGGCAAATGCTGGTACACGAACAATCGCAAGTCAATTGGTTTTGGAAAAAAAGTTCCTGTGCCTGCAACATTGGATTTTGAATTATGGCAGGGACCGGCACCCAGAAAAGATTACCAGGATAATTTGATTCATTATAACTGGCATTGGTTCTGGCATTGGGGCACGGGTGAAGCTTGCAATAATGGAACACATGAAATTGATTGCTGTCGTTGGTTTTTAGGAGTTGATTATCCCACAAAGGTTACTTCATCTGGGGGCCGCTATGCATTTAAAGATGATTGGCAAACTCCTGACACCCAAGTAGCCGGTTTTGAATTTGGTGATAAAGCAACCATAAGTTGGGAAAGCCGGAGTTGCAATAATAATCCGGTGGAAGGAGCGGGAAGAGGTTTTATAATTTATGGAGATAAGGGAACCCTGGTAAATGGAGGCGGCGATGATTATAAAATTTTTGACACAGGAAATAAACTGGTGCGGGAAATGAAATCAGACGTAAAGCCTGACCCTAATAATCCTGTAAGTGCAAATGGCAATCTTGATTTTTTTCATTTTGATAATTTCATAAAGTCAGTAAAAGGCGAGGCAAAGGTTAATTCACCAATGGATGAAGGGCATAAAAGTATTTTGCTTTGTCATCTTGCCAATATTGCCCAACGTACAGCCAGCAATTTGCATTGCGATCCCGCAAACGGCCATATAAAAGACAATAAAGAAGCGATGGCATTGTGGAGAAGAAGCTATGAAAAAGGGTGGGAGCTGAAAGTATAGAAAACGGCGAAGTCAGGAAAATTTAAAAAAGAATGGAAGCTTAACGCGGCGCAACGAAGGCTCAAAAGAATTTCTGAACTGTTAACTAAAGACTAAAAACTATAAACCAAAGACTAACTCCACTCTCCCCAATCTATCTTTACTTCAATATCGGGATGGATGCTCAGCATTACGGGGCAGGTTTCGCCGGTGTTTTTCAAAATGACTTTTGTTTTTTCGTCAATATTTTTCAGGTTGCCAGGAATGTGAAAAAATAAATTTATTCCGCCAACCCGCCGGGGATCAGCCTTCATAATTTTTTCTACTTCTATTTCTATTCCGTTCAGGTCAAAATCCATTTTTCTGGCTTTAATTCCCATCACTGTTATCATGCACGTACCCAAACTGGTAGCCATCAGGTCTGTGGGCGAAAACCGTTCTCCCCTTCCATTATTATCAACCGGGGCATCTGTTTCAAAATGGTTACCGCTTTGCAAATGGGTACAGGTTGTTCGCAAATCGCCATTGTAAACTACTGTGGATGTCATTATCAATAATTTGCCATAAATTTACGTTACTATAATTAAAAGGAATTTTGTGAAAAGACTCTTTATTCTCGCCATCATTACCACGTTTGGAATTAGTTTATTCGCCCAGGATTCCACAAAAAGAAAAAAAACTTCAAGAGGAGAACACAGGGAAGAACGTCAGCAGCGTATCAGCGCTATGATTAAACAGGAGGAGGAAGGTGCATTAATATACAATAAGCAAAGTGTATTCGGCATCCAGTTGCGTACCAATGGCTATGGTATATTTTATGAGTTAGGCAAAACAAAAAGCCGCCGGAAAACTAATATATATACGGCTGAGTTTACGGAAATAAAAGATCCGAAGGAAGAAAAATCACAACAAGGAATTTTTACCATTGGCAATCCTTTCATTTTTGGGAAGATTAATAATTTTTACCAGTTCAAACTTGGTTTTGGGCAACAATATCTTTTTGGTCAGAAAGGAAACAAAAATGGTGTAGCTGTTACCGGAAATTACCAGGGTGGTATTTCGGCGGGTTTATTACGGCCATATTATCTGGAGGTAGATGATCAGAATGGGGGGCGTAAAGAAATCAGGTATAGTGCAGAAGACAGCTCTGAGTTTCTCGATCTGAACGGCAATCCCGCGGGCGCCGGTCTATTAAAAGGATGGAATGAAATAAAAATCAAACCAGGTGTCTATGCCAAAGGTGCTTTACGTTTCGATTGGGGTCACTATAATGAAATGGTATCGGGCATTGAAATTGGTATCAGTGTAGAAGCGTATTCAAAAAAAATACCCATACTTCTGTTTACAAAAGAAAGACAGTTCTTCATCCAGGGCCACCTTGCCCTTGTCTTTGGTCGTCGTCGCTGATAGCTGTATTTTTGTCTGATTATTTGACCTTGCCGGAGTATTCCTACCTGCGGGTTTGTTAAGAGTTCTATTGAATATCTCTAAGAACTCAATACATATATTTAAGAATTATGACTGAACTTCCTATTGCATCAGATATACTTGAAACCAGGCCTAAAAAACCCGATTGGCTTCGTGTCAAACTTCCCATTGGCGAAAATTACAAGCACGTCCGCAATCTTGTAGATACACATAGATTACATACTATTTGTGAAAGTGGTAATTGTCCAAATATGGGTGAATGCTGGGGGGCGGGTACCGCTACATTTATGATCCTTGGCAATACCTGCACACGCAGTTGTGGTTTTTGTGCCGTCGCTACGGGCCGTCCTGATCCTGTTGATTGGGATGAGCCACAACGGGTGGCAGAAGCCATTTACCTGATGAAGGTAAAACACGCCGTCATCACTTCTGTTGACCGTGATGAACTAAAGGATGGTGGTTCTATTATTTGGTACAATACGATCAAAGCTGTTAAATCACTCAATCCCGATACAACTCTTGAAACCCTGATTCCGGATTTCAAAGGTGAGAAAGAAAACATCCGGCGGATTATTGATGCCCTGCCGGAAGTGGTAAGTCACAATATTGAAACCGTAGAACGATTAACAAGGCAGGTTCGCATACAGGCAAAATATTGGCGTAGTATGGATGTGTTGAAGACGTTAAAGCATGGGGGTATGCGTACAAAAAGCGGAATTATGCTAGGACTTGGTGAAAAAAAAGAAGAAGTAATACAAACCATGCGTGATCTTGCTAATGTGGGCATTGATGTGGTTACTCTTGGGCAATACCTTCAACCTACCAAAAAACACCTGGCTGTTGTTCGTTTTGTCCATCCTGATGAATTTGCAGAATATCGCGAGATAGGGTATGGACTTGGAATTGATTACGTGGAAAGTGGTCCATTGGTGCGTTCATCCTACCATAGTGAAAGGCATGTTTTCCCCGGTCTTGGAAAAGAGGAATGGGCAAAGACAAAGCTCAGTGCTTAAGTCAGCTTCCATCTGTAATTTCTTTTTTATCTTGAGGCAAACTATGAGTGTATACAATGAAGAAGCTGTTGATTTTTATTTCCCTGCCCTTGTTTGCAATTCTTATTTCAAAAAATTCATTTTCTCAATATATTCTTAATGGTTCAGCGACTCAAAATAATTGTAATTGTTACACCCTTACTCAGGCGATTAACACACAAAGCGGAAGTGTATGGAATAGTAAAAAGATCGACCTGAATAATTCCTTTGATTTTCATTTTAATGTTTATCTCGGTTGCCAGGATTTCAATGGGGCCGATGGAATTGTTTTTATTCTGCAGCCCATCAGCACCAGCGTGGGTACAACCGGCGAAGGAATGGGCTTTGAAGGTATCTCGCCTTCTGTCGGAATTTCGTTGGATACCTGGCAAAATTTTAACCGGAATGATCCTGCTTATGATCATATCAGCATCCAGTTAAATGGAATCGTTACACATGGCACCGACCTGGCCGGACCTATACAGGCGTCTGCTACAAGTGATAATATTGAAGATTGCGCATGGCATGTGTTTCGGATTATCTGGGATGCTTCCACAAAAACTTTAGTCACCTATTTTGACGGTCAATTTCGGTTGCAGGCGCAGTATGATCTTGTAAAAAACGTTTTTAACAATGATCCCCTGGTTTATTGGGGTTTTAGCGCGGCTACGGGAGGAGCCAATAACCTGCAGCAGTTTTGTACAGCACTGAATCCTGTTTTTACAACTAACCTTCCAAATAATTCAACCTGCTTTGGCAATCCGGTTATTTTTACTGACCAATCCGAATCATTTACAACTATTCAAAAATTTTATTGGGATTTTGGCGATGGAACAACAAGTACTCTTCAAAATCCACCGGTGCATGATTATACTTTACCGGGTGCCTATATTGTAAAACATGTAATTACAGGCATGGATGGGTGTGTGAGTGATACGATGAAAAAAACAATTAATATCGGTGCCAGGCCAGTTGCCAAATTTTCCGTTTATGATAGTTGCTCCAATAAGTTATTAGGAATTATAGAACAATCAACCTCAGGTTTTGGTGCAATATCACAATGGACATGGTGGCTGGATGGAATGGTAGCGTCATCTATTGAGCAGCCTGCATTCTTCAATCTTCCGTTGGGGGCCCATCAGTTAAAATTAGCAGTGGCCAGCATTTATGGTTGCCAGTCGGATACAGTACTTAAAAATTTTTCAGTCTGGCCTACTCCCGTTGTAGCCATCCGGGCAAGCAATGGATGTTGGAAACAGCCCCTCAGTTTCTCGGGCCAGCAAGTTGATAACGCCACAACCATTACACAATGGAACTGGAAATTTGGTGATGGGGAAATTTCACAGCAACAAAACCCCGTTCATGTTTATTCCCCCGGAGGCATTAAGACTGTACATCTCCTTGCCACTGCTGATGATGGGTGTACATCCAATGATACCAGTCAGCAAATTCATATTGACTATATCTATGTAGACGCAGGAAGAGATACCTCAGTACAGGAAAACATACCCTTTATGCTTAAAGGAAGTTGGGGCGGCGACATTATTGGGTTGCCGGCCCTGGCATGGTCGCCTGTCATTGGTTTAAATACCGTCAATGAATTAAATCCAATTTCTGTTTTGCAGAATGACCAACTGTATTCTTTAACTGGCATTACCGGTGCAGGTTGCGTGGCGACTGATAATGTAAAGGTCACAGTTTTTAAATTTCCCGGTGTACTGGTGCCCACAGCATTTACGCCAAATAGTGATGGATTAAATGATGTGTTAAGACCAAGATATAATGGTATAAAGAACCTGGAATATTTTGCCGTATACAATCGTTGGGGAGAATTAATTTTTAAAACTTCTGATATGAACAAAGGGTGGGACGGAAGTTTCAATGGTCAGCCACAGCGCACGGGCAGTTTTGTTTGGATAGTTAGCGCAGCAGATTTTAATGGGAAAAAATATCAGTTAAGAGGAATGACAACAATTATAAGGTAGAACTACGATTTACATGATTTGACAAGATTATGAGGAAAATAATTTTCTTGCTTTTTGCTGCAAGCTGCGGGATGTATGTGAGTGCACAACTTAAATGGACAAATGTTGATTCTTTATATCAGCCGTTGACTTCATCTGTTCATGTTTATTTTACTGACCAACCGATTGACACCGCAGTTTTTCGTGCTTATTATTTGATTGCTGATGTGAAAGATATGGGGTTGGATTTTACAACTGACACTACCTTTAAAAGAAGATTAACGCCTGCACAGTTTTATAAAAAGAATGATAAACCAATGGTTGTTGTGAATGGAACCTTCTTTTCTTTTCAAACAAATCAGAATCTGAATACAGTAATTAAAGATGGAAAATTGGTTTCTTATAATTCACCCGTAAAAGGAAAAGGAAAAGATTCAATAAATTATTATCATGCTTTTAAAAGTGCGATTGGTATAACAAAAGACAGGAAGATTGGTGTTGCGTGGTTGTATA
>Ga0137463_1000667_pt1 | contig 11463 bp, 12 predicted proteins | sample EasRivERMGT800_2_FD_102333 | JGI IMG/M metagenome (GOLD analysis project Ga0137463, IMG submission 102333) | Soil microbial communities from meander-bound floodplain in the East River, Colorado, USA - East River MetaG ERMGT800_2 | ecosystem: Environmental > Terrestrial > Soil > Floodplain ...
ATTCTGGTTAAAGAATATTATTGGGGGCATGTTCATCGCCACCACCATGACGGGCATGGACCAGGAGATGATGCAAAAAAATATCAGCGTTCGCACTTTGCGTGATTCGCAAAAAAATGTCATCACATTCACTATCATCCTGGTGATCGTTAACTTTCTTTTCCTGCTGATGGGTGGATTGCTTTATTTGTATGCAGGCTCTTTGGGAGTTAAAACAGCACCGGATGATCTGTTTCCAACACTTGCATTGCATTACATGAATAATGGCATTGCGATCATTTTTGTTATTGGGTTGATATCGGCATTGTTCCCAAGTGCCGATGGCGCATTAACGGCGCTCACTTCTTCTTTCTGTATTGATATACTTGGCTTGAAAAGAAAAACTTCCGTTCAGCCAACAAATGATATGCGGGCAATGGATCTTGCAGTTAAAGAAGAAGAGAAGCAAAAACGGCGAACAAGATTATTGGTTCATTTTAGTTTTGCCATTCTTTTTTTCCTGATGGTGATGGTTTTTAAATGGATGAACAATAAATCTATTATTGGCCTGATCCTGAAAGTTGCCGGGTTTACTTATGGTCCTTTGCTGGGGTTGTTCGCATTTGGAAGATTGACCAGGAGACAGATCAATGATAAGCTGTCTGTTTACGTCTGTATCGCTGCACCTTTTATTGTTTGGGGAATTGATTTCGTGAATAATATTCAATGGTACCAGGATCTGTTTCATTTGAGCGGAAGCTGGGTCAGTTCTGTAAAAGAATTCTCTGATTCTGTGTTTGGAAAATTTAAAATTGGAATTGAAATATTGATCTACAACGGGCTATTGGTCTTTCTCGGATTGTTGATGATCTCGAAAAAGCGGCCACAGGAATTGCAGCAGGCATAACACAAATGAATTATTTTTGAGTGCGTTTTGATAAGTTTTGAAACGTGAAAAGATTATTTGACGTTTGGCGTTTCACGTTTGACCTGTTGAATAGAATTACAAAACGTGGAAGAGTCGAGACGTTGCAGTCTCGATGCCGATCGCAAGCGTCGGCATGCGACGCAAGAGAAGTTAAATAGTAGTAATGCAGCTCGCTACAAAACAAAAATCTCATGGAACAAAAATGGAGCGAACATATCAGGAAATCCCGACAACGCAACTGGACAGAATCGAAGGCACATTCGAGCTGGCAGTTATTTAAGATCATGGCCGAGTTTGTGGACGGCTTTGAGGCGCTCGCAAAAATTGGCCCTTGTTGCTGCATTTTTGGATCGGCAAGAGTGAAGCCAGGAAATGTTTATTACGAACTGGCCGTTGACATTGCAAAACGACTGGCCGAAGAAGGATTTGGCGTCATCAGCGGCGGCGGACCCGGAATGATGGAAGCTTCTAACAAAGGCGCTCAAATGGGTGGCGGAAAATCCGTGGGGCTGAATATCGAATTGCCATTTGAACAAGGTTCCAATCCGTTTGTTGATAAAGAACACAACCTGAATTTTGATTATTTCTTTGTTCGCAAAGTGATGTTTGTAAAATATTCGCAGGCTTTCATCATGATGCCCGGCGGATTTGGAACCATGGATGAATTTTTTGAAGTGCTCACATTGATACAAACAGGAAAAATGTTGCAGGTGCCATTGATCGTTGTAGGAGAAGAATATTGGGGCGGCTTGCTGAAATGGGTGAAGGAAGTGATGATGGAAAAGCACAATACCATTTCGCCAAAAGATTTTGAGTTTTTGAAATTGGCCAATAATGCAGAAGAAGTGGTGCAGCAGATCCTGAGCTTTTATACGGAGCATGCGTTGCAACCCAATTTCTAAATGGAACTGGAAAATTATTAATTATTGATTAATGATTATTAAGATTTCGATTCAGTAATTAATAATAAATAATCAATAATTCATAATCATGGAGTTGATTCATCCGCAAATTCAACTATATGCAGAACAGCTTTCATCTCCCGAAGATGCATTGCTGAAAGAAATAAATGAGTTCACTCAAACCCATCCGGAAGCTCAAATGCTGAGCGGCCATTTACAGGGAAAGGTTTTGGAGATGCTGAGTTTTATGATCAGGCCACGAAGAATTTTGGAGATCGGAACATTCACGGGCTATAGTGCTTTATGTCTTGTAAAAGGGTTGACGGACGATGGTCAACTTCATACTATTGAATTAAGAGAAGAAGAAGCGATAAAAGCACAGGAGTTTTTTAACCGCTCCCCTTATGCTTCCAGGATAATTTTACATAGGGGTTCAGCGTTAGATATTATTCCGGCCCTTGATGAAATATGGGATTTAGTTTTTATAGATGCGGATAAGCCGGGCTACATAGACTATTTTAACCTTGTTTTTCCAAAACTTAGAAAAAACGGGTTTATTTTCGCAGATAATATCTTTTTTCACGGACAGGCATTGGAGAAAGAACCAAAGAATAAAAGTGCAAAAGCCATTAAGGCTTTTAACGAGTTTATCCGGCAGAGAAATGATATTGATAAGACTGTCCTGACCCTGAGAGACGGCTTATTTTTAATCAGAAAATCTTGATCATCCCATGCAAAACAAGCTCATCACCATCTTCCTCTCCATTACATTACTGCTTGTTGTCAGCATTTCACAGGCTCAGACAACTGATGAGGTTTTAGCATATATAGCCAAATACAAAGACATTGCGATCGCTGAAATGCAAAGAACCGGCGTTCCTGCCTCTATCACTTTAGCGCAAGGCATTCATGAAACGGGAGCGGGCACCAGTGATCTTGTGATCAGCTCAAATAATCATTTTGGCATTAAATGTAAATCTGACTGGGCAGGGGCCACTGTTTTTCATGATGATGATGCAAGAGGTGAGTGCTTTCGCAAATATGACGATCCTGCCGATTCATATAAAGATCATTCTGACTTTTTGAAAAACAGGCCAAATTATTCATCGTTGTTTAAAATAGATGAACTTGATTATAAAGCATGGGCCTTTGGTTTGAAAAAAGCAGGATACGCCACTAATCCTAAATACCCGCAGATACTTATCAATTTAATTGAGACATATAACCTGCAGGACTATTCGCTGATGGCTTTGGGAAAAATGAAATACGATGCACCGATCGTGAAAGCCAAAGAACAAAATGATAAAGAACAAAAAGTAATTTACGCATCAGATGAAGACAAAAAAGAAGAAGAAAAGACTGATGTTGTGGAAACAAAGATCAATTATCCATCCGGAGAATTCAAGATCAATGAAACCAGGGTTGTGTTTGTGAAAAAGGGGATGTCTTATCTTTCCATTGCTCAACAATATGAAGTTCCATTGGCAAGAATTTTTGACTTCAATGATATGAAGCAACAGGAGGTTGCTGAAAATGACCAGCTTGTTTATTTGCAGCGCAAAAGAAAAAGCGGGGCTAATGAATTTCATATTGTACAAAATGGAGAAACATTAAGCAGCATTGCTCAAACCGAGGCGATCCGGCTGGAAAGTTTGCTCGAGTTCAACAACCTTTCAAATGGCATGCAGCCGGCGGTGGGAGAAAAATTAAGTTTGAAAACAAAATCTTCATTTATACCAAAACTGCTATCTTCCACTAAAGTTTTATAAATAATGAGTACCATTCGGGTACATGACAAGCAATTCCAAACTTATCTTTCTGAAAAAGAGATCCAGGAAAGGATCAAGGACCTTGCTCAAAAAATCACTGCAGACTACCAGGGAAGAAGACCATTATTCATAGCTATATTGAATGGCTCTTTCATGTTCGCCGCCGATCTTTTTAAATATCTCGCAATTGATGCTGAGATCAGCTTCATAAAACTTGCCTCTTACAAGGGAATGAAGTCAAGTGGCAAGATCGTTACCTCCATTGGTTTGGAGCAGGATCTTTTTCGGAGGGATGTTATCATCGTTGAAGATATTGTTGATACAGGCAAAACGCTTCATGATTTTCTTCCGCAATTGAATCATCAGCAGCCGGCCTCATTAAAAATAGTCTGCCTGTTGCATAAACCAGAGGCTACACAATTTCCCCTCACCCTTGACTATGTAGGCTTCAGCATCCCCAATAAATTTGTTGTGGGCTATGGCCTTGATTATGATGGCCTGGGCAGAAACTATAAGGAAATTTACCAATTGGTTTAATTCTTTTTTTGTACTTTATCAGGCGATACAATAGCCTTTGAAGACTGTTTGCCATATAATTCTATGGTTGCTTATTTCATCAGCAACTTCAGGTCAGCAATTCTATTTACGTGGTGAGGTTAGAGATGAAGCGGGCAATCCCCTGCAAAACGCAAGCATTTTCCTTCATGCAACCGGCTCTGTTTATCGTACCGGCCCCTATGGTTCTTTCGGAATTCTGACAAACCGGAATGTCGACACACTGACCGTTTCGCTGGACGGCTATCTAAAACAAAAGCTTGTTGTTTCTCCGGAGAACTTTATTTCAGTCAGGATGAAACTTACAGCTTCATCGATCACTTCAGTTAAAACCGGGAGATTGGCCTCTCTCACAAAAGGATTAAGCCATGAATCGCAAAATAAATGGTTTGCCGGCGAAGAGACCTATGCCAGCATCATTGAAAACAATTTTATCAACGCTAACAAAAATAGTTCGACGACTATTTCTTTAAATACCGATAGGGCATCTTACAGCAACATACGCCGCTTTATCAACACGAATACATTTGTCCCTCCCGATGCTGTAAGGATTGAAGAGATGCTGAATTATTTTAATGATACTTACTCAGAGCCTGAAGAAGGAAATTTATTTAAGATCAGGTCAATACTTACAGGTTGTCCATGGAACCCGGAAAATCAATTATTGTTTGTAAATATCAATTCAAAAAAATTGGACCTGGAAAAATTGCCACCGGGCAATTTCGTTTTTTTGATCGATGTCTCCGGATCAATGGATCTGCCTAACCGCCTTCCTTTATTGCAGTCTGCTTTTCGAATGCTTGTAAATAACCTTCGTGCGAAAGATACTGTTTCGATTGTTGTATATGGCAGCGTCGTTGGTTTGAAACTGAATGGTGTATCCGGGGCTCAAAAAGAAAAGATTTTAAAAGCAATAGATGAGTTGACTCCCGGCGGGTTCACGCCTGGAGAATCAGGGATCAAGATAGCTTATTCCATAGCACAAAGTCATTATATTGAAGGGGGGAATAATCGTGTGATACTGGCTACCGATGGTGATTTTAATGTGGGCGTAAAAAAAGAGGAAGAACTGGATGAACTGATCTCCCAACGGCGTCAATCCGGAATTTATCTTACTTGCCTTGGAGTAGGTATGGGTAATTATAAGGACTCAAAGATCCAGACCCTGGCAAGAAAAGGCAATGGAAACTTTGCTTACCTCGATGGGTTTCCGGAAGCGGAAAAAGTTCTGATGACCGAATTCACTCAAACTTTATATGCCGTAGCGGATGATGTATTTATGGATGTGGATATGAATAAGGATTATGTCAAACAATACCGGCTGATCGGTTTTGACAATAAAGTGGGGCCATTAAATGATTCTTCTGCAAAGATCGAAGGAGGGGAAGTAGGGTCGGGTCAATCAATGATGGCAGTTTTTGAAATTTTACCCACCAACTATAATGTTGATGCTGTAAAAAGAAATTTTTCACCTGGGAAAATTGCCGAGGTCAAAATTCATTACCGATTACCGGGCGATAGTTTGCGCAAAGATTATTCCTCCTCCATCCCTTTGTTCTATAGTGATTTTAATTCAATAGATAAGTCTTTCCAATTCTCCACTGCGGTGATCATGTTTGGATCCCTGCTTCGTTCATCACCTTACACTAAAAATATCGGCTGGAATGATGTGCTCAAACTTGCCACAGAATCATCGAATGATGAATATATTTTTCAAAAGGAATTTGTGAACGTCGTTCAACTGGCAAAAACACTTTATTCCAAGAAAAATAAAAAGAAAAAAGATCTTCTGAGTCTTTACTGATCAGGAAAACATTTCCTTCATTTTATCAAAAAAGCTTTTTTCGTTTTTGTCCGGGTGTGGTTTGAAATTAGGAGAGTGGCTGAGTTTTTCAAGCATTGCTTTTTCTTCAGCCGATAAATGTTGTGGCGTCCATACATTCACATGAACAAGCTGATCTCCTTTTTCGTAAGAATTAATTGCCGGAAATCCCTTGCCTTTCAACCGGAATATTTTACCGCTTTGTGTGCCTGCGGGGATTTTTATTTTCGCTCTTCCATCAATTGTCGGCACTTCCACCTGCACTCCAAATGCTGCATCGGTAAAAGAAATATGAAGATCAAACACCACATTCAATCCATCTCTTTGTAATTCCCTGTGTGGCTCTTCCTCAATTAAAATGATGAGGTCGCCCGCCATACCGCCTCTTTCACCGGCATTCCCTCTGCCGCCAATGTTCAATTGCATTCCCTCCTGAACGCCTGCAGGTACATCAATAGTTACTGTTTCTTCGGCATACACACGGCCTTCGCCTTTGCACGTTGGGCATTTCGCAGTGATAGTTGTTCCTTCGCCATTACAAGTTGGACATGTAGTAACAGTTTGCATTTGTCCAAGAAAAGTGTTGGTCACCCGGCGCACCTGGCCGCTGCCACCGCAAGTGCCGCAGGTTTGCACACTGCCTTTATCTTTTGCACCGCTGCCATGACAGGTTTGGCAAGGCATATATTTTTTTACCTTAATGTTTTTTGATACACCCCTTGCAATTTCTTCATAGGTCAATTTCAATTTAATGCGCAGATTGCTTCCCCTCACACCTCTCGTGCGTTGACCGCCTCTTGTTCTTTGTCCTCCTCCGAAGAAACTTCCAAAAACATCATCGCCGAAAATATCTCCAAACTGGCTGAAGATATCTTCCATGTTCATGCCGCCACCGCCACTGAATCCGCCTCGCCCGTTTCCACTCACACCTGCATGACCATAGCGATCATACTGTGCCTTCTTATCAACATCACTCAGCACTTCATATGCTTCCGCTGCTTCCTTAAATTTTTCCTCTGCTGATTTATCCCCGGGATTGCGATCAGGATGATATTGCATTGCCACTTTGCGATATGCTTTTTTAATTTCATCCGCGGCAGCATTTTTGCCAACACCTAATATTTCGTAATAGTCTCTTTTGCTCATATCAACCTGTAAAAAGAATAATTTTTATGCTACCGGCTTTTATATTTCTATTCAGCTTCTGTTGCGTCGTCCCGCATCTTGCGGGATGCGTTCGGTAATTCTATTCGGCTATTTTCCAACAACCACTTTTGCATGTCGAATGATCTTATCATTCAGATAATATCCCTTCATGATCTCATCAATGATCTTTCCTTTCATTTCTTTACTTGGAGCCGGAATTTCTGTAATGGCTTCGTGGAGATCGGGGTTAAATTCCTTCCCTATTGTTTCCATAGCTTTAAGGCCTCTTGTGGTCAGGCTGTTACGAAATTTATTAAAAACAAGCATAACCCCCTGTTTTATCTCGGCAACATCATCACTGTTTTCCATTTGTTTTTGAGCCCGGTCGCAATCATCCAGAACATCCAGCATATCGGTGATCACATCTTTACCCGCTGTTTGTATCAGCTCCATTCTTTCCTTCGCATTCCGTCTTTTGTAGTTCTCAAATTCGGCTAGTTTGCGAAGGAATCTATCTTTCTGTTCATCCAGTTCAACTCTTAATTTTTCCAGTTCTGATTCATCCGACACCGGTTCATTCAGATGGCTGCTACCACTCAGGTTCTCATCTGTATTCAGATCAATATTATCATTGTCCTCACTGGTTTCCTGACGGCCATTATTATCTTGATTCATATTACGTCTGAATTTAAAAATAGTGTGCAAAGGTAAGCCAGTCAAGAATATTGCCAAGGAGCGTTTTGAAGACAAAATGACTTAGAGTAGCCTCAAGCTACAACTTGAAAGTGACAAGCTGAACTCAGCCGGTACACGAATGCTCATGTCTTGAACCTTTCGCCTTGTTTGTTACCTTGCGGCGACATGAAAAAACTTTTTTTAAAAAGACGGATATCACCCCGGGTTGAAAATGGGCATCCGTGGATCTTTGCCAACGAGACAGAAAAAATGGACCAGGAATTTGAAGGGGGAGAGGTCGTCGAGGTCTACACCCCTGATAAAAAATTTATCGGTAAAGGATACACCAATCCAAGATCTCAAATCATCGCTCGGCTGCTGACAAGAAATAAAAACGATGAGATCAACGAACAGTTTTTTATTGATCGCATTCGACAATGCTGGGAGTACAGAAAGAGAATAGGATATACGGAAAATTGCAGGCTTGTATTTGGTGAAGCAGATGAATTGCCCCAATTGATCATCGATAAGTTCAATGACTATTTTGTTATTCAAACCCTGGCTCTGGGGATTGATGTTTGGAAACCTGCTCTAGTAAAAGCCATCAATCAAATTTTTAAACCAAAAGGAATTTATGAACGGAATGATGTTCCGGTTCGTGAGCTGGAAGGTCTGCCGCAACAAAAAGGTTTTTTATCCGCACCATTTGATCCAAAAATTATCATCAATGAGAACGGATTAAAATTTCATGTTGACCTGGAAAATGGACAGAAGACAGGATATTTTCTTGACCAGCAGGATAACCGGAGAGCCATTCAGAATATTGTGAAAGGTGCAGAAGTGCTCGGCACATTTACGTATACGGGGACATTTGAAATTCATGCCGCCTATTATGGTGCAAGATCAGTTTTAGGAATTGATATTTCCGAAAATGCTGTTGAACAAGCGAACAGAAATGCAGTATTGAACGGCATGGAAAATATAGTCCGGTTTGAGGCCGCCAACGCATTTGACGTTTTGAAGCAGTGGTCAAAGGAGGAAAAAAAATTTGATGTTGTGATGCTCGATCCTCCCGCTTTTGCTAAAAGCCGTGAGATGATCCAAAAAGCGATCACAGGGTATAAGGAGATCAACCTGAGAGGGATGAAATTGCTGCGGCCTGGTGGATTTTTAGTCACATCATCCTGTACCAATCTTATTTCCCCTGAATTGTTTTTACAAATTATTGAGATGGCTGCCAAAGATGCAAGAAGAAAAATAAGACAAGTTATTTTTCAAACTCAATCACCAGATCATCCCATTATCTGGAAAATAGAGAATACACAATACCTGAAATTTTTAATTGTAGAAGTGCAATAAACTAAAAGGAAAAATTAGAAAGTTATTTCGAGACCTGGAATTTGCCGGATTCAACTACTCTTCCATCATGATCTCTTACCTGGTAGATATAAACACCACGGTTATAATCTGTAAGGTTAACTGTAGTTTTTGATGGAACATTTTTTTGTTCGTACACCATTTTCCCCAGCAGGTTGTAGACCTGAATATCCAAACCTTTTTCATATCCGTTCTGAATATCAAAAGTTATAAAACTAGTAGCTGGATTGGGATAAAATCTAACGACAGGTTTATCCTGATTGGAAACAACACGTGCCTGTCCCTGGGAGTTTAGGGCAATCAACAGAATAAAGGATATTATAGGTAAAAATCGTCTCAACGAAACAAATTTACGTTTATTATGTCAATAATAGAGCCTTTTTTTGATCTGCGCAATCGTAATTTCCCTAAAAGTTTAAAAAATTCTAAATCAGGGTCTTAAAGCCTGAATTTTCTAATTATTTACAATCTGCTCGTTCAATTTTGACAAAGTTTTTTGAATTTCTTCAAAGTTGGGGAGATCAGACGCATTCTCTAAGATCTCTGTGTATCTCACAATTCCATTCTTATCAATTACAAATGCAGATCTTTTTGAAACTCCTTTCATGCCGTAATTAAAAGTCTCATATAAGCAACCATATGCTATTGACACTTCTTTGTTGAAATCGCTGAGCAACGGGAAATTCAAATTCTGTTCAGCTTTGTATTTTGCCAGGGAATAAACAGTATCAACAGAGATTGCAAGCACTTGGGCATTGGCATCATTGTAAAAAGAAATTCCATCCCTGGTTGAACAAAGTTCTTTAGTGCAGGTGCTGGTAAATGCTACCGGATAAAAAAGCAACAACACGTTCTTTCCACGAAATCCTGATAATGTGACCTGTTTTTTATCAGAATCATATAAAGTAAAATCGGGAGCAGTGTCACCAATTTGAATTTTCATCTTCGCTTGTTTAGAAATCAAATTATTTTGGTTTCAAATATCACTTAATTTTAAAAACAAAACCAACATTATGAGAAAGTATATTACAGAATTCATCGGGACTTTTTTTCTTGTTTTTACTGTGGGTATGACACCTGCTGGTATCGGCCCTCTTGCCATAGGTTCTGTTTTAATGGTAATGGTTTACGCAGGAGGACATATTTCGGGAGCTCACTACAATCCTGCTGTTACATTAGCTGTTTTGATTCGCGGAAAAATTAATATTACCGATGCAGTCGCTTATTGGGTAGTTCAGTTCATTGGCGCCATTGCAGCCTATGGTTTAGTTTCATATTTCGTGAAAGAGTTGCCTACTGAACCCGCCCCTCTTGTGGATACAACTAAAGCGCTGGTAGCAGAATTTATTGCAACTTTTGCCCTGGCTTATGTCGTTTTAAATGTTGCAACTGCAAAAGGAAATGAAGGGAATAGTTTTTATGGGCTTGCTATCGGATTTACAGTTTTCGCTATGGCCTGGGCAGTTGGATCTATATCAAAAGGTGCTTTCAACCCGGCAGTGGCCGTCGGCATTAGTTTTATGAAACTTGTTTCATGGAGTAATATCTGGGTTTATCTTGTTGGCTGTTTTGGTGGCGGTGCACTTGCTGGTTTAGTTTTCAACTTTCTCAATAAAGAAGATCAAGCTGTTCCTCCCATAAAAGAGTCATAGTGAAATTTATAAAAGATTTCTTGAAATTTTATCCGGGAACAATTACTGTTTATCCAGTCTCAGCGTTCTTGTTTCTGAGCCAACGGTCATGGTAGCTTTTACATAGGTCCAGCCATTGTCGGTGATATGCCAGACGCCATTGATCAAAAGAAGAGGATTCACTGCATTGGGGAAATTGCCTGTAATATTCATGGCAGCAGCGTCGGCTTGCCATGTCCCAGTTTTTTCTATAGCTCCATTTTTAATTGCATTGACTGTATAGTCCCTGTTGTATTTAAATGTATAACCGCTGAAATCTGAAGTAATATCTGTTCCGTTGGTAAAGAAACTTGTGACCACCCATTGGCCATCCGTCATTGCATCCAAGATCGCATTTTGTGCAGCGTTTTCAACTATTTTATGGCAGCTGAATAAAGAGATGCAAATAAACAGGATAAAAGCTGATCGTTTCATAATGACAGATTGCCTCACAAGTTATAAATTAAAGAATACTTATCCAATAGGTGATCTACGAGAAAACTGCTATCAAGAGATTTACCGCTAATGCGCTGACAGAGTTGATTGCTTGTGTATTTTCTGCCATAAACATGAACATTTTTCCTGAGCCATTCTAATATCTCTTTTGTTTCACCCTTTTTCAACTGGCTGTTTATATCAG
>Ga0137463_1000668_pt1 | contig 11438 bp, 16 predicted proteins | sample EasRivERMGT800_2_FD_102333 | JGI IMG/M metagenome (GOLD analysis project Ga0137463, IMG submission 102333) | Soil microbial communities from meander-bound floodplain in the East River, Colorado, USA - East River MetaG ERMGT800_2 | ecosystem: Environmental > Terrestrial > Soil > Floodplain ...
AGCAAACGAACGCCACAATTAATATCATATCCGATTCCTCCGGGTGAGATAATTCCATCGGGCCATAACGTTGCGGCAACTCCTCCAATGGGAAAACCATATCCTTCATGAACGTCGGGCATTGCAAATGCGGCTTTTACAATTCCCTGCAAGGTCGATACATTTATAAGTTGCTCCAGTGAACGGTCGGAAAGTACTGCCTCAATCATTTCTTCTTTTGCATAAATAAAAGCAGGCACCCTCATGTCGCTGCGGGTAGAAACCGGAATTTCCCACAGGTAATCAGTAATCTTCTTTAATTGTGCTTTTTGCAGCATAGAATTTTGTCCTTAAATGTCAAAAATGATTTGGGTATTCCATTTATTATTTATTTTTCTCAGTTCGGCCTCATGATAGGTAACGGCTTTAATATCTTCATCCCATTTGTTGGCATAATATCCTTTTAGTGTTGCTGATAAATCCGTACCTGTCAATTTTATGATATCCGCAGTGCAATAAATAGCTTTATTGATATGACTTAGACTCAATACTTCGTTTAAAAAATCAATAAGCAGGCTAGTTATATCTGCAGAATGAATAATCATTTCGTTTTTAATTTCCCGGCTATGTTTTTGATTACAGAATTTTTTTTTCATTAACTCACTCATACCCGCTACTGCGCCTTTAAAAATCTCCACTGCTGTATCTGCTGCAACATTCATGCGTATATCAGCAATATGTGGACGAAACCCAACCCGATACATCACATAAAACATTTAATCTTTCCCAGATAAAAACGGGACTGGAAGCATCCAGTCCCGCGATATAATAGTTTTAATACCTTTTGCAGGTACCATTATCTACTTTAATCGTTACCCGATTCGGAACATTTCCTAAATACGGTCGAACAAATGTAAAATTGTAAAGGTTGTTTAAAAATGACAGTGATCAGAAGTTTCAATGATTGTAGTTCTCCGGTTGCATTCCCTTAATCAATGTGAGGTTTGACAGGAGATCAATGATACTATTCTAAGCTATTAAAATTTTAGAGATTAAATTTTGAATGATTATACTGCCCATTTACCCTTTAACTGGTACGAAATTAATATGATGAGGATACCACTCACCAGGTAAATAAATTGAAGCCAATGAATGGCTGGAATCAAAATGGTCTCCGCAATGATCCACCCGCTAATCAGCACGCCTCCGGCAAGCGACCAATTATACCGGTTGTTGCTTCTTTGCATATTTGAGAATACAGCAGCTACATTAATACTCCCAACAATTGCCAATATTATACCAGGGATGAGAAAGTTATTAAAAAAAGTTCCTTCCAGAATATCAGGAACTAATCCCAGGGCTCGTCCATCAGGATAACTTATCATCAGCATGCCACAGATCGCTGCAGTTAAGCCAACAAAAGAAATAAGAATAAAAAGAAGTGTTCGCATAAAAATATAGATTTTTAGTAATGGTCAAAGTAATCCTGTTAATCAGATAATCGCTACTACCAAACAGGGAAAGAAGTTTTTTTTACTTTGAGACACTCCTTCTTTCAATTTTAATGAGATCAGTACTAATTCGAAAATATCCTTCATTTATCAGCCTTAACATTTCTGCAGATGTCCATTTACTGTCAAAATAAAAAATAGTGATTTTTGAATCCCTCGAATAGAACATTGAGGGGAGTTTTTCTGATTTTGAAGTACATTCCCAAATGTTAAATGATTGATCATTATTTTTCTCAAGGACCATTATTCGCCACCAATAACTTTCCTCACCAAGGATTGTTTTGCGGATATTAAGCACATAAAAATTCGCATCCAGTTTACGGAGAAAAGCGTTCTGACCAAGATCTATGCAGATCGTATCATATTTAAATACAGTAATTCTGTCTTTAGATGAAAGGTAAGAATAACCTTTCCCCAACATGCCTTCATCATCCACTTCATAAATATAGTTTCCCCGCAACAGGTAATTATCTATTGTATCTATTGGTTTTTGTAATGAATCATATTCTATTTTCTTGATGCTGCTGTAAGAATCGGGTGGGTATAAAAAATCTCCTTTAGAATTAAGCCTTGGCCATGCTCCGGTTAAAATCTTTTCCTTTGTATGTATTATAAACATGGCAGATTTTTTATCAACGAAATATAATACGCTGTCATCGTTTTTAGAATGCCCGCTTTCCCGGAAGTCTGGATCTTTTTTTTTAAGGATTGATTGAAAGACACTTCCGCTAAATCTATAGCGCTGAAATTCTTTTAAAGTTTTGGTAGAGTTGAACGTACCTGCAATATTGTCATTCGAGGCGATCCAATTGCCATTGTCATTCGCTGCAGTCCAATTACCTTGAAATTCTTTGGGAAACTCGTAAATGTTTTCTTTGTCCACTGGTTGAGCCTGCGAAAAATTATAAAAATCGCAGGAACTAAAGAAAAGGGAAGTGCAACAAACGAAAAAGTGCAGTGGCCAGAAATAACACTTTTGACATGGTTTCATGATAATTAAATTTGATTGTTTAGCGCATTAGTATTTGGTGATACTGATGCGTGTACGGATTCTTATATTTTTTTTATAAGGTGTTAAGACTGAAACAGGCACCCATCGGGCGAACTGAGTTATTATCATTGTTGATGTACTATGACTTTTTCAATTTTTGCACTTCTTCCATCTCTCCTTCTTCCAGCCTCACTAAAATCAGGTTTTTGGCATCTTCGAGGTTTACTACCCATATCACTCTATCAGCTTCAGTTACCTTAATTGCCCTTGAAATGTCATAATCGTAATAGGTACTCTTTACCTGTTTTCTTATATCCTCGGGCAAATTCTTTTCATACCCATAGCTTATGTGGTAAATAAGATTTCCGCGCTTAGTAAACAGGGCACGATTAAGATTATCATCTGTCATGAACTTTATTAAGAAATCTTTATTTATCATATACCATGTAGGGTTCTGTGCACTGGCAAAATATTTCCTGAAATTCTTCCAAACTTTTTCAGGAACATTTTTATGAGTAGCGGTAACTGTAACCGGTGGTAATGTTTTAAAGGGAATGGTATCCTGGGCATACGCGCTGCCTGCAAATATTAATATAGCACCCACGAATAACGTGGAAACTAAATGATTTTTCATTATAGTTAATTTTTGAGTTAATGAATATTTTTACTTTTCAAGCTACAACTTTACAGAAGTTTATTTTGTGATAGCAATCAGCTATTCTGACGATCGTCGTCAGTAATGAGTGTAGCCGTAACAGGCATAGCCGGTACACAAAAAATAATATTCTCAATAAGAATCATTGCAGGAAATTAAAGATATAATTTAGGCAAACTAATCAATCACCATTTGCAAGTGTTCCAGAATTTCATGTGCCGAAGAAATGCCGTTTTTCCTCCACAACAATTGGCCCTTATGAAAAATTATAAGTGTAGGTACAGCGTGTATATCATATAATTCAGCAAGCGCCGGTTCCTTTTCTATATCCATATTCAGAATAGCAGCTCTTTCACCCACTGCCTTTTTAACTTCCTGGAGTATCGGCGTCATCAGTTTGCAGGGCTGGCACCATTCAGCATAAAAATCAATTACCACAGGTTTGTCAGCTTGTATATGTGACTCATAATTTATCATGACTGTAATTGAATAATCATTCTAAACGATCAATTTCAAATCGAAAAAATACCCCTTTCCGAAAGGGGTATTTTAATAAACTGAACGCCTTACATAGCAAATGCTTCTTCTTCAATATACAACTTGTTTTCAACTGTAATCACGCCAGGAGCTGCCCATACTGCATCTTCAGCATCATCTTTTTCGGCCATTGATCTCACAGTTCCCTTCAGGATTACTTTTGAACCAATTGTTTCCACTGTAACTTTTTCAGCATCAATGGAGGCGCTGCGATGAAATGCAGCATTGATCTTTTGTTCCAAATCACTTGCTGCCACCCTGGGTTTTACTGTGATATAACTAAGGACATCACGAACGCCAGGAAGATTTTCGATTGCACTCTTGGCTGCTTTACGTTGATATTCCCATTCAACATCTCCTTCCAATGTTACTATTCCGTTTTCTACTTTAATCTTAATCCTGTCTTCTTGTACAGCTGTGTGCAATCTTAATGCATTGAGAACAGTTTCAGCAATCTCGCTATCGGTCTTTTTAAAAATTGGAGATACCCCTACCTGGATGTCCAAAGCAACCGCTTTAACACCGCTTACTTTTTTTGCAGCTTTTTCTGCCATCATTTTTTTGCTATATGTATCCACAATACCAGAAAGGGTTACTACGCCGTTTTTCACTGCTACTCCAATTTCTGATGCATTCAGGAATGGCTCCCAATTAAGCTGAGCCATCACATCTTTTTGAACGTCATTGTCGGCTTTCATAATTAAGAAGTTTAGTTAAACAATAAATTTTTCATTCGAAGCTATGCTGACATTACGATGTAATCAATGCCTGTTATCAATCCGAATAATGACAGCTATCAGGATAGAGAAAAAATAAGCTCAATGCTATATTGAAAGCTGCCTTGTTTTTTTAGCACCCCAATTTATATTCAATAAAATTGAACCAAAGGAAATTAAGGCAAGGACTCCCATGATAAACCATCCTAAAAATGGTGTAAACGTCAAAATTTTTAATAAGATAAAAATTAAAAAGGCAGAAAAAGATAGTTTCCAGAATGTCAAACCCATATTCCCAAGATTATTTAACCAGTTAGCTGCAACAACCGAAGTTATAACTGTTGCAAAAACTATCAGCATTATATAACTAAATAAGAGAATTATACCAATAGGGACTCCGATTAAGGTAATAAAGGCAATGATTGCAGTTATAGGTACTACAATGCAAAATAAAAAGCCATAGGCGAGTGATCGTAACATAGAGTTATAAACAGTGTTACCAGCTTTTTTCATTACGTTACTGAATAAATATTGAATGATTAGTATCATTAAAAAAGCCATTCCTATGTACCATAACAATCCCCAAAACGCATTAAATCCCAAATAATACCAACGAGCATATTTTATTTTAACATTTTTGTCGAAGGTGGCATTGCCGTTTTTAAGTGCTTTCTTGAAATCAACTTTGTAAGGTGTCCAATAACTCACCTGATTTCTAAATTCAGCGCTATCACTAATAATAATTTTACCTGAGGCTGCAAGAATTGCCTTTCCATGGACAATTCCATTAATGGTAATCGTTCCCCCGCGGCAATCAAGATCCTTCATTACTGTTCCATTCAAAACAAATTTTCCTGTTGTAGCTTTTATGCTATTGATTACTTGCCCATCAATGGCTACGTCGCCTCCACTTGCTATCAATCCCCCAATGGATACATCTTTCTCAATAATAATAGTGCCACCCGTTATGACTACATCTCCTGCAATATTTTTTAAAATGCGCAGGTTTCCCCCAGCGCAACGAATATCATCACCGACAAAACCATTAAACGTGACATTTCCGCCTGCAAGCAAAATATCATTCGTAACCGTATCATTAATATAAATGGTGCCACCGGCTACAACCAGGTCGCCATAAACTGGAGCATTGATAATAATATTTCCACCGGCAATATACAGGTCTTCGTAAACTGGATGGCTGATTGTTATGTTTCTACCATATTGTATCTTGAATCCAAAGGCTGTAGTACAAATAGCAATCAGGAACGTAAAAAGAACATACCGTTTCATAATTAATTATTTATTTGGGTCAATCTGTGATCAATAATGAGCAATAAAAACAGGCAGGCTTAAAACTCTCATCACCCGTTTAGCACTGCTCGGCTTAAATAAATTCGAAAGCATGCTGCGACCATAGGAACCCATCACTAAGAAGATATTTTTCTTATTGAGCAGGTAACTGAATATCTCATCCTTTGCCTCCCCCGGTAAAATCACAAACTCTGTATTTGTATAGTGCGCATTTAACCATTCTGTGACTTTGTCTTTCTCCTCAACTTTCGTGGAACCTGATTCGCTAACCTCTAATACTGTTGCTTTCTTATTCCTGTATTCGGGAAAGAGATAAGTAAATTGTCTTAAAGCAATCATGGAAGACCTGCTGCCATCAAAAGCAAACACAATTTCATCCGCTGCATCGAAGCTTTCAGGGGAAATAACGACAGGACATTCAGCGTTTTCAAGAATGTTTTTTACAAATTTTGTTGGTATCCGTTCAAATTTTTTCGCAAAGGATGTTTCGGCGCTTACTACCAATAAATCTGCATAGCGGCTTTCTTTAATCAGGTCCTCTGTGGGAACTCCTTTATCGCGATGTATGTTCCAGCGAGCGCCCCGGTTTTCGCAAGCTTGCTTAAAAAATCGAATGTTATCCTGTATACGCTTCTGTTTTTCCGGGTAATCCGGAAGATCACTTTCAACAATTGTTTCCGTATAAGCCATGCCGTGTATTTGTTTCATTACAGGCTTTTCTCCAAATACAAGGTTTTCCAAAAAGACTGCTGTAATTTTTGATTTGGTTAACTTTGCCAGGTAGCAGGCGAATTCCAGCGCATTCATATTCATATTGCTACTATCAATGGCCAGTAATATCTTTTCCATAAAAATGTTTTCAACAAAACTACCTACCCGCGCAAAACAACACAATGATGGTCATTAGTAAAAAAAATGATGTTGATTATTATTAACTAAGAAATATCAGGCATCATTGACAGCTATCAGGAACTTGTTTGCCTGAAATCATCCTTTTCTTCTTGTCTTTGAAATAATTTTATTTCAAATCTTCACAATCATGAGAAAGATTATTCTTGCCTTTGATGGGGATAATTTCTCCGAAGGGGCTTTTGAATTCGCACGTCAACTAAATGAACAAAACCCCGTTTTATTATCAGGTATTTTTCTTCCACAGATTATTTTTTCACATCCGCTGAGCTATGCAAAGGGAGGAAAGCCTGGTCCTGTATATGTACCCTTGATTAAGGACGAGCAAACTGATACAGTAGAAAAAAATATTGAACGTTTTAAAATGCTTTGTTTGAGCAATGGAATAGAGCACAGGGTACATAAGGACTTTTCCGATTTCCCTCTACATGAATTAAAAAGAGAAACCCGGTATGCAGACTTAATAATATTAGGCAGTGAAACTTTTTATGAAGAGTTAGGAACTACTGAGCCTAACGTTTATTTGGAAAATATGCTGCATCAATCAGAATGTCCTGTTATTGTAATTCCTGAGAAATTCAATTTTCCACAAAGTATAATCCTCACCTATGATGGGAGCAGAGATAGTGTATATGCTATTAAACAGTTTGCTTACCTGTTTCCCGAGCTAAATAATAAACGAACATTGATTATTTTTTCTGATAATAAAAATGGCGAATTCCCCGAGCAATCAAATATTGAAGAACTGGCTGCCAGGCATTTTTCTGACCTTGCATTTTTTAAACTCGATATGGATTTCAAAGAATACTTCGCAAGCTGGACAATTCAAAAACCCGTGCCTATTGTAGTGGCTGGTTCCTACGGACGATCCGCTTTTTCACAATTATTTAAAAAAAGTTTTATTGCCGAAATCATTACTGATTACAAAACACCTGTTTTCATTGCGCATAGATAGAGAAACACAAAAAATGAATACAGGTAAACGAATGACACACGAAGCTTCGGGTACAAGTAGTATGGCAGCAGCCATAAATGGTGCAGTAAACGTTGCCATACCCGATGGCTGGTTTCCTGAATTTTCTCGCCCGGACTTGAATAGTTTTTTAATTCCACATGCGGATATGTCTTTATCCGATCATGAACAGGATACTCAGGATGCCGAATCATTAATGGAAATGCTTGCCAAAAAAGTATAACCTGCTTATTACAATAACCCAAAGGAGTGGACAAACATTATGAAGATGGCATGAATGACATCATTCCTTTTTTTGACAGTGAACGCCTGGCAGAAGAATATTATGATTCGCTCTATACAAAAAGAAAATGATAGCAGTTAGTTGAATGTTTGATGCCCGTCATTGGCAATAAACAACAATAGGCGTTGATTTGATAAAGCAATATTTTATGACATACTCAACATCGTTACAAAATCACTCTGCAATAGATGATGGAATATCCATCGACATAAAAAATATGGTTAAAGAAAAAGGAAAAACATGTATTTCCATTATTATTCCTACGCATCGGATAGGATCGGATAGACAAGGTGATCATCTGGAAATTGAAAGATCAGTTTTAGTTGCTAAAAATTTGGTTCAATATGAACCTAAATTATTGAAAGCTATTGATGCGTTGCTTGAAACGATTGACTATACCCACAATAAAGAAGGTCTCGGATTATTTGTTTCGCTCAATATTAAAAAACTCATTAAGTTTCCATTTCCTGTTACCAAAAAAGTTGTAGTCAGTAAGTATTTCCATCTGCATGATCTTATTAATATTGAAAATTATAAAGTACATTATTACCTTCTCGATCTTTCTAAAAAAGAGATTCGTTTATTTCACGGAGTGATGGATCTCCTGGAAGAGATCACAGAAAATAATTTTCCAAAAAAAATTATAGAAGAATATGAATATAATAAACCAAGCCAAAGCACTTCCTATGCTGGTTATGCACATGAAAAAGGATTCGAAAAAGATAAGTCAATACTGCAGCAGATCAGGCTAAAGAACATTTTTAATGAGGCAGATAAATCATTACTCAAATTTCTTGGAACAAAGAATCACCCCCTTATACTTTGCGGCTCCACTAAGGTCGTTGATCTGTATAAATCTGTAACAGATTTTTCAGATAATATTGTAGCGATCATAAGCGATAACTTTCAATACACAGATATTCACGAGCTGGAAATATTTGCCTGGGAGCAAATACAATCATTTATCGATAGACAAAAATTGAAACTGGTCAATGAATTTAAAGAAAAGATCGGCGAAGGTTTAGGAGTTTACGGAATTGAAGATGTATGGCAGGCAACGAGGGAAGGAAAGGGTTTTAAATTACTGGTAGAAAAAGACTACGGAAAACCTGCTTTTGTTACGCGGGATAACAAATTGTTTTTGAAAGGTCCTCAGGAAAAATATACAAGACATTCCGATGTAGTGAATGATATTATAACTACAGTTTTAGAGAAAAATGGCAACGTAACAATTTTAGAAAAAGATAACCTTAAAGATTATAAAAGAATAGCCTTGATTAATCGATATTGACAAGCTCGCCCCTTGTAGTATTGAAAGATGAGTTTATTTACCCAGGGTTTCAGAAAAAAAATTTTGACAATCAAATTTCAGATCAATATAATCTTTTTCTGTCGTCTGCATTTTTTCACGTAAAGAGGTTTGTTCTAGCTTAATCTGATCTGTGACTAATTCATTACTTACAGGCGTTGTATCCTTTAAAAGCTTTGCCTGCATATTCAGAATTCGACTATTCACCAAAAAGAAATTTTGTTTTTGCAATAAAAAACGATTTAAAAAGTGCTCTGCATTTTCAGCTAACCGAGGTATTGTATTGCGCCTTATAAGACCGGAAAGCTTTTTTTCAAACTCCTCAATTTCTTCAAAATAATTGTCAATGGTATCCTTCCAACCTGAAAGTTCATCAATAAAGAGTTCTGCAATTGATGTGGCCATAAGTAATAAAATTATTCAATAATCAATTGAACATAAGTAAAGGAGACACCGATGTGCGTTCAAATTTGCCGGTTTTTTTCTGAATTGAAACTCTGAATACAATGCCTGGAATTTTTTTTAACTCATTTCCATTTTCACCGGAAAAGGGCCAGACTTCCCCTAAATGCGTAGTGCTACTTGAGATGATCGGTAGCCGCCTTTTTAAAAGAATCACAAAAGCTTTATTTATTTCTTTCTCATCAACCAATTCTTCGAAATTGCCCCATGCAATAACACTTTTCCAATTAGCCATATCTTTCATTTCATCTATCTGGAAACAAACCTTTGGATTTTTGCGCATAATTTCCAGTTTTTTTCCTTTATAGGTATGGCCATAAATGTTGTTGCCATCATAAGCATAACTTATAGGAACAACATATAGAACATCTTTGTCGTGGCATCCTATACGACCTACAACTTGTTTGTGAAGTAAGTCTTCAATTTCTTCAGATGTCAGTTTGCCAATCATATATTATAATTATACTCAAAATTATTTTATCAATTTGATTCAGTATATGATAGCTGTCAGAATCAATATTGATTCTGGTTTCTTGCCGCTTAAGCATCTTTTATTCCATATTTTTGCGCAATTTCAGGCAGGCTCAATTTGTGCTTTTGAGTGAGCACAATATTTTTCATTTGCTCCGAAGTCATATTTGGATCGGTGAAGATTCCATCCTGATAGCATTATTTGCAATATAAATTGCTTTTTGAACCACGATTATTATTTCTCAGTGCAATTTTTTTGGAAATAAATTTTTATGCAATTTTTGCTTGAATTATTGTTGCCAAAATCTGTACAATACCCATGATAATAAATAGTGTATTGAAGGATAAATAATGTACAATTAATCCGCCGCCAATAATTGCTATAGCAGTAACTATCTGGGATTGACCTCCGGCAAGACCCCAGGCATATGTATCAGCCTCTTTGTCCACATTTTTAGCATAAAGAGCATCCCACGCAGGTGTGCCAATAGCTTCAGCGATGCCTAAACCTGCCTGAACAAAGAATAATTGCAAGGGAGAGGAAACAAATAAGTATCCAAAAGTGAACAAAGCATTCAAACCATATCCTGCAACCATAATTTTTGCCTTATATTTTTTTCCGCTTATTAGTTTGCCCACTACGATATATACTACTCCTGTTAAAAACAAATAAGTTGCCCAGGCCCAGGTAATATCAAGTACATCACCGCCTATTCGTTCTGCGAAAATGGCAAAAAGTGGCCCAAGCATCCCTTCTCCAAAATACCAGATGTTTGCACCAAGAAGAAGAATTTTTGTGGTCCTTGAAAATTTCATGAATGAATGTTTCTTGTCTCCTTTTCTGCACACTTCAGAAAGTAAGAATCTGTCCATTGAATTGGTCTTAAAATGTGTAAGGCATGAAGAAAAATAAGTTCAAGCTTTTCCCTGGTTGACCATTGCAGGGCAAACCGAAGACCAGCTTTAGAATTGTTCGAAAAATCTGTTGCAACAAGAATCTTTTTCATTGCAAATTATTTTTTACTAAAGTATTGATAACGACAATTGGCAGCAATGACGCCTATCAGTAATATTCATGATTCCCGGTAACCGGTAATCAACTTGCTAGGATAAATTCTCCTTTTAGTTTAGAAATTGAACTATTGATATTGTATGTAAATAGGCATGGGATATAATTTTAAAATATCAGCTGGCGGCATCAGGCCTTGGGTGTCTTGTTTATAAAATAATTTGAACCCAGTAAACTGAACAGGCTGATTCGTTATCCAGGCTTGATAACTATCTATCTTCTTTGCAGGAATTTCCTGTTGTACAGTACTATGCCCAACCTG
>Ga0137463_1000669_pt1 | contig 11433 bp, 12 predicted proteins | sample EasRivERMGT800_2_FD_102333 | JGI IMG/M metagenome (GOLD analysis project Ga0137463, IMG submission 102333) | Soil microbial communities from meander-bound floodplain in the East River, Colorado, USA - East River MetaG ERMGT800_2 | ecosystem: Environmental > Terrestrial > Soil > Floodplain ...
CGAATGCGACCGGTTGGGCGCGGAGGCCGAGCGGCTCGGCGCGCTCCTCGCCTCGCAGGAGAAGAAGCTCGGCAACCAGCAGTTCGTGGCCCGGGCGCCCGCGGATGTCGTCGCACGCGAGCGCGAGAAGCTGATGGCATGGACCGAGCAGCGCGAGGTGCTGGTGCGAAAGCGCGAACGGCTGGGATGCGCGTGAGGATTCGGGAGCTCGGCCCGGTCGCCGCGGCCGTCGCCATCGCGACGCTCTCCTGCGCCCGCATCGAGCCCCCGCCGGGCGGCCCGCCCGATCCCACGCCGCCGCACCTGATCGCGACCCGGCCCGACTCGTTCGCCCGGATCCCCGGGTTCAAGGGCGACGTCGAGTTCCGGTTCGACGAGGTTCTCTCCGAGGGCGGCTCGCCCAACGTGGGTACCGGCACCGGCGACCTGGAGAAGCTCATCATTCTCTCGCCCACGACGCGCGTACCGAACGTGACCTGGCGGCGGAGCCGGATCACCGTGCGGCCGAGCGAGGGCTGGCGGCCGAACCGGGTCTACCGGGTCGAGCTGCTGCCGGGCGCCACCGACCTCCGCCGAAACCGGAGCACGACCGGCACGGCGCTGACCTTCACCACCGGCGCCCCGCTTCCCGCCACCACGATCGACGGCACCGTTGTCGACTGGACGACCAGCCGGCCGGTGGCCGGCGCCCTCGTGGAGGCCGTCCTCCTGCCCGACAGCCTTCCCTACCGCGGCCTGGCCGATTCGAGCGGCCACTTCAAGCTCGGCCCGCTGCCCGACGGCCAGTACCTGGTGCGCGGCGTGCTGGACGAGAACCGGAACGTGCGATTCGACAGCCGGGAGGCATTCGATACCGTACGGCTCGCGCCCGGGAAGACCGCGGCCGCTGAGCTGTGGGCGTTCGTGCACGACACGACCCCGATGCGCATCCGCGAGGTGACCGTCATCGACAGCACCAGCGCGTCGATCCAGCTGAGCCAGAGTCTGGCCCCGGGCCTGCGGATCGCTCCGAACCAGGTGACCGTGCGGATCCTCCCCGACTCGACGCCCATTCGCGTGACGTCGGTGCTGCCCAAACCGCTGGACGACAGCCTCAATCGCCGCGCCGCCTCGGCTCGCGACACCACCGCGCGTGACACGACCAGGCGCGACACGACGGGCGCCGACACGACGCGGCCCGGCAGGCGGCGCGGCATCGTCGAGGTGGGGCCCGGCCGGCCCCGCGCCCGCACGGAGCTCGAGCCGCTCACCTCCCGGCCCCCGCTCACCGACCGGCTCATCCTCCGCGTGCCCCAGCCCTGGAAGCCCGAGGGCAAGTACGAAGTGGAGATCCGGGGCCTCCGGAGCGTCAGCGGCGTCACCAGCGACGTGCGCGGCGGCATGACCGTGAAGCCGGTCGTCGCGGCCGACACCACCGCGGCGCGCGGCGCCGACTCGCTCAAGCGGCGGCCGCCCAAGAACGCCGCTGATTCGCTCACACGGCGGCCGCCGAAGAAGCGCACATGACCGACCCGCGGCGCGAGCTTCCCTCCGTGGACCGGCTCCTGCGCGAGCCCGCGGTGGACGCGTTGCTCCACGCCGCCCCCCGCGCGGCGGTCGTGGCCGCGATCCGCGAGACCCTTGCCGCCGCGCGCACCCGGCGCGCCGGACCACCCGACGACTGGGCGACGGAGATCCGCGAGCGCCTCGTCGAGCGCGCCCGCCCCCGGCTCCGTCCGGTGCTCAACGCCACGGGCGTCGTCCTGCACACCAACCTCGGCCGCGCGCCGCTGGCCGCCGCGGCCGTGGAGGCCATGGCCGCCGTGGCGGCCGGATACAGCAACCTGGAGCTCGATCTCGACACCGGCGCCCGCGGCAGCCGTACCGACCACTGTCGGGAGCATCTCCGCCGCCTGACCGGCGCCGAGGATGCCCTGGTCGTGAACAACGCGGCAGGCGCGCTCGTCCTCGCGCTCAACGCGCTCGCCGCCGGTCGCGACGTCGCCATCTCGCGTGGCGAGCTCATCGAGATCGGCGGATCCTTCCGGATTCCCGACATCATGGGCCGGAGCGGTGCCCGGCTGCACGAAGTCGGCACCACCAACCGCACCCACGTCGACGACTACCGGCGGGCCATCGATGCCGGCGCGGCGGCCATCCTCTCGGTGCACCGCTCCAACTTCGAGCAGCGGGGCTTCGTCGCCTCCCCCGAGCCGGCGGCGCTCGCGGCGCTCGCGGCCGAGGCGGGCATTCCGTATCTCTTCGACGTGGGCAGCGGCCTCCTGGCGGATCTGGCCCCGTGGGGCCTGACCTCCGAGCCGCGTGTGGCCGACGCGCTGGCGGCGGGCACCGACCTGGTCCTGTTCAGCGGCGACAAGCTGCTCGGCGGGCCCCAGGCCGGCTGCCTCGTGGGCCGGCGGGCGCTGCTCGCCCGCTGCCGTGAGAATCCGTTCGCGCGCGCCATGCGCGCGGACAAGCTGACCTTCGCGGCGCTCGAGGCCACGCTCGCGTTGTACGAGGACCCCGAGACCGCCGTCCGCGAGGTCCCGGTGCTACGGATGCTGACGCTGGACGCCGCAGCCCTTTGGTCGGGAGCCGCGCGCCTCGCGGCCGCCTGCCCGCCGGAGCTCCGCGCCGAGCTCCAGCCCGGCGAGTCGGCGGTCGGCGGTGGAGCGTTTCCGGGCGCCGTCCTCCCCACCACGCTCGTGGCGCTCGATCCCGGCCCGCTCGGCGCCGACGGCCTGGCGCTCCGCCTGCGCCTCGGCGAGCCGTCCGTGGTCGCGCGCGTGGCCGCGGGCCGCGTGCTGCTGGACCCGCGCACCCTGCCCGAGACCGCTGCGCCGGACATCGGCCAGGCACTCGCCCAGGCGCTGCTGGCGTGAGCGGGCAGACCCTGCCCGCCGCGGTCGTCAGCGTTTACTTTCCCCGGCCATGACGATGCGCGTGGCCGTGGCCGTCTCGGGACGCGGCAGCAACCTCGAGGCGCTGCTGCGGGCCCTGACAGGACGGGCTCCCGCGCGGATAGTGCTGGTGTTGAGCAACCAGCCGGAGGCGGGGGCCCTCAAGCGGGCCCGCGCCCATTCCGTCCCCGCCGAGGTGTTGCCCGATCCGGCCGACGGTGCCGACTGGCTCGCGCGGCTGACGCATCACCGGGTCGACCTGCTCGTGCTGGCCGGCTACCTGAAGCTGGTCCCTCCCGCCGTCATCGCCCGCTACCGCCACCGTATCGTGAACGTGCACCCGGCCCTGCTGCCGGCCTTCGGCGGGCGCGGCATGTACGGCCACCACGTGCACGAGGCCGTGCTGGCGAGCGGCGCGCGCGAGAGCGGCGCCACCGTCCACCTGGTGGACGAGGAGTACGACCGGGGTGCGATCCTCGCCCGGGGCCGCGTGCCCGTGCTGCCCGGCGACACCCCCGAGCAGCTGGCGGCCCGCGTGCTCGAGGTCGAGCACCGGCTGCTGCCGGCCGTGGTGCTGGCCGCCGCCGCCGCGGGCCGTCCCGTGCCGCTTCCAGACACCGTGGAGTCCACTACGTGATTGGTTCGTCATGCCGCGCGCGCTGATCTCGGTCAGCGACAAGCGCGGGATCGTCGCCTTCGCCGAGGGCCTGGCGCAGCTGGGCTGGGAGATCATCTCCACCGGCGGCACCGCGGCCACGCTCCGGGCCGCCGGCCTGGCGGTGACCACGGTCGACGCGGTGACCGGCTTTCCCGAGCTGCTCGACGGCCGGGTGAAGACCCTTCACCCCGCCATCCACGGCGCTCTCCTCGCCCGCCGCGACCGCCCCGAGCACGTGAGCGCCATGCAGCAGCACGGCATCGTGCCCATCGATCTCGTGGCGGTCAATCTCTATCCGTTCCAGATGACGATCTCCACGCCGGGCGTGTCGTTCGACGACGCGGTCGAGAACATCGACATTGGCGGCCCCTCGATGCTCCGCTCGGCGGCCAAGAACCATGAGTTCGTGCTGCCGGTCGTCGATCCGACCGACTATCCCCGCGTGCTCGATCTGCTCCGGCGGGACGCGCTCACGCCGGCGGTCCGCCGGGAGTTCGCGGCCAGGGTGTTCGCGCACGCCGCCGACTATGACGCGGCCATCGCCGGCTACCTCACCCCGCACGAGGAGGGGCTGCCCCGCCGGCTCGGCATCGCCATGGAGCGCGGCCAGGCGCTGCGCTACGGCGAGAACCCGGGCCAGCGCGCCGCCCTGTACGTGACCGAGGAGCCGCGCGGCATGCGCGATCTGACCCAGCGCCAGGGGAAGGAGCTCTCCTTCAATAACATTCTCGACGTCGACGCGGCCATGTGGGCCGTGGCATGCTGGAGCACCCGCCCGGCGTGCAGCATCATCAAGCACACGACGCCGTGCGGCATCGCGGTGGCGGGCACGGCGGTCGAGGCGTTCCGGAGCGCGCGCGCCACCGACCCCGTCTCCGCGTACGGCTCGGTGATCGCCTTCAACACCGTGGTCGACCGCGGCACCGCCCAGGCAATGAGCGATCTCTTCGTCGAGGTCGTCGTGGCACCGTCGTTCCATGACGAGGCGCTCGCCGTCTTCGCCGCGCGGAAGGCGTTGCGCGTGGTCGAGCTGCCCGTGAGCCGGGGCCCCGGCTCGCTCGACTTCAAGCGGGTGCGCGGCGGCTTCCTGGTCCAGGACCAGTTCCAGTTCGATCCCTCGGACAAGGACTGGTCGGTGGCCACCGAACGCCAGCCGACCGAGCGCGAGTGGAGTGACCTCCGCTTCGCCTGGGCCGCCGTGGCCTCGGTCAAGTCCAACGCCATCCTGCTGGCACGGGACGAGGCGGCAATCGGGATCGGGGCCGGCCAGATGAGCCGGGTGGACAGCGCGTTCCTCGCCGTCCACAAGGCGCGCCAGGCCGGCCACGACCCGGCCGGCAGCGTGCTCGCCTCGGACGGCTTTTTCCCCTTCGCCGACGGCGTCGAGCAGGCAGCGGGGGCCGGAGTGACCGCCATCATCCAGCCGGGCGGCTCCATGCGCGACACGGAAGTCGTCGAGGCCGCCAATCGCCACGGCCTCGCGATGGTGATGACCGGCCACCGCCAGTTCAGACACTAGCCCAGGACCCTATGACCTCCCCGGCACAGGAGCGCCCGCCGTACCTGTGGGCCTTCGGCACCTTCCTCGTCGTGTTCCTGATCTACTATGTCACCCTGGCGCCGACGACGGCGTTCTGGGACACGTCGGAGTACATCTCGGCGGCCCGCGTGCTCGGCATCCCGCACCCGCCCGGCAACCCGCTGTTCGTCATCCTGGCGCACACGTTCGGCCTGCTCCCGCTCGCCGCGTCCTACGCCGAGCGCATCAACCTGTTCGCGGCCGTCACCAGCGCCGCGGCGGCCGGCCTCTGGTTCCTCGTCGCCGAGCGCTGGCTCAAGGGGATCGTGCGCGAGAGGTGGGCCCGCTACGCCGCGGCGTTCGGCGGCGTGCTCGTGGGCGCCACCTCCTGGTCGGTGTGGAACCAGAGCACGGTCAACGAGAAGGTGTACACCGTCTCGCTGTTCTCCATCGCCCTCGTCATGTGGCTGGTGGTCCGCTGGGGCGACGACGCGCCCGGGCCGCACCGCGACCGCTGGCTGGTGCTCATCGCGTACGTGCTGGCGCTCACCTCGACCAACCACCTGATGGGCCTGCTGGCCGTGCCGGCGCTCGTGGTGTACGTGCTGTGGACCGACTGGCGCGTGATCACCCGCCCGACCGTGCTGGTGGGCATCGCGCTCGCGGCCGTCGTCGGCATCTCGCTCAACTATCTCTGGCTCCCGATGCGCGCCGCCCAGTATCCGCCGATCAACGAGGGCGAGCCCATCGGGTTCTTCAGCCAGGCGCTCCAAGACGTGCTCAACCGGGTACAGTACGGCAAGCCCGGCCTGGGCGACCGGCAGGCCAGCTTCACCGGGCAGCTCGCGAACTTCTGGCAGTACTACTCCTGGCAGTTCGCCCGCGACTGGGGCCGGCTCTCCGGCATGGCGACCGCCGTCTTCACCGTGCTGGGACTGAGCGGTCTCTGGGCCCTGTGGAAGTCGGACCGGCGCGCCGGGCTAGCCGGGCTGGCCCTGGTCGGGACGCTCTCGCTCGGGCTGGTGTTCTACATGAACTTCAAGTACGGCTTCTCGCAGTACCCCGACCAGCCGTCGCTTCCGCGCGAGGTGCGCGAGCGCGACTACTTCTTCATCGGCTCCTTCGCCGTCTACGGCGCGTTCGTGGCCTGCGGCCTGGGCGCGCTCATGCAGTCGATCGTCGACGGGCTCCGCGACCGCGGGTCGGCCCCGGCCCGGTGGGCCGCGGCGAGCCCGGTCCTGCTCCTCGCCTTCATCCCGCTGTTCGGCAACCGCGTCACCGCCAGCCGCGCCCACGAGACCATGGCCCGCGACTTCGCCTACGATATCCTCAACAGCGTGGAGCCGTACGGCATCCTGATCACCGCGGGCGACAACGACACCTTCCCGCTGTGGTACGCGCAGGAGGTCGAGGGCATCCGCCCGGACATCACGCTCGCCAACCTGTCGCTCATGAACACCAACTGGCACCTGCGCCAGCTCGCCCGGCGAGTGACCCCGGCCTTCGACCCGAGTCGCGCGGATCCGATCTGGCGCGGCGCTCCCGTGCCGCCCCGTCCCACGACGCCGGCGCTGGCCCTGCGCCAGGTGGAGGTCGACAGCCTGCCCGAGGCGATGCAGGTGCCCAAGAGCGGCGGCATCGCCTTCGACAGCCTCCAGATCCGCTTCGGGCAGGACGTCCTGCTGCGGCAGGATCTCGCCACCATCTTCCTCATCCGGGACAACCAGGGGAAGCGGCCGATCTTCTTCAGCTGGAGCGATGGCGGCTATCCCGACCAGACGCTCGGGCTGAGCCCGTACCTGGTCTCCCAGGGCTTCGTCCGGAAGCTCATGCCGACGCCGGTGAAGGCCACCGGGACGGTGCTGCTGAGTCCCGGTCTCGGCTACGTCGACCTGCCGCACACGCGCACCCTGCTGAGCGATGTCTACCACTGGCGCACCGCGACGCGCCGGCGGCCGTTCGGCTGGGTCGATGCGCCGTCCGGTTCGATCCTGCAGCTCTACTCGGTAGTCTACGGGGGTTCGGCGCGGGTGTTCGAGCAGGTGGGCGATACGGCGCGGGCAATGCTGGCCGACTCGGTAGCGCGCGGGGTGAACCGGGAGCTCAACGGCCGGGCGATCTACTAGTCGGTGCTCCCGCTCCAGGTGGCCCAGGTGAGCGGGCAGCCCTGGCCGAACGGCGGATTGGGATGGCCCGAGTGGCCGAGCAGGTCGTGCAGCATCTCGTGCCGGACCACCATCTCGTTGTTCACGTATTGGTCCGCGATCCAGATCCGGTGATCCGACTGCCAGTGTCCCGCGCACTGGCCGCTGGAACAGGTGAAGCTCGCGCCGGGCACCACTTCCCACTGGACGCGATCGAAGTCGCCCGTGAGGCCCGAGCAGGCCTCGGTCTTGGCCCACCAGGTCCGGTAGACGTCGGGCGCGGCCATCGGCTGATCGCCCTGCACGTCGAAGCCGCAACCCGCCAGGGCGAGAGCCAGGGCAACCACGCGCCACCTGCCGGTGCGCCGCCCGCAGAAGCGGGCGAAGGCAGCGGTGACGGACCCGCAACGGGGACCAGTGGGCGAGACGGAGGTGGCGTCCATGAGCCCAAGTATCGGACGCCGAGGCCGTCGGGTTGAGCGGCGTGGCTGACGTTCGATCGGCTACGGCCGCGGACTACCCGGCCGTGATCGCCCTGCTGGAGGCAGCGGGCCTGCCCACGGCTGGCGTGCCGCGGACGCTGGGCGATTTCCTCGTGGCCAACAGTGAGGACGGCCTGGCGGGTGCGATCGGCCTCGAGCGCTATGGATCCGGCGCGCTCCTCCGCTCGGCGGTGGTCCGGCCCGGCGACCAGGGCACCGGCATCGGCGCCGCGCTGGTCCACGCGCTGCTCGACCGCGCCCGCGACGGGGGACTGCGGGAGATCTATCTCCTGACCACGACGGCCGAGCGCTGGTTTCCGCGGTTCGGCTTCACCCCGATCGAGCGCGAGCAGGTGCCGGACGCCGTTCGCGTATCGGTGGAATTCCGCGAGGCCTGTCCCGCCTCGGCCGCCGTCATGCGCCTCTTGATTGACCCGGCTTGACGCATCAGCCAATCTTGATATATTAGCCATATGGCCATGTCCACTCACACGCACTTCGACACCCAGCGGGCGGTCCGGCTGTTCCACGCCCTGTCCGACGCTACCCGGCTCTCGATCCTCCAGCGCCTGCGGATGGGCGAGCGCTGCGTCTGCGAGCTCACCGATGCGCTGGACGCCGCGCAGTCCCGGCTGTCCTTCCACCTGAAGGTGCTGAAGGACGCGGGCCTGGTCACCGATCGTCGCGAGGGCCGTTGGATGTACTACACGCTGAACCCCGACGCCCTCGCCGAAGTGGGCGAGCTGGCGAATGACCTGGCCGCTGCCCCGTCGGCGGCGGAGCGCCGGAGCGGCTGCTGCTGAGCCGCCCCCTTTTTTGAATCACCCATCAACCATTTTTGATGAGGGTCGAAATGAGCACCGAAGACATCAAGACCACCGTGCGGGAGCGATACGGCCAGGCCGCGTTGCGCGTCACCAGCGGCGCCCAGTCGTCCTGCTGCGGCGGCTCCTGCGGCACGTCGGCGGAGGACCCGATCACCTCCAACCTCTACACCGCCGCCCAGACCGCGTGCCTCCCCGCCGAGGCCGTGCTGGCCTCCCTCGGATGCGGCAACCCCACCGCGCTCGTCGAGCTGCACGAGGGCGACGTGGTGCTCGATCTCGGCTCCGGTGGCGGCATCGACGTGCTGCTCTCGGCCCAGCGAGTCGGTCCCACCGGCAAGGCGTACGGTCTGGACATGACCGAGGAGATGCTGACCCTCGCCCGCGAGAACCAGCGCAAGGCCGGCGTCGAAAACGTCGAGTTTCTGCGGGGCGAGATCGAGTCCATCCCGCTCCCCGACGACTCGGTCGACGTCATTATCTCCAACTGCGTGGTGAACCTCTCCGGCGACAAGCGGAAGGTGATCGCCGAGGCGTTCCGGGTGCTCAAGCCCGGCGGCCGCTTCGCGGTGTCCGACGTGGTGGTCCGGGGCGAGGTCCCGGCCGCGGTGCGGTCCAGCATGGAGCTGTGGGTCGGCTGCGTCGCCGGCGCCCTCACCGAGCAGGAGTTCCACTCGCTCCTGTGGGAGAGCGGCTTCCAGGAAATCGCCATCGAGCCCACCCGGATCTACGAGTTCGAGGATGCCAGGGCGTTCCTGACCGGGGCCGGGCTCGACACCGAGGTTCTGGCGCGCGAGGTCGGAGGCCGAGTGATGGGAGCGTTCATCCGGGCGCGGAAGCCTGTGATCATTCCAGAGCCCGTGGCGGCCAACGCCGACGAGACCGAGAACCGCCCGTGCTGCGGGTCGAGCTGCTGTACCTGAATCGCATCATGCCGCAGCGAGGCGGCGGGAGATTGACGATGAACGTCACCGGGAAAGTCTTCAAAGTGCTGTTCCTCTGCACGGGGAACAGCGCTCGAAGCCAAATCGCGGAGCAGGTGCTCAATCGCAAGGGGCGCGGGGGATTTGTGGCCGAGAGTGCAGGTTCGCACCCTGCCGCACACGTGAATCCGTATGCCATCGAAACGTTGGAGCGGCACGGATACTTTTGGACGGGGGGACGACCCCGGGGCCTCGATGGGCTCCCGGAGCAGGACTGGGACTTCGTCATCACGGTCTGCGACCGCGCCAAGGAGGCCTGTCCCTTTTTCCCAGGCCAGCCGGTCATCGCGCATTGGGGGATGCCTGATCCGGCGGCGGTAGTGGGTTCAGAGGAGGAGGTGCGCCGGGCCTTCAACGATACGATCCTGGTGATCAGCCGCCGGATCGACCTGTTCCTGGCCCTGCCCATCGAGAAATTGTCACGCCTCGCGCTCGAGAATCGCGTGAGGGACATCGGTCAGACCGGCGCAGTCGAGCCGACGGCCGGAGCGCACCAGGGGCGGCAGGACCGATGAGGCGCCGGATCGCAGATCGGCGGGCATCGTGAGCTGGCTCTTTCCCGACGAGCGCAAGTTCTTCGAGCATTTCACCGGGATCGCGGCCCGGTTGACCGCCGCGGCCATGCTCCTGGAGCAGGCCTTGGAGGAGCCGTCCCGCCTGCCCGCCATCGTCGCGCAGATCGATCGCGTCCAGCACGAGACGGACGAAGCGGCCCATGACCTGGACGTCAACGTGGACAAGCTGTTCGTCCCACCGATGGACCGGGAAGACATTCACCTGCTGTCCACCCAGCTGACTCTGGTGGCGGCCTTCATCGGTGGGACCGCCAGGCGCGCCGTGAGCCTCAAGGCGACAACGCGCCGCGAACCCGCGGTGGCCATGGCTCGCATCATCGTCCGTGCCGCCAGCGAGATCGAGGCGGCCGTCAGCCACATTCGCACCGGCGAGGAGGTCCTGGCCCGGTGCCGAGAGATCAAGCAGGCGGAAGAGGAAGGGGATGCGGTCTGGGAGGCGGCGGTGGCGGAGCTGTTCGCCGGAGCTCCCGATCCGGTGGAGGTCATTCGGTGGAAGACGCTATACGATCAGCTCGAGGATACGCTAGACGCCTGTGACGACGTGGCCAACGAGCTGGAGACCATCACCGTCAAGCACACCTGAGCCGCAGTCTAGCCTGAATCTCCCGTTGGACGTCGGCCCGCGCAGGCCTGTCGCACCACGTCGGCCAACTCGTGCGGCTTCCACGGCTTCCTGACGATCGCCGCGACGCCAACCTGGCGTGCCTCCTCCATGAGGGGGGAGTCGTCGCCCTCGCTGGTTGCGACCACCACCGGCGTGTCGCGATGCCGCGGGAGCTGGCGCAGGGCACGGATGAACTCGACGCCGTTCATATCCGGCATTCGCAGGTCCAGCACGATCGCGTCGAACGAGTCGGCGGCACCCGAGAGGAGCGCGAGCGCCTCCACGCCGCTGGCAGCCTCCTGAAGGTCGTGCCCCCGCCCGGGGAAGGCCAGATGAGTCACCTTCCGGATCAACGCGGAGTCCTCGACGATCAGGAGTCGCAATCCAGCACCCTCCCATGATTGGTTGGAGACCGCGGTGAGAAGGTCCAACGTTATGATATGGTTCCTGTCCGCCAAGGCCTGGAATGCGACACCGAGGGGCCGTTTTGCGACAAGGCGGCCGCCACTTGCTCGAACACCGGCTCCCACTCCCCCGGACGCGCGACCGCCGGAAGAGCCGAGCCGTGGAATGACGGTCGCCTGCGATGATGGGGCGGTGTACTGGCGGCGGCCGATGGCACTCCTTTCGGCGCCTTGTTTTACTTGCGTAATCCTCTACGGTGGAAGAGGTTTCACGCCTCGGGCGTGGTGGCCGAGCGGTTGAAGGCAGCGGTCTTGAAAACCGCCAAGGGCGAAAGTCCTTCGTGAGTTCGAATCTCACCCA
>Ga0137463_1000670_pt1 | contig 11426 bp, 12 predicted proteins | sample EasRivERMGT800_2_FD_102333 | JGI IMG/M metagenome (GOLD analysis project Ga0137463, IMG submission 102333) | Soil microbial communities from meander-bound floodplain in the East River, Colorado, USA - East River MetaG ERMGT800_2 | ecosystem: Environmental > Terrestrial > Soil > Floodplain ...
CTACCAGGACATCGCCGAGGCGCTGAAGCCAGGTGTGAAGGAATCGCAGATCGTCGCGCTCGCGACCGCGCGCCTCTACGAGATGGGCTCGGACTGCGTCGAGGCGATCAACTCGATTTCGGGCGAGCGCTGCTCGCCGCATCCGCACAATTTTACCGACCGGCTGATCCGGCCCGGCGACCAGGCCTTCTTCGACGTCATCCAGTCGTTCATGGGCTATCGCACTTGCTACTACCGCACCTTCAGCGTCGGGCGTGCTACGGCGCCGCAGCGCACTGCCTACCGCAAGGCGCGCGAGTGGATGGACCGGGCCATCGAACTGCTCAAGCCCGGGGTATCGAGCGACAAGATCGCGCGTGCTTTTCCAGAAGCGAAGGAAATCGGGTTTTCGAGCGAGATGGAAGCTTTCGGCCTGAACTTCTGCCATGGACTGGGCCTGGGTCTGCACGAGCGGCCGCTGATCTCCCGGGTCAACTCGCTGAAGGAACAGATCGAGTTGAAAGCGGGCATGGTTTTCGCGGTCGAGACCTACTGCCCGGCGACCGACGGCATTTCGGCCGCACGGATCGAGGAGGAAGTGATTCTCACACCCGAGGGGGCGAAAATCATCTCGCTCTATCCGGCTGAAGAGCTGCCGATCGCAAATCCATACCGAAGCTGAGGAGCCCGTTCCCCCATGAGCGCTACGCAACAGGCACGTCCGGCGCAAAGAAGCCAAGAGATCCCCGAAGCGACGCGGCTGCGGTTGTTCCAGCTGCAAGTCGAAATCCGCTATTGCGAAAAGCGCGCCTACGACCTGTTTCTGCAGAACCTGGTGAAGGGCACCAGCCACCTCGCGCTCGGACAGGAAGCGGTCGCGGCGGGTTTTGCCGCGGCGATGAACAAGGACGACTATACCTTTTGCACCTATCGCGGCCATCACCACACCCTCGCGCGCGGCGCTCCGATGCTTTCGGTGCTGGGCGAATTGATGGGCCGGCAGTGCGGTCTGATGAAAGGCAAGGGCGGCTCGATGCATCTGACGAGCGTGGAGCACGGGGTGATGGGGTCCTACGCCATCGTCGGCGCGCACCTGCCGATCGCGGCAGGCGCGGCCTGGTCGGCGCAATACCGCGGTACGAAGCAGGTCGCGGCGGCCTTCTTCGGCGACGGCGCGACCAACATCGGCGCCTTTCACGAAGCGCTCAATCTCGCCGCGGTATGGAAGCTGCCGGTCCTCTTCGTTTGCGAGAACAACCTGTACATGGAGTACACGCCCATTTCCGCCGTCACCGCGGTGAAGCACCCGGCCGCCGACCGCGCCGCGAGCTACGGCTTGGAGCGCCAGGTGATCGACGGCAACGACGCGGATGTCGTATACAGCACTGCGCGCGATGCCATCGCCAAGGCGCGCTCGGGCGGCGGGCCTTCGCTCGTCGAGTGCCTGACCTACCGCCACAGCGGCCATTCGCGCGCCGACCCGGCCAAGTACCGGCCGAAGGAGGAAGTCGAGGAGTGGATGAAGCGCGATCCGGTAACGCTTTATCGCAGCCGGCTGCTCGCCGCAGGCATCGCGGAGGCGAAGCTCGCGAAAATCGAATCCGAGGCGATGGCGAAGCTCGACCAGGCCACCGAAACCGCCAAGGCATCACCGACGCCGGCGGTCGAATCGGCGATGACCGACGTATGGGCGGACGGAGGCAACGCATGGCGCAACTGAGCTATCGCGATGCGGTCGCCGCCGGAATCGCGCAGGAAATGAGGCGCGACGAGCGGGTCGTGCTGTTCGGCGAGGACACGGCCGCAGCGGGCGGCGTTTTCAAGACCACGGTCGGGCTGTTCGAGGAGTTCGGGCCGCGGCGGGTGAGAGACACGCCGATCTCGGAGCTCGCGATCCTCGGCGCGGCGATGGGCGCGGCGATGACGGGACTGCGGCCGGTCGCCGAGATCATGTTCTCCGACTTCCTCGCCTGCTGCTGGGACTACGTCGCGAACGAGATCGCCAAGACGCGCTACATGAGCGACGGGCAGATCACCATTCCGCTCGTGATTCGCACCGCGAATGGCGCGGGCTCGCGCTTCGGCGCGCAGCATTCGCAGAGCGTGGAGAACTGGGCGATGGCGGTGCCGGGCCTGAAAGTCGTGGCGCCTTCCACGCCCGCCGACGCGAAGGGGCTGCTCGCCGCGGCGATCCGCGATCCCGATCCGGTCGTCTTCTTCGAGCACAAGAGCCTGCTCGCCAACAAGGGCGAGGTCCCCGAGGGCGAGCACCTCGAGCCGCTCGGAAAAGCCAAGGTGCTGCGCACGGGCGCGGACGCCACGATCATCGCGCTCGCCGCCATGGTTCCAAGGGCGCTCAAGGCAGCGGAGACGCTCGCCGCGGAGCACGGCATTTCGGCGAGCGTGATCGACGTGCGCTCGCTGGTGCCGCTCGACGCGCAGACGCTGCTCGCCGAATCGGCGCGCACGGGACGCGTGTTCACGGTCGAGGAAAATCCGCGGCTGTGCGGCTGGGGCGCGGAGATCGCGTCGATCATCCAGGAGGAAATTTTCAGCGCCCTCAAAGGACCGATCGTCCGGATCACCACGCCCCACGTGCCGCTGCCCGCCGCCGACCAGCTCGAGGACGCGGTCGTGCCCTCGGTCGCGCGCATCGTCGCGGAAGTCCGGCGCGGCCTGGATTCGCGCCGCATGAGCTGAACGGAGACTGAAGAAAATGGATGTGATCATGCCTCAACTGGGCGAGACGGTGACCGAAGGCACCGTGGCCAACTGGTACAAAAAAGTCGGCGATGCGGTCAAAGCGGACGAACCTCTCTTCGACGTCGAAACCGACAAGGTGACGACGGAAATTCCCGCCATTGCAAGCGGCGTGCTCAAGGCGATCCTGGTCGAGCCGGGCACGACGGTGCCGGTGGGCACGGTGCTCGCGGTGATCGAGACCGCGCCGAAATGAAGCCCCGAGGAGACCTGGATTGACCGCCGCGAGAGCCGCGAAGCTCGGCTGGATCGGCACCGGCCGCATGGGCTTCGAGATGGCGCGGCGCCTCGCGAAGAGCGGCTGCGACCTCACCGTATGGAACCGCACCCGGGCGAAAGCCGAACCGCTCGCCAAGGACGGCGCGAAGATTGTCGACAGACTGCCCGAGCTCGCGGGCTGCGACATCGTGTTCTGCATGGTCTCGACCTACGACGACGTCAAGGAAGTGATCGCGGGACCCAAAGGTTTGCTGTCGAAGGCCAAAGACAAAGGCGGCGTACCGCGCATGGTGGTGGAGTGTTCCTCGATCTCGCTCGAAGGCTCGGCCGAGCTTCGCAAGATTCTCGGTGCGCACGGCGTCGAGCTGCTCTCCGCGCCGGTCTCGGGCAATGCCAAGGTGATCAAGGCGGGCAAGCTCACTTTCGTGGTCTCGGGCCCCGAGGCCGCGTACGACACAGCCGCGCCATACTTGGACATGATGGGGCAAGGCTCGTCCTACGTGGGCGGAGGAGAGCTTTCGCGCATCGTCAAAATCTGTCACAACGTGATGCTGGGCGTGGTGACGCAGTGCATGGCGGAGATCACGGTGCTCGCACAGAAGGCCGGCGTGCCGCGCCACGCCTTCCTCGATTTTCTCAACAAGAGCGTCATGGGCTCGACTTTCACGCGCTACAAGGCCCCGGCTTTCGTCAATCTCGATTTCCACGTCACGTTTACGCCGTATCTGCTGCGCAAGGACATGGACCTGGGGCTCGAGGCCGCTCGGAAGTTCGAAGTGCCCATGCCGCTCGCCTCGATGACCCGCGATCTGATCCAGTCGATGATGGGTGCCGGCATGACCGAAGACGACTTCTCGACCCTGCTCTTGCAGCAGGCGAAGGCGTCCGGGATCGAGCTGAAACCGGAAAACGAGACGGTCGGCGACGGACTGTCGCAATAATCTTTCACAGAGGAGCTTCAGATGAAAAACATAATTGGCATCGCCGTAATGGTGCTGGCTGCCGCCGCGTCCCAGGCGTTGGCGCAGGGCTACCCCAACAAGCCGGTGCACGTGATCATTACGTTTCCTCCGGCCACCGGCACCGACATCGTGGGCAGGGCGGTCACGCAGAAACTCTCCGAGTTGTGGGGCCAGCCGGTGCTGGCGGAAAACCGCACCGGCGCCGGCGGCTCCATCGGAGCGGCGGTGGTGGCCAAAGCGGCGCCGGACGGCTACACCCTGCTCATCGACTCGAACGCACACGTCGTGACCCCGGCGATCTACGCCAAGTTGCCGTACGACACGCTGAAGGATTTCGTCGACATCGCTCCGCTCGCGGGTGGGCCCAACGTGCTGGTTGCAGGCTCCGGCTCGAGCGTCAAGTCGCTTGCCGAGCTCATCGCCGAGGCGAAGGCGAAGCCGGGGCAGATCAATTTTGCCTCCGCCGGCATCGGCAGCGGCACGCACCTCAACCTGGAGAAGTTCAAGCTCGCAACCGGGATCGACGTCGTGCACGTTCCGTACAAGGGCACGCCCGAGGTGGTGTCCGATCTTCTGGGCGGGCGTGTCGGCTACTACTTCGCGCCGATCTCGCCGGCGATTCCGCTCATTCGCGACGGTCGGCTGCGCGCGCTGGCGGTGAGCAGCGCCAAGCGCTCGAACCAGCTGCCGGATGTGCCGACCGTCGCGGAGGCCGGCGTTCCCGGTTTTGAATTCGCCCTCTGGTTCGCCCTGTGGGGGCCTGCCGGCATGCCCTCGGACGTCGTCGAGAAAATCAACAAGGACGTGAACCGCGCGCTTGCCAGCGCCGACGTGCGCGAGCGCCTGGCCAAGCTCGGCAACGACACGATGAGCATGTCCACGAGCGAGTTCAGCCAGTTCGTGCGACGCGAGTTGAACGACTATGCGCGCATCATCAAAGCGGCTGGGATCAAACCCCAATAGGGAGACTGCAATGAATCAGCTGAAATGGGTCGTTTTCGCGGCGCTCGCCGCATTCGCGCTGCAAGGGTACGCGCAGGGCTACCCGAACAAGCCCGTGCGCCTGATCATCGCGTTCACGCCGGGAAGCTCGACCGACATCGTCGGCCGCGCCGTGGCGGCGAAGCTCTCGGAATTCTGGGGCCAGCCGGTGTTGGCGGAGAACCGCGTCGGGGCGGGCGGCTCGATCGGCTCCGCGGCGGTGGTGAAGTCGGCGCCCGACGGCTACACGTTGCTCGCGAATTCGTCGGCGCACGTGGCGAACCCGTCGATCTACGCGAGCCTGCCCTACGACACGCTCAAGGACTTCACCAATATAGCGCCGCTCGCGGGCGGCCCGAACGTGCTCTTCGTCGGCCCCGGCACCGGGTGGAAGACTTTCGCCGACTTCCTCGCCGCGGCGAAGGCGAACCCGGGGAAGCTCAACTTCTCCTCTGCGGGCATCGGCAGCGGCACGCATTTCAACCTGGAGAAGCTGAAGCTGATGGCCGGGATCGACGTCACGCACGTGCCCTACAAGGGCACGCCCGAGGCGATCGCGGACACGATCGCGGGCCGCGTGTGCTGCTATTTCGCGCCGATCAACGCCGCGCTGCCGCATGTGCGCGGCGGCAGGGCGCTGGCGCTCGCCGTATCGAGCGCGAAGCGCTCGAGCCTCCTGCCGGGCGTGCCTAGCATCGCCGAGGCCGGAGTGCCGGGTTTCGACTACACGCTGTGGGTCGGGCTTTGGGGGCCGCCAGGGATGCCCGCCGACGTCGTCGAGAAAATCAACAAGGACGTCAACCGCGTGCTGGCCAGCCCCGACCTCGCCGATCGGCTGACCAACCTCGGTACCTTGCCGATGAGCATGTCGTCTGCAGAATTCGCGCGGTTCGTGCGCAGCGAGGTCGAGGACACGGCGCGGGTGCTCAAGGCGGCCGGCATCAAACCGCAGTGAGGGAGGTGTGTCTGCAGCCGCCTTGCAGCCCGGTCTTTGAAGGGGCAGACTTCCACACCTTGGATCATGCAGAGCGCCTAATTACCGAGGAATCGCCATGCTAAAACCACGAATCAGCTACGTTCCGCTCGACAAGATGGACACGGAAATGCGCAAGGAGATGGAGCGCTGCCAGCGGGAGGGCACTCCGCGACCCGAGAGCTCCGCAATACGGGCTCACGTTCCGGCGTGCTTCTGGTTCTTCGCCAATTCCTGGCGGGACATCTTCAAGAACGGAGTGTGCGATCACGCCCTCAAGGAGCTGTGCCGCCTGTACGTGTCGCGCTCGGTGCAGTGCGAGTACTGCGGCAACCAGCGCTCGATCCGCGCGGCCTCGAGCGGCGCGGTTATCGAGGACCACGTGAAGGACTTGCTCAATTTCGAGAAATCGACGAAGTACAGCGAGCGCCAGAAGGCCGCGCTTGCCTACGCCGAGGCGATCACCTGGCACCTGAACACGGACGACGCGTTCTGGGAGCGCATGCACCGGCATTTCAGCGAGCAGGAACTGGTCGAGCTCGGGTGCATGATCGGGCTCACCATGGGCCAGCAGAGCTGGTTGCGCCTTCTCAATATCGACCACCATCAGGTGCTTGCAGGCACCTCGGCATCCATGGCGCCGGGCTTTGAAGACGCGCTGACGCTTGCCGAAACGAAGGCTGCGCCCGAATACTGGGCGAAGTCCGGCAAAGGCCGCTCGGAAAAAGCTGCTTAAGTCCCCCGCGGGATCCCCCGGCCCGATCTCGCGGAGACTCGGAACAAGCAGGTGACCTTCGAAGGCAAGGTGTGTCTCATCACCGGCGCCGTCGGCAATCTAGGCCGCGCAGTTGCCTCGGCTTTCGCGTCGGCGGGAGCCTCCCTGATCCTGATCGATCTCGACGACAAGGTCCTGCGGTCCGCCTATGGGCGCGACGATGAGCGCAAAGCGCTCGTTCGCGCCGATCTGCTCGACGCAGCGTCCGTGGCTCAGGCAGTCGCAGCCGCCCGGTTCGGCCGGATCGACGTCCTCTGCAACATCGCCGGCGGCTTCCGCATGGGGCACCCGGTGCACGAGACCCCCGAGGACGTCTGGGAGCTCATGCTCGAGCTCAACGCGAAATCGGTGATTAACACCGCGCGCTCAGTGGTGCCGAAGATGCTCGCTGCGGGGTACGGAAAGATCGTCAACATCGCCGCCATGGCGGCCTTGAGCGGCAGGGAAAACATGGGCGCCTACAGCGCCTCGAAGAGCGCGGTCGTCCGGTTGACCGAGAGCATGTCGGCCGAGTTGCGCGACAAAGGGATCAACGTCAACTGTATCTTGCCCAGCATCATCGACACTCCGCAAAACCGCGCTGCGATGCCCAAGGCCGATCCGCGGAGCTGGGTGGCGCCGGAGGCGCTCGCCGAAGTGATCTTGTTTCTGGCTTCGGACGCCGCGCGCGCAATCCACGGTGCGGCGATTCCCGTGACCGGCCTCGTCTGATAGTTTCTTGGATCCGCATGAGAACGCCGGGAGCACAATGACCGAGGTATTCATCTGCGACGCCGTTCGCACGCCCTTCGGGCGCTATGGCGGCGCGCTCTCTTCGATCCGCACCGACGATCTCGCGACGCTTCCGATCAAGGCGCTCATGGAGCGTAACCCTTCGGTCGACTGGGATGCTATCGACGACGTGATCTACGGCTGCGTCAACCAGGCGGGAGAAGACAACCGCAACGTGGCGCGTATGGCGCTGCTTCTCGCCGGATTGCCGCAGACGGTGCCGGGCGCCACCGTGAACCGATTGTGCGGCTCGAGCCTGGATGCCGTGGGCACCGCCGCGCGGGCGATCCGCTGCGGCGAGACTCAACTGATGATCGCCGGCGGCGTCGAGAGCATGTCGCGCGCCCCCTTTGTCATTCCCAAGTCGGACAGCGCGTTCTCGCGCGCGGCCAAAATCGAGGACACGACCATCGGCTGGCGCTTCGTCAACCCGCTGATGAAATCGAAGTACGGCATCGATTCGATGCCGGAGACCGCCGAAAACGTCGCCGAGGAATTCAAAGTGAGACGCGCCGAACAGGACGCTTTCGCGCTGCGAAGCCAGCAGCGCTGGGCAGCCGCGCAGTCCAAGGGGTTCTATCGCGGCGAGATCATCCCGGTCTCGGTTCCGGGGAAGAAGGGAGCGGCAACGGTAGTAGACCGCGACGAACACCCGCGACCGGACACGACCCTCGAGTCGCTGGCCAAGCTCAAGGGCGTCGTGAAGCCCGAAGGCACGGTCACCCCGGGCAACGCGTCGGGCGTGAACGACGGCGCCTGCGCGATGATTCTCGCTTCCGATGCCGCCGCAAGAAAGCACAAACTGACTCCGAAAGCGCGCATCCTCGGCATGGCCACGGCAGGCGTTGCGCCGCGCATCATGGGCGTCGGGCCGTCGCCGGCGACCCGCAAGGTCCTGGAGAAGACGGGCCTGAAGCTCGCGCAGATGGAAGTGATCGAACTCAACGAAGCGTTCGCCGCGCAGGCGCTCGCGGTGACTCGCGATCTTGGGCTTCCCGACGACGCCGCGCATGTGAATCCCAACGGCGGTGCGATCGCGATCGGCCATCCGCTCGGGGCATCCGGCGCGCGCCTCGTCGCCACCGCAATGTATCAGCTGCAGGCGATCAAGGGCCGCTACGCCCTGTGCACCATGTGCATCGGCGTGGGGCAGGGGATCGCTCTCGTGATCGAGCGGGTGTAGTCCCTGCAATAGCGTTCAAGACCGCGTCCCCCGCGGCCGGCGACAATGCGCCGTCAGCCGACCTCGGGAGAAGGCCGTCCTCAAAGGCTACACGCTGCCGCGAAGTCCGACGGGACGTTCCTCGCTCGCGCCTCGGCCGCCCTGGCATTACGCGGGCGACTGCCTCGCGGTGGAATTCGAAGCCGATGCCGAGGCGGTGCGCGCGCTCTTGCCTTCGGTCCTGGAATTCGAGAGCCCCCGATGCTGCGCGTATTTCATCGAATGGCAATACGCCACCGATGACGGCGAGGAGCCGCTCGATCCGGTGAACTCCCAGTACAAGGAGAGCATTTTTCTGCTGAGCGCGCGGTTTCGCGGAGAAAACGTCGCGTTCTGCCCCTTCATCTGGGTCGATCAGGACGTTTCGCTCATGCGCGGGCTGATCCAGGGCTGGCCGAAACAAATCGGTTCGACCTGGATCACGCGGGCGTACCCGCTTGCCGGGAAAGCGGCCCCGCAGCACGCGCCGGGGGAGCACTTCAGCGCCTCGCTCGCGGTGAAGGACCGTCGCCTCGTCGACGCCCGCGTCACACTCGTCGAGCCGTGGACATCGCTGCCGCGGCCGTCCTTCGACAAGGCGGTCAATGTCAGATTGTTTCCCAACTTGGCGCGCGGATTGCACGACAAGCCGGCGCTGTTCGAGTTGGTGCGTCTGAAATCCCGGGACGTGCGGGTCGGCGCCATCATGAAAGGCGAGGCGACGCTCTTTTTCCACGATCATCCTCGCGTAGAATTGTCCATGCTTCGGCCCCGGACGGTGGGCTCGGGATACCGCTTCTCCTTCGCCCTCACCGTGGACGATCTGGAAACGCTCCTCGACCTTCGGGAACATTGATGCAGGCGCACTTCGAATGGATGGTCGCAAACGCCGCGGAAGCGGAAGTCATGCAAGCTGCGGTGTCGTCGCACGAGTTCTCAGCGCACTTTCACGAGACGTGGTCCGTCGGCAGGATCGACGGCGGAGAATGCCGCTTTTCGGTGGACCGGACGAAGCTCGCCGCGAGCGAAGGTGAGCTGGTGGTTATTCCGCCCTTTACCGTGCATACAGGCGGCAGCCGGCGGCCGGGCCTCACCTACAAGATGGTCTACGTCGGAGAAAGATGGTTCTCCGAGCTGTCGTCCCTTGTCTTCGGCGACGGCACCGTCGATTTTCCCGACATCGTGATTCGCGACCGGGCCTTGTCCGCGCGACTGAATCGCGCGCTGGCCCTGGGGGCCGTTCCTGAAGCCGAGCGCAAGGTCTCTCTCGCGCAAGCGCTCATTTCTCTCCTGAAGCGGCATGGCCGAAGGAGCGATCGAAACGAGCGGCGACTTGCGCTCGAGGCCGGCGCGAATCCGCGAACCGTGCTCAAGGCGATCGAGGACGGCTCATCGAGCCGGTCCACCCAGATACGCAGGTTCGCCCGGGAGTTCGGCTTGCCGCCCGCTCGCTATTTACGGAACCTCCGCGGCGTTTCCGCCAAGGAGCTCATTCGGAGGGGACTGGACTTGGCGGAGGTCGCGCAGCGGCTCGAGTTTTCCGATCAGGCTCACCTCACGCGGGAGTTCAAGCGCATCCACGGGATCACTCCGGGCGAGTATCGCAGGATCGTGGATGTCCTCAGTGCGCGACGCTCTTGACGATGTAGCCGCCTGACTTTTCGTCGCGCTCGAGCTGCAACATTTTGCGCGACTCGGCCTCGTCGAGGAGTTTGGAAAACGACGAGAAGCCGTAATAGGACTCGTTGAAGCCGGGATTGCGGCGCTTCAGCGCCTGCTTCACCATCGATCCCCAAATCTTCTCCTCGGCGCCGCGCTCGGCGATGAGCGCCTCGACCGTCTGCATCACGAGATCCAGCGCGTCTTCGGTCTTGTCCTCGCTGTCTTTCGGTGCGCTTTCCCCGGGCGCAAGAGGCTTGTTTTGCGGTTTTTTCTTCGGCTTGTGGCGAGCCGACTTCTCACGCACCAGATCGTCGTAGAAGATGAATTCGTCGCAGTTCGCCACCAGCAGATCGGAGCTGGAGTTCTTCACGCCCACCCCGATCACGGTCTTGTTGTTTTCGCGCAGCTTCGAGACGAGCGGCGAGAAATCGGAATCTCCGCTGATGATGACGAAAGTGTCGACGTGCGACTTGGTGTAGCAAAGGTCCAGTGCATCCACCACCATGCGGATGTCGGCGGAATTCTTTCCCGACATGCGTACATGCGGGATTTCGATGAGTTCGAACGACGCTTCATGCATGTCGGATTTGAACTCCTTGTATCGTTCCCAATCGCAATAGGCCTTCTTCAGCACGATGCTCCCCTTCAGGAGTAGGCGATCGAGGACCTTGTTGATGTCGAACTTGGCGTATTTTGCGTCGCGCACGCCGAGCGCGACGTTCTCGAAGTCGCAGAAAAGGGCCATGTTTACGGTGTCGCTTGATGCGCTCATTTCGGGTCCTTGGGCATAGCGGAGGCGATATTATCCCATTCCCCCGTCCAGACTATGACCGGAAAGGGTTGAAGTCCCGGCTTTCTCGGACTAGCATCAGCGTTTCGGGGGCAAGCAATGCACACTGAGGTTCACGTTCACGGCACGGTGTTGTTGAAGAGCGGCGTCAGCCAGACGGACATCGAACTGGCGCTCAGACACTGGTTCGACTATGTCGACGTGGACGGACTCGCCGATGCGCGCAGCGCCCATCAGGACGAGCCGGGCATCGTGTTCGACCGGCGTCGGCGCTCGCTCGACATATGCTGGACCGGATACGTCGGGCGCAATTTCCAGCATTCGCTCGAGGGGGCATTCGAATCGCTGTCGCC
>Ga0137463_1000671_pt1 | contig 11419 bp, 5 predicted proteins | sample EasRivERMGT800_2_FD_102333 | JGI IMG/M metagenome (GOLD analysis project Ga0137463, IMG submission 102333) | Soil microbial communities from meander-bound floodplain in the East River, Colorado, USA - East River MetaG ERMGT800_2 | ecosystem: Environmental > Terrestrial > Soil > Floodplain ...
AAGATTCTGGCGGGCGGACTTTTCATCTTCAATAATAATAGTGTTTAGCATGGCGAATCATTTAAAGGTTAGATTGTTTTATCAATGGCAATTTTACAATGAAGTCCTTATCTGTATTTTCAACTATAATATCCTTGCTGCAAAGTAATCTATACCGTGAGCTAAGATTTCTTAAACCAATACCGGTGGAATTTACGAGATAGGGCTTTGGTTTTATATTGTTACTTACTTTCAAATATTCATGATTCATTGCAATTTTTATATGCAGAGGGTTTTCATGATTAAACTCATTATGTTTTATTGCATTCTCGACCAATATCTGCAGGGCAAAAGGGGGAATCATTATCACTCTTTCATTATTTTCATTCAGTCTGGTTTCCAGGTTCAATTTATCATCATGCCTTATTTGCAAAAGAAAAAAATAACTATCAATGAATTCAAGCTCATCATGAAGGGATATAAGCTCATTATTTTTATTAATCAGAAAATATTTATATACCTGCGCCAGTTTATTATTAAACATATAGGCTTGTTGAGGGTTATTTACTATTAAATGATTCAAAGTATTGAGCGAATTAAAAATAAAATGAGGATCTAATTCATTGCGAAGGGCCTCCAACTCTGCCTGGGAACGTTCACGATCAAGCTGGTGAACAATCTTACTATCGAGCTCTCTTTCCTTATTCAGAAACAAAATTTCATAAACGAGAGTAAATAGAATTATTGCCAATGCGCAAAAAGTATTGAATTTAAAAAGAGAATTCCAATTAAAAGTTTCCCGGGAAACATAAAACCAGATCATTGTTGAGAGGCTGCCTACACTTACACCATACAACAAACAAATCGCACAGAGAGAGACAATTTTTGGAAAAGGATTGCGCCCAATTTTAAAATAACTTCTGAGCTTGCTGTGAATCCAATTGGAGCCCATCCATATACAAAACGATGTAATGATGAAATAAATATTTGCGGTAATAATTTCTATACCAGAATAGCGATTATAGGTAATAATACCTGAAATGACAGGGATTATTATTCCCAATAATGGAATAAATAAAATTCTCAGGTATCGGTCGCGAATCATAACAGCGGTTCTTAGGTTTACATTTTCACGATTCGGCAGGGATTAAAAACAATTTGTCCGTCAAAGCACAGCTACATCAAATCTATCTGTACTTCCTGTTAACCTATAGCAAATAATTATTCGTGGACGAATTCAGGTACGAATGGTTGAAGTAATATCAAACAATTTTTTTGCCGGTGTTGTGGAGAGATTTATAAGTAGGATTATTCGGATTTTAATAACGCTGCTTCATTTATCAAAATTCATGTTTGAGGAAAAAACATGTGCTGACGTGAAACATCTTAATTGAAATTGCTGCCTTACTCATATTCTCAACAAAAATTTAGCTGCATGAAAAAATTACTACTGCTCGTTTTACTTGTTTTGCCTGCTTTAATAATCATAGCGCAAAACAAAACAATAACCGGAAAAGTTACCGATACAGAGGGCAAACCTGTATCGTTTGCAACCGTTAATGTTAAAGGGACTGCCGTATCTGTTTCTGCTGATGTAAATGGAAATTTTACAATACAAGCCGGCCCGAATGCCGTGTTGGTATTTAGCGCAGCAAGTTTCCAAACTACCGAACTAAATATCGGTAACAAAACTGCTGTGAATGCATTATTGGCAAGCCAGAATACTTTAAGCGAAGTGGTTGTAACAGCCCTGGGTATTAAAAGAGCTGATAAGGCGCTGGGATACTCAGTAGCCAAGGTAGATCCGACTACTTTAATTCAGAAATCAGAACCAGATATTTTAAAAAGTTTACAAGGAAAAATTGCCGGAGTAGATATACGCTCTTCCCAGGGTACACCAGGTGCCGCAACCCGTATACAAATACGCGGCAATTCATCTTTTTTTGGCGATAATCAGCCGCTAATTGTTGTAGATGGTGTTCCTTATAGCAATGACCAGGTTTCTACCAGTAACCAGGTCATTGGTGGATCAGCTTATTCTACCGGTTTATCAGATCTTGATCCTAATGATATTGCCAGCATAAATATTTTAAAAGGTTCTTCTGCTGCAGCTTTATATGGTTCGAGAGCTTCTAATGGTGTGGTTATTATTACAACTAAATCTGGCAGTGCAGGCAGAAGTAAAAAAGGTACGGAAGTAACATACTCGTCTTCTTTTTCAATTGAAAAAATTGCCAACTTGCCGGAATATCAAAATGATTATGGACCTGGTACACAATTCGGTTATTCAAATGCAAACGGTTCCTGGGGACCGGCATTCAGAAGCCTGGATTCCATTCCTACATGGGCGTCTTACAGGGCAGCCTATCCGGAATTATTTCCTTCCGCAAAAATGGCCTTCCGCGCAGTTCCCAATAACGTGAAAGATTTATTTCAAACAGGAACAGTCATCGAAAATTCTATCGGCTTTAATGGTGGCGACGAAAAAAATGCTGTTTCCCTTACGGCTTCTCAATTAACGCATAATGGTTATGTTGAACATTCCTCCTATACAAGATCAAGCATAGGATTAGGTGGCAGTACCAAATTAAGTATTGGCTTGAATGTGAGAGGCAATTTCAGCTATTCCCGTTCCAATCAGAAAGGTGGTTTTTTTGGTGAGAACCAGGTTGATTTTGGTTCCCAATTCGCCCGCTCGCTCTTCCTGGCGCGCAATTGGGATTTTACCAATTTGCCTTTCGAAACAAAAACCGGCGGTAACTTAATTCCGAATGCAGGTTATGATAATCCACGCTGGTCGGCTAAATATAACAGGGCCATTACAGACGAAGAACGACTCGTAGCCGGTGTACATGCAGATATTAATCTTATAAAGTGGATCAATCTCAGTTATAATATCGGAAGTAATGTGAATATATTAAGCAGGAGGGAAATTGTGGAAGTAGGTTCAACTACTGCTTCTGCAGAAGGTGTGGGCAGAATTGTTTTAGATAATTACAGGAACCAGGAAATTGAGTCCAACCTGTTATTAACTTTTACACCGCAGATTCATAAGGATTTTAATTTAAAACTTGTAATTGGAAATAATATTAACCAGCAGACCGCCACGAGACAGGATGCTACAGGAAAAAATTTCATAACCCGTGGACTTTATACCCTGAGTAATACCTCCCAGCAAACTTTTGGTGTTGATTTTTTCCAAAATGGAAATTTTATCAATGCAGATCTTTTTACAAGAAAAAGATTGATGGGAGTTTTTGCTGATGCAACTATCGGGTATAAAAATTATGCTTTCCTGGAAATTACGGGGCGCAATGACTGGTCTTCTACTTTGCCAATAGACCATAGAAGTTATTTCTACCCATCTGTTGCCGGATCTTTTATATTCACTGACGCTTTTAAAATTCAAAACAATGTAATTGACTTCGGGAAAATCAGGGCAGGCTGGGCAAAGGTTGGAAGAGATGCCGCACCTTATTCTTTGGAAGATGTGTATGTACTTGGGACTAATTTTTTGGGACAATCCACTGCTTCACTTGGAATAACAACCTTCGATCCTGATTTAAAACCTGAATTCACACAGGAAATTGAAGTAGGTACTCAATTAAGTTTTTTAAAAAAAAGAATTGATCTTGATCTCTCACTTTACAACAGGACATCAACCAATTTAATTGCTCCGATATCTATTCCATCAGCCTCAGGTTTCTCACAATTATATACCAACTATGGTAAGATCAGTAACAAAGGGATTGAAATAGACCTTACAGTGGTACCGGTAAGAACTAAAAATTTCAATTGGAGCATAAGAAGTGCTTTTACAAAAAATGAAAGTGTTGTGAAAAAGCTTACTGAAGGTGTTGAGCGTTTGTTATTATATCCCGTATTAGCGGGTGCTACAAATATTTCTCCATACCTGGAGCCCGGTAAGCCTTTTGGTTACCTCCGCGGTGATAAGGTATACAGAGATAGTGCTACGGGTGCCATCCTGATTAATCCGGCCACGGGCGGAATGATCGTAAATCTTACAGACCAGGAAATGATCGGCGATCCGAACCCCGACTTTAAACTGGGAGTCACAAACACATTAACTTATAAAGGTTTTTTTCTGAGTGCTTTGTGGGATATGACAAGAGGTGGCGATCTTTATTCTACTACGGTACAGTCCCTTCTTGGAAGAGGTGTTACAAAAGATACCAGGGATAGAGAAGCTTCATGGGTAATTCCAGGCGTGTATGGTGATCCTCAAACGGGTCAAACGATTTTAAGTAATGGGAAACCGATTCCGAATCAAACCCGCATTACTACCAATGACCTATATTTTTCTCCAAATACCGGTAATGGGGCCACATTCGCTATTAATACAGCTTCGGAGTGGAGTGTTTATGATGCTACGGTTTATCGCCTGAGGGAAGTAACTCTGGGGTATGAATTTCCAAAATCATTGTTTCATAAATTACCCATCGGCTCAGCAACGCTGACGCTAACCGGGAGAAACTTATGGTACCTGGCTCCTCATTTTCCAAAATATACCCGCTTCGATCCTGAGGTAAATTCATTTGGTGCTACAACCACACAGGGCATTGAACTTGCTGCAGCCCCAACAACAAAAAGATATGGGGTAAATCTGAAAGTCACATTTTAATTCAACCAAACTCAAATATTCATTATGCTTCGAAAAATAAAATATATAGTACCGGTAGTCATCCTGATGATATCATGTAAAAAAAATGATTTCCTGGATATCAATCATGACCCCAATAACCCAACTACCGTTCCGATCTCGAAATTATTGCCCACAGCCGTAAAAAGCCTGGGCAGTGCATTGGCCATGGGAAATGTAGGCAATGCAGGGATATCGGAAATATTGAATGAGTACACACATCAAATAACTCAACGGGCGGACGTTGACCAATATGGTGCAACCGGGAATAATTTCTTTATAGGAACAGCCTGGCCATTTTTTTACCAGGGGACTCTTGCCAACCTGGAACAAATTATTAAAGATGGAACAGAAGCAGGAAACCTCAGATACGTGGGAATTGCTAAAATTCTCAAAGCATATACCTACTCTCAACTGGTAGATATTTTTGGTGATGTGCCGTTCTCTGAGGCGCTTAAATTAAAAGAAGGGATCAAATATCCAAAGTTTGATGACGATGCTACTATCTATCCCCAGTTGTTCTCAATTCTTGACGAAGCCATAAGTAACCTGAATAATACAACTGCTGCAAATGTAATCAGACCAGGTGCTGACGATGTTATCTATGGTGGCAATGTTACAAACTGGATAAAAGCAGCGAATACCATTAAGCTAAAATTGTATACACAAATTCGCAAAGTAAAAAATGTAACTGCCGAAGTAACTGCCTTGGTGAATAGCCCATCAACATTGATTAGCACGACAGCAGAAAGTTTTGTAATTCCGTATGGACCCGTTGGAGCAACTGATGATAGAAACCCCGGCTTTGGCGATTATTTTGCAGCACAACGGCTCAATTTTATAAGCCCATGGTTTTATGAGATCTTAAAAGGGTATAATCCCAGGATCAATACAGGTATAGTTGATCCCCGCATACCCTATTATATTTACAACCAGTTAAATGCTACCCAGCCTACAAGGGAAGGCAATCCTACTGAATACAGAGATGGCCCTTTTGTAACTATTATTTTTGGTTCAGCCGGGCCCAACCGGGACCACAATCAGCAAAACTCTATCAGCCTGATGGGCATCTACCCTGTTGGTGGTAAGTATGATAATGGTAGTGCAACACCTGCCACGGGAACCAGCGGTACAGGAGCGGCACCATATCGTCTTATTACATATGCTGACAGATTATATTTAGAAGCTGAGTTAATTAATACAGGAGTTATTACAGGCGATGCAAGAGCGAAACTGAAAACTGCCATTGAAGAATCGTTTAAACAGGTAGATTATGTAGTTACCAAAACGGGCTCCACCGGTGTTCCGGTTTTAGCAGGCTCTGCACCTGTTACGACTTATGTGAATGCAATGCTCACGCAGTATGATGCAGGGGACAATAATCGCAAGCTGGAAATTATCATGACTCAAAAATGGATATCATCTTTTGGTAGCCAGGTAGATGAATATACTGATTACAGAAGAACAGGATACCCGATTTTTTTCAATCCGAATGATCCAACGATAGCCCCTGGTGGCAGAGTGCAGCCTCCCATCAATGGCGATCCTTCTAACCCCGGCGCGCAAGCTTCTGTTCCAGTGCAGTTAAGCAGACCATACCCGCTTTCCTTACCCTGGTTAACTCCGGAACTGAATACAAATCCAAATGCGCCCCCACAAAAAAATCCATCTACTTATAAAGTTTTCTGGATGCCCTAGTCTTTAAAAAATTAAAATAGCGATATGAAAAAAATAACAGCATACAGTTTATTAATCTTATTGACCTTTATGGGGTGCCGGAAGGACGACAATTCCAAATTGCCGGAGTTGGAAAAAGTTCCACTGCCATTGGTTGTGAAACTCGCCAATGCAGACCAGCTTATTTCAGCTGCGAATCCCTCTTCTTTCAATGGAAAGTTTACAGTTGATCTCTATTTTCATGAAGGAGGTTTACCACAAAAATTTGATGTGGTAGCCATAAAAAACGGTGATCCTTCCACCGTTAAAGTAATCCAGGAAAATGTTACAACTTTTCCTTCCACAATTACTATAACAGGAGACAAACTTATTAGCCTTTTTGGGTCTATCCAGGCGGGTGATAATTTCGATATCAGCGTAGATATAACTACACTGAGTGGTAAGAAATATTTAGCATTTCCGCCTGTTGGTATCGGGTACGGGCCAAATGTAAATATTCAACCTGGGGAAAGTACCTTTGTGCGGTATAGTGCAATTTGTGTATACAATGCAACTCTTTTTCCTACCGGACAATACACAGTATTGCAGGACGATTGGGCAGATTATCATCCCGGTGATGTTGTTACGTTAACGCAGATTGATGCAACACATATTTCTTTCGAATATCTCGCAAACAATCCTTTGCCAATAATCATTACTATAGATCCTGCTACTAACTCGACTTCAGCTACGAAACAACAATATGGTGATTATGGTCCTCCCTTTGGGGATTGGTTTGTTCAATCAGTAAGTTCCCCTGATAATGTTGTAGCTCCGTGTGCACAGGAGATTGGCATTCGTCTTCATCATACCTCATCTAATAATTTTGACGGTGGCGAGAATACAATAAGGTTTAAAAAGAAATAATCTACAGATTTTATATTGGCATAAAAAAGGCTGTCTCAAACCAGGCAGCCTTTAACTGCATAAAAAATTTTCAAAATCCTTTACGGTTGCTTTATCCATTCAAATTCATGATTCAGTAAATAATCATTTTCCGGATGAAGCATGTTTGTTGATATTGCTGCCTTAGACTTGATTTTTCATTTTTCAACCAAAATTACATGCTGATGAAAAAAATTATTTTCTTTATTGCGTTCCTGTGTCCATGTCTTTTTGCAGCAGCACAAAATAGAACAGTGACAGGAAGTGTGACAGATGAAAAGCGTACTCCGATTGCCAACGCATCGGTTATTATCAAAGAAACAAAACAGGGCACTACTACGGACGTTAATGGCAACTTTTCCATCACAGTTGATACCAGATCGCAAAAATTAGTGTTTTCCTACACGGGTAAAGCTTCTGAAGAAATATCAATAGGAAACAAATCCGTAGTAAATGTTATTCTTAAACAACAAGAAAGCAGTTTGCAGGAAGTAGTAGTTGTAGGATATGGTACTCAAAGAAAAAGAGAGCAGACGGGTGCAATCAGTAGCGTCAGTGGGCAGGAATTGGAAAACAGGCCTTTTACTTCTTTTGACAAAATGCTGCAGGGTGAAATTCCTGGTCTATTTTCTGTTGCCGCTTCCGGTCAGCCTGGTTCTACACAAAATGTGAGGTTAAGAGGCATCGGTTCTATTTCTGCCGGCAGTGCTCCTCTGTACGTGATTGATGGCGTACCTGTTGTTCCGGGAGATATCTCCCGTCTTACTACTACAGCAAATACGTTTGCTGGCATTAATCCAAATGATATTGAAAGCATTTCTGTATTAAAAGATGCTGCTTCAACTTCTATTTATGGTTCACAGGCGGCAAACGGGGTGATCCTGATTACGACCAAAAAGGGAAAACCAGGCAAGGCTAAATTCCGGTTTGATATGGAATTTGGTCAGAATGATTTGGCATATTACAATAATGAGTTTAAACCTTTAAATGCCCTTGAATGGTCAATGATCACAAAAGAAGGTTTAATTAATCTGGGCAATCGGGTAGGACAAGCGGATACGACAGTACGGTTTGCCAGCACTTACGGTGCCTCCGACCGTGGTTATAATACAGACTGGTTTGATCTTGTTACCAGGAAAGGGCAACAACAACAATTCAATCTAAGTGCAAGCGGGGGATCTGATAAAGGAACATACTATGTATCCGGTGGTTATTATAAAGAAGATGGAATCGTTATTCAATCCAGTTTCAAACGATATACAGCAGCGATCCGTGGAAGAAATTATCTGAGTGATAAGTTTACAGTTACAACCGATATTAGTATCGGTGTTACTGATCAGAGTACACCACCGAACAGTAGTGCTTTTGCAAACCCCGCCTACCTTGCTATTGTATTGATGCCAACAAGGCCCGCTTATAATCCTGATGGAAGCATCAATATTACTGATTTTGATTTTCTTAATTTGCCCTTTAATCCCCTGTATCTGGCTAAATATGATCAAAGAAAATTAAATGGCATCAAAGGCATTGGGAATGTATCTGGCGAATATAAAATCCTTTCCAATCTGAAATTCACTACGCGATTTGGTGTCGACTATAATAATCTTGAAGAATCGCAGTATAATAATCCCAATCATGGTGATGGGAGGAATGATAACGGAAGAGGTTACTCTTATTACACGCGGAATTTTAATTGGGTATGGACAAACTTCGCTGATTATTCCCAAACTCTCCTTAAAGAGAATTTAAAAGTTGATTTCAAATTAGGTTATGAAGCGTTCAAACAAAATATTTTAAATAATAGTTTAAGAGCTGATGGTTTTCCGCCATCGCTCGATCTTACTCTGGCCGCGAATGGTTCAACCCCAAAGACAGCTTCGGCTACTATTAACGAAAAGGCCCGCATGTCTGTTTTTTCAAATTTGAATATGAGCTTTGACAACAGATACGTACTTTCTGGTAGTTTTCGCAGGGATGGCTCCTCTGTGTTTGGACAAGAAAACAGATTTGGAAATTTCTGGTCCGTAGGTGCAGCCTGGAATATTGACCAGGAAAAATGGTTTACAAGCATCAATTTCATTAATGTATTAAAACTGAGAGCATCTTATGGACTGAATGGCAATGAAAGTGGTTTTGGATTTTATGAGCCTTTGACTACTTACGGATACAGTGGTTATAATTACAACCAGCAGCCCGGGAGTGCTCCTAATAATGTAGGTGATCCGAAACTTACCTGGGAAATCAATAAGCCATTAAATATTGGGTTGGATGTAACTGTTTTAAAAAACCATTTATCCCTGACTGCCGAATATTATGACCGAAAAACAACAGATCTTATTCTTGCAGCCAATACATCAAGAACAACAGGATGGTCATCATATACCACAAACATAGGTGAAATGCAGAACAAGGGTGTTGAACTCGGCATCAAAGCGACACCAGTACAAACAAAAAATTTCGATTGGAATGTGAATTTTAATTTGGCTCTGAATAAAAATCGCATAACTGCATTATATCAGAACAAGGATCTTACCAGTGGCGCTTTTGTTCGCAGTGTAGGATATGATTATCAAACCTTTTTTACCCGTCTATGGGCAGGTGTAGATCCGGCAAATGGTGATCCTTTGTGGTACACGGATGAAACAAAAAAGACGACTACTAATAATTCCAACCTTGCCAAGCTGGTAAAATTTGGTACTGCCACTCCTAAATTTTTTGGAGGGTTCAGTAATACATTTAGCTATAAAGGGTTTGCACTGGATGTACAATTCAATTATAGCGGTGGTCATTACCAGAGAGATGCTTTGGGCAGTCTTTATTTAAGCGATGGTGCATCGGCAGCCAGAAACAAAGTGAAAAAACAATTAGACCGCTGGCAAAAGCCGGGAGATATCACCGATGTACCTAAGTATATTGTTAATGGAAACAAAAGTTCGAATGCCAATTCAACAAGGTACTTATATAAGGCTGACAATGTCAGGCTCAGAAATATCCAACTAGCCTACACATTCCCTTCTTCAATCGCTCAAAGATTGAAAATAAGTGGGCTAACATTTTATACCAGAGGAACAAATTTATTCACCTGGGTTAAAGACAAAGATCTGCCGTGGGATCCTGAGCAAGGTATTACCGAAGAATTTGCTGCGGATGTATTTATACCTAAAACAATTTCAGTTGGTCTTAGCCTGTCATTCTAAAACTCTAAATTAAATTATCATGTTTAGCAAAAATAAATCCTGGTTCAAAAATCTGATTATCCTGATTGCCATGTTTTTTGTAAATGCTTGTTCAAAAAAATTTCTCGATGTGGATCCACCGACAAGCTTACTTACCGAGCAGGCACTTAAAACAGAAACCGACCTGCTGGTTGCATCACGAGGTATGTATTCTGGAATGCGTGCGTCTACATTGTATGGACGTGATGTTCCCTTATTTGGGGATCTGATGGCAGATATTACTTACGTTTCACCACAAAATTCAAATCGTTTTATTAGTCAGTATAATTATACACCGACCCTCACTTCAGGAACTGGCATTTGGACAAGCGCCTATGTCGTAATTCTGCGTGCGAATAAGATCATTAATGCAAATGTTGCAGGAAATACAAATGTAAATCAATATAAAGGAGAGGCCTATGCCTCCAGGGCATTAATGTATTTTGAACTTCTTCGCTTCTTTGCTAAACCATATACAGATAGTCCGGATGGGCTTGGAGTCTCCATTGTTTTAGAAGATAATCCGAATCTTTTACCAAAAAGGAATACAACCAGAGAAGTCTATGCCCAGATCATCAGCGATTTAAATCAAGCGATCAATCTAATGACCCTGTTTACAAACAGCTCCACTTTCAATAAGAATGCAGCAAAAGCTTTACTGGCAAAAATATATCTGACAATGGGGGACTATGCAAATGCAAAAGCGACAGCTGTAGATGTGATTACAAATAGCGGATTCAGCGTAGTAGCTGCTGCTAATTATGTGGCTTATTGGAAAACTGCTGCTCCACGAACCGACAAGGTGGAGACTTTATTTGAAGTTACATCTGATCTGACCAACAATGCAGGCACAGATGCGCTTGCATATATTTATTCCCAGGCCGGGTATGGGGATATGGTGGCAGCCCATGATTTTTATAATTCTTTTGCGGCAGGCGATGTACGAACTTCTTATCTTGTAACC
>Ga0137463_1000672_pt1 | contig 11409 bp, 6 predicted proteins | sample EasRivERMGT800_2_FD_102333 | JGI IMG/M metagenome (GOLD analysis project Ga0137463, IMG submission 102333) | Soil microbial communities from meander-bound floodplain in the East River, Colorado, USA - East River MetaG ERMGT800_2 | ecosystem: Environmental > Terrestrial > Soil > Floodplain ...
CTTTCACGGGAATCATTGCCAATGTCATTTCCTGTCAACAGTATGCAATAACTCTTTTCAATTCCTCTTCCTACTCTGCCTCTTAATTGATGAAGTTGCGAAAGACCAAACCTCTCTGCACTTTCAATTACCATTACCGTTGCATTGGGTACATTTACTCCCACTTCAATTACCGTTGTTGAAACCATGATTTGTGTTTCACCGGTAACAAAACGACGCATATTAGTCTGTTTTTGCACAGTCGGTTGTCGCCCGTGTACCATGCTGATCCAATATTTTGGTTCAGGAAAATAGGCTTTTACATTTTCATATCCTTTCATCAGGTTCTCATAATCAAGCTTTGAACTTTCTTCAATCAATGGAAAAATAATGTATGCTTGTCTTCCCTTGACAATCTCGGCCTTTATAAAATCCATTACCTGCGACCGCTTGTTTTCAAAACGATGAACAGTGGTAATAAGTTGTCTTCCCGGTGGCATTTCATCCATAATACTGTAATCAAGATCACCATAGGCCGTCATGGCCAATGTTCTCGGAATAGGTGTGGCAGTCATTACAAGCATATGCGGAGGCACATTGGCTTTTTCCCATAGTCTTGCTCTTTGCGCTACTCCAAACCGGTGCTGTTCATCAACAATTGCCAAACCAAGGTTTTTAAACTGCACTGTTTCTTCAATTACGGCATGCGTACCTACGAGAATTTGCAGGCTGCCGTCAGCCAATATATTTATAATTTTTTTTCTCTCGGCTGCTTTTGTTGAACCCGTCAATAATTTAATGGTAACAGGTATATCTTTCAGCAATTCATTTATGCTATTATAATGCTGCAATGCAAGTATTTCAGTGGGAGCCATCATGCAGGCCTGGTAGCCATTATCAATCGCCAGCAACATTATTAATAATGCCACGATAGTCTTTCCGCTTCCCACATCTCCCTGCAAAAGGCGATTCATTTGATGGCCTTTCGCCGTATCAGATCTTATTTCTTTAATTACCCGTTTTTGTGCGCCGGTTAATTCAAAAGGAAGATAGTTGCTATAAAAGGTATTGAATAAGTTACCTACCTTATCAAATACAACACCCTTCGAAAAACGATAACGCTGCAATCGCAGTTTACCCAATCTTAACTGTGATAAAAAGAACTCTTCAAATTTTAACCGCCTTACTGCCTGATCATAATTTTCTAAAGATGCCGGAAAATGAATTTGTTTATAAGCTTTATAACGTTGTAAAAGCTTTAGTTGTTGCAAAATAGATGAAGGAATATTTTCGGGAATATCCTTTTCCCTTATTATGGCAAACAGTGCCTGTGTTAATTTTCCAATCGGTCTTCCGCCTAACCCTTTTGATTTTAATTTTTCTGTGCTTGGATAAACAGGTTCCAGGTAATTTTTGCCTTCTGATATTTCTTCAGTCAGTAATTCCATCTCAGGATGTACAATCTGCGGGTGACCCTGGTAAAAGCTAACCTTGCCATAAACAAGATAGCCCTGCCCGGCTTTTAGATTTTTTTGTATCCAGCTTGCTCCTTCAAACCATACCAATTCAAGAAAACCTGATCTATCTTTCAATTGCCCCACTAATCTTTTACCACCTTTTTGCCCCACTAATTCAATTACAGATAGTATTCCCGCTACTTGTATATAGTCTGTTTGAGAAGTAATTTCTGAAATTAAATTCACTTTCGTTTTATCGACATGGCGATAAGGAAAATGATTCAGCAAATCATTGAAGGTAAAAATGCCGAGCTCTTTTTTTAAAAATTCGGCCCTTTGTGGGCCCACACCTTTCAAATACTCGATTGGGTTGGACAATATTTCAGGTGAGGATGGAATGGAGATTTTTTTGCAAAGTAATGGTAGGAATCGGGAAAAATAAAATTTGAAAAATGGCAAACAGGAATTTCGAAATTTCCTTTCTACCGAAAAAGCGGGGCTAAAATTTCATGTTCACTCAATAGCTTCACGCATCGACTTTTCCCATAGCACGGTTTGTCGTCCCTGGATATAATTAATAAAACCTTTTACCAGGCAAAGGTTCATAAATATAAAATAAAAAGGAATATTCAGAATTCCCATTCGCCAGCCCGCAGCTAAAAAAATTCTGCCGGCAACGACGAATAAATAAAAAATGCCCTGCACAAAAAGTAAAGAACTAAAAATTGCTCCTTGCTGATGTGCCACCAACCAAAGATTGGTTAAAAGAACCAGCATGATCAAAACCGGGCAGGCAATCCATCGTAACAAGCGACGTGAAAAATATTGAATACTTAACAACGGGTATTTAATAATATTAAGGCACTGCTTTGAATAATAAATTGACTGATACGCCCCGGCAGCAATACGTGTTTTTCTTTTCTCTTCATCGGCGAGCGATATTGATGGAGCTTCCATGGCGTATGCGAGAGGTTCGTATGCTATTTTATAGCCACTAAGGCACACCTGCATGGAAATAATAAAATCATCAAGTATCAAATGATCTTCCAATGAATAAAATAATTCAGTACGGATAGAAAACAACTCACCTGCAGCGCCAACAACCGTATTAAAATTTGCATCCTGCTGCTTCATGAAGGATTCATATTTCCAATACCAGCCTTCCGCTTGTCCTACCAGTGAAGAATGATTATTAAGTATCTTTTTTTCACCGGCTACACCTCCTATTTTTTCGTTTGAATAATGGCTCAGAATGGCTTTCATGCAGCCGGCATTCAGCATTGAATTTGCATCACTAAACACAACAACCGGGGTTTGTACAAATCGCATAGCTCTCCTGATGGCAGCCAATTTTCCCTTCCTTCCCGGCTCATGCAAAAGCGTTATAGAATCGTATTTTCGGATGATCTCTGCAGAACCATCTGAAGAGCCATCAATAATAAAAATGACATTAAGAAGATCGAAAGGATAATCGATCTGCAATGTGTTTTTTATTTTTTGAAGTAATATATCTTCTTCATTATAGGCTGTAACTATCAGGGTTACAGGTAATAAATCAAAGGCAACAGGCTTTAAAGTCGGAAGAAAAATCCGTTTTATATGGTTCAGTAAAAACAGCAAAATGCCATAACCCACATAGCAATAAACCAATATGGCTACGGACAACCAGAATAATATTTCGACAAAACTCATTGTAAATAATGGTTTCAAGATAGGAAAAATTAAGAGTATAGCAGGGTTTAAAATTTTTATTGCTTTTATACAATAAAATAATATTGTGCTTTCTGATAATTCTTTCTATTTTCATGCCCCAATATCTTTTTGAACGTACTGAAAACCAGAACCTGACAATGAAAAGCCTCCTTCCACTTCTCCAAATAGAACTGAATTTTAGTGATTATAATTTTGCCTTATTATGTTTCATTACTGCATTTGTAGTGTCAATGGTCAGCATTCCTCCTGTTATAATGTTGGTTAATAAATACAGATTGCATGATATACCTGATATCAGAAAAGAACATACAATCCCCACACCTACTTTAGGAGGCATCGCGATTATGGCAGGTATGATCATTTCCCTTGCCTTCTGGTTTCCATTTTCTTTTACCGGTGAAATTATGACCTGCTTTTTTTCAATAGTTGCGCTTTTTGCCATGGGAATTACTGACGACGTTAAGGATCTTTCCGCAAAATATAAATTCATTGTAGAAATAGCACTGGCGACACTAATAGCTTTATCTGGTATTCGTATAACTACTTTTGGTGGATTATTTGGTCTTAATGATTTATCTATAACTGCACAATATACCTTCACAATTCTTGCCATTGTGGGCATTACAAATGCATTCAACCTGATTGACGGCATTGACGGCCTCGCCGGAGGCTTAAGTTTCATGAGTCTTGTTACACTGGGTATTTTTCTTACCATCAGCGGAGATAAGAGTTTTGCGCTGATTGCGTTTGCATTAGCAGGCGGTGTGTTGGCTTTTTTATATTTTAATATGAACCCGGCGAAAATTTTTATGGGTGATACCGGCTCCCTTGTTCTCGGTTTCGTAATTGCAATACTTTGTACAAGACTGATACAGGTAAACAGCATATCGGTACAGCCGCTATTAAAAACGGCTCCCCTATTCGCATTGGGGATGGTGTTAATCCCTGTTTTTGATACGATGAGAGTATTTGCTTTGAGAATTTGGAAAGGCCAATCTCCTTTTCATCCTGACAGAGCTCATATCCATCATTTATTAACTAATGCGGGGTTTAGTCATGGTCTTACTTCAAAAATTATTTGTGTAATACATGGTTTTATTCTGATTGAAGTGTATTGGTTAAAGGAATTCAGGCCTGAATTTATCCTTTGCATGTTGCTGGCCGCAATGACTATTGTGACAATAGTATTTTATAATATTCATCGGTTCAAAAGACAAAAAAAGCTCAACAGCAAGCCGGTCGAATATGAATTGACCCAGGTATGAAATTTTTTCTTTTAATTTGTGGAGACAAAGCAGTTTACCCCGCCTGTCTTAATTGATCGTTCACATGCGAAAATTTTTCTTTCATCATAATATTGAAAAAGTTCTTTGCCGGGTATATCCCTGCATCTTTTTACGATCCTTGCTAACCTTATACTTTTCAAATCGATTTCATGATCTACTCCTTTCTTTCCTTTGAAACAAAATTTTACTGAACTGCCATTAATCCTGACATGTTTGTCTTTCAAGGTTGTAATTCCGAATGAACCATACAATTTCTCATACATCCTATTCCCTACACGAATATTCGTTTCCAGCATAATCATTACCACAGCTGCCAATACCTTTTCTAATTCGTAAAAGTTCTTTTTCATCAGTTATCTTTTTTTGATTTTTAATGTAAATAAAATCCCGGTGCTGCTTAATTCTTTCAATGCCAGGATCTTTATCTGAAACGTACACGAGATTGATTATCTCTGCGCTTTTCTCCATATTCTGCAACAGGCCTTTTAATTTCCTTTTGGATATTTTAAAATCAACAACGTTTTTCATTAAGGTAGCTACTTAAAATATCATGCTAGTGTGGAGCTGTCAGGCCTTAACAGAGAGCCCGGACTTTAAATGCGAGGCCTTCAGTCTCAAAGATTGAAATTCAAACCGGAATGGCATACTTCATGCCCGATACTACACGTCCCTCTGTACCCGTCTGCAATAAGAAACGGGATCACCATACGAAACCAATAATTTTCTTAAGTACAGTTTGAAAATAACCAAAGGGATGAAGTGTGTTTTGGGCAAAAAATTACCCATATTGAAGGATTATGTCAACACATGAATTTCCAGGATAAAAATTCTAATCAGAGAAGATAAAATATAAAAAAAATCGTGCAAAAGCTAAAGAAAAAGCTGATAGTAAAAGTACGGATAGCAATTTTCAACTTCAAAATTTTCTAAATTGCCCTATAGTTTTTTCATGTACGATGTTCGAAATACATTACCGGCGAAAAACGTCAATTCATGAGCCTGTTACAAAAAATAAAGAATATTGGCCTTAATGAAAATATTAACACAGGAGACGGGCAATTAAAATTGGATTGGCAAAATTTATCGTGCTTATTGCTTGATGCCATCAACACTTCCATCATATACATCGGTAATGACTACAAATATCAATATGCTAATAAGACTTATGCAGATTGGTTTGAAATAAACGTAAATGAACTTATTGGGAAACCTGTTAAAGAGTTTTTAGGAAAAGAAGTCTATCAACGGATAAAGCCCTATATGGATAAGGCTATGAAAGGAGAACAGGTGCAGTATGAGGATAAAATTATTTATAAATCTGTTGTCCGGTATATTGAAGTTATTTACATTCCTGATCTGGATGAAATTGGAAAGGTGAGAGGTTATATAGCCATTCTTAATGATGTCACGGAGAAAAGGCAGACAGAAAAAGAATTAAGAAGAAAACAACAGGAGCTACAGGATTATGTTGATAATCCTGCGGCAGGTCTGCATTGGTTAGATGCTGATGGAATCATATTGTGGGCAAATAATGCGGAACTCAGGATGTTTGGCTATTCGGAACAAGAATATATCGGCCATCCAATTTCAGAATTTCACAGTGACCAAAAAATCATCGGGGATATATATACCCGTCTTTCAAATAATGAACCTGGCAATGAATATATAGCAGAGATGAAATGCAGCGACGGATCTGTCCGGACAGTAATGATTAGCTCAGGTGCTTTATACGAAGATGGAAAATTTATTCACACGCGATGTTTTACTACTGATATAACTAATCAGCTAAAACTTTCCAACATTATAAAGGAAAGCGAACAGCGGTTTCGCGATCTTATAGATAGTTTACCTGCTGCTATTTATACAACTGATTGTAATGGTTATATTACTTTATACAATGAAGCTGCAGCGGAGCTTTGGGGCCGTCAGCCAGAGATAGGAAGGGATATGTGGTGTGGTTCATGGAAAATTTATGAGCCTGGTGGTACCACTCCTGTCGCCCTTGATTCCTTCCCAATGGCAATCGCCTTAAAAGAAGGTCGCAAAGTCTATGGAAAAGAAATTATTATTGAAAGGCCTGATGGACTAAGGAAAAATGTACAGTCATATCCTGAACCCATTTTTGATTCGGATGGAAATATTACCGGTGGGGTAAATATGCTGCTTGACATTACCGAAATAAAAATTGCTGAGGAACAAAGAGTAAAACTGGCAGCTATTGTCGAATCCTCTGATGACGCTATTATTGGCAAAACATTGGATGGAATAGTTACAAGCTGGAATTATGCGGCCCAGCAGTTATTTGGTTATACAGAAGAAGAAATGATTGGGCAGTCCGTCACAAAACTAATTCCTCCTGATCGTATAGATGAGGAGAAACATATACTTAGCCGGTTAAGACAAGGTGAAAGAGTTGAACATTTTGAGACCAAAAGAATTACAAAGAATGGAAGAATACTTGATATTTCTCTAACTACTTCGCCCATCAGGAATTCAGCCGGTAAAATAATCGGCGCATCTAAAATTGCCAGGAATATCACTTTGCAACGAGAGGCAGAAAGATTGATGCATGAAAGTGAAGAACGTTTCAGGATGGCTGTTGAAACTACGAATTTAGGTACATGGGAGTATAGCCCCCATAGTTTTAAATTATACTGTTCACCGGAAAGCAGGAAAATATGCGGACTGACTGAAGATGTGGATCCCGATTTTGAAGTTCTTTTTAATCATGTATACGAAAATGATAAAGAATATTTTTTAGATCAGATAAAAGCAGCTATCAATCCTGCCGGAGAAGGCAGGTTCGATATGCAGTTGCGTATTCACCGTTATAATGATAAAGAAATACGGTGGGTGAGAGCCCAGGGAAAAATGTTCTTTGATACAAATGATTTTCCCGAAAGGCTGATAGGTACTATGCTGGATATTACTGAAGAAAAAACAAAAGAAGAGGAATTAAAAGAGAGTATAGAACTGTTTCAAACCATGGCTGATAATGTTCCTGCTATGATCTGGATGTCAGGTACAGATAAATTCAACGACTATTTTAATAAAACCTGGCTTCAATTTACTGGGCGTACACTTGAACAGGAAAGTGATGAAGGATGGCTGGAAGGTGTGCATCCCGATGATGTTGTTAAATGTATTGACACATACACAGCTTCCTTTAAAGAACAAAAAGAATTTTATACAGAATATCGCCTTCGCAGGTATGATGGGGAATTTCGATGGATATCCGATAACTCAGTTCCAAGATTTTCCCCCGAAGGTGAATTCCTTGGCTTCATCAGTGCCTGCATTGATATTGATGATCAGAAAAGATTCAGAGAAAAAATTCAGGAGAGTGAACTTTTATTTAAAACTATTTCAAATGCATCGCCGGCGGCTTTATGGATGACGAATGAAGAGGAAGAAAATGTATTTGTAAGCGATACCTGGCTAAAATGGACGGGGAAAAATTTTGAAGAGGTAATTCACCGGGGATGGGTGCAATCAGTTTTGGATGAAGACAAGGAAAGTACAATGGCTAAATTTCGCCAATGTTTTAAACACAGAAAATATTTTAATGCGGAATTCAGGTTTATGAGAACGGATGGTGAAATTCGATGGGGACTAACAGAAGGATACCCTTTTTATGATTTTAAGGAAACCTTTTCAGGCTACGCGGGATCTGTAACCGATATCACGGAAATAAAAAAACTGGAACAACGAAAGGATGATTTTATTAAAATGGCGAGCCATGAATTAAAAACGCCCATTACTTCTATCAACGGCTATGTACAATTACTGCTCAATATTTATAACGAAGCAGACGAGCAACGATTGAACATATCTAAACCAACGGTTAAGTCTTCTCTTAATACAATTGCAAAACAAGTTGTCAAGCTCACAAGGCTGATTTCTGAGCTTCTTGATCTTTCAAAAATTGAATCCGGCAAGCTTGAACTGCATAAAACAGAATTTGACCTGGGTGATATGGTAGAAGAAACAGTACAGGACGTGCGCCACACGGCGTCAAAACATGCTATTCTTGTGCACAATGATTTTGAAGGAAAACTCTTTGCAGATAAAGACCGCATTGCTCAGGTATTGTTGAATCTTTTAACTAATGCGATCAAATACTCTCCCACCACAGATATTGTTGAAGTGTTTGTGGAAGGCGACCAAAAATTTGCAATTATTAAGGTAAAGGATTACGGAATTGGTATTGACAAAAAAGATCATCTCAAAATATTTGAACGCTTTTACCGTGTGGAAGGAAGAAGTGAACAAACATTCCCCGGCTTTGGTATTGGTTTGTTTATAGCCAGCGAAATTATCCATCGCCATAATGGAACCATTCTGGTAGAAAGCGAAAAAGGAAAAGGTTCGTTATTTACCGTTACCCTTCCCCTGACAAAAAACTAATTACCGGGTCACACTTAATAAAAATAAGAGACGAAATAATTTTTAGCCATGTTATTTTCAAAATTTTAAGCGAAAAACAACTTTAATATTTATTTCTTTTGCTTTACCTGTGAAAAATTAATTTAGAATGACCAAAACCATGCTTACAGAATCGCCATCCCATCATTTTACCGCCACCCAACAGCAAATGCATAGTTTGCTAATGCAAACCCCCGTAGCTATCGCTATCTACAGAGGCCCCTCCATGATTGTTGAGCTTATAAATGATAAATGCCTTGAGTTATGGAATAAGACCATGAATGAAGTGTTAAACCATCCATTGTTTGACGTTTTTCCTGAAGCGAAAGAAAAAGGATTTGAAAACATATTTGCAACAGTGCATGAAACGGGACGACCATATTCGGTAAAAGAGCTCACGGCAGAAGTTACCCGTTATGGAAAAAAGGAGACGGTATGGTTTAACGCTGTTTATGGGCCATTACGTAATGATAGTGGAGTAATTACAGGGATTATTACTGTCGCCACAGAAGTAACAGAACAGGTATTAGCGAGAAAAAAAATTGAAGAAAGTGAAAAAAATTTCAGGATAGCAATCGAGCAGTCACCAACAGCCATCGCCATTATTAAGATTCCTGAATTTGTTATTGAACTGGCAAATAAAAAATGGCTTGAAAACATGAGGGCTGAATTGGAAGAATTATATGGTAAATCAATATTTGATATTTTTCCTGCACTTGAAGAAAAAGGTTTGGATAAAATTCTTAAAGCAATGATAACATCCGGCCAGCCTCATTATGAACCGGAATACAGAGTTGACCTTAGTCGTTTCGGAGGATCGGGTGTTGTTTATTTCAATGTTGTTTACCAGCCCTTGACCGATGCTAACGGTATTACAAATCGCATCATGATCATTAGCCATGAAATAACGGAATTGGTTGAGGTAAGAAAAAAAATTGAAGAAAGCGAGAGCCACTTCCGGCAGTTGGCCGATAAAATGAAAGAACTTGAACAAAGAAAAGATGATTTTATCAGGATGGCTAATCATGAATTGAGGACCCCTGTCACTTCCATCAAAGGGTATGTGCAATTATTATTAACAGCCCTGAAAAAAGAAGAAGCGGAAGAAAAAAAGGTACAACCCTTGTTAATTAAGTCCTCATTAGTAAGTATTGACAAACAAATTACCAGGTTAACAAGATTAATGTCTGAATTGCTCGACCTGTCAAAAATTGAAACAGGTACCTTTGTGTTAAATAAAGAATTATTCAATCTAAATGAATTGGTTATTGAAACTGTGCAGGATATTCTTTATACGAATTCAAAACATAGCATTAACATATTTCATGATTTTGGTTGCGATGTGCATAGTGATAAAGACAGAATAGCCCAGGTACTGATCAATTTTCTTACTAATGCCATCAAATATTCTCCAAATTCTGATAAAATTGAAGTATGGATACGACAGTCGGAAAAAAATACTGTTTCAGTAAGTATCAGAGATAGCGGGATCGGCATTGATAAAAAATATCATGAAAAAATATTTGAGCGGTTTTACAGAGCGGAGGGCAAAGAAGAGCAAACCTATCCTGGCTTTGGTATTGGCTTGTTCATAGCGAAAGAGATTATTGAGCGGCATAATGGTTCTATACAGTTAACCAGTGACAAAGGAAAGGGTTCTGTTTTCACTTTTATTTTACCGGTTGCCCCTAAATAAAATAATACAGAAATGAATAGAAACACAAAGATCCTGGTCTTAGATGATGACCCTGATATTGGAACGATGATTAAAATGATGCTGGAGTATAAAGGATATGCAGTAACTGTATCAGACAGAGCTGTACAGGCTGAAGAAGCTCTGCGTAGTAATAATATTGATCTGATAATTATGGATATGCTTTTATCTGGCGTTAATGGAACCGATTTATGCACTGATTTGAAAAAAGATAGTTCTACTTCGCACATACCAGTAATCATGATCTCTGCTCATCCGAATGCAAAAGAAATTTGCTTACAAGCCGGAGCGGATGAATTTATTTCTAAACCTTTCGATATGCAGGATATACTTTCCAAAATTGCTCATCTTGTTAATAAGCCGGTATGATAAGGCCTGAAGTAATAAAATTGAAATAATTAAATGCCTTAGATTAACATGAATAACTTTTTCAGACGGCTTTCATTGACGACCAAACTATTATTGCTTACCCTTTTTCCGCTCGCACTCATCATTTACCTGGCTATTGAAGTATATAATGAAAAATCGAACAAAGTACAATTGCTTGAAGGCTATATTGATCGTATTAATGAATCGGCCGAGATTTCGGACCTGATTAATGCTTTGCAAATTGAACGCAGGCATAGCTTTGCATATGGTCTTAAAAAAAATATTGACTCCCATGCCCGGATGGATGTTCAAAGACCAGTTACTGATTTAGCCATACAAAAACTTGAACAAAGAAAGGATTCAACTTTAAAAGATTTTAAAGACTATACTTTTCTAAAAAATCTTGGAAATATAAGGAAAGCAATAGACGGTGGCGCATCCCAGGATGTGGCGATGCAATATTATA
>Ga0137463_1000673_pt1 | contig 11405 bp, 9 predicted proteins | sample EasRivERMGT800_2_FD_102333 | JGI IMG/M metagenome (GOLD analysis project Ga0137463, IMG submission 102333) | Soil microbial communities from meander-bound floodplain in the East River, Colorado, USA - East River MetaG ERMGT800_2 | ecosystem: Environmental > Terrestrial > Soil > Floodplain ...
CGGAAACCGGGCAGACCCTGGACGTCGTGGTCTACAGCAAGCGGGCCGACCGGATCGAGATCGTGCTCGGCGAAGGCATCCACAACGTCAAGTGCGAGCTGACCCCGACCCGGATGGGCCTGTCCTACGCCGGGAGCGTGAGGGGACGGGAGCTCGTCTACGAACGAAGCCGCGAGCAGGTTCAGGCCGACATCGACAAGCTCAACCCGGCGCTGCGCGAACCCAGGCGGCGTCGATGACGACGCATGCTACCCTGGTATGCCTGCTGCGCAACCGCCGATTAAAGGAGAAGTGAGATGACCCTATGTCCCATCGCTATAGCAGTCGGATGCAAGAAATGTCCGGCATTCACAGTCTGTCCGCTGAAAAGCGTCATCGGCGACTACAAGAAGCCAGACGAAACGCCGCAGCAAGCCGACAAAGCAAAGCGCGAAGAAAAGAAGGCGCAGTAGTGACCGCACTGATCGCAAGATGAGCTTCAAACAGCCATGTACCCTGAGAGGCAACATCGCACTGGGCATGATGCTCATGACGCTGACGCCGGCAAGCATCGCGAAAACCGTAGACGAAGTGATCGAACTCCCCGTAACGGTCACCAATATGTCCGGCCGAGTCATTACACACTCGATCAAGCTCACCGTTTTCCGGGATGATAAAAGAACACACTCGCCATTTCTTGTGCTCAACCACGGCAGGCCGGCACGGTTTGAGGACTTCGCCAAGCTGGGCCGCGTCAGATACACGGATAACTCGAAATATTTTATTTCGAAAGGATTTGTTGTTTTTGTTCCGACACGCGTCGGATACGGGGTGACCGGCGGCGAGGATGCCGAGTACTCCGGCCCCTGTCCGGCAAAGAACTATGCGCCCGTCTACGAGGCAGCCGCGCAGCAGAGCATCAAGGTGATCGAGTACGCCCGCACCCTGCCCTACGTCGACGCCAACAAGGGGTTGGTTGTCGGACAATCTTTCGGCGGTACAGCGGCAATTGCCTTGGCGGCGAAGAACCTGCCCGGTGTTGTCGCGGCCGTGAACTTTGCCGGCGGTGGCGGCGGCAACCCAGATGGCCGGCCCGGAAACCCTTGCCGCAATGATCGCCTGATAGAACTGTTTTCATCCTATGGGGCGACATCGCGGATTCCCACGCTGTGGGCTTACAGCGAGAACGACAGATACTTCGGCAAGGAAAAGCCGCGCGCCTGGTTTAGCGCGTTCCTGGCGAAAGGCGGGACAGGAGAGTTCGTGCAGCTGCCGCCGCTCTTGCCGCCGCTCGGAGAGGATGGCCATAGCAGTTTCACAAGGAACCCGAATGCGTGGCGCCCGTCATTCGAGGACTTCCTGCGCCGAAACAAGTTCTGACATCGCAGTGCAGCCGACCCCCGCATGCGGGTGCGGCTGAGCGCAACGCTGATTGGCCGATTCGGGCAATAAGGCGGCCGTTTGCGTCAACGCGCCCGCTCCCGCGGGAAACTATCGCGCCCTCCTGAGGGAACGCCGGATGTTCCGGAAGGTCCGGCACGGCGGCGGCTCCCCCGCTTGGAAGGGGAGCTCCGGCGCAAGGGGCCGTCCTTCCACCCTCAAACGGCCCCTGCTCCGCGCTCCCACATGCCTGCTCCTCCGGCAGTTGATCTACATCAAAAAGCCAGCTAACCCGGTCACCTATATTGCATCCCATCGTGTCCAAGCGAGGAAAAAGCGCATGAGCACAAAACCTTACCAGCGATGGTCGGTGCTCGCGGCGAGCACGCTGTCGTTCACCGTGACCTTCGCGGTGTGGATGATGATGGGCGTGATCGGCATACCGATCAAAGAGCACCTCAATCTCAACGAAACGCAGTTCGGACTGCTGACTGCAACACCGGTGCTTACCGGCGCGCTGTTACGGCTGCCGATGGGCATGTGGACCGACCGTTTCGGGGGGCACATCGTGTTCCTGTTGCTGCTGCTCGCCTCGGTGGTGCCGATTTACCTGATGTCCTATGCCACCGAGTTCTGGCATTTTCTGGTGATTGGACTCGTGCTGGGCGTCGTGGGCGGCGCGTTCTCGGTCGGCATGCCTTACGTGGCCCGGTTCTTCGATGCAAGGAATCGCGGCTTCGCGATGGGCATCTTCGGGGCCGGCACCACCGGCGCCGCGCTCAACATGTTCGTTGCGCCGCTGGTCCTCTCTGCCTGGGGCTGGGAGAAGGTGCCGCAGGCCTATGCACTCGGCATTCTCGCCACTGCCGCGATCTTCTGGCTGATGAGCTATCCCGATCCGGGGGCGGACCCGCAGAAACGGGTATCGCTGCGCGAACAGCTGAAGGTCTTGCGCGACCCCCGGGTATGGAAGTATTGCCAGTACTACTCCATCGTGTTCGGCGGCTTCACCGGGCTTTCGCTCTGGATGACGAGGTACTACACCCAGGAGTACGGCTTCGACATCCGGCAGGCCGCATTGCTGGCCATGTGCTTCTCCTTGCCGGCGGGTGTGCTGCGAGCCGCGGGCGGGTGGCTTTCGGACAAGTACGGCGCCCACGCGATCACCTGGCGGGTGCTCTGGGTGGCGTGGGTCTGCCTGTTTATCCTCTCCTACCCGCAGACCGACTTCACCATTTACACCGTCAACGGCCCGAAGACCTTCCATATCGGATTGAACCCGTGGGTGTTCACCTCGCTGCTGTTCATCATGGGCGCGGCCTTTGCCTTCGGCATGGCCTCGGTATTCAAGTACGTGGCCGTGGAATTTCCGGACAACATGGGCGTCGTGAGCGGCGTCGTCGGCATGGTAGGCGGCCTGGGCGGTTTCCTGCTGCCGATCTTGTTCGGCGCGCTGGTGGACCTTACCGAGGTCCGCTCCAGCTGCTTCATGTTGCTCTACGGCGTCGTGTGGGTATCGCTGATTCTCATGTACATCACCGAAGTGCGTCGTGCCGAGATCCTGGTTCCCGGCGTGAAACGGACGTGAAGACAATTTGCGGGAGCAACAGATGAGCCATTTTCTCGACCGCCTCACGTACTTCACCCAAGCCCGGGAGCGCTTTGCCGGCGGCCACGGCGTCGTCACCGGCGAGGACCGCACCTGGGAAGAGGGCTACCGCCAGCGCTGGCAGCACGACAAGATCGTGCGCTCGACCCACGGCACCAATTGCACCGGCTCGTGCAGCTGGAAGATCTACGTGAAGGGCGGCATCGTCACCTGGGAAACGCAGCAGACCGACTACCCGCGCACGCGGGCCGACCTGCCGAACCACGAGCCGCGCGGCTGCTCGCGCGGCGCGAGCTACTCCTGGTATCTCTACAGCGGCAACCGGCTCAAGTACCCCATGGTCCGCGGGCGCCTCTTGAAGCTGTGGCGCGCGGCGCGCGAGAAGCTCGCGCCGGTCGAGGCCTGGGCTTCGATCGTCGAGGACGCGCGCAAGCTCAAGTCCTACCAATCCGTGCGCGGCATGGGCGGGTTCGTGCGCTCCACCTGGGACGAGGTCAACGAAATCGTCGCCGCAGCCAACGTCTATACCGTCAAGAAATACGGCCCCGACCGCGTGATCGGCTTCTCGCCGATACCGGCGATGTCGATGGTGTCCTACGCCGCGGGCTCGCGTTACCTCTCGCTCATCGGCGGCGTATGCATGAGCTTCTACGACTGGTACTGCGACCTGCCGCCCTCCTCGCCGCAGACCTGGGGCGAACAGACCGACGTGCCCGAATCGGCCGACTGGTACAACTCGACCTACATCATCGCCTGGGGCTCGAACGTACCGCAGACGCGCACCCCCGACGCGCATTTCTTCACCGAGGTGCGCTACAAGGGCGCGAAGACGGTGTCGGTCACGCCGGACTACTCGGAAGTGGCGAAGCTGACCGACCTGTGGCTGCATCCCAAGCAGGGGACCGACGCCGCGCTCGCGATGGCGATGGGCCACGTCATCCTCAAGGAATTCCACCTCGCGGGCAAGAGCGCCTACTTCGAGGACTACTGCCGGCGCTACACCGACATGCCGATGCTGGTGCGCCTGGCGAAGCGGGGCGACGCGTACGTGCCCGAGCGCTTCGTGCGCGCTTCCGACTTCGCGGACCAACTGGGCGAGTCGAACAATCCCGAATGGAAGACGGTCGCGATCGACGAGACGAGCGGTAAGATCGTCTCCCCGCTCGGCGCCATCGGCCACCGCTGGGGCGAGAAGGGCAAGTGGAACCTGGAGCAGAAGGACGGCAAAGGCGCCGAGATCGAGCTCCGGCTCACCTTGGTCGGCGGCCGGGATGAAGTCGTGCCGGTGGCCTTCCCTTACTTCGGCGGCCGGCAGCACGACTATTTCACGCACAATCCCGGAGACGACGTCCTCGAGCGCAAGCTCGCGGTGAAGCGCCTCATGCTCAAGGACGGCGAGTGCCTGGTCGCCACCGTGTTCGATCTCTTCGTTGCGAATTACGGGCTGGATCGCGGACTCGGCGGCGGCAACGTCGCCGGCTCGTACGACGACGACGTGCCTTACACGCCGGCGTGGCAGGAGAAAATCACCGGCGTGCCGCGCGAGCAGGCGATCCGGGTCGCGCGCGAGTTCGCCGACAACGCCGCGAAGACCGACGGCCGGTCGATGGTGATCATCGGCGCGGCGATGAATCACTGGTACCACATGGACATGAACTACCGCGCCATCATCAACATGCTCGCGATGTGCGGCTGCGTCGGGCAGACGGGCGGCGGCTGGGCGCATTACGTCGGGCAGGAGAAGCTGCGACCGCAGACCGGTTGGACCGCGCTCGCGTTCGCGCTCGACTGGCACCGCCCGCCGCGGCAGATGAACTCGACCTCCTTCTTCTACGCTCACACCGACCAGTGGCGCTACGAGCAGCTCAAGATTTCCGAGATCCTCTCCCCGCTCGCCGACCCGAAGCGCTACACCGGCAGCTTCATCGACTTCAACGTGCGCGCCGAGCGCATGGGCTGGCTCCCGTCGGCCCCGCAGCTCGCCGCCAATCCGCTGCAAGTCGCGAAGGCCGCCGCCGCGGCCGGCAAGGACCCGAAGGACTACGTCGTCGCGCAGCTGAAGAGCGGCGCGCTCAAGCTCTCGTGCGAGGACCCGGACGACCCGGTCAACTACCCGCGCAATCTCTTCGTGTGGCGCTCCAACCTGCTCGGCTCCTCGGGCAAGGGCCACGAGTATTTCCTCAAGCACCTGCTGGGCACCCAGCACGGCGTGCAGGGCAAGGACCTGGGCGAGACCGGCGGCGAGAAGCCGGAGGAAGTCGCTTGGCGCGACCCGGCGCCGGAGGGCAAGCTCGATCTCCTGGTGACGCTCGACTTCAGGATGTCCACGACCTGCCTCTACTCGGACGTCGTGCTTCCGACCGCGACCTGGTACGAGAAGAACGACCTCAATACCTCCGACATGCACCCCTTCATCCACCCGCTGTCGGCGGCGGTGGACCCGGTGTGGCAGTCGCGGAGCGACTGGGAGATCTACAAGGGCATCGCGAAGAAGTTCGCCGAGCTCGCCACCGGACACCTGGGCGTCGAGAAGGACGTCGTTCTGGTGCCGACGCTGCACGACACGCCGGGCGAGCTCGCGCAGCCGCTCGAGGTGAAGGACTGGAAAAAGGGCGAGTGCGAGCCGGTTCCCGGCAAGACCCTGCCCAACATCGTGGTGATCGAGCGCGACTACCCCAACACCTACCGGAAGTTCACGGCGCTCGGTCCGCTCATGACCAAAATCGGCAACGGCGGCAAGGGCATCAGCTGGAACACGGAGCACGAGGTTGAGCTGCTCGGCAAGCTCAACTACAGGGTGACCGAGGAAGGCGTCGCGAAGGGGCTGCCGCGGATCGAGACCGACATCGACGCGGCGGAAGTGGTCCTTGCGCTCGCCCCGGAGACCAACGGCGAGGTGGCGGTCAAGGCCTGGGCGGCGCTCTCGGAGATGACCGGGCGCGACCACACGCATCTCGCGCGCGCCCGCGAGGACGACAAGATCCGCTTCCGCGACCTGCAGGCGCAGCCGAGGAAGATCATCTCTTCGCCCACCTGGAGCGGCATCGAGTCCGAGCACGTCTCGTACAACGCCGGCTACACCAACGTCCACGAGCTGATTCCCTGGCGCACGCTCACCGGGCGCCAGCAACTCTACCAGGACCACGCGTGGATGCGCGCGTTCGGCGAGGCGCTGTGCGCCTACAAGCCGCCGGTGGACACCAAGACCGTCAAGCCGATGCTCGGCAGGCACGGCAACGGCAACCCGGAGGTGGTGCTCAACTTCATCACGCCGCACCAGAAGTGGGGCATCCATTCGACCTACACCGACAACCTGATCATGCTCACGCTCTCTCGCGGCGGGCCGATCGTGTGGATCTCGGAGACCGACGCGAAGAAGGCCGGACTCGTCGACAACGACTGGATCGAGCTCTACAACCTGAACGGCGCGATCACCGCGCGCGCGGTGGTATCGCAGCGGGTGAAAGAGGGCATGTGCATGATGTACCACGCGCAGGAGAAGATCGTGAACGTGCCGGGATCGGAGATCACCCACGCGCGCGGCGGCATCCACAATTCGGTCACGCGCGCGGTGGTGAAGCCCACCCACATGATCGGCGGCTACGCGCAGCTCGCCTACGGCTTCAACTACTACGGCACCGTGGGCTCGAACCGCGACGAATTCGTGATCGTTCGCAAGATGGCGAAGGTCGACTGGATGGAGGCGCCACGGGCGCAGACCGAGAAGGAGGCCGTGCAATGAAAGTCCGCGCCCAGATCGGAATGGTGCTCAATCTCGACAAGTGCATCGGCTGTGCTGGTCTAACCCCTCCCGCCCCGACCCTCCCTCCCCGGCGGGGAGGGAGGGAGCTATCTAGCGATGCACTTGTCGCGGGGAGGGATGCATGAAGGTCAGAGCGCAAATCGGTATGGTCTTGAATCTGGACAAGTGCATCGGCTGCCACACCTGCTCGGTCACCTGCAAGAACGTGTGGACCTCGCGCGAGGGCATGGAATACGCGTGGTTCAACAACGTCGAGACCAAGCCCGGCGTGGGTTATCCCAAGGACTGGGAGAACCAGCAGCGCTGGCAGGGCGGGTGGCGGCGGAAGAACAACGGCAGGATCGAGCCGAAACAAGGCGGCAAATGGCGGCTGCTCGCCAACATCTTCGCCAACCCCAACCTGCCGGAGATCGACGACTACTACGAGCCGTTCACCTTCGACTACGAGCACCTGCACAACGCGCCCGAGTCGCAGACCGCGCCGGTCGCGCGCCCGCGCTCGCTCGTCACCGGCGAGCGCATGGAGAAAATAGAATGGGGCCCGAACTGGGAGGAGCTCCTCGGCGGCGAGTTCGCGAAGCGCAGCCAGGACACCAACTTCGAGCAGGTGCAGAAGGAGATCTACGGGGAGTTCGAGAACACCTTCATGATGTACCTGCCGCGCCTGTGCGAGCACTGCCTGAACCCCTCGTGCGTCGCGTCCTGCCCCTCGGGCTCGATCTACAAGCGCGAGGAGGACGGCATCGTGCTGATCGACCAGGACAAGTGCCGCGGCTGGCGCATGTGCGTCTCGGGCTGTCCCTACAAGAAGATCTACTACAACTGGTCCACCGGCAAGGCCGAGAAGTGCATCTTCTGCTATCCGCGCATCGAGGTCGGACAGCCGACCGTCTGCTCGGAGACCTGCGTCGGGCGCATCCGCTATCTGGGCGTGCTGCTCTACGACGCCGACAAGATCGAGAGCGCAGCGTCGGTCGCCGACGAGAAGGACCTCTACCGGGCCCAGCTCGACGTGTTCCTCGACCCGCTCGCGCAGGAAGTGATCGAGCAGGGGCGGCGCGACGGCGTGCCGGATTCCTGGCTCAAGGGCGCGCAGGCCTCGCCCGTCTACAAGATGGTGATGGACTGGAAGATCGCGTTCCCGCTGCACCCCGAGTACCGCACGCTTCCCATGGTGTGGTACGTGCCGCCGCTCTCGCCGATCAGCTCGGCGGCGAACAGCGGCCACATCGAAAACGACGGCGTGCTGCCCGACGTGCGCAGCCTGCGCATCCCGCTGCGCTATCTCGCGAACCTGCTCACCGCGGGCGACGAGGAACCCGTGGCAAAGGCCTTGGAACGCATGCTCGCCATGCGCATCTTCATGCGCGGGCGCCACGTCGAGAAGCGGGAAGAGACCTCGGTTCTCGAGCGCGCAGGGCTCTCGCTTGCGCAGGTCGAGGAGATGTACCGGTACCTGGCGATCGCGAACTACGAGGACCGCTTCGTCATCCCGACCGCGCACCGCGAGTACGCCGAGAACGCGTTCGACCTGCGCGGGGGCTGCGGCTTCTCCTTCGGCAACGGCTGCTCGGACGGCGCCTCCGAGACCAGCCTGTTCGGCGGCAGGAAGGGCAAGAGCATTCCGATCAAGCAGGTGGCGTGATGGAGAGCCGCATGCTGACCTTCAAGGCGCTCGGTGCGCTGCTCGGCTACCCCGAGCAGGACTTGATCGACGCGCTGCCCGAGCTCGAGCGCGTGATCCAGACCGAAGGCCTGCTGTCCCGCAGGGAGCAGAGCGCGGTCGGCGCGCTCATCGCCGAGTTGCGGGCGGGCGAGCTGATGTCGGCCCAGGAGCGCTACGTCGCATTGTTCGACCGCTCGCGGGCGCTTTCGCTGCACCTGTTCGAGCACGTGCACGGGGAGTCGCGCGACCGCGGCCAGGCGATGGTCGATCTCAACAAGCTCTATCGATCGCACGGCTTCACGCTTGCCGGCAACGAGCTGCCGGACTTCCTGCCCGCGGTGCTCGAATACCTGTCCTATCGGCCGCTCGAAGAGGCGCGCGCGCTGCTCGCCGACACGGGGCACATCCTGCAGGCTCTGGGCGGCCGGCTTGCGCAGCGCGCGAGCGCCTACAGCGGGGTGCTGGCAGCGCTCACGACGCTCGCCGGGGAGAAGCCGGCGTTCGAGGCCGCGAGCGGCGAGGCGGCGGACGACGAGGAGGCCGCGGCGCTCGACGAGACCTGGGCCGAGCCGCCGGCCTTCGGCGAGTGTTCGAGCGGCAAGCAGGGCGGCGCGCAGATCGCTTCCATCCAGTTCCATCCGAAGAGGACGGCACGGTGAGCACCATGAACGAATTCCTGTTCGGCATCTACCCCTACATCGCTCTAGCGGTTTTTCTCCTTGGAAGCCTGATCCGTTTCGATCGCGAGCAATACACCTGGAAGAGCGATTCGAGCCAGCTCCTCAAGCGCGGGCAGCTGCGCTGGGGCAGCAATCTCTTTCACATCGGGGTCCTCGCTCTGTTCCTGGGGCACTTGGTGGGGCTGCTCACGCCCAAGGATCTCTATCACGCGCTCGGCCTCTCGACCGAGGCAAAGCAGTTGCTGGCGATCGCGGCGGGCGGGGTGTTCGGAACGATGTGCCTTGCAGGCCTCGTTCTGCTCGTTTACCGGCGGCTCTCCGAGCCCCGCATCCGCGCGACCAGCACCCCCATGGACATCGTCGTGCTCCTGTGGATCCTCGTCACGCTGCTCCTCGGGCTCGCGAGCATCTTCGTCTCGCTCGGCCACCGCGACGGCTCGGTGATGGTGGTGCTCGGGCTGTGGGCCCAGCACATCGTGACCTTGCGCGGCAACGCGGCCGATTTCATCGCGGGCGTGCACTGGATCTACAAGGTCCACCTGGTCTTCGGCATGACCCTGTTCCTGCTGTTCCCGTTCTCGCGGCTGGTGCACGTATGGAGCGGGTTCGGCGCGCTGGCGTACCTGACCCGGCCGTATCAGATTGTGCGCAGCAAGAGATGATCGGGCGCGGAACCGGAACGGGAGCCGATCCTCTGCCTGGGGCGGCGATGGGAGTCGCCGTCAACGGCGTTGCGATTTCCGAGGAAGAAATCGAGCGCGAGATGCCGCATCATGGGGACGCCCCTTCCCCCCGGGATGCCGCCGCGTGCGCGCTGGCGATCAGGGAATTGCTGCTGCAGCGCGTCCGGGGGCTCGATTTGGCGGCGGACGGCGAGTCGGCAGACGCCGCGATCGACGCGCTTCTCGCGCGCGAGGTGCGGGTTCCCGCGCCGACCGAGGCGGAATGCCGGCGCTACTACGACGCTCACCGCGGGCAATTCCGCAGCGGCGACCTGGTGGAAGCGTCTCACATCCTTTTCGCGGTCACGCCCAAGGCGCCCCTCGGCGCGATCCGGGCGCAGGCCGAGGCCGCGCTGAAGGAACTTTTCGCGGAGCCGGGACGCTTTCGCGATCTGGCAGCGAAACTCTCCAACTGCCCGTCGGGCGCCCAGGGGGGCAACCTCGGCCAGCTCGGACGGGGCGCCACCGTTCCGGAGTTCGAGGCGGCGCTGTTCGAAGGCAAGGCCATCGGCGTGCTGCCGCGGCTCGTCAACACGCGCTACGGTTTCCATATCGTCCTCGTCAACCGCCGGCTCGAGGGCCGTCAGATGCCGTTCGAGCCGGCTGCGGAGCGCATCGCTGCCTATCTCTCCGAAAGCGTGCGGCGCAAGGCGCTCCACCAGTACGTCCGTCTGCTTGCCGCGGACGCGGAAATTCTGGGGATCGATCTGGACGCCGCGAGCTCGCCGCTGCTGCAATAGCCCGGTCTTCGCTCGCGGGAATTTCACTGCCCGGAAAGCGCCGCGACCGCCGGCGCGAGCAGCATCCCCTGCGGCCGTTTCCGGACGACCTCCCTCCCCGCTGCGGCGATGGCGGCGCGCTCCCCGGGGTGTTCCAGATACCACTTGCAGGCTTCCTCGATCCCCTCGTAGGAGGCGAAGGCGACGCCGCCGGCGAGGCCCGTTTCCCCGGTATCGGGGCTTTCCTCGGACAAGACGAAGCGTCCGTTTGCGAGCAGGTAGAAGCAGCGCGCCACTTCCAGCCGCGATTCCCCGTAGAAGTGGATGTTGACGACGATACGCGAGCGGGCGATGAGCTCGTCGCGCTCCCTGCCGTAGACGCCGTTTACCGAAGTCACCTTCCAGCCCTGCTCCGCGAGCCGGCGCAGGGGGGCCATGCGCCGTTCGTTGTAGACGCCGTAGAACAGGACGTCGATGTCTTCCTTGACGCTGGGGATGCGCTCCAGGACTTTCGCGTGTCCCAGCGGCACGTGCATCGCGTCATGGATGCCCATCTCCGCGAGCGCCGCGATGTTCCGCGCGCTGTAATCCCACACGCGGTAGCGGCGGAGCCGCTCGAGGTAATCCCGGGTGACCCATAGTGCTCCGGGAACGATCTGTTCGAGATTGAACAGGATGGTGCCGGGGTTGAGGCTTGCCGCGGGCGGCAGAAGATGCGCGCCGAACAGGATGTGGGTGCGGTAATCGAGCAGCCGGCCGGCGCTGCGCTCGCAGGAATGCCCCAACTCGATCAGCCCCGCCTGGATCGCGTCGGCAACCTCGTCGAAGGCCCGCACGTGCACCCACTGCGCGGGATCGGGCGTGACGATCGCGAATTGCATGCCGGC
>Ga0137463_1000674_pt1 | contig 11398 bp, 8 predicted proteins | sample EasRivERMGT800_2_FD_102333 | JGI IMG/M metagenome (GOLD analysis project Ga0137463, IMG submission 102333) | Soil microbial communities from meander-bound floodplain in the East River, Colorado, USA - East River MetaG ERMGT800_2 | ecosystem: Environmental > Terrestrial > Soil > Floodplain ...
CCCTTTTCCCCGCGCATGAGCACCGCGGCGCTCGCTGCGGAGATCTGCGCGAGACGTTTTTTCAGATCGGTGAGCACCGCCGAGCGTCCGACATTGGCAAAGCTAAGAGGAACGATGGCCCGCGACTCTCCCGCGCGCAATGCGCGCTTCACCGTTGCCAGCAGCTTTTGCAGCGCGATCGGTTTTTCCAGGAAATCCATGGCCCCGATGCGCGTCGCCTCGACGGCGGTCTCGATGGTGCCGTGCCCAGACATCATGATTACCGGCATGGTGAGCTGTCCGCCGGCGGACCATTCCTTCAGAAGAGTGATGCCATCGGCGTCCGGCATCCAGATGTCGAGCAGCACAAGGTCGGGACGCCCGCGCGCGCGCTGCGAGCGCGCAGCCGTGGCGTTTTCGGCAAGCTGCACCGTGTGGCCCTCGTCGGAGAGAATCTCCGACAGAAGATCCCGGATGCCGACTTCGTCGTCAACGACCAGTATCTGGGCCATCAGAGTTCAGGCTCGGAGCGAGAAAGGGATAGGCGCCAATGCACTAACGGGCTGCGCATTGCGCCGTCCACGGCCTTGCCGATTGGGGCAGCATGCCACAGAATCATCGGCGTGATTCGCGTCACGGGCAATCACGCGGCTTTCGCCAATGGCAGCGAAATGCGCACAGCAGCGCCGCGATTGCCCTCGGCGTCCACGCGGTTCTCGATACTGATGGTCCCATGGTGCTCGTCGATGATTCGCTTCACGATCGCAAGCCCCAAGCCGGTGCCCCTGGGTTTGGTGGTGACATAGGGCTCAAATGCGCCGTTGATGATGGTCTCCGGAAATCCGCTGCCGTTGTCGCTGATCCGAAGCCAGATCTGGCCGCCGGCGTATTCCGTGGACACCTCTATTTTGGGATCGGCATTTCCGGCTAACGCGTCCTGCGCATTTCGCAGAAGATTATGGATCACCTGCCGCAGCTGATTGGGATCGCCGCGCACCGGGGGCATGCCCTGCTGCAAATTCGCCTGAACCCGGGTACCGGATTGTTCGTACAGTGCAAGCACTTCGGCGACCAATCCGTTCAGGTCAAGTGCATCGAGCTGCGGAGCAGGCGTGCGCGCGTAATCGCGGAAATCATCCACCATGTTCTTCATCGCCGTAACTTGCGCGACGATGGTTTCAGTCGCGTGGGTAAGCGCGAGCGCCTCCTCCGGGGGAAGATTGTCGGCGAGCTTTATCTGCAGGCGCTCCGCGGCAAGCTGAATCGGAGTGAGTGGATTCTTGATCTCATGCGCGAGCCTGCGCGCAACTTCGCCCCAGGCAGTGGCGCGCTGCGCCGCTATCAACTGGGTGATGTCGTCGAATACCACCACATAGCCGCCGCCGCCCGCCTCCGGCAAGAGCGAGCCCCGCATCAGAATTATGGCTCCTCGCTCGCGCATTTCGATCTGCTGTTGCCAGGCGGCTTTGCCATGCTCACGGAATTCCTCATGCATGGTGCGGGCAAATTCGGTAAGCGTGGGCCATTGGTCCAGAGCGATACCGAGTAGCGGCAGCATATTTTCGCGCAAGATGCTGCTTGCCCCGCTGTTTGCAATTCTTAGCACCAGGCCGCGATCGAATACGAGCACCCCCGCTGACAAATTCGCGAGAATGCTCTCAAGATACGCCTTGGCGGACTCGAGCTGCGCCTGGTAGAGCTGCTCGGCGCTCCTCGCCTCGTCGAGCTGCTCGGTCATGCTGTTGAACGACTGCGTAAGCGTTCCCAACTCGTCCCGGCTCGTGACCGGAGCGCGTCGCGAAAAATCCCCTCGCGCCACCGCCTGCGTGCCTTCCGCGAGCACGGCTAGCGGCTGGGACAGCCGCCTCGACAGCAGGAACGCGAGGGCCATCGCTGAGAACAGGGCGAGCAAGAGCGTCAGTGTGAGCGTCAATATGTAGATCTCCTTGAGCCCTGCACGCGACAACGACAGTTCCTTGTATGCCCGATAAACGGACTGCACCGACTCGCCCTGGTCGGCGAGAGCCTGCGGCACGGATTGGGTAAGCTGCAGCAGCCGCGTCCCCTCCAGGGAGGTCGGTTTGTCGAGCGACACGACTACCCGCAACAGCAGTCCCTTTTCTCCCACCGGCTCGGCCGCGCCGTAGCCGCGCACCCGCCGCGCATCGAGCAGCACCTGCGCGTTCGGCATGGGTGGCCGAAGCCTGTCGATATTGCGGCTCGCGCTCGCCAGCACCTTTCCGTCCGAGGTCAAAAGCAGAGCGTCCTCGACAAAGGCCTGCTCGCGCAAACGGTTGAGCATGCCAGTTTGTTTCGAAGCAGGAGCCTCCGACAGGTCGAGCGCCATTACGTGGGCCTTGAGCAACAAGTCGTTTACCATCACGTCGAGCGCGGCGCGCCCAAGATTGAGCCCTCCCTCGAGAGCGCGCTCGACACGCACGTCGAACCAGGATTCAATGCTCTTGACAAGAAACTGCAGCGACACGGTATATACAAGCACCCCTGGTACGATCCCCACCAGCGCAAACATGACCAGGACACGGAATGTAAGCAGCGAGCCGAACACCTTGGCGCGCCGCTGCCGCGCCAGTATCGTCATCTGGTAAACCACGAGACCAAGCAGGGCGAGCGCGATGCCGGCGTTCAGGCCGAGCAGCAGCGAATAGTGCTCGGCAAACAGCGGGGAGTTGGCGGTCGCTGCGGCAAGCAGGAAAAGCAGGATGCCGCCGAGCGCGGCGCTGGCGATGAACACGTAGGTCACCTGGCCTCCAGCACGGGAGCAAGCGGCGCAAACGGAAATCTTTTCCAGTCTGCCATGAGAGTCCATTCACGATTCGTGACCGCGCTGAGCTGAATCGGCTTGGGCAGTCGCGCCGTATCCAGCCGCATGCGCACCGAGCCAATATACCGCTCGCCGTTTTCGATGCGGTCGCGATCGAGCACCCGCCAGCCTTGCACCGAACCGAGCACCTTCAGCGCCTCGGCGAGCGTGCCAAAATTCAGATGCAGAGTCCCGCTCGACAGCCGATACTGCTGCGCGAGCGGAAAATAGGACAGGCGCAGTTCCAGCTTCTCCGACGCAGTTTTCTCGTCGAACCAATACCAGCGCCGGCGCGTCAACTCGAACTCAACCAGGAAACTGAGCGACACGCCGTTGTTCAGTGCCTCCAGGAGCGGCGGGGTCAGCTCGAACAGAAAATCAGCTCGCAGAACATATCGTTCGTCCGCGGATTCCAGTTCAACATTCTGTACCTGGATTGTGTCCGCGGACGCGGCGCCGGCGAGGTACAGGGCCGCTGCGGCACCCAGACTGCCCAATGCCTTGGCGAGGCGACCTGAAGCGCCCAATGCCGGCTTCCTGGAGGGAACCGCGCAACCCGCGCTCTTCGGGATCATTCCGGGCCCCGCTTCTCCAGCAGCGCATAGAAGAAGCCGTCGCTTTCGGGGCTCGGCAGAATTTGCCCGTCGGCGAGCCCGGGAAGCGGAAGCCGCGCCGCATGGCGATAACGCCGGAGAAAATCGCGCACCTGCTCGCCGTTCTCTTGGGGAAAAACCGAACAGGTCGCGTAAAGCAGTTTTCCCCCGACCGCGAGCACCTGCCACATCGCCTGAAGCAAAGCCGCCTGCGTGCGCGCGAAACCGGCGATGTCCCCTGCCCGACGCAGCCACTTGATGTCCGGATGCCGCCGCACTACGCCCGAGGCAGAGCACGGCGCGTCCAACAGGATTCGCTCAAACGGCCTGCCTTCGGCGAAGCCCTCGGGCTCGAGGCAATCCCCGGATATAACCCTGGCCTCCAGCTTCAGCCGAGAAAGATTTTCGGCGATGCGCCGCGCGCGGACGCCGTCCGCATCCACTGCCACCAGCTCGCAGTCTGCAAGCTCGAGAATATGCCCCGTCTTTCCTCCTGGCGCGGCACAGGCGTCAAGCACACGCATTCCGTCGCGAACATCGAGAAACGGCGCCGCGCGCTGCGCGCCCGCGTCCTGCACCGATACTTCGCCCTCGGCAAATCCCGGCAGGAGTTCCACCCGGCAGGGTTTTTCTAGCAGCACCGCCTGCGTGTCCAGCACTCGAGCCTCGATGCCGGCTCGATGCAGCTTCTCCATGTACGCCAGGGCCGAGAGGTGTCTCCGATTGACTCTAAGCGTCATGGGGGGATGGCGATTCGACTCGATGATCGCGCTTTCCCAGCCCGCGGGATATGCGGCGCGCAGCGCGTCAATCCACCATTGCGGATGGCGATAGCGGCCGGGCTCGGTCGCCTCGATTTCCGGCAGCAATACTTGCATGCGGCGCTGAAGACCGCGCAGCACCGCATTGACCAGACCTTTTGCCCGCGATCGGCCGAGCACGACAGCTGCTTCGACCGCCTGATGGACTACCGCGTGCGCGGACTGCGGCCTCGCGGAGAGCTCGGCGATTGCCGCAAGCAGCAGACCGCGTAACGGCAATTCGACCTGAGGTTTGTCGAGCAACTTGTCGAGCACGGCATCGAACACGCCGTAGCCGCGCAGCGCGTTAAAGCACAGGTCCTGGGCTGCGGCGGCAAGTGCCTGCGCGCCTATGCGGCGCTTCAAATCACCCAGCGCTGCGTTAAGGCTCTCGCCAGCGAGTACGCGGCCAAGAATTTCGCCGGCCGCAGCGAAGGATTGGGCCAGGGAATGGGGATGGGCGACCGAGGCGGTGGACAAAGGCGTGCAAGCGCAAGGTAACGAGCGTTACCCGGCATTATAGACGCCGGAAGTCCGCTCCCGAAATCAGGTGCCGTCACGCATCTCGAAGCGCTCGCCGGCCGTGAGCGAAAATCCCGGCAGAAACTCGGCCGTGGCGAGCCGCCTGCCTCCAGGCCGCTGTATCACGGTTGCCAGTATCGCGCCTTCGCCACAGGCAACGAGCACCCCATTCGCCCCCGCGCTCAGCACTTCTCCGGGGGTTCCGCTCCCCGACGCTAAAATGCACTGCCATATTTTCAGATCCACTCCCCGAATTCGCGTACTCGCGCCCGGCGAAGGATTCAATGCGCGAATTCGCCGATTGACGCCGAGTGCGGATTCGCGCCAATCCAAGCGTGCTTCGCGCTTGTCGAGCTTGGCCGCGTAGGTTGCCCCTTGCGACGGCTGTGGCAACGTCTTGACCTCGCCGGCCTGAAGGGCATCGAGCGAGCGTACGATGAGGCGCCCTCCGAGCGCAGCCAGCGTATCGTGAAGCGTTGCCGCAGTATCGTTTTCAGAAATTGCGATTTCTTCCTGCAGCAGAATGGGGCCGGTGTCGAGTCCCGTGTCCATTTGCATTATGGATATCCCCGTGTTGCGATCTCCGGCGAGCAACGCTCGCTGGATGGGAGCAGCGCCGCGCCAGCGCGGCAGCAGCGACGCGTGGACGTTGTAGGCGCCCAAGCGCGGAATAGCGAGCATCGCTTGCGGCAGTATCAAACCATAGGCAGCGACCACCATTACATCGGGATTGCGGCGGCGCAATTGCTCGTGCACTGACACTTCTCTGAGGTTCTCGGGCTGCTCGAGCGGAACGCCGTGGACGAGCGCAAGCCGCTTCACCGGCGAGGCGGCGCGGACTTGGCCTCGCCCCGCCGGTCTATCCGGCTGGGTGAATACTCCGACAACGTGGTGGCGGCTTTCTAGGAGCGCGGCGAGGCAGCGAGCGGCGAACTCGGGCGTGCCGGCAAAGAAAACGTTCAATGAAACATTCGCCTTTCCAGAGAACAATACACAAAAGGCCCAGCCCCCTAGGCGGTCTGTCGAAGTTGCCTTTTAAGCTTCGCCTTGATGCGCTGCTGCTTCAGGCGCGAAAGATAATCGATAAAAACCTTGCCCTCGAGATGATCCATCTCATGCTGAATGCAGATGGCGAGGAGGTTTTCGGCGGTCATGGAAAAAGGCAGACCTTCCGTGTCAAGGGCACACACGGTCACGCGTTCCGAGCGATCAACCGGCTCATAGATCCCCGGAACCGACAGGCAGCCTTCTTCAACGTACTGACTGCCTTCGCGAGCGATGATCACCGGATTGATGAGCACCAAGAGCTGGTCGCGTTTCTCCGAGGCGTCAATCACGATCACCTGTCTGTGCACGTCCACCTGGGTCGCCGCAAGCCCCACTCCGCAGGCGGCGTACATGGTTTCGGCCATGTCGCGCACAAGCGTGCGGGTCGAGTCGTCCACTTCACCAACGCACGCGGCCTTCTTATAGAGCCTCGGATCAGGGTAGCGCAAGACGTTTAGAAGCGCCATAAATACTTGCAAATTGAAAGAATTAGAGGCAGAATTTAATGCGGACTGTAAAAAGCGTGCTGGATTGGCTAATATTAGGACTTTGGCGCGCGATTCCCGACGAGGCCGTCATGCAAAAGTCTATCACAGCTCTTCTGGCTCTCGCCCTCTGGGGCGGGATTCCGTTAGCGCTTGCCCAAGGCGAACTCAAACTGCAGGAAGGCGCACCCGACCGCCATGTCGTGGAAAGAGGCGACACCCTCTGGAGCATCTCCAGCAAGTTCCTCAGCGACCCGTGGCGCTGGCCGGAGATCTGGCGCATGAATCAGGAACAGATCAGGAATCCTCACCTCATCTATCCCGGCGATGTAATTGTCCTTGACCGGAGCGTGAGCCCGCCGCAATTGCGCCTTGAGAGCGCGGCACGCGGGGGCACCGCCATAGAGGGCGCGGGAAGAGACGGCGGGGCCAAAATTTCGCCGAGAGCATACATAGATTCATTGGGCGACGGTGCAATCCCGGCCATATCGCCCCGGAAAATCGAGCCGTTCCTTACGCAGCCGCTCATCATCGAGGAGGGCGGACTGGACAATGCGCCACGCGTCCTCGCCACCGAAGAAGATCGCGTAAATCTGGGGCCGAGGGGGATTGCCTATGTCAGCGGTGTGGGCCGTGCCGAGTCTCCCCTGTGGCAGGTATACCGCCCCGGGCGCCCGCTCGTTGATCCGGAAAGCAGCAGGACGCTGGGAATCGAGGCGGTATTCCTCGGTACCGCACGCGTCACCCGCGCCGGCGAACCCGCCACCGTCCAGATCATGACCTCCAAGATGGAGATCTCGGCGGGGGATCGTCTGATTCCCGCGCCGCCGCCGACGATTCCGTTGTACGTGCCGCATGCTCCTGCAACGGCCATTCAGGGCCGCATCATCGGCCTTTACGATGCCCTCGATTCAAGCGTGGGTGGGCGCGATTCGATCATTTCCATTAACAGGGGCAAGCGCGACGGCCTCGAGCTCGGTCATGTACTCGCCGTGTACCGAAACGTGGTGGTCTACGATCAGCAGAGATACTCGTCGCGTGATTCGGCGCCGACCATCCAGCTTCCTCCTGAGCGTTACGGCCTGATATTCGTCTTCCGCACATTCGATGCGGTCTCGTATGCGCTCGTAATGGACAGCTCGCGGCCGATCCAGCCGGGCGACATCGTCCAGACTCCCTGACCCGGGACGGGTTCCTCGCACCATCACCGAGCCCCTCGTGCATGACTCGCGCGGAGGATCTGGCTGCCTGGATCGACCTCAGCCTCGTTCCGGGTCTGGGGGACCGCAACTTCCGTTTCCTGCTTTCGGCGTTCGGGCTGCCGGCCCAGATTCTGAGCGCAAGCCCGACGCAGCTCGGTCGTTTCGTGTCCAATTCGCTCGCCTTGCGCATTGCCGAGCACAATCGTGGCGCCGAAGTCGAAAAAGCCCTGCATTGGGCGGCCGGGCCCGGATGCATGGTCATCACGCTCGCCGATGCAGAATATCCGAAGCAGCTCCTGGAAATTCCGGATCCGCCGCCGCTGCTATATGTCGTCGGCAACGCAAAGCTGCTTGGTGCCCCCGCTCTTGCCGTGGTCGGCAGCCGCAACGCCACTCCACAGGGCATTGAAAACGCTCTTGCTTTCGCACGCGCATTCAGTGATAGCGGACTTACGATCGTGAGCGGATTGGCGATAGGTATTGACGGCGCCGCGCACCGCGGTGGCCTGCAGGGCCGTGGCTCGACCGTCGCGGTACTCGGCACCGGCATTGACATCGTTTATCCGAAGCGCAATGAAACGCTTGCAAAGGAAATTGCCGCGCGCGGCGCGCTCGTATCCGAGTTCGCGCTCGGCACGCCCCCCAATCCAGGCCACTTTCCGCGCCGCAATCGCCTGATCTCGGGCCTTTCCCGGGGATGCCTTGTCATCGAAGCTGCCCTTTCCTCCGGCTCGCTCATCACGGCAAAGCTCGCCGCGGAGCAGGGGCGCGAGGTATTCGCCGTACCCGGATCGATCCATTCGCCGCATTCGAAGGGCTGCCATGCGCTCATCAAGCAGGGCGCCAAGCTGGTGGAGAGCGCGCAGGATGTGCTCGAGGAACTCGGCGCGGCGGCCGGTCCATCGCCGACGCCCCAAGTCACTGACATAGACAACGCACTGCTCGAGAAAATGGGTTTCGATCCCTGCGCTATTGACGCCCTGATCGCGCGCAGCGGCTTGACGACAGATGTGGTATCGGCCATGCTGCTGCAATTAGAACTCGAAGGAAAAGTTGCGAGCCTCCCCGGGGGCTTATATCAACGTATTTCCCGATAGGTTTCATCGCGAATGTTCGACGTTCTGGTCTACCTGTTCGAAAACTTCTACCAGACCGAGGCCTATCCGGATCACGATACGCTGGCCCGCAAGCTGCACGCTGCCGGCTTCGAGAACGATGATATCCACGACGCGCTCGACTGGTTGAACGTTCTCACGCGCTTGCACGAGGACGGACTGCCGGCATCGCTTGACGCCCGCCTGTCATTCCGCGGGTACACTGCGGATGAAGCGGCCAAGCTGTCCACCGAGAGCCGGGGGTTTGTCGCTTTTCTCGAAAGCGCGAAAATCCTCACGCCTCTGTTGCGCGAACTTATAATCGAACGTGCCATGGCGCTCCCTGATGAGATGGTCGGCCTGGACAAATTGAAAGTAATCGTGCTGATGGTCCTGTGGACGCGCCGGGGTAACGTCGATGCGCTGATCCTGGACGAACTTCTTCCCGACGGCGAAAAACGCCAGATACATTAGTTGCGCGCTGATCTGGCGCGATTCCCGCCGTCATAGGCAGGACATGCGGTTGATCCTTGCCTCGCATTCCAATTGCACTTATCATTCTGCGCTTCGCGCAAGAGCAATGCCGGCACGCGGCGTCCGCTCTTGCGCCAACGCTGGATCTCCGTGGCCAAGAAACTGATCATTGCCGAAAAGCCCTCCGTTGCCAACGACATTGCTCGGGCGCTCGGAAAATTCACGCGTCACGGCGATTACTACGAAAGCGCAGACTACGTGCTGTCATCCGCGATCGGACATTTGCTGGAGCTGGTGCCGCCCGCAGGGGTCGAAGTCAAGCGCGGCAAATGGTCGTTTGCGAATTTGCCGGTAATCCCCCCCCATTTCGATCTGCAGCCGATCGAGCGGTCCGAGGATCGTCTGAAACTCCTCGTGAAGCTGCTCAAGAGCAAGGATGTAACCGGGATCGTCAACGCCTGCGACGCAGGGCGCGAGGGTGAGCTGATTTTCCGCTACATCATGCAGCACGCCGGCAACAAGAAGCCGATCGAGCGACTGTGGCTGCAGTCGATGACGCAGGGCGCAATTCGCGAGGGATTCGAGAAATTACGCAAAGACCGGGAGTTGCGGCCGCTCGCCGATGCCGCCGTGTGCCGCTCCGAATCCGACTGGTTGATCGGTATAAACGGCACGCGTGCCATGACCGCTTTCAATTCCAAGGAAGGAGGGTTCTACAAGACTACCGTCGGCCGCGTGCAAACGCCGACTCTGGCGATCCTGGTGGAACGCGAGGAGCGAATACGCGCTTTTGTGGCGCGCGACTATTGGGAGGTTCACGCGACGTTTGCAGCCGCGGCGGGCGAGTACGCGGGCCGCTGGTTTGATGAAAACTTCCGGGAGACAAAAAAAGGCGAAGACGGGGAAGCCAAACCCGAGCGGCTGTGGAACGAGATACGCGCGGCCGGGATTCGCGCGAGATGTGACGGCAAACCCGGGGTCGTCACCGAAGAGGCGAAACCGTCCACCCAGATGTCGCCGCTGCTCTATGACCTGACCAGCCTGCAACGCGACGCCAATGGGCGCTTTGGTTTTTCCGCAAAGACGACGCTCTCGTTGGCGCAAGCGCTGTACGAGAGGCACAAGGTCCTCACCTACCCGCGCACCGATTCGCGCGCTCTGCCGGAAGACTACCTCGGCACAGTGAAGAAAACCCTGGGGATGCTGGCCGCGCAGAAGGCCTCCGTCTACGCCAGACCTGCCGGGCAGATTCTCAAGAAGGCCTGGGTCGGCCCGAACAAGCGCATTTTCGACAACAAGAAAATTTCCGACCACTTTGCCATTATTCCCACGCTGGAGGCGCCAACGCGCCTGTCCGAGGCGGAGGCGAAGCTCTACGATCTGGTGACAAGGCGTTTTCTCGCCGTGTTCTTTCCCGCGGCGGAATACCTGGTTACGACACGCATCACCCGTGTCGAAGAAGAAGCCTTCAAGACCGAGGGCCGGGTCATGACCGAAGCGGGCTGGCTTACGGTCTATGGAAAGGAAGCTGACGGCGCAGAAGCCGCAAACTTGGTACCGATCAAGGATCGGGAGAAAGTACAGGCGCTTGCCGTCGAAGTACGCGCCAATCAAACCAAGCCGCCAGCGCGATTCACGGAGGCGACGCTGCTTTCGGCGATGGAAGGCGCCGGGAAACTCGTCGAGGACGAGGACATGCGTGAAGCGATGGGCGAGAAAGGCCTTGGAACACCGGCAACCCGGGCGCAGATCATCGAGGGCCTGCTTCAGGAAGACTACGTGCACCGCAACGGACGCGAATTGCAGCCGACGCCGAAAGCGTTTTCACTTCTCTTCGCGCTCAAGCATTTCGGCATCACGGAGCTGCGTTCACCTGAACTCACCGGCAATTGGGAGTTCAAGCTGAAGCAGATGGAGCAGGGGCGATTGCCTCGCGGCGAGTTCATGAATCACATTGTTAACCTTACCCGCGAAATGGTATCCCGAATCAAGCAGGGCAAAATTCCCGATACTGCATTTCTCACTCTTACTACACCGTGTCCAAAGTGCAGCGGTACCGTGCAGGAAAACTACCGCAAGTTTCAGTGCCAGAAATGCGATTTTTCTATCTGGAAGGTGGTGTCGAGCCGCGAATTTGCGGCCGAGGAGATCGAGCAATTGATCGCCAAGCGCGCGGTCGGTCCCCTTACGGGATTCCGCAGCCGGCTGGGAAAACCGTTTGCCGCCGCGGTACGGCTCACGCCCGAGTTCCGCGCCGAGTTCGACTTCGGCCGATCAGGCGGCAGCGGCGGCGCTGCGGAAGAAGTGGATTTCTCCGGTCAGACGCCCCTCGGACCTTGTCCGAAATGCGGCGGCCGCATATACGAGCAGCCCATGTCTTA
>Ga0137463_1000675_pt1 | contig 11390 bp, 5 predicted proteins | sample EasRivERMGT800_2_FD_102333 | JGI IMG/M metagenome (GOLD analysis project Ga0137463, IMG submission 102333) | Soil microbial communities from meander-bound floodplain in the East River, Colorado, USA - East River MetaG ERMGT800_2 | ecosystem: Environmental > Terrestrial > Soil > Floodplain ...
CGTTCAGGAAATCAGCGCGTATCGAAATCGAGAACCAGAGCGAGAAGCCGATCAGCCTGCTCTACTACAACGTCGACTGGATCAAGAAAGAGCATCTCGCCGACGACGTCCCCTATTTCCATGCGCAATACCGCCAGGAGTATCCGGCCGAGCACGGCAAGGACTACGTCGTCCTCGATACCCAGGGAAAAGGGCATTACGTCGGAACGGTCCTCGCCGTGCGCACGCGCAGCCCCGAGTGGTTCGGCGAGGGGGACGAGAAGATCTACGTCGACGGCGAGGCGAAGGCGTCGATCTGGGGAACCGACACGGAGGACTACTTCCTCACGGCTTGGGGCTTGAAGAAGACGAGCACCCCCGATTTCGGCGTCCCCTGCTTCGACCAGTGGGGCATCGTCGGCGGCCACACCAGCGCCTACCGCTGGCACCTGAACGACCCGATCGTCTTCAACACCGGCATCAAGGTCACCTTCGAACACTTCGGCTGGATGTCGGTCGACGAGAACCAGGACCACAAGCACACTAGTTGGAACGAGCGCGAGGACGACTACGCGAGCGTCGCCTTCTGGTACCAGACCGGACCGTCGACCTTCACTGCACGCGCGCCACGCGAGCGGACGCTGCCGGACCTCGATCGCGTCGTCGCCTTCGCGCGCGACCACGCCGAGGCGGAACACCACGGCGCGGGCGAGGTGACGGCGCAGCAGCTCGACCTCTACCCCGCGCCGCAGCTGCTCTACATGCCGAAGCAGGAGAGCGGCGCGTGGCTCGAGATCCTTTTCGACGTCGCGAACAAGGAGCCGCTCCGCCTGTTGATCGAAGCGACCAAGAGCTACGACTTCGGCCGCTATCGCGTCCGATTGATCGACGGAAATCACGGGAACGGCGTGCAGCTCGGCCGCGAGCTCGACTTCTACGGCGCGTCGATCGCAAGCCAGGAGTTCCACCTGCTCGACTTCTGGCCCGAGCCGGGCCACTACACGCTGCGCCTCGAGTGCGTCGGCCGGAACCCGCTGTCGCAAGGCTGCTACTGCGGCATCGAATCGGTCCGGCTGCGCGAACGGCGCCCGCGGGTCGCCCGTTTCGCCTTCGACCGCGACCGCGACTGGCGCGCGAATCCGACGCTCTACTGACCCGGCCCCTCCCCCCGCCCGGCGCCGGGCGCCGCACCCCGAGAGGATTCCTTCCACATATATGGCGACGTCGATGAGCCCGAAGACGATCCGGAAGAGCACCCTGGTCGGGAGCGCGGCGGCCGTCGCGGCGGCGGCGGCTTTCACGGCGGCGGCGCTCCTCGCCGCTCCATCGAGCGCGACCGTTCGCCGCGACGACGCGACCGACGCGCTGACAAAAGGGGTGGCGACGATCGCGGCGCCCGGAGTTCCGAGCCGCCTTTCGGCGTGGGGCCGCGACGCGCACGTCGTCGTCGTCGGGCGGATCGGGAAGGGTCAGGTCGCGCCAGCGGTCGTCGCGGGACGGTCGGGCGGCGGCCGCTTCGTCCTCCTGCCGCACGACGGCTACTTCGGCGACGCGAGCGTGCAGCAGGGCGACACGGCGCAGCTCTTCGTCAACGCGACGCGCTGGCTCACGCCCGACGCGCCGCGCCGCCCCGTCGTCGCCGCGCGCGGCGGCACGCTCACGAAGGCATTGAACGACGCCGGCTTCGACGCGCACGAGTTCGGCCGCGCGCCGCTCGCCGAAGACTTGGCGAAATGCAACGCACTGGTCGGCCTGCTGCCGGAACTCTCCGACGGCGACGTCGCCGCGCTCACCGCCTTCCTCGAGCGGGGCGGCGGCGTTCTCGCGGCGCAGTGCGCGTGGGGCTGGCAGCAGATCCACGGCGGCGCCGACCTTTCGGGGAATCCGCTGAACCGCCTCTTCGCGCGCGCGGGCGCGGGCTGGACCGAGGCGACGCTCGAGCCGACCGCGCCGGCGGCCTTCGCCGTCGGCGGCGACGCGCCGAAGGCGGTCCACGCGCGCGACGCGCTCGCGCTGCTGACGGGCGCGAAGGACGGCGCGACCGGCGCGCCGGCGGCGGAGCGCCGCCAGGCGACGGCGACGCTCCTCGACTGCTTCGCGATCCTGCCCATCGACGACCGGTCGCTGCGGCCCGAGCTCGACGCCTTGAAGCAGCACGGTGCGGCGCGCCTGCCGACGCCCGACCATCCGCTGAAGCGCGACGACGACGTCGCGCGGCTGCTGCTCGCGTGCGATCTCCACGAGCGCTTCGCGGCGGCGCCCGACCGCGCGACCCCCCATCCCTGCGCCGCGACCTTTCCGGGCGCGGTCCCGCCCGACGCGCCGCGCTCGACCGTCGTCGCCCCGATCGACCCGCGCGTGCCGCGCTGGCGTTCGACCGGCGCCTACGCGGCCGCGGGCGAGGCGATCACACTCGAAGTTCCGGCGGCCGCCGCGCACGCCGGGCTCGAGCTCCAGATCGGCTGCTACACCGACGAGCTTTGGGATTTCGACGACTGGCTGCGCGCGTCGCGGATCGTCGTGCGCGTGTCGGTGAAGGCGGAGCGGACCGTCCTCGCCTCGCCCTTCGGCGGACTCGTCTATGTCGACGTGCCGGCGAAGTGCGGCGTCGCGGCGCCGTTCGACGCGAAGCTTGACCACGTCGTCGCCGCGCCGCGCTTCACGCTCGGGACGACGACGCTCGCCGACTGGAAGGAGAGGATCCGCGCCGCGCCGGCGCCGTGGGCCGAGCTCGAGTCGTCGCGGGTCCTCGTCACCGTCCCGTCCGCGACGATCCGGACGCTCGACGATCCGGAGACGCTGATGCGGACGTGGGATCGGGTCGCCGACGCGGCGGCGGAGCTGGTCGGCATCCCGAAACGGCGCGCGAGCCCGGAGCGCTACGTCGCCGACGTCGAGATCGCCGCGGGCTACATGCACTCGGGCTACCCGATCATGACCCACCTCGACGCGGCCGCCGCGATGGCCGATCCGAAGCGGCTGCTGGCCGGCGACTGGGGGCTCTTTCACGAGCTCGGCCACAACCACCAGCGCGGCGAGTGGACCTTCGAAGGGACCGGCGAGGTCACCAACAACGTGATCTGCGTCTGCATCCTGCAGAAGGTCTGTGGCGTCGACCCGGCGCAGGGGCACGACGCGATCCGCGCCGCGAAGAGGCGGACGGCGGCCTACCTCGCGCGCGGCGCCGACTTCAAGGAGTGGCAGCGCGACCCGTTCCTGGCGCTGCTCGTCTTCCTCCAGATCCAGGAGGGGTTCGGCTGGGAGGCGTGGCAGCGCTTCTTTTCGAGCTACGACGCGCTGCCGAGCCGCGAGCGGCCGCGCGACGACGACGACAAGCGCGACCGCTTCCTGATCCAGATGAGCCGCGCCTGCGGCCGCGACCTCTCGCAGCTCTTCACGCTCTGGGGCATCCCGACGCGCGCGGCGGCGCGCGCCTCGCTCGCCGACCTGAACAGCTGGCTGCCGGAGGGGTTCCCGCCGAAGTAAGCTCGCCGGACGCAATCGCAAACAGGGGGAGCCGACGCATGCACATCGACACCGGCAACACCGGCTTCATGCTGCTCTGCTGCAGCCTGGTGATGCTCATGACGCCGGGGCTCGCCTTCTTCTATGGCGGCCTCGTCGGCCGGAAGAACGTCCTCGCCATCATGATCCAGAGCTTCGTCTCGATGGGCTGGACGACGGTGCTCTGGTGGGCGTTCGGCTTCTCCCTGTGTTTTTCGGGTGACTTGAAGAAGGGGAGCGATTGCGCGGGGATCGTCGGCAACTTCGACTGGGCGTTCCTGAGGGGCATCACGCTCGACATGCCCTCGCCGGTCAACGACTCGATCCCGATGATCGTCTTCTGCGCCTACCAGATGATGTTCGCGATCATCACGCCGGCCCTGATCACCGGCGCGTTCACCAATCGCGTGACGTTCAAGGCCTACATGCTCTTCCTCACCGCCTGGCTCACCTTCGTCTACTTCCCCTTCGTCCACATGGTCTGGGGCGGCGGGATCCTGGCGAAATGGGGCGTGCTCGACTTCGCCGGCGGCATCGTCGTCCACAACATCGCGGGGATCGGCGCGCTCGCGTCGGTCCTCTACGTCGGCAGGCGCAAGGTGGCCGACCGCGGACCGCACAGCATTCCGCTGGTCGCGCTCGGTACCGGGCTGCTCTGGTTCGGCTGGTACGGGTTCAACGCGGGCTCCGAGTTCCGCGTCGACTCGGTGACGGCGGTCGCCTTCCTCAACACCGACCTCGCGGCGTCGTTCGCGGCGATCGCCTGGCTCGCGATGGACTGGATCACCAGCAAGAAGCCGAAGTTCCTCGGCCTGCTGACCGGCGCGGTCGCCGGCCTCGCGACGATCACCCCCGCCGCCGGCTACGTCTCGCCGGCCACCGCCTGTCTCATCGGCGTCATCGCCGGTTTCGTCTGCTTCTGGGCCGTCGCGCTCAAGAACCGCATGGGCTGGGACGACGCCCTCGACGCCTGGGGGGGGCACGGCGTCGGCGGCTGCCGCGGCATCGTCCTCTGCGGCGTCTTCGCGACCACCGCCTTCAATCCGGCCGGCGTCGACGGACTGCTGCGCGGCAACACCCACTTCTTCCTGGTGCAGTGCCTCGCCGTCGTCCTCTCGTCGATCTGGGCCTTCGTATTCACGCTCGGGATGTTGTGGGTCATCAACCGCTTCACGCCCGTGAAGGTCCCCGAGGGGACCGAGGAGATCGGCCTCGACGCGGGGATCCACGGCGAGACCGCCTACCTCGAAGACTCGATCTGAGCGCGAGGGGCGCGTCAGCGGTCGCGGATGAGATCGTTCGACGAGTGGAGCGCCGTCAGATCGACCGGTTGATCGGCGTCGAACGCGCGTTGCGCGAGGATCAGGTCGTTTCCGATCAGCTGGATCTCGCGGTTGGCGCCGCCCGCGAGGTGAAGGAATGCGTCCGTCCCGGCCAGCGCCGTGCAGCCGCGCAGCGTCGCCCCGGCCACGTTCCGCAACAGGATCGCCGGCGCGCCGCCGGCGGCTCCGCCCGCGCCGCCCTGGCGCGCGCGCACCCCTTCGAGGACGAGCCCGCTGACCGATTCGACGTCGAGCGCGCTCTTCCAGTTCGCCGAGGCCGGCTCGTCCCAGAAGATCTCGGCGTTCTTCAGCTGGAAGTTCTTCGCCCACTTGAGGGCGATCGCATGGTCGGCCGTCTCGTAGGCGGCGGCGGGGTCGCGGCTCAGGTGGAGCGCGAGGCCGTCGATGGTCACGTTCTCGAGCGGCCGGTCGGGGTGGCCGAAGATCGAGCTGGTCCCGAAGCCGCGCGCGACGACGTTGCGGATCAGGACGTTCCTGATCGAGCCGGCGGGCGGCTGCGACCCGGCCGCGAGTTTCGGATCGATCTCATTTCTGCGCTTCACGTTGAAGTGGAGCGGGTCGCCCTCCCCCCACCAGAACCAGTCGCGCCGCGTGCAATCGATCACGACGTTGGAGATCACGACGTCGCTCACGGTGCCGCCGTCGAAGACCATGAAGGCGATGCCGCGGTTCGAATCGGTGATGACGCAGTTGTCGATGGCGACGCGCCGCACGCAGTTCTGGTTGCCGTCGCAGAACTTGATCGCGCTCGACGACGAGGTGAGGCGGCAGTTGGTGACGGTCACGTCCTCGCACGGCCGCGCCGGACCGAAGGTGTCGGTCGAGTAGAAGACGAGCGCGTCGTCGCCCGTCACGACGGTGCAGTCGGAGATGTGCAGGTCCCGGCAGCCGTCGGGGTCGATGCCGTCGGCCCAGACGCCGTCCTTGAGATCGGTCCGGATGTCGAGACCGTCGAGGACGACCCGCTCGCACCCCCAGAGGTTCATCGTCCAGCTCGGCGAGCGGACGAAGGAGAGGCCGCGGATCGCGACGTCCTTGCAGCGGACGAGCTGGACGAGGTGGCCGACCGAATCGGCCTTCGGAAACGAACGGCGCAGCGACTTCCCCGCGGCCTGCTGGCGGACCAGGTTCGGGTGGATGTAGCGGTCGTCGAGGTCGTTCTCCCGCCACTCGTACTCGGCGCGGCCGTCGACGCTCCCGCGCCCCTCGAGCGTGACGTTCTCCAGATCCTCGCCGTAGAAGAGGGCGTCCTTCGGGAAGGCGGCCCGCCCCTTCGCGGAGAGGAGCGTCGCCCCCGAGTCGACGACGACGCGCACGTGGCTGCGGAGCTCGAGCGAGCCGGTTACGTACTCGCCGGGCGGGACGAGGACGGTCCCGCCGCCCGCGGCGGCGCACGCGTCGATCGCCTTCTGCAGCGCCGGACGGGCGTCGTCGCCGCGCCGGCCGGTCGCGCCGAAGTCGCGGACGTCGAAGAACGCGGCGTGAGCCGGCGGCGGCGCGACCTGCGCCGGCCGCGCGAACCATGCCAGGCCGGCGACGCAGACGATCAGCGAGGGCGTCATGGCTCGTGCGCTCCCATCGGGTCGGGCGGCGGCGCGCTCAGCTCGGGATGCCGTGGCGCGCGACCTCCAGCGCCACGCCGACGAATCGGTCGATCTCCGGCAACGTCGTGTAGACGTGCGGCGTCACGCGGATGCCGCTGACGCCGGGGAAGACGATCGGCGAGACGACGATCTTGCACCGCTTCAGCAGGTAATCGGCGAAGAGGCCCGGATCGATCCCTTCGATCGACATCGTCGCGATGCCGCACGACTGCTCCGGGTCCAGCGAGGTGAGCAGCTTGACGTTCGGCTCGGCCAGCAGCGGCTTCGCCCACGCGTCGCGCAGGAAGCGCAGCCGCTCCTGTTTCCTCTGCGCGCCGATCGCCAGATGGAGGCGCGCCGACTCGCTGATCGAGAGGAAGATCGGCACGGGATGGGTGCCGAACTGCTCGAACTTGCGGATGTCGGCACTCTTGGGATCGTCGTGCGCGAAGAGGGGCCAGAGCGACGGGATCAGCTCCTTGCGCACGTGCAGCATCCCGTTGCCGACCGGCGCGGAGAGCCACTTGTGGAGGCTCGTCCCGTAGAAGTCGCACTCGAGGTCGTCGGCCTTGAAGTCGAGGTGGGCGAAGGCGTGGGCGCCGTCGACGATCGAGAGGATCCCGCGGCTCCGCGCGAGGCGGCAGAGGCGCTTCACCGGCAGCAGCTGGCCGGTCATGAAGATCGCCTGGCAGAAGTGCATCACCCGCGTCTGCGGCGTGATCGCCTGCTCGAAGAGGGTGACGATCTCGTCGGCGCTCTTGACCGGCACCGGCAGCGGGATCTGCGTGAACTTGACCCCGTCGCGCTTCTGCCGCTGCTTCCACGCCGTCACCATGCGCGGGTAGTCGTGCGTCGTCGAGAGGACCTCGTCGCCGGGCTTGAGTTCGAGTCCGAAGGTGACCGTCTCCAGCGCCTCCGAGGCGTTGCGGACGATCGCGATCGTCTCGGGGCTCGCGCCGAAGATCCCGGCCAGCTGCTGGCGCACCGCCTCGACCTCTGGGTCGAGGATCGCCATCAGGTTGTGGTACATGGTCTGGTTGGCGAAGCGCCAGGTCCGGAAGAGGGCCTCGAGCGCGGCGCGCGGCGCCGGCGAGCAGCCGCCGTTGTTCAGGTTGAGCAGCGCCCGGTCGGCGTCCCACGCGTCCTGGATCGTGAGCCAGAAGTCCTCGTCGCCCGCGACCGCGCCGGTCGGCAGCGCGGCTACCTTCGCGACGGCGGCGGCGACGTTCTCGAGGGCGAGCGCACTGAGCGTCGACGCGAGGGCACCGGCTCCGGCCGCCCGTCCCAGCCCCTGCACGAATTCGCGACGACTCGGGGTGCGTGGCGAAGGCATGGCGCGGCTCCGTTCCGACGCGGGGGCCGATCGGGAAGCGGCCGACGATAGCGACCGGTCGCGGCATTCCCGTTGCCATCGGCGCGCCCGCGACGCGAAACTGCCTACGCTCGCAACTCTCGCGGAGATCGCCATGGTCGCGCCCCTGCTCGTCACGCTCGTCACGCTCGTCATGCTCGTCGGGCACGTCGCGCCGCTCGCTCCGCCGCCGCAGGCCGCGCCCACGCCGCAGGCGGCGACGCAGGACGACCGGGTCTGCTACTCCGCGACGGTCGCCGAACTGCTCGCGGCGCAGAAGGATCCCGACGTCGTCGCGAAGCGGAACACGCTGGCCGGTCTCGGCGGCTACCGCCAGGGCTTGCAGCGCCTCCTCGTCGGCTTCCTGCACGTCAAGGTCGACCAGGGCGACGGCGCACTGCTCGATCCGGAGATGCAGCAGGTCGCCGCCGGCCGCGGTTTTCGCGAATACGTCGAGTCGGGACTGCAATCGCTCCTCGTCCTACGCGTCTGCGTGCGCGTGCCGAAGGGGGTGCGCGCGCGCGGCGAGCTCTGGCTGCCGGTCGCGACCATCCCCGCCACAGGCGAAGGCGGACCGTCCGTCGCCGACCGCCTCCTCGACCGCTTCCCGTTCGAGTTCCCGGCCGACGCGACGCCCGCCGACGCGAAGGAGTTCGGCGCGGCGCTGCAGCAGGAGTCGGCCCGGATCGCGCTGCTGAACCTGCCCGGCCGGCCTTATTTCGACGCGCGCGCACGCGGGCTGCCGGCCTACGACGCCGAGGTCAAGTTCGACGCCGCCAACCCCGCGCGGGTGCGCGCGCGCGAGGACGAGCTCGCGGGGACCTACGAACTCTTCACGGGCGGACGGGCGTTGCAGGAGAACCTGCAGGTCGACCGGATGCGCATCGTCACGGCGGGCGGCGACGCGACCGTCGACGTCGCCTCGATCGACGGCATCACGATCGACCCGGTCGACTGGAACAAGCGGCTGACCGGCCCCGAACCGCAGATCGAACCGCTCGCGAACTGGGTCCCCGCCGACCAGATCTACGTCGCCTTCCCCTCGTTCGGCGCGATGACCCGCCTGCTGGACGAGATGGAGCGGCGCGGCGACTCGCTGGTCAACACGCTCGAGCCGCGCGGCGAGGACGCCCGCTCGCGCGTCCGCCTCGAGCGGCAGATCTGCCTCTCGACCTCGCTCGCGGCGCGCCTGCTCGGCCCCGCCGTCGTGAAGTCGGCGGCCTTCACCGCCTCCGACCCCTACCTGCGCGAGGGAACCGACGTCGCCCTCCTGCTCGAATGCATCGCGACCACGCCGATCGAGCAGCACCTCGCCGTGAAGCGGGCCGACGCGGCGCGCGAAGTCTCCGGCTGCGTCGCCGACGAGAGCGAACACGGCGGCGCGCAGATCCACGGACTCGCCTCGCCCGACCGCCGCATCTCGACCTACAGCGCGACGGTCGGCGACGTCGTCCTCGTCTCCAACTCGAAGCGGCAGCTCGAACGGCTGATCGACGCGCACGCCGGCTCGATCCCGGTGCAGGCGAAGGGCGACGACTTCCGCTTCTTCCGGATGCGCTATCCCCTCGCGCCGCAGCGCGACGCCGCGCTGATCGTGCTGAGCGATCCGTTCCTGCGCCGCTTCTGCGGACCGGCCTGGCGCATCGCGGAGAGCCGGCGGCTGCGCTGCGCCGCCGTTCTCGCCGACCTCGAAGGGTTGCGCGCCGCGGGTGCGACGGAGACGGCGGCGACGCTCGCGAAACGGGAGGAGCTGATCTGCCCGGGCGACCCGGCCGCGACCTTCACCTTCGCCCCCGGCGGCGCGCGCTGCTCGGTCCACGGCGGCGCCGGCTTCCTGACGCCCGTCGCCGAGACGCCCGTCGCGCGCGCGACCGTCGCCGAACAGGCGGCCTACCTGACCTTCCGCGCCAACTACCAGAGCTACTGGCGCCAGTTCTTCGACCCGATCGCGCTCGAGATCTCGCCGGCCGAACCGCTCGCGATCGACGTCACGGTGATGCCGCTCATCGCGCAGTCGAGCTACGACGAGTTCCGCGAATTCGCCTACGGCCACGGCGAGCTCGCCGACCACGCGGGCGACCCCCACGACGACTCCCTCTGGCACTTGATCGTCCACGTCAACCCCGAATCGGCGCTGGTGAAGGAGCTCTCTAGCTTCCTCAGCACGACGATCCCCGACACGAAGTTGAAGGGGGTGCCGTGGCTCGGCGACTCGGTCGAGCTCTACGTCGACGACAGTCCGTTCCTCGACACTCTGAAGCGCGCGCGCGAACCGTCGGTCGCCCTCGAGGAGAACCTGGCGCACCTCCCGCTGGCGGTCCGCATCGCCATCAAGGACCCGCTGAGCTTCGCCCTCTTCCTCACGACGGGACGGACGTTGCTCGAGAGCTCTGCGCCCGGCCTGACGACGTGGGAGAACCGCGTCCACGACGACTCACCCTACGTCGTGCTGCGCGGCAGGGAGGAGGCCGGCGCGATCCCGACCGAGCTCGCGAAGCTGCAGCTCTGCTACGCGACGATCTCGGGCGGCTTCTGCGTCACCCTCGACGAGGAGGTGATGAAGCGGGCGCTCGAGCGCGGCAAGGCGCGCGCGGCCGCGGCGACGCCGGTGCCGCCGGCGTCGCCGGCCCCGCCCCTCCCGAAGTGGCTCGGCAGGCACGTCGCGGCGACGATCGACGTGCAGCGCGCGCTCGCAATCTTCCTCCCGCTCTCGACGCAGCTCGGCGGCCCGGCCGAGCACGACGCCGCGCTCTGCTACGCGAACCTCCCCGCGCTCGACGCCTGGCACGCGCGCGACGCCAAGGTCGATCCGGTCGAGCAGCACGTCGACCTCTTCGGCGTGGCCCTCGTCTGCCCCGACGGCGGCAGCTACGCGTGGGACGCCGCGCTCGGCGCGACAGTCTGCTCGCTCCACGGCCACCCGCTGCAGCCGAAGCGGGTCGAACTCCCCCCGCGGGCGCTCGTCGACCTGCGCCGCCTCTCCGCCGGGATCACCTTCGAGGAGCAGGGGGTCCGCATCCGCGTCGAGGCCGAACGGCTGAAGTGAACGGAAAAGATCGGCGCATCGCGCGCCGCCCCGCTCCCGCGGCCGCCCCCGGCCCGCCCCGCCCCGGCGCCGCCCGTTGCCGCTGGTCGGAACTCCCTTCCGCATCGCTGAGTCGAGATGACTCAGCAGCCGCCGCCGAATGCTGACGATCTCCGCCGGTGAAGGGAGGGCTCCGTCGGGAAACGATGCGGAGCTTGAGGGTTACACCATGTTGATGCAACCGGGACGACGCGCACGCGGCCAGGGCGGGATGACGCTGATCGAATTGCTGGTCGCGACGGTCATCCTGACGACCGGCGTGCTCGGCCTCTCGGTCGTCGCCGTGACGACGAACGAGCTGCGTGCGAGCGGGCTCGAGAAGGCGGCCGCCCTCCACGCGGTCGAGCGCGAGCTCGCCGCCGTCGAGGCGACCGACTTCGCCAACATCGTCCTCACCCACAACGGCCGCGGCTTTTCCGTGTCGCTGCCGGGCGAAGCAAACACTGCGCTGCGCGCGCTGACCGCCGACGCCGACGGACTGCCCGGGATCATCACCATCACCGCTCCGACCGGCGATCCGGCCCACCTCCTCGAGATCCACGTCC
>Ga0137463_1000677_pt1 | contig 11389 bp, 15 predicted proteins | sample EasRivERMGT800_2_FD_102333 | JGI IMG/M metagenome (GOLD analysis project Ga0137463, IMG submission 102333) | Soil microbial communities from meander-bound floodplain in the East River, Colorado, USA - East River MetaG ERMGT800_2 | ecosystem: Environmental > Terrestrial > Soil > Floodplain ...
ATAAAGAAAGAAAAAAAGGAAATAACCTCCCTGACTCTTTAGATTTTTTTGAATTGCCTCAATATAGAGATTCAGTTTTATTTGCCGAACAGGTGAAACGGTATCTTGAGGTTTTTAATAAGGGCAATGTACGCATTATACTTTACGACGATTTTATAACAAATACTGAAAAAACAGTTTCTGAAACGCTGAAATTCCTGGGGGTAAACAATAATGTCAGAATCAATTATAAAATAATAAACCCCAATAAAAGGATAAAATGGTTTTATTTACACCGGTTAATTAAGAATCCCCCTTCAAAACTTAAAAAAATTGTAAGGATTATTCTACCTGTCCGGAAAATCAGGCATTTCATTATGTTTTATCTTTTTAAATGGAATCTCAGCATTAGAAGAAGAGATAAAATGGATGAGCAATTATATGCCCGATTAAAGGAAAGTCTTATTGATGATATCAATTCATTAAGCAAAATTATTAACAGGGACCTGTCGGCCTGGACTGATGCAGGTAGCCTGTTATAGACATTTTCTGTTGTTGGTTCCTTATTGTCCCCGGAAAGGCATAATTAAAATATATCTCAGAAAATATGAAAATTATGTGGCTCGCCAGTTGGTATCCTAATCCGGTCAATCCTTTTGACGGTGACTTTATTCAGCGGCATGCAAGGGCTGCATCATTGTATAACCAGGTTACAGTTTTCTATGTATCTCAGGCGGGAGTAAACAATGAGATAGCAGAAAACAAAACGATTGAGAGAACTAATGAGGGGGTAGAGGAAAAAATATTTTTTTTTTATTTTAAAAAAACCGGGCTGGTCTATGTAGACAAGCTTATTTATAATTGGCGATATTATAATACTTACAAGAAAGCAATAAAAAATTATTTTTTTAAAGAAGGTAAACCAGATATTATACATGTTCATGTCCCAATGAAAGCCGGTATGATTGCAAGATGGATAAGAAAGCGCTGGGCCATCCCGTACATTGTTTCAGAACATTCCGCTCATTATAAAATGAGAACTGATGACGATTTTTTGAGCAAAAGTATTATTCATAAATGGGTGGTAAAAAAAATATTCAGGGGTGCGGTTGCCATCACAAATGTTTCTGAAGCCCTCGGGAAAAAAATAGCGGAATTATTTAAATTGAGGAACATTCGCATTATCTATAATACAGTGGATACGCGCTTATTTAATTATAAAAAAACAGATGATTTCCGATTTAGATTTATTCATGTATCCACCTTGCATGAACATCAAAAAAATGTAGGAGGAATTCTTAGAGCCACTGCCGCTTTGACAAAACTGCGGCACGATTTTGAACTCGTAATCGTGGGCCCGGTCTCTGATGAATTTAGAAAAATAGTTGAAAAACTAAACCTGCCACCCCTGGTTAAATTCACTGGCGAAATAGCTTATATGGAAGTGGCCAGGCAAATGAAGCAAGCGTCAGCATTTGTATTATTCAGCAGGTATGAGAATTTTCCCTGTGTGATTATAGAAGCATTATGTTGTGGGTTGCCGGTAATAGCTACAGATGTGGGTGGTGTAAAAGAAGCCATCAACGAAGGGAACGGAATACTTATACAGTCGGAGAATGAGGATGAGTTGACAAGAGCCATGAATAAAATGATTGAGGGGAATAATAAGTTTGACCGGTATAAAATCGCAATGGAGGCAAAGAACAAGTTCAGCTATTCTGCAATCGGGAGGCAATTTAATAATCTTTATAAGGAAATCCTCATGATCAATGATTGATGTATGGTCAAAACTCCATTCGATAATTAAATCTTAACGGGAAAAAATTATCATCTTGTGGTAGACAGTTTGCTAACCGTAAATCAGGCCGATTTACAAAAGATAATTTCACAATGAAATTTATGTGGAAAAAAATAGTCGTTCTTCTCCCGGTGTTTATCCTTGCTTTATTTTATTTCAACGCCAGGTATCATGAGGACTATGCTGTTGCAGGCTTAAGAGGCAAGACCAGCCTTGCTTTGGGAGTGCTGATTATGTTTATAATAATGCTGATTGGTGTTTATTCAAGAAAACAGGAAACCATTGTACAAATTCTTGTACTGATATTGATGACATAATATTAAATACTTCAGGCGCGGTTGTAGGATACATTCTTTATTCGTTGTTACGGTCATTAACAACCAGGAATAGTTAAGAAAATTTTTTTTCCAGATAAACGCAACCCCGTATTTTATCCTCCTCAGTATATTTTAGAAAATTGCCGGTTGAATTCATCAGTTTATCCAGGGTCTCTTCATCCGTTCTCAATTCTCCCTCTAAAAGATGAGCCTCGGTAGTCCATCCTTTTTTGGACCCCTCTCCACGGTAGGCTGAATTGATCAGCTTTACCAGTTCCGGGATATCTTTATATTTAGCAGGTATGACCATTCAGGAAGGGCAAAGATATCCGGGACCATGACTAACATTATCGGTTATTTACAAAACAAATCCGAACTTTATAAAAATCCCAGGTTATGCGTACGGTAAAAAATATGCTTGAAAGCAAGCAAAAATCCTTTAATTATGTTGAACCGGATGCGCTTGTAATTGATGCTATAAATTTGATGAATTCTGCTAATCTGAGCTACCTAATTGTAATGGATGGTGAGCAATACAAAGGAATTTTTAGTGAAAGAGATTACACCCGGAATGTAATTTTAAAGGGCCGTTCCAGTAATTCCACAATGGTAAAAGAAGCAATGACCATTGATCTTCCCATAGTAGATTTGAGTAATACAGTTGAATATTGCATGAACCTCATGAATGCACACAAAAGCCGTTATTTGCTTGCTTATGATAATCAAAAATTTTCCGGCGTCATCACTATTCACGATTTGCTTCGCCAGGTGATAGCCAATAAAGCAGAGGTATTTGATTCCACGATTACACGTTCATTGCTCGATAATGATGAAGGTGGCCGCATTTATTAATGATGTTTGAAATATTGGACATCCCGTTCATGTTTCTGAGCTGCTTCCAAAGAATCAAATGTTCCCAGGTTTCTTCTCTTACAATGAAATATTCCCGGTAATAAAATCACCGGGAATGTTTATGACGGATCCTGATTTGATCAAACGAAGGCTGGTGCCTCAATAATATTATGTACAGAATGCGCGACCGGTTGTCCCGGGTCAATCCCTAATTGACCTAAAATAGGCATTAGGGTAGCGCCGAATTTTTCAAAACTCTCGGCACTGTCCCATACATCTGTTACCATAAGATTATCCGGATCTCCATAACATACATGATAGATTCTTCCCTTCGGATTGCCGGCTCCTGCGGCTTCCAGTCTTTTAATGCACTCGTCGTATTTGCTGGCGGTCATGCTTGCACCTGCTGGTGTAAATGTGAAAACGATTGACATAAGATTTGTTTTGGTGACTGAATGTTGTTTGATGTAGTTATACGAAATTCCGGGGAGTAAGGTTTTAAAGTCGTTAGCTTTTATTATTGGAGATTTAATGGGCCACGTGGAAGAAAAAATTTAATAAGCAACAATCCTGCAATAAAACCACCAAGATGTGCTGCATAAGCCACGCCGCCTGCTCCGGCACCCCCGAGCATTCCAAGTCCCTCTATTAATTGGAAAACTATCCAGATTCCGATTGCCCAAAATGCTGAAACATGGGTAATAAAACGGATAAAGAACATGGTGACCCTTCTCCTGGGGAATAATAAAATATAGGCTCCCAATACTCCTGAAATGGCTCCCGAGGCTCCAAGGCTGGGAATAAGAAGATTCTGGCCCAGCAATTTTGTAGCAAATACATGGCTCAGTGAAGCAATAATTCCACAAAGCAGGTAAAAAAACAGGTACCGTTTATGACCAAGAGCATTTTCAATATTATCTCCGAATATCCACAAATAAAGCATATTGCCTGCGATATGTGCCCACCCTCCGTGCATGAACATAGAAGTTAGCAATGTAAAATAAACCGGAATAAGCGTTGGTCCCAGGCCAGGCATTGTAAAATGCTCACCTGTGTACGGATCGGTCATTAGTTTGGCATCAGTAACTATATCCCTGCCACTTAAAATTTCCGCGGGTACTGTCGCATATGAAAATGTAAATACATTGTTCCCATTCATTCCCTGCAAAAAGACAAACACAATTATATTCAGGGCTATGATGAGATAATTTATATATGGAGTTATTGTCCGGTCTGAATTATCATCACCTATTGGGAACATACAATTTGTTTATGAGCGTAAAAGCATTAAAATTTGTGCCATTAATATTACTGCCGGATTTAGAATTTCAGGGATAGGGGACAGGTTCAAGGTTTAATACCTGGTGCAGATGGTGCAATAGATGTTTAATGTAATCCTTTGCAAGCCATTTAATAGTATGTAATTCTTCAGTTTCGCTCTCCCGTTCGGCCATTGCCGGTGGCATGGATCTTAAGATTTCGCAAATGTGCTTATTCATGAAGTACCAGAGTTGAATGAGATTATTTAAATCATAACCCTGGTAATTTGAAAGGGCTACCCACTTGTCCTGGTTATAAGTAATTTTTGGTCTGTATTCATATTGGGCTATAATAAAGCGCCGGATATTGTTTTGGGCCGAATCAATCAAATGTCCCAGGATTTCTTTCTTACTCCATTTAGCAGGCGAGGGTTTTGAATTATACTCATCGTCACTGATAGACCGTAAAGAAGATAAATGTTTATCAATAATGGTATTTAGTTCGAAAGTTATAGATTCCATAACAGCTCCTTTCACCAAATCTAAATAATAGTTTGTTTATTAAAATAATCTTCCCGGGAAACAATTTTTTCCGGAACCATTCATATAAAACTGGCCGGAAAGAATAGTTTTCAGTATTTATTAAATATATTTAAACTCAAATTTTAAAATCAATGAAAAAATATTTTACCATGTCAGCGATAATAGCAGCTGTCATTTTACTTTCTAACTGCCATACTGCAAAAAAGGCTTCGACTGAAACTGCTGCTCCTAAACTAACTTATCAAGCCAATATTCAATCATTGGTTGCTAATAATTGTACTCCGTGTCATTTTCCTGCTAAGGGCGGCAATAAAAAACCCTTTGATTCATATGAAGCTGTAAGGGCCAATATTGATTCAATGATAGTCCGCGTTCAGTTGAATCCCGGGGATAAAGGATTTATGCCATTTAAAAAGTCAAAACTCAGTGATAGCACCATTACTGTATTTAAGCAATGGCGTGACGGTGGAATGTCTGACTGATGAATTAATTTGGATGAGGAATGCTAATGGGCAACTTTTATATAACCCCATCCTTGCCGTTGTTTGCTCATAATCTCATAAATACCATCTGGTACAGTTTGAACGCCGGGTAACAACTGGTCCTTATTAATCTTTTGGTTGGCCATTGCTATTGCACAAACTTTAAAAGAAACATTTTTTTTGGTTGCCAGGCTGGTAACGGCATCTGCTACAGCCGATCTATCTTTCACCGCAAGCGGTAAACCTTTTCCAAACATTACAATTTCTACCTGGGCATCGGGATCTGCGTTTGATACCTCGGTGGCCCACCTGATCGCTGTTTGTTGAGAAAGGCTGTCTCCACTGGTAAGATCAAATACTACTTTATAATCTTTTTGAGCTCTTAATGCAAATGAACAAAAAAACAATACTGGTGCTAACAAAAATAATTTTTTCATAAAACAAAAATTTTGGGTTTTATAAAAATAACCGGATGGATTAAAAAAATATTTCCGATAGGAAGATTACCTCTTAAAGTTAGGCAATTTTGCATTCCCCTTCCTCATTCTTAAACCATTCAAAAGATTGCTTAGTTTTAGTTGTAAAAATTCTTTACCCGTGCGTTCATACAATCAGATTGCAGGCCAGCGGTTGAACCGGATTGAAGCATTGAGTGATGGCGTATTTGCCATTGCAATGAATTGTTGTTGCTCAATCAGGCTGAAAATTCAACGGCAGAAAAACTAATTTTATATCGTCATTCTCATACTCCAAACCCTGTGCAGATACAATTGATTACTTCAAAAAGAAATAAAATGAAAGAGATTATCAATTGTGCCGCGTACACCGAGGGCCGCCGCAAAGCCGATGTTGAACTCAGCGATGTTCACGAAGTGCTTAAAGAAAATAACCAATTTGTATGGATCGGGTTACATGAGCCATCTGAAGAAGTGCTGGGACAGGTGCAGCTTGAATTTCGCCTCCACGACCTTGCCGTGGAGGATGCACATCACGCTCATCAGCGACCGAAGGTTGAAACGTATGGCGATTCAATTTTTGTTGTGCTTCGAACGGCGCAGATAAACCAGGAGCATCATATTGAATTTGGTGAAACACATTTTTTTGTAGGGGATAATTATATTGTTACTGTGCGCCATGGCTCATCTGTTTCATATTCCGACGTGCGTTTAAGATGCGAAAGTTCACCACATATGCTAAGTAAAGGACAAGGGTTTGCTCTGTATGCTGTCATGGATTTTATTGTGGACCAGTATTACCCCGTGGTGCATGAAATGGAGATGGAACTTGAATCAATAGAAGATAAAATTTTCAAAGAGAAGCCCAGCCGGGAAACTACTGAACAGATTTACCAGTTAAAACGTGAATTGCTTGAGGTAAAAAGGGCAGTGTCACCCCTGGTTGATATTTGCAACAGGCTGACGCGGTTTGACATCAAATGTATCTCTGAAGAAATAAGGCCTTATTTTCGTGATGTGTACGATCATGTTGTGCGGATTAATGAGATGGTGGAAAATACAAGGGAACTATTAAACACCGCACTAGAAGCCAATTTTTCACTTATATCCATTTCTCAAAATGATGTGTCCAAAAAATTTGCGGGTTGGGCGGCAATTATTGCGGTGCCTACAATGGTAGCTGGCTTTTATGGCATGAACTTTAAATTCATACCTGAAACAGAATGGCCATTCGGTTTCTATGCAGTGTTGTTATTGACAGTGGGTGCCTGCCTGCTTCTTTATTATTTTTTCAGGCGGTCTGGGTGGTTATAAAATCATGTGCCGGTTAAAAGTTATCATGAAATCTTTGCGGCTGTACCACGAAGAGGGTAATTAATATTTTGGAGTGCTGCATTAATTTTGAAATAGTATTTCTGATAAAAATGAACAGTGAATTTTTTAGAAACCTTTTATCGATCTTCGATATTGAATCGTTGATAAGATATGGAGGGCTACTCCTTGTGTTTCTTGCTGTGTATGGACAGACAGGATTATTTTTTTGTTTCTTTTTGCCAAGTGGTGGACTGATGTTCACTGCAGGTGTGTTTGTCGCCACCGGCAGTTTGCATTACAATCTCTTTACCATTTGCAGTCTTTTGACCCTGGCTTCTATGCTGGGGAACTTAACAGGTTACTGGTTTGGAAGTAAGACCGGTCCATTGTTGTATAAAAGAAAAGATTCAAAATTTTTCAGGCAGGAACATTTAAAAGCTGCGGAGAATTTTTATAAAAAATATGGAGGGCTGGCGTTGGCTGCAGGATTATTCTTTCCTATTGTACGCACATTTTCACCCATTGTCGCAGGCATGATCAAAATGAATTTCAAGCGATTCATATTATTTACATTTATTGGCTCAGCTCTTTGGGTAACAGGTTTTGTATCAGCGGGTTTTTTAATTGCCAGCATGCCTTTTTTAAAACCGTATCTCAGGTATATCATCATCGGAATTATTATTACAGTAACAATTCCAATTGTCATCCGCATCATCAGGGAATTTAAAAAAGCAGGAAAGGAAAATACTACCAACAAATAATGCAGAAACCTCTGAACGAAATCTTCATCGATAATTAGCAAGATTTCTAAGGTTAGACTTTTTGCAGTCTTTTATTTTTGTTTATAAATATAAAACGAGTATCATGAAAAAAATTCTTTTAAATGCCTTCTTTCTTTCAGTGTTATCTTCGGCATGGGCGCAGAATAATGATGACATCCTGAAGCTGAGAGCCCTGAACGCAAAGTTTATCAACAATTTTGTTACAAACGATACTGCATCACATAACAAAATCATTCATAAAAATTTTGTATGTATAACCAGCGATGGCAGATATATAAACAGGCAGGATTACCTTGCTGGCTGGGCACATGGTTTTGATGGGTTTAAATATTGGGATTACAGGGATGAGAACATTCAGCTATTTGGCAACCTTGCCTTAGTCCATTCAAAGAATAAATATGTTGTGGAAAGGGACGGTAAAGAAATTACAGGCATGTCCATGTACACTGATACGTACATAAAAGAAAATGGAGAATGGAAATGTGTGCAGGCGCAGATAACAAAAGTTGCACCTGAAAATTATTCGGGTGATGAAACGATTGTAAAAAAATACGATTACCGAACTAACGGTTCGAAACCTACAAATTAATGCCCCCGGAAACTTCAATTCTTTGGCCATTGATCCACCTCGCATCCTCAGAGCATAAGAAAGCAACGATGCCGCCAATATCCTCTGCCTGTCCAACTCTGCCTAATGCAGTTAATGAAGCGATAATGGTTTTCCTGTCCGGGTTATTCCGGATGAAAGCGTTATTAAAATCAGTTTCGATAGGTCCGGGAGCCACAACGTTTGCGGTGATACCCCTTGCCCCTATTTCTTTTGCAAGGTATTTTGTAAATATTTCAATAGCTCCTTTCATAGAAGCATAGACTGAATAGCCTGGGTTAGAAAATCTGGTAGTGCCGGTTGAGATATTAATGACTCGTCCATTATCATTCATCACTGGCAGTGATTTTTGAGTAAGGAAGTAAACGCTTTTAAAATGAATATTCATAAGACGGTCGAAATCACTTTCTGTAACGTTGGCAAACGGTATGGTGGCTCCCACGCCGGCATTGTTGATGAGGAAGTCAAATTTGTTTGCGTTCCATTTGTTTTGCAAGGTCTGGACAACCTGCTTTAAAAAACTGTCAAGAGATCTAAAGTCAGAAGAATCATATTGCAAAGCTGCTGCTTTTTTACCTTTTGCTTCAATTTCTGATACTACTGCATCGGCAGCCTCTTTTTGTGTATGATAGGTGATGATGACATCATTGCCATAATCTGCTAAACGGACCGCCATATTTTTACCAAGCCCCCGGCTGCCACCTGTCACCAGGGCAATTTTATTTGTACCCATAATAAGTTTTTAATAAATAACAATAACAAAGCTAAAGCCGAAAAGTTGGAAATTATTATTTTGGAAAGAAGAATAGAATAATTCAAACTACATTAGCCGATAATAATTCAATGCTGCTATGTCTCTGGAACAAGCAAAAAAAAATGCAGGTGTTTTTGCGGTTGATTTTGTAAAACAAGAAATGACCATCGGTCTTGGCTCAGGAACTACTGTTTATTGGTTTGTGCAGGAATTAAGCAAAAGAATAGAACAAGGTCTGCAAGTAACAGCGGTTCCCACCTCCGTACAGACAGAGCAATTAGCAAAAAAAGCAGGCATAAGAATTTCAGATCTGAATGAAATTGACCGATTGATACTGACGATTGACGGAGCTGATGAAATTGATCCGCTGGGACAGTTGATAAAAGGTGGTGGAGGGGCATTGCTCCGGGAAAAAATTGTTGCGGCTGCCTCAAACGAACTGATCATTATTGCAGATAGTTCAAAATTAGTTCAGCAATTAGGTAAATTTCCACTGCCGGTTGAAGTAGTTCCATTTGGCTATAAACAAGTGCAGCGGCAAATCCTTAACTCGGGCTTTTGCAAAAGAATTAGTGTGAGAAAAAAGAGTGGTGAAATTTTTATGACTGATACTCAGCATCACATCCTGGACTGCGAATGTGAGAAAATTGCAGATGCTTCAGCATTGAACGGAGCCTTGCATTCTATTCCTGGCGTGGTCGAAACCGGGCTCTTTATTAATATGGCGGGCAAAGCAGTAATTGGACATGAAGATGGAAGAGTGGAGGTGTTGGCATTCAGAAAATAGCAAGAGCTTTCAGCAGGCAAACTTGTAACCAATACCATGAATAGTTTCTATCATAACATTGGGATCGGCAGCCAGGTATTTTCTTAAGCGCATAATAAAAACGTCCATACTCCGTCCCAGGAAAAAATCATTTTTGCCCCATACATTAATCAATATTTCTTCTCTTTTCAGTACAACGTTGGAATGAGTGCACAAAAATTCCAGTAAGTCCTTTTCGCGGCTTGTCAGGATCATTTCATTATTATCGAGAACCAATTTTAATTCACCGGGAAAAAATAAAAATCGGCCGATAGTGATTTTTGTCGGCCCGTTTCGGAATAACATTCCATTTCTACGCTGAAACACCTGTATTCTTGATAATAATTCCTTCATGTTGAACGGCTTTACTATATAATCATCGCCGCCGGCAGCGAAACCTTTCAATTTATCTTCCATTAAAGATTTTGCGGTAAGAAAAAGTATCGGCATTATGTCACTTTTCTGCCTGATTTTTTTGGCAAGAGTAAATCCATCTTTATAAGGCAGATTAACATCCAATATGCAGATATCGGGTCCTTTTTTTTGATAATAATCCCATGCCACTTCACCATCGGGGCAATTGATCACTTCATACCCTGCCTCTTCAAGATTATCTTTTATAATAAAACCTAATTGAAGATCATCCTCAGCCAACAATATTTTCAACTTTTTTTCCATGAGCAAAGAGTTACTGTTCCGGCAATACAACTGTAAAGGTACTTCCCTTGCCGGGAAGACTCTCCACATTTATACTTCCTTTGTGAGCAATAATTATTTTTTTAACAAAGGTTAATCCTATCCCAAATCCTTTGGCGGTATACTCATCCTTATTTTGGATCCTGTAAAATTTTCTGAATAATTTTTTCATCTGGTTTTTTTCTATTCCAATGCCGTTATCTGCAACTGATAAAACAAAGAGTCCCGGCTTATTGGTGGTAGTAATGGTAATAAGAGGACGTTTTGAATACTTAACAGCATTTTCGATAAGATTCGTGATCATGATGATAATATAATCTCTATCTGCCACAAGGATGGATTTATCTGCATTCAGATTTAATTGAAGAGTTGCATTTTTTTGCTGAATCAATGGGGTAATGTGAGTAATGGATTCCCTTATCAATTCGTGCATGTCCACCGGTTTCTTTTCCACGTGAAGCCTGCCGGCTTCAGTATGCGCGAATTTTAATAATTTTTCAATTTGCTTATGCAGGTAATCTGCCTGGTATTTTACAATGCCAGCATAAGTGGCGAGTTTTTCCGGTTTTTCTATTATGGTTTTATTTTCCAGTGTTTCTGCAGCCAATGCAAGAGTGGCAACCGGGGTTTTAAATTCGTGTGTAAAATTCTGGACAAAATCTTTTTGAATTTCATTCAGGGATTTTTGCCTGTAAAAAAAATACAGGCTTCCGCCACAGATGATAAGAACAATCAGCAGTATAATG